>Ga0209100_1000044_pt1 | contig 163500 bp, 172 predicted proteins | sample lystaG_FD_185480 | JGI IMG/M metagenome (GOLD analysis project Ga0209100, IMG submission 185480) | Glacier valley bacterial and archeal communities from Borup Fiord, Nunavut, Canada, to study Microbial Dark Matter (Phase II) -... | ecosystem: Environmental > Aquatic > Freshwater > Ice >...
TGATCCGACAGTACCTGCCCAAGGGCAAGAGCATGGCGCACGTCACGCAGGCGGACTGCGATCGAATCGCCGCCAGGATCAATTCGCGGCCGAGGAAGCGGTTGGGCTACAAGACACCGGAGGAGTGCTATGCAGCGGCCAGGTAGACGTGAGCGCAAAAGGGCTAAGTGGTGCAGTTCAAACTTGAACTTACATGTCCGCGCGAGTCCGGGTCGCGTCACGCGCAGGATGACTCAGCCCAGTCGAGAAACACCTCGAGCGCGTCAGAAAGACGCAGCACACCGCACGCCACATCGAACTCCGAGCCGACGCGCCGACAGAGCATCCAGTCGGTCGCGTGCTCATAGGAATCACGAACTTCTGTGAACACCACCGCTTCGAGCGGCGTGCCGGATAGATCGATGCGGACGTGCCACCCGGGGTTGTCGAGCGTCTCGATCCGAATGCCGTAGCCGTGCTCCCAGTCGCCATCCGTCTGTGCGCCGTACCAGCTCGTCAAGCGCTCCAGAGTGTCAACGCTCACGACTACCCCCTTCGAACTGAGGACTGAAACGGCTGGTTCCGCCGCTGGAAGCGACGGTCCTGAGGTACAGCTAACTATCAAGTCTACGGTCCATGTAAGCCCGCAGGTACAGCGTAGACATTCTTTGTAATATGTCACGCCCCCAGCCGGTGCGCCAACAGCATGGCTGGACGAGCCCCGCGCGGCGGCATGCCGTGCCTGCGGCCGTATTCTGCATGGGCAGTCCGTGTAAGACGGAGCGGGACGGCATCATAAGCCATCTATGGGGCTGCGAACTCCTCGGCCACCTTTGTTGAGGACGTGGGTGTAGATCATCGTCGTGCTGAGATCCTTGTGGCCGAGGAGCTCCTGGATGGTTCGGATGTCGTAGCCCGTATCGAGCAGGTGGGTCGCGAATGAGTGCCGGAACGTGTGACAGCCGGCCGGCTTGGCGATGTCGGCGCGGCGTACTGCCTCCTTCACGGCGCGCTGGAGCACCGTCTCGTGGACGTGGTGCCGGCCTTGCTGCCCCGTCTTGAAGTTCCTCCAGCGGCGCTGCTGAGGGAAGACCCACTGCCAGCGCCAATCAGTAGGGGCGCTGGGGTACTTCCGGTCCAGCGCGCCGGGCAGCTCGACTCGGCCCCAGCCCTCGGCGCGGTCGCGTCCGTGAACTTGCCTGGCGTGCTCCAGCTGCCTGCACAGCGGCACCTTGAGCGACTCGGGCAGCACGGTCACACGGTCCTTGCCGCCTTTGCCGTCGCGGACCGTGATCTCGTTGCGATCGAAGTCGACGTCTTGCACGCGCAGCCGCAGGCACTCCATAAGCCGCATCCCGGTGCCATAGAGCAGCGACGCCATCAGCCAGGTCTCGCCGTTCATCTCGGCGAGCACGGACTTGACCTCTTCGCGCGTCATCACCACGGGCAGACGGCGCGGTTTTCGGGCACGGATCACGTCGCCGAGCTCGTGGACGTCTCGGCCGAGCACGTTGCGATACAGGAACAGCAGCGCCGAGAGCGCCTGGGTCTGCGTCGATGCGCTCACCTTGTCGTCGACGGCGAGGTGGCTCAGAAACGCGTTGATCTCGGCCTCCCCCATCTCGGCGGGATGTCGGTAGTGATGGAAGTAGATGAAGCGCTTCGTCCACAGGCAGTACGCCTGCTCGGTGCGCCGGCTGTAGTGGCGCGACGTGAGCGCATCGCGCATCTCGTCCATGAGGCGTGGCGGGGTCGGGCGTGTGCTGGGCGGGGTCATCGGCGCCTTCTCGCGCGTGGGTTCACGGCAGGGGTGCGACCGAGCATGCGCGTGCGTCCTTATCAGCGCCTTACCGGAAGCTGACGGCGCCGGCCCGGCGGGTGGCGGCGGGGGGTTCGGCGGCGGGACGGCGGCGGGGTTCGGCAGCGGGGCTGTGGCGGGTTGGGCTGTGGCGGAGCGGCGTGGCGGCGGAGCGGCGCGAGAGTTTTATCCGGATGATATTGACACGATATTTCTATCCGGGTAGAATCCGCGTCGTGATAACCCCGAACTGAGGACTCTCCCATGAACGCACTCGCCGCACCCTCCGTCGTCGCCTTCGCAGGCACTGATCTGATCGCTTCTGGCTCGCTGTCGAAGGTCGCCCTCGTGGCCAAGCTGGCGCTCGACTCCGTCCCCGGGTCGGAGGTGCTCCTCTTCGACGCCGTCACGAGCGAGCGGCTTGAGGTCGACTTCCGCGGCTCGGCCGACGACGTGCTCGGACGCCTCCCGTCGGCGCCGATGCTGGAGCTGGCGCCCGACGCTCCCGCTGCCGCGTCAGGAGCCGCAACCGGCGCAGCCGCCGGGGCCGCATCCGGCTCGGCGGTGGCCGGCGCGGCGGTGGCAGGCGCCGACGCCCCTGAGGACGCCCCCGTCGCCCCGCGCTCTCCCGGACGCCCCAAGCTCGGCGTCGTCGCGCGCGAAGTCACGCTGCTGCCGCGTCACTGGGAGTGGCTCGCCGCGCAGCCGGGAAGCGCGTCGGTCACGCTGCGCAAGCTCGTCGAAGCGGCCCGAAAATCCGGAGCCGAGGCCGACCTCATGCGGGAGGCCCGCGACGCCACCTACCGCTTCGCGCTCGTGATGGCCGGAAACGAAATCGGTTTCGAGGAAGCGACGCGCTCACTGTACGCTGGCGACCGCGAGCGGTTCGAGTACCACATCACGCCCTGGCCCGCCGATGTGCGCGATCACGCCCTGCGTGTGTCGGCACATGCGTTCCCCACGCTTCCCGCGTTGCCCGCACAAGGTGAGTGAAGCGCCCGTGGATCGCAAGGAACAGCTCCGCCTCTATAAGGAGACCCCGCCACCGATGGGTGTCTACCTCGTGCGCAACACCGCCGCCGGCACCGCGTGGCTCGGTTCGAGCGTCAACATTCCGGGCATGCTCAACCGCCTGCGCTTCCAGCTCGACGTGGGCTCGCACTCCGACCCCACACTGCAACGGGAGTACAACGAGTTCGGCTCGGCGGCGTTTGAGTATCTGACACTGGACACGTTGGAACCCTCGATCGACCCCGACTACGACCCGAAAGACGACCTCGTGATGCTTGAAGACATGTGGCTCGAGCGGCTCTCGTCGGAACACAGCGCGCACCCGCTCGCCTCGGGAAGCGTCGTGCGCATATCCGCCTCCCTGCGCAAATCTCGCCGATGCTGACCCGTCGCCAGTTCCTGAAAGCCGGCGCCATCACTGCGGTGGCCGGTCTCGGCGTGGGTCTGTACTCCTGGCAGGTCGAACCGCACTGGGCCGAGGAGGTCATGCGCGAACTGCCCGTGGCAGGACTGCCCGACTCACTCGTCGGCGCCCGCCTCGTCCAGCTCTCGGACCTGCATGCCGGGCCGCGCGTGGGAGACGACTACCTCTTCGACGTCTTCGACCGCGTCGCCGAGCTCAAGCCCGACATCCTCGTCGTCACGGGCGATCTCACTCACTACTACGACGACGTCTTCGCCCACGCCGACCGCGTCTACGCGCGGTTCCCGCGCGGACGGCTCGCCACCCTCGGCGTTCTCGGCAACCACGACTACGGTCCCGCGTGGTCACACTCCGAAGTGGCCACACGTCTCTCGTCGATCTTCGGCGAGCACGGCATCCGCATCCTACGAAACGAGATCGTCGACGTGGGCGGCGTGCAGATCGTGGGCCTGGACGACCTGTGGGGAGGCGCGTTCGAGCCGGCCCGGGCGCTGGCCGGAGTCGACGCCACGCGCCCGATGCTGGCGCTGAGCCACAACCCCGACACGGTCGACCGGCCGGGCTGGGACGGCTTCTCGGGATGGATCCTGGCCGGCCACACCCACGGTGGGCAGGTCAAGCCGCCATTCCTTCCGCCGCCCCAGCTGCCGGTCGACAACAAGCGCTATACGTCAGGCGCGTTCGAACTCTCCGACAACCGCCGCATGTACATCAACCGCGGCGTCGGCTACCTGCACCAGGTGCGCTTCAATGCGCGCCCGGAAATCACGGTCTTCGAGCTGACGCGAGCCTAGTCGCGCTTGGTTACCTCGATGAGGTGGTAGCCGAACTGCGTCTTCACCGGGCCGTGGACAACGCCGACCTCGTCGTTGAAGCACACGTCGTTGAACTCCTTGACCATCTGGCCGGGAGAGAACTCGCCGAGGTCGCCGCCGGACTTGCCCGAGGGGCAGGTGGAGTGCGTCTTGGCGATCTCGCCGAAATCAGCACCGTCGGCGATCTGCTGCTTGAGGTCGTTGGCCTTCTCCTCGGTCGAAACGAGGATGTGACGAGCGGCGGCACGGGTCATGGACTACTCCTTCGTAAGGATTCGATACCGCCAAGGGTAGCAAGTGACGCGCCTGTGCGCACGATTGCGGCCTGGTCGCTACTCGTCGCTCGATGCGGGCGGCGTGGGCGGCGTCAGCGGCGCACTCGCCGTGCGCTCCACGGGCTGGGAGGGCGCGGTCTGCACCACCGGCTCGCCCGGCGCGACGGGGTCGATGCCCATCACCGGCTCGGCGGGCGTCTCGGCGTCGACGGGCGCTGCGGTCTCGGCGTGGCGACGGGCCGCTTCGTCCATCTTGGCGGCCGCTTTGCCGAATACGTCGGAAAGACCGGCGAACGCGTTCTTCATGTGTGGAGCTGCGGCCTGACTCACCTGCTGCGCAGCGTCGCTGATAGCTTGGCCGGCCTGCTCGGCGCCGTCCTTGACCTGCTGGGTGAACTCGCTGTTGGCGACCTGCCCGAAGGCGGCGTCGGCCTTCTGACCGATGTCGTTGATGCCCCCTCGGATCTGCGCGAGCTTCTGCCTGGCGGTGGGGTCGTTGGTGGCTGCTCTCGCCCAGCGGGCTACGGCATCGCCGAGGTCGCTCATGCGCGTCACGACCTCTTCCCACGCCTCGAGGGCGCTCGGTCCGGAAGGTACGGCGGGCGTCTCCAGCGGGGCACTCGGCTCTGGAACGGAGGGTGTGCGATCGGTTTCGTCGGTCATGGAAGACCTCCTCGTTTCTGTGTGAGCGTCCTCTGAGTGTATGCCCTTTCGGTATTTCGACGTGTGGCGCAGGTCACGGGTATCCGGAATCGAGCCGTAAGGAAGAAACCGCCAAAGACGTGCCTACCGTCCCGATTTGGGGCACAAGGGATTATGAAGTTTGCTTATTCCTCGGGGGCACCCGCGTCTTGCGATGGGGAGCGATGCGAGCATGGCTATGAGGGTTTACGTCGAAGCCGCAGGGTGCGACCGCCGGCAGCTCGACATCCAGACCATCCGCACGTATCTGCTCGCCAACGACTACGAGCTGGTCGACGACCCTGCCAAGGCCGACAAGATCGTCGTCTCCACCTGTGCGTTCAAAGCCAAGGAGGAGGACGAGTCGGTCCGCAGGCTGAGGTCGCTGCGCAAGTACCAGGCTGACATTCTCGTCTACGGGTGCCTTCCCGACATCGCCGGCGAGAGATACCCGGAGTTCGATGATCTCCCCCACGTGGCGCCGCGCGAGATCGAGACCATCGACCGGCATTTCGAAGGGATCACGACTCCGTTCGCCGAGGTACTCGAGGCCAGCACCCTGACGCACCAGAAGCTCGATCTCGTTCGGGTGCGGCGCCGCATCGAATCGGGTCTCGCTCCGGGTCCCGACTTCAGGCAGGCCCGCGCGCTCGGACTCAAGCGGATCCGCGAGGTGTTCGCCAAGCCCGAGGATGCGTGGTACCTCTTCGTCTCGCGCGGATGTGTCGGGTCGTGCAGCTACTGCGCCATCCGCCGCTCGATCGGCCGCGTGCGGAGCAAGTCGATCCACGATGTCGTCGGCGAGCTGCGCCGAGGGATCGCCGAAGGCTACCGCACCTTCGAGATCCTCGGCGACGATCCGGGCTGCTACGGCGTCGACATCGAAGCGTCCCTGCCCGAGCTGCTCTCAGCGCTGCTCGACGCGGCGGCGGCCGAGGAGGCCGAACCGGGCGCGCGGGCGTCGCTCAACGGCGACACACCCATCCGCTTCCGGATACGCGAGATCCATCCACGCTTCCTCGTACGCTACCACGAGGAGATGCTCAATCTGCCGGGCTTCTCGCGGGTCGATAACGTCCTGTGCCCGGTGCAGTCCGGCAGCGACCGGATCCTGACGCTCATGCAGCGCGAACACACGGCCGACGAGCTGCTCGGCGCCATCCAGCGCATCCGAGAGCTCTCGCCTGACGTGACCCTCGACACGCAGATCATCGTCGGCTTCCCTACCGAGACCGACGCAGAATTCCACCAGACGCTCGATACGATCAAGGCCGCAGGCTTCGACTCCGTCGTCGTCTTCCCGTACCACGACAAGGTCGGAACCGTCGCCTCGAAGCTGGCCGACAAGATCGCCGATAGCGAGATCGAACGCCGCATGCGCGCGGCCTTCCGGTTCTTCCGCCACGAGGGGATCGCCGCCTACTACAGCTGCCCCTAGATGCGCGGCGCCGCTTCCATGCCGCGCAGTGCCGGTGTCGCCATCGACCACAGAGCCGACACCGACGAGACGATCGCCATCGTGCCGAACGTCCACGGCACGCCGACCGCCTTGATCATGAAGCCGGCAGCGACGTATCCGATCGGGAACAGCGCGTAGGACAGCGCGAACACCATCGACAGGGCGCGGCCACGGAGCTCCTCGGCGGTGCGCTCCTGGAGCACGACGTTGACGATCGGACCGACCGGACCGGTGAGAAATCCCCCCGCCGCCATGATGGCCAGCTGCACCGGATACGCCGGCGACAGCGCGTAGGCACCGGCCAGCACGGTCACGGCCACGAGGCCCGCCACGAAGACCGGCCTGCGGCGCAGCCGCGTACCGATGGCGCTGTAGAGCAGCGCACCCACAACACCTCCGGCCGAGAACACCATGAACAGCACGCCGAGTTCGCGCGGCTGGTCGAGCCGCTCGTAGACCACAGGCAGCACGACGGCTACCACCGAGTACACGAGGGTGAGCGAGACGGTCGAGAGCACAGTGGTGGAGCGGATCGCCGGCTCGCGCAGGACGTAGCGCAGCCCGTCGAGCGCGTCGACGAGCCAGTGCTGGTGCGAGACGGTCCGGGGTGCCGGCGTAGGCATGCACGCCGTGCCCACGAGCACCGCCGAGACGACGAAGCCCGCGCACATCGCCCAAAACGACGCCTCGGCCCCGATCGAGCCGATGAGCAGACCCGCGATGCCGGGGCCGAGCAGCCACGCCATCCCCCACACCGCCTCGTGCACGCCGTTGACGCGTTCGAGCGGGAGGCTCGCCCGCTTCGCGACGTCGGGCAACATCGCCTCGCGCGCGGTCACTCCCACAGGGTCGAAGACCGCGCCGACGACGGAAGCCAGAAGCACGAGCGGATAGGTCAGCACGCCGAGCAGCGCGAAGACCGGGATCATCGCCGCCGACACCGCCGAGAAGACGTCAGAGCCCACGCTCGTGCGCTGCCTGCCGAGCCGGTCGATGATCACGCCGCTGGCAAGCGAGGCAATGAGCGTGGGTATAGCGCCGACTGCAACGACGATGCCGGCCGCTGCGGGGTCGTTGGTGAGCTGGAGCGTGAGCCACGGCAGCGCGATGGCCGCGACTCCGTTGCCGGTGCCGGCGATGAGCGTGGCGGCCTCAAGCGCGAGGAACGGCCCGAGGTCGCGGGATTCGGAGGGGATCGCGCCTGCGCTCACGCTCTCGGGCGGCCGTTCGCGCGCGGTCACGCTGTCCGGTGCATCGATCACAGGCTAGCGCACCCCGGGCAGCACGGTGAGGTTCACGGTCCGGAGGCGCGGACCGTCGAACTCGGCGAGGTAGATGCCCTGCCACGTGCCGAGCTGCATCGCCCCGCCCTCGATCGGAACGAGCACGCCGGGCCCCACGAGCGAGGTCTTGAGGTGACCGTCGCTGTTGCCCTCGCGGTGGCGCCAGCGCCCGTCGTTGGGAGCGATCTCGGCCAGCCCGGCGATCAGGTCGTGCTTCACGTCGGGGTCGGCGTTCTCGTTGATGGTGATCGCAGCGGTCGTGTGCGGGCAGAACACGAGCACCGCACCCTCGGCCACACCGGCGCGCGCAACGAACGCCGCGACCTCACCGGTCACGTCGACGAGCTCCTCACGCTGTGTGGTGCGTACCGAGAACCGCATGGCGACCTCCTCACCCCAGTGCGTACCCGTTTCCTGATTGCGCGTGCGGCTGTTGGCGCTCGGTAGGGCTTTCCCCCGGTCTTGACGGCCAGTGCATTGGTCGGGTGGATTCGGGCAATACTAAAGTCCAGTTTGCACACTAAAGTCAATGGGTTTAGTATGCATCTGTCGCTTTACTATCTAAGGAGGGGCAGCTGTGCAGCACGACATCAAGAACCTCGAGGCATACCTTCGCGAGACACTGCACACACCGATCCGACTGGCGCGCTGGCCTGAGGCAACCAAGCTGCCCGCCTACCTGACGGCTCAGTACGACTTCTTCGACGGCACGGTCGGCGACGTCCATATCCTGTTCCTGCAAAGCGCTGAAGAGCCTGTGCCCAGCGCAGCGAAGAAACATGAGCGTGCTGTGCAGCAGAATTGGACCGGACCTGTGGCGTTCGCTTTCGAGCGCATCACGCCGCGCACCCGCCAGCGCATGGTCAGCGAGGGGCTGTCTTTCGTGGTGCCAGCCAATCAGGTCTACCTCCCCGCCCTCGGCGTGAACCTCCGAGAGCGGTACCAGACCCGGCAGCGGACCACAGATCGACTACGGCCATCGGCGCAGGTGCTGTTCTTGCACGTGCTCGCCAATCGCTCCCCCGCCTCCGGCACTCCGAGTGGCCTGGCACGGCGGCTCGGCTACACGGCGATGGCGATGGGGCAGGCTCTGAACCAGCTCGAGGATGCGAAGCTGGTCAATGTGCACAAGGAAGGTCGCGAGCGTCTGTTCGAACTGGCGGGTGAGCCTGCCGATCTCTGGCACCAGGCCCAACCGCTGCTCGCAAGCCCCATCAGCCGCAGGCGCTACCTGGTCGGTATCGCACCGTCGGAGCGCAAGGGGCTGGCAGCTGGCCTCACTGCCCTGGCCGCCTACTCGGACTTGGCGGACCCGACTGTCCCAGTCGTGGCACTCGACAGGGTCGCGGCCAAGAGCCTGCTTGACGCTCGCGGCGTCCAGGAGCTGCCCACCGCCGATGAGGCCAGCCTCGAGGTGGAGGTCTGGTCCTACAAGCCGGGAATGCTCTCGGAGGGACCGGCGGTCGACCGGCTCTCGCTCTACCTCTCTCTTCGAGACGACACGGACGAAAGGGTCCATTCGGCACTCAACGAGATGATGCGAGGCGTCACGTGGTAAGAGGCCTGAACGTCTTCAGGGATCACTTCGCCAGATTCGGAGACCGCTACGTCCTCATCGGCGGAGCTGCTGTGGAAGTGGCGATGGACGCGGCGGGATTGCAGTTCCGTGTGACCAAGGATCTCGACATCGTCTTGCATGTCGAGGCTCTCGATGCCCAGTTCGCGACAGCTTTCTGGGCGTTCGTCGCCGACGCAGGCTATGAGTTCAAGGAGAGGGGCACGGGCAAGCCGACGCTCTACCGATTCAGCAAGCCGACGGACGAGAGCTTCCCCTACATGCTCGAGCTGTTCTCCCGCAGACCTGATCTGATCGAGCCGCCCGCCGATTGCCGCCTGACGCCGCTGCCCATTGCCGAGGAGGTCTCGAGCCTCTCGGCAATCCTGCTCGATGACGACTACTACGACTTCGTCCAAGATGGCACCCGGATGGATGGTGGATTGTCGGTGCTCGCGCCGGAGTACATCGTGCCGCTGAAGGCACGCGCGTGGATCGACCTGGCAGAACGGCACGACCGCGGCGAAGACGTCTCCCGTGGTGACATCAAGAAGCACCGCAACGACATCATCCGGCTGAGTCAGCTCATCTCGCCGGGAGCACGGATCGCACTGCCGGATGCTATCGGCGGCGACCTGAAGAAATTCGTGGCGCGGGCGTTGCATGATGGTGCCGAACCCAAGGTCTTCGGAGTCATCGGGATGACGTTACAAGACGTGCGGCTGTTGCTGAGTGCTGTCTACGATCTCCCTGAATGAGCTGCGTATTTACCCGAGCCTGCTCTCAGCCTGAAGACATTCGTGGCCCGATTTCGCACTCGAAATCGGGCCACCCAGGCTTCTGGCCCGCGAAGATGCTGTGCCCACAAGGGAATTCGAATCCCTCCGCCACGCGGGCGCTTGGCTACATGGAGCCGAGGAACGCGCCGGCGATCAGCGTGGGGACGGCCTGCAGGATGCCGGTGATAGCGACGAACGTGACCATTCCGGTGACGGCACGCTTGCGCCCGATGCCCATCGTTGTGGAAACCAGCGCACCGAAGAGGATCACGAGTCCCCACACGACCCAGATGTCGATCTGCGAGAGCACCGCGTAGGGCAGCCCGGGAGGATCGAGCGGGCTAGCGGGGGCAACGAGACCGCCGAGTCCGGGGTGCTGGAGGAAGACGCCGGTGGCCGACATATAGATCGCCTGACCGATGTTGCGAAGCGCGTGCGGGATCAGGCAGAGCGTCGCGATGCTGAGCATCGTGGTGTAGGCGACGGGGTTTGCCCACGTCTTGGCCGCCACGAAGAAGAACGTCGCGATGTAGAGGATGGAGATGACCGCTCCGAGCACGGCGAAGATCATCGCGGAGGTCGACACGATGGCGCTGCCGGCAGTCACGTCCGGCCCTGTCTTGCTGTCGGCCGTGGCCTTCTCGAACTCCTTGCGGTCCGCATCCGACATCTTGGCCGACTGCTTCTTGACCAGCGCCTCGGCCGTCGCTTGCGACGCGACGATCGAGAGCGGCGTGCTCACGACCGTCTTGTATGCCACCGATCCCATCAGCACCAGAGCCAGCGGGATCCACAGCCACTTCAGCGAGGCGGCAGCACCGTCGACCCCCGTGGCCGGCTTGAAAAGCGAGAGCAGTACGTTCTTCAGCGTGCTCATGAATGGCTCCGTTACTCGTGTCGAAGTGCGGTCAGAGGATCGAGGTTGGCCGCGCGAACGGCCGGGAGTACACCGGCGAGCAGGCCGACGCCTGCGGCGAACACGATCGCGAACACCGCGAGTCCCGGGGGGATGTCGAAGAACGATGCCGATGTGGGCATGGCGTCGCCCGAGGCCACGGCCTGCGAAGCGAGGTAGCTCTTCACGAACAGGTTGGCGAGCGCCGCGCCGGACGCCGAGAAGACGAGCCCGCCCACGCCGCCGATGACGCCGATGACGCCGGCCTCGCCGAGGAACACCCGCTTGATCTGACGGTTGGAGGCGCCCACCGCCTTCATGATCCCGATCTCGCGCGTGCGCTCAAAGATCGACATCGTCATGGTGTTGGCGATACCCAGCGAGGCGACGAGCATCGCGATGGCGCCGAGCGCGCCGAGCACTGCCTGGAGGATGAGGAACGTGCTCTTCAGGCCATCTTGGATCGAGCTCGCCGACATGGTTATGTAGCCTTGGTCCTTCAGCACCGTCTCCACGCCCGCGACCTCGGCAGCGGTGTCGACCTTGACGGTGACCTGCTCGTAGGTGGGCCGGCGCCGCGACGTGTTGTTGAGCGACAGCGCGGCATCGAGCGTGAAGAACGCCGCCTGGTCGGTCTGCATATCGGCTTTGGCCAGCACGCCTACGACGGTGAGCTTGCGCTTGGACTCGACCGGCTCTTGGATGGTCGACGGATCGAGCGAATCGGTCGCCGCGGGCTGCTCCACGAACGTGGCGATCAGCTTCTTGCCGAGCAGGTCTGAGCTCGTGAGGTCCGACACCGGTGTGTTGTTCAACGAGAAGTTCGCCGTGGCCGAAGCGCCGAGCAGCACTTCCTTCTCACTGCGGGGATACCGCCCCTCAGCGAGCTTGAGGCCCAGTCCCTCCAGCCCGTCCATCGGCGAGCCCTGGGCGTTGAGCATGCCTTGGTACTTCTTGTACTCGACGCTTTGCAGGGTCTGCATCATCACGGTGGGGACGACCGCTTCTACGTGGTCGAGCTCCTCGAAACTCTTGAGCGCGCGGTCGTCGAGCGGCTTCATCTCGGTCGACCCGCCAGCAGGCGACATCATGCTGCCGCCCATCACGGTGATGTTGGTGGCCGACCCGATGTTGCCCAGCTCGTTGGTGATGTTGTTCTGCAGCCCGATGCCGAGCGAGATCATCAGAACAATCGCCGAGGTGCCGATGACCACGCCGAGCGAGGTCAGCGCGAGGCGCATCTTCATCCTGCGCAGGTTCGCACCTACGAGGAAGACCAGGTCGCGCAAGCGCATGGTCTAGGCCCCCATCCCGAACAGTGCCTTGAAGAACCTCGTCAGCCAGTTGCCGTCCTGCTTGGCCTCTTTCGTGTCGGTCTTCGTGCTGTCGCCAGTCGCCTTGGGCTCGCCCTGCACGTTGACCGTGTGAACGGAGCGGTACACCTTGTCGCGACCGAAATCGTCGTGATACTTGGCAACGAGCACGACCTGCATGGGGCCGGCCTTCTTCGGCGTGATCGACACGTCGATGGTCTCGGCGGCCGCCGCCTCAAACGCGCCCACGAACAGGTTGGCGTCGGCAACCGTGCCGCCGGTCGTCTCCACGCTCATCGACATGCCGGGCACGGTGAAGCTGCCGGAGTTGGCCAGCTCGAAGCTCGCGTCGAAGGACTTGCCCACGCGTGCGGTCTTGGGGATCTCGGCGGCCGAGACGGTCAGGCCGGCGGCGCGATCGAACACCAGTCCGATGGTGTAGGCCAGATCGTGGCGCTCACCGTCGTACTCGAAGCTGATGGTGACGGGCACCGTCGTGGCGCCCGGCGGCGTGCCGGGGCCGGCCACGGCTTTGAACGAGACGGCCTCAGTGGTCTTTCCGCGAAGCTGGCCGAGGTACTTGGCGTTGCCGGTGCCCAGCACGGTCAGTCCGCCGGCCGCGGCGCCCGCCTCGCCCGTGCCGGCCGATGAAGCGCTGGCCAGAGAGACGACGACGTTCTCGGCGCGACGAGCGGTCTCGTTGCGCACGTTGAGCGTCAGCGTGAACGCCGACCCGACCAGCAGGCGGTCCTTGGTCGTCTTGTACGAGGACACGACGAGCACCGGAGCCGGCTTGAGCGCAGGGGTCTCGACGGCTGCGGCGGGAGTCGCCTGGGCGGCGGCAGCGGCAGCCATGACGCTGGCAGGCGTGGACGCGGCCAGCGCGGGCACGGCGGCAAGAGCGGCCGGCGCGACGAGCGCGCCACAGACGATGACCGACAGTGTGGCTTCGATGATGCGGTTGCGCTTCACGCGGTTCCTCCTCGTTCGATGCTTTCGATCGCCCCGTCGACGATCGTGATGATGCGGTCCGCAACGGCCTCAGCCACGGTGCGGTCGTGCGTTGTTATGAGGAAGGTCCGCCCGGCGGCATGCATCTGCCTGATGAGCTCGAGGATCTCGAGGCCCGTGCGGGTGTCGAGGTTTCCGGTGGGCTCGTCGGCGAGCATGATCGACGGGTTGTTCACCGATGCCCGCGCGATGGCGACGCGCTGCTGCTCGCCGCCGGACAGCTCGGTGGGCCGGTGGTGCATGCGCAGTCCCAGACCCACCGCTTCGAGTGCGGCCTGCGAGCGCTGGCTGCGCTCGGCCGGCGCGACACCCGCGAACACGAGCGGAAGCTCGACGTTGCCGCGCGCGGTCATGGTCGGGATGAGGTTGAACGACTGGAAGACGAATCCCACCTGGTGGCGGCGGTAGTCGGCGAGACGCTCGTCGTCCATGCCGGCCAGGTCCTGTCCGTCGACGAGCACGGAGCCCGAAGTGGGCCGGTCGAGTCCGCCCACGATGTTGAGCAAAGTGGACTTTCCCGAGCCGGATGGGCCCATGACGCAGACGACCTCACCCTGCTCTATGGCCAGATCCACGTCTCTGAGTACCTCGAGCATGACGTCACCCATGAGGTACTGCCTGCCCAGCCCCCGAACTTCAACCGCGCTACTCATCAAACCCCTCCATCGAAACTATCCGAACACCCTATCAGAGTATGCAGAATCTGCCTGTCGCGCCTTAACTTACGACATCATTCGCGCACGAAACGCGTGGCCCTGCTGCTGCACCGCTGCGGCACCGCGACGCAATCCCCTGGCGACCTACGCATCGCGTGCCGCAGCCGCCTCCCGCCTGACGAGGTAACCGCCCAGCGCGGCGAAGAACAGCAGCGTGGCCGAGGTGAACCACGCGCCCGTGTTCGCCGGCAGCGTGACGTAGAGCGCCAACGTGATGCCCGCGCCCACGAGCACGGCGGCCAGAACGTAGAACATCCTCATGCCGTAGGTGGTGACGAAGGGCAGGTAGTGCGCCCCAAGAATGACCATGAACGCGGGGTAGAACCACTCGGGACGGTAGAGCGCGGCCGCGCCAACGACCGGCAGACTGAGCGGAAGTACGAACGCCACCTGCGTACCGAGTGCGTTGAAGGGGTTGCCCTTCGAGATCGTGGCCTTGTGCCCGATCAGGCGCAGCCCGAGCAGCGTGGCCGGATAGATGAAGAACCCTCCCACGATAAGCACGCCGATCGCCCAGTACTGAGTGCTCCACGTGGCCAAAGCAGCGGATGCGAGCCACAGGATGCCGGACACGAACTGGCCCATAAGACCGCCGAGCAGGGCGGTCCGCATCTCGCGCTGGGCGTCGTCGATGAGCATTCTCATGCCTTTCGTGAGCAGGGAGTATGGGCGGATCGGAGCCGGGCGCCCGAAGCGGCGCGCCCGGTGGTTCGATTCCCCTACCCTACAACATCACCGCGCGTGAAATGCACGAGCCCGCCGGTGAACCACAGGGCTAGTCCGCCCACGATCACGATGAGCAACGTCGCTGGAGCGAAGGCGAACCAGTGCTCGCCCGACTTGCCGGCGAACGGTTCCATCATCCCGACGACCGGCAGTCCCCACGGATACCACGGAGCGAACCTCTCGGACTGAACTGCGAAGATCGCCGGGAACGTGAGCACCACGTTGAGCGCCAGCGGTCCGCCGAACGTACGCCAGCGCGTCGACGCCCACATCTGCAGCGCCGCCAGCGGCAGCACCGCGACCCACCCACCGAGAAGCCCGAGCCCTACCGACGCCCACGGTACATCGGCGAATCCGACGCTGCGCGACACGGCGAAGAGCTCGGCGAGTACGAGCAACTGGCTTACCGCCAGCAACGCCGCGACGATCGCGTACTTCGCCGTGTAGACGTCTCTACGTCGCACCGGAAGGGCCAGCAGCTGCTTCCAACCGCCGTTGAGGTGCTCGGTGCGACAGATGAGCGCCGCGAAAACTCCCGACACGATCGGGTAGAAGATCCAGCCGTAGACGGTCACGACTCCCATGTAGTAGCCCTGGAATCCCGCGGCGGCCTTCGGCGAACCCGTCAAGAGGAGCGCGAGCCCCGGCCCGACGGCGAGCACCAGCATCGTCAGCGGCCAGCGCATCTTCATCAGCTCGGCGCGAAGTACCTTGGCAAACCCACCCACCTAGACCACGTCCCTTCGAGCGAATGAAAGCGCGCCTGCCACGGCCAGAGCGACTCCGGCCGCGCACGAGAGACCGAGGATGCGCCACACGTCGCCGTCGCCGGACACCACCCACGTCATCGCGTCGCCCGGCAGGGCCCACGGCAGCCACTTCGGCAGTTTGGCGGCCATCAGCGCCACCACGGTTCCGGCCACGCCCACCGTGAGCGCGATCGCCTGGTTGCGAATGTGCGCCGAGAGCAGTCCCTGGAACGCGATGAGCGGGAAGGCAGCCACCCACGGCACGAGCGCGAGCAGACCGAGCTTGCGCCACGGCAACGCGCCGAGATCGAGCCACAGCCACAGGCCGGCGGTGCCTGCGGATGCCAGCACCGAGGCGATGAGGATCAGGCCGACGACCACGACGAGCTTGGTCAGGTAGACGCCGCTGCGCGACACCGGCAGCGCGAAGAGCTGCTTCCAGGCACCCGAGCGGTGCTCGACGTCGAACACCATCGAAGCGAGCAGTGCCACGCCCAGCGCGATGGCCGCGATCTCGAGCATCCCCAGGTTGTCCATCACGGCCAACCACGGACCCTGGCGCTTGATCAGCGTGTTCATCCAGTCGCGGCTCATCGCGAACATGATGATGCCCATGAGCACGAAGCCGAACGGACCGAGGAGCGTCAGCGGCAGTACCCACGTCCGGCGGTACTTGATGAGGTCTGACCCCAGCAGCTTCATGCTGCGTCGACCCCCCTCAGGATCCTCGGAGCAGCCGCGCGCGCACGCTCGGGCTTCTCGGAGGTGAGCTCGAGGAAAATGTCTTCGAGGGTGGGTCGGTGCTCCTCGACGCGGAAGATCGAGTGGTCGTGGCCCACCAGCACGCGGATCGCCTCGGCGGCTACGGCCGGTTCGAAGGAGGACAGCGTGAGCACGCCGGCCTCGTGCTTGGCGGAGATGTCGGCGGCCAGCAGGTCGAGGCAGGCGTCGGCTGGACGGGCGCAGTCGATGACCACGGAGGCCGACGAGCGCGCGCGCAGATCCTCGATGGGACCCTGGAAGAGCATGCGGCCGTGGTGGATGACGCCCACATGGCTGGCCATCTGGTCGACTTCGGCGAGCAGGTGGCTGCTCACGAGCACCGTGACGCCGTGCTCGCGCGGCAGCTGCACGATGAGGTTGCGGATCTCCTGGATGCCGGCGGGATCCAGGCCGTTGGTGGGCTCGTCGAGCACGAGCAGGTCCGGCTCGCCGAGCAGCGCGGCGGCGATGCCGAGCCGCTGCTTCATACCGAGCGAGAACTGGCCCGCCTTCTTGCCAGCCACGTCGGACAGGCCCACGAGCCGCAGCACCTCGGTGATGCGCGCCTCGGTGACGCCGAGCAGCACGGCGAGCACGCGAAGGTTCTCTCGGGCCGTGAGATGTGCGTAGTACGACGGGCTCTCGACGAGTGCGCCGACGCGTCCCATGACCTTAGTGCGGTCGCGCGGCACATCGTGGCCGAGCAGGGACATCTGCCCCGATGTGGCACGTGACAGACCCATCAGCATGCGGATGGTGGTGGTCTTGCCGGCCCCGTTCAGGCCGAGGAACCCGTAGATCTCCCCCTTGCGAACCTGCATGTCGAGAGAGTCGACGGCGATCTGCTTTCCGAAGTTGCGCGTGAGCCCACGAGTTTCGATGACGGTGTGCATTGGCTCTCACCTACCTTTCGAGAACCACACTACGGTCGCCACTCGAACCCCCGCCGAACCCGAGATGAACTCCCGCTGAACAGCGGGCGGCCGGCCGGCCGTGCGGCGCGCGCAGGCAGCGCGGCGCTACACCGCGAGCGGGAGCCGCACACGCACCGACGTCCCCTCGCCTACCGCGCTCGTCACCTCGACGGTGCCGCCGTGCGCCTCGATGAGCTGGCGCGCAATGGCCATGCCCAGCCCGCTGCCGTACGCGTCGCCGCCGCTCGCGGTGCCGCGGTAGTAGCGGTCGAAGAGGCGCGAGAGCGTCGCCTCGTCCATGCCGCGGCCGTCATCGACGATGTCGACGCACGCCCATCCGGCCTCGCGATGCGCAGTCAGTGTGACGGTGGTGCCCTCGGCGTTATGCACCACGGCGTTGCCGAGCAGGTTTCCGAGCGCGCGCGCCACGTAGCGCGCATCGACCGACACCGGCAGCGACTCGCCTGCTCGCGCGCCGACGAACGTGATGGTGCGTCCCTCGGAGCGCGGGTCGTTCGCGAGCGCCACGGCCGCCTCGCGCGCCACCTCGACGAAGTCGACGCGCTCGCGGCATAGCGGCAGGGCCTCGGAGCGCAGCCGGAAGGTGAGGCCGAGGTCGTCGATGAGTCGCTCCATGTCCTCGGCCTGGCCGCTGATGGTGGCGGCGTACTGGCGCTGCTCTTGCGGCGTGAACACGTAGTCGCTCGCGAGCAGGTCGGCGTAGCCGCGCACCGACGACAGCGGCGTGCGCAGGTCGTGGGTGACGCCGGTGAGCCACTCCTCGCGCGCGGTCTCGATGCGCTCACGCTCGGCTTTGTTGCGGCCCAGCTTGGCGGTGAGCTTGTCGAGCGACGCGATGACCTCGCGGTACGTACGGTAGGGAGCGCGCAGCTGCCCGTTGGGCTCGCGACTGGCCGGCTGCCCCCGGCGGTCGAGCGGCTCGGCGTACGAGCCGCCGGCAATCGCCTCGAGCCACGCCATCGCGTGCAGGAGCGGGCGGGCGAGCGTCTCACTGCTCGCCCACGCCATGAGCAGCACGACTCCGAGGCTCACGACCAGAAGCCCGATGATCGCGCGCGTCTGCGTGATCGGAGGGATCTCGCCTTGCAGCGGAGTGAGCCACACCTCCTTGCTGCCGAGCACCCACGTGAGCTCGCTCTTCTTGGTGTCGTAGAGCGTGAACAGGCTGCCCTGCCCGATCGCTTTGGGCTTGTTGCGCAGATAGACGAGCTTGCCGGCCGGGTAGGCGGTGGGCACGGTGGAAGGCGCGGCGTAGGAGTAGATGACGCGGCCCTGCGGGTCGAGCACCTGCACCCACGCATCGAGATCGGCAACCGTTGCAAGCGCCGCAGCGCCGATCTCGACGTTGGCGCCGCTCACCGTCGAGGTGTCGCTTACCGTAGTGGCGTCGCGCAGGTGCTCGAGGGTGTGCAGCGGCGAGGTGCCGTTGAGCGCGTCGGGCGGATTGATCACCGTCATGTAGAGGGCCACACCCACGACCCAGGCGCCGAGCACCAGCCCGAGCACGAGGAAGAGCAGGAAGACGCGTCCGAGGAAGTGTCCGGTCAGCCGCCCTTTGAGGCTCATCACGCGCCGGCCGGGCGCTGGGCCAGCTTGTAACCGAGCCCACGGATGGTGACGATCATCTCCGGGGATCCGGCATCGCGTTCCACCTTTTCACGCACGCGGCGGATGTGGACGCTCACGGTGTTCTCGTCGGCCGACCCCATGGGCTCGTCGGCCCAGACCTGCCGGTAGAGCTGCTGCGCCGAGAAGACGCGGTCGGGATTGTGCGCGAGGAAGGCGAGCAGCTTGAACTCGCGGGCGGGCATCGGCGTCTCGACGCCGCCGACCGTGAGCCGCGCAGCGGGTTCGTCGACGACCACGCGGCCGTCGTCGAGCTCACAGGGGCCCTCGGCGGTCACGCCGCGCGCCCGGCGCAGGTGCGCCTTGACGCGCGCGGCGACTTCGAGCGGGTTGAAGGGCTTGGTCACGTAATCGTCGCCGCCCACCCCGAAGCCGGTGAGCTTGTCGAGGTCGGAGTCGCGCGCGGTGAGGAAGAGGATAGGCGCCTCCGAGAAGCGCCGGATGCTCATGGCAGCATCGAAGCCGCTGCCGTCCGGGAGGTTGACGTCGAGGACCACGAGCGCGGGCTGCTCGGAGCGCGCCAGCGCGACCGCCTCGGCGACCGTGCCCGCGACCACCACGCGCTCGAATCCCTCGCGCTCGAGCGCGATGCGCACGAGCCCCGAGATGTTCGTTTCGTCATCGACGACCAGAATCGTGTCGGACACGCCGTGCTCCCCTCTCGCGCTTCCGAGGAGTGATTGTACGCGCGAGGGCAACGGCCGGAGCCGGCCGCGAGCGAAGTTCAGCCGGAGTTCAGGTCAGCGGCCCGCGCGCCGGTGCGCCGAACCACGCGCGCAGGCGGCCGACGAGCCCGAGCCGCTACGCCAGCGTCGCCTGCTTCGCCGTGCGCACGTGCGTGAGCGAATCGACTTCGATGTAGACGCGTGTCACCTGCGGGTAGGCAGCCTTCAGCGCGGTCTCGATGCGGTCCACCGCGTCGTGGATCGCTTCGGCGGGCATGCCGTCCAGAAACGCGATATCGAGGTTGACGAGCAGGTCGTGAGCGCCCATGTACATGGTGCGCACGTCACCCACTGCCTGGACCGCCTCGTCGTCGGCGACGAGCTTGCGCATGACCGCGAGCGTCGAGGGCTCAACGCCCTCGCCGATCAGCAGCCCCTTGGACTCGCGTGCCAACAAGAACGCGACGCTGGCCAGGATGACGCCGATGATGACCGACGCGGCGCCGTCGAAGTAGGGGCTCCCGGTGATCTGGCCGAGCCAGATGCCGAGGAACGCCACGACGAGGCCGAGCATGGCCGCGGAGTCCTCGAACACGACGGTGAAGAGCGCCGGATCCTTCGAGGTGCGGATGAACTTGGCGATGCCGACCTTGCCGCGCGCGGTGTTGAGCTGGCGCATCGCGATGAGGAACGACGAGCCTTCCACGAGCACCGAAATGGCGAGCACGATGTAGCTGGGCCACGGGTTGGAGACATGTGAGGGGTTGAGCAGGTGGCGGATGCCCTCGTAGGCCGACATGCCGCCGCCGATGCCGAAGATCGAGATCGCGACGATGAGCGTCCAGAAGTAGAGCTCCTTGCCGTGGCCGAAGGGGTGCTCGGCGTCGGCCGGTGCGGTGCTGCGCTTCATGCCCATGAGCACGAGCACGCCGTTACCGGTGTCGACGACGGAGTGGATGCCTTCAGAAAGCATCGCCGAGGAGCCGGTGAGGGCCGCGGCGACGAACTTGATGATCGCGATAAGCAGATTGCCGACAACAGCCGCGATGACCGCGACCTTGGATTCGCCCTTACCTGACATGTGTCCCCCGAGTTCGATGCGCGGCGCATATGAAAGCGCCGCGGGTGCGTTCGTGTTGTGAGCATGGTACCGCGAGCGCCAGGCGCGCGCCGCCAGCGGGCTGGTTGGCCCGAGGCCGTGCGTCGCGCCGTACGCGTCTACGCCTTGCGCGTCGTGAGCTCCAGCAGACACTTCTCCGAGCCGGGGCACGCAGCCCGGTCGAGGAACTTCAGGTCGAGCCCCGCGCCCTCGAACGTGCCCTCGTCGACCGCGGCCGCGATGTCGCAGAGGTGGTCGACCTGCTCGGCCGAGTAGCCCGCCTTGGCCCACGTGTCCTTGAGCGGGCAGCCGGTCATGCGCAGCACGAGACGGTCGCCCTCGGGCGAGAGCTCTTCGACGCCGGGCTCGAAGAAGTCGCCCTCGCACGGTGAGCCATCAACGAACAATCGCGCGACCTCAGCGAGATCGCCGGCCTGCGCGGCCTCGCGGTACACCTTCCCGATCTCGAGTCCGCGCCGGAAGATCGCGCGCTTCATCAGCGCGGTAGCGCGCTCGGCGCCGATCTCGGTCTCGAGCTCGTCGTAGATGTAGGCGTAGGCAAGCGCGCGGTTCTCAAACGCGGCGCGCGTCTCGGCGTGTGCCTGATCGAGCGCGGCCTGTATCTCGTCCTCGTGGTGCGGCATCGCGACTCCTCAACGTCATCCCGGTCGGCGTGGACCGAGCTTGTGGTCGGAACCTGGTCGTGCGCAACGTCGCGCACAAGCGAGCGTCTCCACGATGGCACGTGTCGAGGGCATGATGCAATCGGGGTCGTGGCGCCGAGCGTGCGAGTCGCGCTGGCCGTCTTGGGACACGAGGCCGGAGCTGGGACAGTGGGCTGTCCGCCGAATGGCAGTCCTATTCGGCTGCGGCACGTACTCGGGGTCGCGGAATCCGCTTGCCCTCGAGACGAGCCGCTTCCAGCCAAGCATCGCGAGCCAGCTCGACTTGCTCCAGTGCCCGAGCGGGGGTCTCCCCGAAGGCCGAGCAGTGTGCGAGTTCCGGAATCTCGGCGATGTACCCGCCGTCTTCGGCGCTGAAGAAGATGGTGATCTCGTACTCATTCATGAGCGTTCCTCCATCGTCAGACTATACCGCGCGATGAGGCTCATGAACTGGCGCACTTGGTAGGGCTTCGCTCGTCCTGCGACGTTCTGGAGGTTCAGCAGTTCTGGGACTCCCGGGTGGGTGAAGATGTGATGACTGCCCGAGACCCTTGCCAGCCGGAATCCGAAGGCCATTGCCAGCCTGCACAGATCTGCGAAGCGCACGTCGAGAGAGCCTACCTCGATGGAGCGCATCGTCTTCTTCGGATTCACGGACCCGTCCCTTGGCCGGTGCTATCGCGTCAAGAGTACGAGCGAGGTCTTACCAGCCGCCGAGCGATCTCTTAATGAGCCCCCCGCGGCCTCACATCTCCCGAATCGGTCCGCGCCGGTAGACGAGGTGGTAGACGAGCCCCACAAGCACTCCGCCGCCCACGATGTTGCCGAGGATCACCGGCACGAGGTTGCCCGCCATCCCCGCCCACGTCACCGAAGCAGGCCCGCCCAGCCCGCCGAACTTCTGCACGAGCCACGCCATCGGGAAGACGTAGAGGTTGGCGACACTGTGCTCGAAGCCCGCGGCGACGAACGCCGAGACCGGGAACACAATCGCGATCGCCTTGTCCGTGACCGTGCGCCCGCCGGTGGCCATCCACACGCCGAGACAGACGAGCACGTTGCACAGCACGCCTCGGAAGAACGCCTCCCAAAACGGCAGCGCGCACTTCGCAGCGCCGATGGCCAGGTACTTCTCGGCGATGGCACCGTCGTTGAGCGACGTGTGCCCCGACAGGAAGACCAGCAAGGCCAGACCGGCCGCGCCGATGAAGTTGCCCAGCAGCACCACGCCCCAGTTGCGCAGCAGCTCGAGCGTCGAGATCTGGCCGTCGGCCCACGCCATCACGAGCAGGTTGTTGCCGGTGAACAGCTCGGCGCCGGCGACGATAACCACGAACAGCCCGAGCGAGAACGCGATGCCGCTGAGAACCGCGCTGACGCCGAAGCTCATCGCGCTGTCGGCCCTGATCACCACGGAGAACAGGGCGCCGATGCCGATGAACGCTCCGGCCAACACGCCGAGCATCAGCATCGGGACCAGCGGCAGACGCGCTTTGACGACGCCGACCGACTCGACCTTCTTGGCGATCTCCTTGGGCGAGAACGCTTCGGATCCGAAGATCTCGGGCATGGTCGCTCCCCTGCTCGCTGGCTAGCTGATATGAGAGAGCATTCCCGAGAACCCGGCAGCGGGAACCGGCGGGTAGGTGTCAGCCGCCCGCTACTTCTTCTTGCGACCCGGGCGCCACACGAGCCGCAGCATCGGTCGGTTCTCGGGCGCTCCCTTGGCCAGGTCCACGTGCGGCTCGGGCCAGCCTTCGACGAACTCGACGAGGTCGCCGGCCGCTTTGCACGCCGCCGGCTGTGCGGTCTGCGGCCACTTGTACCCGTGCGCGCCGGGAGTGGCGCCGGGCTTGACCGCCTCGGTGTAGCCAGGCGTGTCGGGCGTGCTCGGAGCGGTGAACCGCGCCGCGAACGCCGAGAGCCACCCCTCCAGCTCGGGAAGCGCGACCCGGTAGCGGGTCCAGCGGTGGTTGGTCCATCCCCACGTCGGCTTCTCGCCCGGCGCCTCGCCCGCGAACTTCTCGACGAGCCGCACCGCCGCCAGACGGCCCCTGTCGGCCAGCGGGCGGATCTTCTCGTCGTCCATGTCGAGGTTCATGCCGCCCTCCTCGCCGCTCAGGCTCACGTGCACGATGCGGTCGCGGTAGCCGGGCAGGGGCAGCTGGCTGTTGTCCTGCCAGTTCTGCATGGTGCTGAGAAGCGCTTTGAAGAAGTCGCCCATCCCGTTCCAGCCCTCGCCGGTGATGTGGTTCTGCCACATCCAGTAGCCCTCCGAGTTGTTCGGCGGCAGGTAGACCTTCTCGGCCTCGGTGGTCGGGTTCGGGTTGTTCGGATGGAATCCCCGCAGGTTGAGCGCGAAGGTGGGCCGGCTCGGAAGCGGAGCGTCGAAGAGGTGCACCGGGAAGTTGCTGCACACGCCGCCGTCGGAGAACCAGTGCTTCGCCGCCTCCACACGCGATGGCACGGCGGCGAGCACCTCGTCGTCGACGTCCGTGGGATGCTCCGAGATCCACTCATCCATCGCGTCCCTCACGGCGGTGTTGGCGTTCAGGCTCCAGTCGATCGCGTAGAGCGGCACGGCGCTTATCAGCACCGGGAAGCTGAGGCTCATCCGGGCAGCGACGAGCACCGGGAGGTTCTCGGCAGCGGGCATGGGTCGAAGCCGCGGCAGCTGCCGGCGCTGCAGTCTGGCGCGCCGACGGTGCTGCGCATCGAGGCCGTCGAGCGAGGCCGGGTGGCTCTCCATCCAGTCCACGATGGGGCCGGGAAAGTACGTGCGCAGCTCGTCGGCGTCGAAGTAGAAGGCCGGGCCCTCCCACGGCATCTGCGCGGGAAGGCCCTGCGTCACGTCCGTGGTCATCATCTCGAGCTGGATGTGCTTCTTGTCCGCGTCGCCCGTCCCGTCCGGCCCCTTCCACAGCATGCCGAACGTCAGCGGCTGCTCGCCGGTGCCCGCGGCCTTCGCGATCACGCCGTCGAGCCACGTCGTGAGCTGCTCGCTTCCTCCCGCCTTCTCGGCGAGCCCGCGGCACATGCCGAAGCCGTTGGCCGGCAGCACCGACCCGGCGCGCAGCGCCAACCCGACCACGCCTCCGACCACGGCCCCGGCCGCCAGCGCCACGAGGCCGACGAGCGCGCCGAGAAGGCCGAGCGCTCCGCCGAGGTGCAGCGACAGCGCGATGAACGCCGCGCCGAGCAGCGCGCCGAGCGCGGCGGGCCGCCAGAACCAGCGCACGATGCTGGCCGCGTAGCCGACCCAGCGCGCCAGACCGCTCTTGCCCAGGCCGGCGGTGAGGGTGTCGAACAGGGGGCGGGTGCTGTCCTGCGGCTGGAAGAGCGAAAGGAGCTTGGACCGACCCTTCTCGGGCATGCCGAGCTCGAGCGGAAGGGCCGCCAGCACCTTGAAGCCGCCGGCGTCGCGCCCGTACTCGGCTGCGGCCGTGGCCGCCGCGGCGATCGCTCCGGCCGACGTGCCCCCGACGCACTTGAAGCGATACGTCTTGGCAAGCTCGCACACCGCCCACGGGTAGATGACCCCGCTGGTGATGCCGCCCTTCATGATGATGTCGCACTCGAGCTTGGGGTGCGCGTAGTCGTAGGTCGTCGGGTCCGGGATGGTTGCCTCGGCACTCATACGACTTCCTCTCCACAGGACGACCACCGCTTCAGGCCGTCCGAACTGCGTAGCTGGGATCAGCCCCTCCGGCGCTCCACCGCCGTCATGAGCGCCGAGAGCATCAGCCCCGTTGACCCGATGGCGATGGCGATGCCCCACTCCGCGGGCCCGAGCGGGTCGGTGCCCAGGATCCTCTCGGCGATGGGGCTCGACACGGCGACCCACTGCAGCGCAACACCGGCGAGCAGCCCGACGACGAGGCTCGGGTTTGCCAGCGGACCGAGCTTCCACACCAGCACGGTCCACGAGCGGCAGCCGATCGCCTGCGCCCATTCGAACGCCACGAGCGTGGTGAACGCCATCGTCTGCGCGTGGATCACGGTCGACGTGGCGTGGAAGTAGCCGAACACGGCAAGCATGCCCACCATCTTGAGCGCCGCGCCGGTGCCGATGCGCCACGCGGCACGCCGGTCGATGATGCCGACCTTGGGCGAGCGCGGCGGCAGCGCGAGCACGTCATCGTTCTTGGGCTCGATGCCGAGCGGGATCGTGAGCGTGCTCGCCACCACGAGGTTGGCCCACAGGACCATCACCGGGGTGATCGGCAGTGGCCAGCCGATGACCTGGCTCGCGGCGATCGCGGCCACCTGCCCGAGCGCGACCATGACGAGGAACGCCACGACCCGCTGGAGGTTGCCGTAGATGACGCGCCCCTCTTCGACCGCCGAGACGATCGTGGCGAAGTCATCGTCGGCGAGCACCATGTCGGCGGCCTCCTTCGAGACCTCAGTGCCGGTGATGCCCATCGCCACGCCGATATCGGCCCGCTTGAGCGCCGGCGCGTCGTTGACGCCATCACCCGTCATCGAAACGACCTCGCCCAAGCGCTGCAGCGTCTCCACGATCCGGATCTTGTGGCGCGGCTCGACGCGCGAGAACACGCAGATGTCGCGGACGCGGGCGGCAAGGGCGTCGTCGTCGAGCGCGTCGAGCTCCACGCCCGTCACCACCGCGTCGGGTCCGGCGTCGGCCGCGAGGATTCCCACCCGCCGCGCGATCGCCGCACCGGTCGCCGCGTGGTCGCCGGTGATCATCTTCACCGAAATGCCCGCCCGCTGGGCCGCGGCCACAGCATGGGCAGCCTCTGCACGGGGCGGATCCATGACCCCCCACAGACCGGCGAACACGCAGCCATGTTCGGCGTCGGCGCGGTCGACCTCAACGGCATCGGCCGGCATGTCGCGGTAGGCACCGGCCACCACGCGCAACGCCTCGTTGGCAAAAGCATCCTGCTGCGTGCGCACGGCAGCGCGCAGCTCGTCGGTCAGCTCCACGACCTCGCCGCCGTGCAGGATGCGGTCGCAGAAGCCAAGCACCCGCTCGGGTGCGCCTTTCACGTTGAGGCGAGCGCCGTCGGGCATGCGATCGAGCGTCGCCATGTACTTGAACGCGCTCGAGAACGGAATCTCGTCGATCCGGCCCGCGTCGCATTTCGCCAAGGAGGTCCCGGCGCGTCCCTTGGCAGCAACCGCGAGCAAGGCGCCGTCGGTGGGGCTGCCTTCGACGATCCAGCGGCCCTCGGAGTCCTCTTCCAGCACGGCGTTGTTCGCCGCGCACCCGATGCTCAGTAGCAGCGCGAGAGCGCCCGATTCCTCTCCCCCGCCCTCCTCGGCCGCAATCTCTCCCCTAGGCGAGAAACCATCGCCGGACGCTCGGAACACCTCGCCGGCGGCCCACAGGCGCGTGACCGTCATCTGGTTGCGGGTAAGCGTGCCGGTCTTGTCGGTACACACGACGGTGCATCCGCCGAGCGTCTCGACGGCTGCGAGCCGGCGCACGACCGCATTGCGTTTCGCCATGCGCTGCACGCCGAGCGCGAGCGACACGCTCACCGCCGTGGGCAGCCCTTCGGGTATCGCCGAGACCGCCGCCGCGACGGCGAAGAGCAGCATCTCCACGAGCGTCTCGCCCCTCAGCACGCCGAGCACGAAGATCACGAGGGCTGCCACTACCGAGAGGATGCCGAGGCGTACGGAGAGAGTGGCGAGCCGCCCCTGCAGCGGAGTCTCCTGGCGCTTCGTCGCGCGGACCTCCCCGGCGATCTCGCCGACGACGGTGCGCATGCCGGTGGCGGTGACCAGCGCGGTTGCCCGGCCGGCGACCACCGGCGTCGATGAGAACACCATGCAGAGGCGGTCGGCGAGCGGCGTGTGCTCGGCAAGCGGCTCGATTGACTTCTCGACCGGCTCGGACTCGCCGGTGAGCGCCGACTCGTCCACGCGCAGGTCGGTCTCGGTCACGAGCCGCGCATCGGAGGCCACCCGGTCGCCGGTCTCAAGCACGAGGATGTCGCCGGCAACGACCTCGACGGCGTCGATCACCCGCACCTCGCCGTCGCGCACCACGCGGGCACGCGGGCTGGAAAGCCGGCGCAGCGCGTCGAGAGCGGCCTCGGCCCGGTACTCCTGGAACACGCCGATGACCACGTTGGCGATGACGATGAGCACGATGACCACCGCGTCGAAGACCTTGCCGGCGGCAAAAGAGACGACTCCCGCACCCGCAAGCAGGTACACCATCGGATTGGCGATCTGCGCGAGGATCAGCTTGGGCAGCGACACGCCGGACTCGGCCCCGAGCTCGTTGGGGCCGTCGGCGGCAAGCCGAGTAGCGGCCTCTGCAGACGTGAGGCCGACGCTCCGGTCGGAGCCGAGACGCGCGACGGCGTTCTCGGCGGTCACGGCGTGCCAAACGTCATGGTGCTCAGTGGGCAGCTCGGGCATTGAAGACCTCTCAGCTCGGGACTCCGGCGCTTGCGTCATATTGGACAGCACGTCGCGGGCGCGCTTGAGGCAGCGCGGTAGTGTGCCTGCTCGCTAGACGACGGGCGGCCCCGCGTGTGCGGCGACCTTGAGGGTCATGAACTTCATCGTCTCGCACATGCCCTCGAGCCTCGCCATGTCGGTCTCGAATCCCATGCTCTGGCGCCAGTGGTCGAGCATGTCGAGGTCGTGCCAGCTGCCCACGCTCATGAAGTGACTCGCGTCAGAGTCATCGCGCAGAAGCGTCGCGTGAACGGTCGGGTCCACGTCACGACGGCTGCGCTGGGCGAACTTGCTCCATGCCTCGACGAATTCGGCTTCGCGGCCGGGGGTGACGTGCCAGTCCCACGAGGTGTAGACAACCATCGTTGATCTCCTTGGTCGGGTGACTGTCATATTCCCACATCGCGCACTGGGCCGACGGATGCATCGGGCGAACGGCGCCGCAGCTCCTTGAGCCGCCACGCGCGCAGCGCCCTACGCGCGCTGCTCGGTATCGAACCCGTTCTCGGTGATGATCTTCCGGTAGGCGAGCGCGCTGCCCCGCGGTGTGCGCTCCTGGGTCTCGTAGTCGACCTCGACCAGTCCGAAGCGCGGCGCGTAGCCGTGCGCCCACTCGAAGTTGTCCAGAAACGACCAGTACAGGTAACCGCGAACGTCGGCGCCCGCGTCCATCGCGCGGCGCAGCTCGGTCAGGTGCGTGACGATGAAGCTCTCGCGACGCGTGTCCCAGGCGTCGGCCACACCGTTCTCGGTGATGTAGATGGGCTTGCCGTAGCGCTTCCACGTGGCAAGCGTCACGTCGTAGAGTCCCTCGGCGTCGATGTCCCATCCCATGTCGCTTCGGGGGATGCCCTCGATCGATCCGGGCAGCCGCGGCAGGAGCCCGAGGCGCAGCGTGACGTAGTACTGCAGGCCGATGAGATCGGTCGCCTCGCCCACGGCATCGCCGAACCGGTAGTTGGAGAAGCGCTCGAGCCGGCGTGCGAGGAAGCGCTGCCACACCGAGCGCGGGTTGAGCGGCCGCCAGTTCAGGAACATCACGGTGTAGCCGACCGTGGCGCCGGGCACGAGCTCGTGGATCGCGCGGTACGCGAGGATGTGCGCGGCTGCCTGGGTGTCGATGAAGCGCCTCGCCGAGAGGAGCGCCGCGCGCTTGTGCGGAGGCCACTCGCCCATGAGGTAGCCCTCGAGCGGGACGGTGGTGGGTTCGTTGAAGGTGAGCCAGTAGTCGACGTAGGGCGCGAGCGGCTCGACGATCCGGCGCACGTAGCGCTCGAACAGCTCCGGCGCACCGTGAGCGGTCCAGCCGCCGCGCTCGGCGAACCAGACCGGATTGGTGAAGTGGTGCAGCGTGACAAACGACGTCAGCCCGCGCTCCTTGAGCGCCTTGAGCACGTCGACGTAGTGCGCGATTTCAGCCTCGTCGAAGACGCCGGGCTCCGGCTCGATGCGCGCCCACTCGATTGAGAGCCGGTGGGCGTTGTGGCCGAGTTCTCGTGCGAGGTCGAAGTCGGCCTCGTAGCGCGTGTACTGCTCGCACGCGGCACCCGACGGGAACTTGACGGTGCCGAGCGTCTCGGCTCGCCACCAGTCGCTGTGGACGTTGTTGCCCTCGACCTGGTGGGCGGCGGTCGCCGCGCCCCAGATGAACCCGTCCGGAAAGTCGACTCTCACGTTGCCACCCGTCCCCGAGAAGATGCCGGCTGACTCTGCGGACAGTCTAGCGCAGGTGGCGCGCTACTTGCCGCCACCGGTGAGCTTGTCGGTGAGGCGTGCTGCGGCTTCCGTGGCCTGGTCCTTCGCGCCGCCAAGCGCGTCGCCGGCCTGCGCGGCCACGTCGCTCAAGCCTTCCCCCACACAATGCGCAGAAGCACCGGCGGGGGCGGGGAGATTCGCGTGCGCCGACTAGTTCTCTGCCAGCAGTTTGTCGAGATTGTCGACGAGCATCCCGTAGATGGCTTCGTCGCGCTTCGGCGCGTTGCTCTCGATATCGATTGCGAGGCGCAGCGCGTGCTCGGCGTCGGCCAGCTTGCCCTGACGACGCCAGAGACGATGCCACTGGTTGAGCACGGGGCAGCGCGCTTCACCTCGCTCGCCGTATTCGGCCACGGCGACGGTATCGGCCGCGACAATTGCCGCCTCGGACTCGCTGAGACGATTGAGCTGCATGAGCGACTCGGCCTTCTTGATTCCCGAGTAGACGGCCGTGCGCTTCTCGCCGGCAAGCACGACGGCTCGGCTGAACACCGCGAGCGACTCGCTGTAGCGCTCGGCCAGAAGCAAGACGCCGCCGAGGTTGTCGAGGTGCGAGATGAGCGTGGGTGAGTTGGGCCCCATACGTTGCTCGACCACGGCGAGGCATCGTCGATAGAACTCCGCCGACTCGTCGGGCCTGCCGAGATCGTCGAGCACGCCGCCGAGGTTGTTCAAGGCGACCTCGAGTTCCGGGCCGCGCTGGATGCCGCCGGCAGCGTAGGTGTCGAGCGCGGCGCGGAGCAGAGGTTCAGCCGATGCAGCGTCGCGAGCGCGCATGAACGTCTCGGCTTCGACGATCAGGGCGCGCGCCGCACGGCCGGGCAACACGCCGCTCGGCGCGCTGCGCTCGGGCGAGGCTGACTCCGACGCCACCGTGGCTGCAGGAATCGCGAACCGGCCGAAACACAGCCCGCAGAAAGCCGCGGATGCGGAGTTCTCGGCCCCGCACTGTGGACACTCCATCGTCTGTTCCCCTCGCTCAGGCGACCTGTCTTTTCGCAGTCTACAGAACTTGCGCGTTTGGAGGCGTTTGATGCTGTTCGCCTGCAACTCCCAGCTCAGCCCACAAACACGCCGCGCAGGTTGCCTCGGGCAATGCCTATCTGAATGCGCGGCAGCAACTCGGGCACGAGCGCGCTGACCTCGCATTATTCTCCCGTGATGGTGTCGCGAAATTCGCTGACTCAACCGGGGAAATCCCCACTCTACTCCAGTCGCGCCGCTGCGGCCGCCTCGAAGAGCTTGCTCGGGATGTGGCAGTAGCCGCCGGGGTTCTTGTCGAGGTAGTCCTGGTGGTAGCCCTCTGCGGCGTTATACCTCACGAGCGGGCTCACCTCGATCGCAATGGGCGCCGAGAAGCCCTTCTGCAGTTCCGCGATTGACTGCTCGATGACCGCTTTGTCCGCGGGATCCGTGTAGTAGATCCCGGTGCGGTACTCTGCGCCGACGTCGTTGCCCTGCCGGTTCACAGACGTCGGTTCGATGGCGTCGTAGTAGAGGCCGAGCAGGAATGGAAGCGACGCGACCTGAGGGTCGTATTCGATCTTGACGGCCTCGGCATAGCCGCTGCCGTCGCCGTACTTCGCATTGTCATGGGTCCCGTTCGCATAACCGACCTCGGTGCTCGCGACACCTTGAACCAGGCCGACGTACTTCTCGAGACCCCAGAAGCATCCGCCCGCAAGATAGATGGTCTTCATGTTGCCGTCTCCTGCCGTCGTCGAAGTGCCCGTGCTTCTGGTCGCGTCTGGGGCAGACGAGACGGTCGCTCGCGGAGCGCACGCCGCCAGCGTCAGGCTTAACAGTGTGAATAACGCGAGTATTCCCATAGTGCGTCGCATCAGGTCCGTACCTTTGCGGTCGGGATACGTGCTGCCTATGGGATTCCCCCTAGCAAACGGTGTGCGCATCGGACGCTACCCGCGAATGCGCTCCAGCCGCCTCACCATCGCGTCGACCACCCGCTCCACGCTCCCGGGCGCCGTCTCCACATAGTACGAGGGCTCGAACAGCTCCGCTTCGATGATCATCGGGCCCGTGGCGCCGGTCACGATGTCGTAGCGCGCGTAGAGCGGTGTCGTTGCGTCGTCGCTCGCGAATCCGCGCTCCTCGGCGATCTCGGCGATAGCTCGGCTGCAGCGCGCCGCCATGTCTACCTCGGCGTCGGTCGGCGTCGCCGGGGTGATGTCTTCGGTGTACTCGCCGCCAAAGTAGCCGCCGTCATCGGCGAGGATGCGGCCCTTGGTGATCGCGTGCGAGTATTCCCCGTCGAAGAACAGCAGGCCGCGCTCGCCTCCCGCCGTGATCTCAGGGACCTCCGGCTCGACGAGTACGAGCTTGCCCGAGTCGAGCACGTCGTTCGCGTATTCGTCCAGCTTGGGGTCGTCGGCGCTGGTCAGGTGTGCGCCCCACGAGCCAGCTCCGATGTTCGGCTTGATGACGATGCGCCCTCCGATCTTCTCGGCGGCGGCGCGCACTTCAGCGAGCGTCGAGGCGACGATCGTCGGGACGATACTGACCCCGTGCGCCTCGAGGTCCAGCAGGTAGCGCTTGTCGAAGTCCCAGCGAATGAGCGCCGGCGGATTGAGCACCCGGCTGGCGTCGAGGGAGTCGAGCCACGCGAGGAACTCGGCGGTGCGCAGCGAGTAGTCCCACGGGCTGCGCATCACGATGAGGTCGAAGACAGCCCAGTCCACGCCCAGGTCGTGCCAGACGACGGCCTCGGCGCGCACTCCTCGGCGGGCGAACTCGGCGAGGAGCGGCTCGAGGTCGAACTCGTGCTCAAGCAGCCACGGGACATCGGTGGTGACGAGCGCAAAGCGTCCGGACATGCATCCTCCTGGAATACCGCAGGGCAGGTGTCGATTCGAAGACAGGTGGCCGCCCTCTAGAACTCCAGCTTCTCCACGCGGTCGAACAGCACGCCGCTGCGCGCCAGGAACTCGCGCGGGTCGAAGCAGCGCTCGACGGTGGCGAAGTCGAGCGGGAAGTTGTGGCTCGCCTCGAGGTAGTCGCGAAAGCCAGGGCCGGGGACGGCCTTCTGGATGTCGTCCCACACCTTCATCGCCGCGGTCTGCACGATCGTGTACGCCTCCTCGCGCTGCATGCCGGTGTCGACGAGCGCGAGCAGCACGCGCGAGCTGTAAATCAGGCCGCGGGTCGACTCGAGGTTGGCCATCATGCGCTCGGGATAGAGCACCAACCCGTCGAGGATCCACTCGAGCTTGCCGAGGATATAATCCAGCGCAATCGTCGAGTCGGCGAGCACCACGCGCTCCGCCGAGCTGTGTGAAATGTCGCGCTCGTGCCACAGCGCCACGTTGTCGAAGCCCACTTGCGCGTTGGCCTTGATGACGCGCGCCAGGCCGCAGACGCGCTCGGCGGTGATCGGGTTGCGCTTGTGAGGCATCGCCGATGAGCCCTTCTGGCCCTTCATGAACGGCTCTTCGGCTTCCAGCGTGTCGGACTTCTGCAGGGCGCGGATCTCGGTGGCGATCTCTTCTGCCGAGGCGGCCACGATGGCGAGCACTGCGAGGAACTGCGCGTGGCGATCGCGGGGGATGACCTGCGTCGACATCGGCTCGGGCACGAGGCCGAGCTTGCCGCACACGTACTCCTCGACGAACGGGTCGATGTTGGAGTAGCTGCCCACCGCGCCGGAGATGGCGCCCACGGCGATCATCTGCCGGGTGGCGAGCAGTCGGGTCTCGGCGCGCTTCATCGAAAACGCCCAGCGGCCGAACTTCATGCCCATGGTCATCGGCTCGGCGTGGATGCCGTGGGTGCGGCCCACGCAGAGCAGGTCGCGCGTCTCAAGCGCGCGGCGCTGGCACACGGCGCCGATGCGGCGGACGTCGGCCAGGATGATGTCGAAGGCCTGCGTCATCTGGTAGCACAGCGCGGTGTCGCCCAAGTCCGAGCTGGTCATGCCGTAGTGGACCCACTTGGACGGCTCGCCGATGTGCTCGGCCATGTTGGTGAGGAATGCGATCACGTCGTGGTTGAGCGTTGCCTCGAGCTCGTCGATGCGCGCGACCTCGAAGGCAGCCGTCGCGCGGATGTGCGAGGCTTCTTCGATCGTGATGCCGCACTCGCCCAGCTGCGCCTGCGCCTCGCACGCGAGGACCTCAATCTCCTGCCAGATCGCGAACTTGTTCTCGAGGTCCCAGATGCGGGCCATCTCGGGACGGGAGTAGCGAGGGATCATGTGGAGGACCTTTCAGCGCGACGGAGGGTGCAGAGGCATTATCGCCGAGGAAGGGCTGGGGGTCACGCTGAACCCGCTAGATCAGCTGTACCCCTGCGAACTGAGCATGCGCACGCGCGTCGGCCGAGTAGAGCTGCGTGTCCAGTTGCGCGGCAAGCGCCGGCGAGGCTGCGTCGCAGAAGCTGCATCCGAGTCGTTCTCGAACGGCAAGCACCTCGGACACGAAGTCTCCCCCTACCTCTACCACGCTCAGACGCCAGCTCATGAAGCGCTCCCAGAACACGCGAGCGTCCGCCGCCGACAAGGTGCGCGTTGCCACCGCGACGACCTCGTAGACGAACAGCGAAGGCACGACGAGCTGGGTCTCGCCGCGCCCGTGCGCGAGCAGGAGTTCGCGCGCCTCGGCCGAGCCCGGCTCATCGCGAAACCATTTCACTCCCACGGACGCGTCCAGCACGACCTGGCGCACCGCGGTCACTTCTCCCCTCCGTCCTCGACGCGGCCCACTTCGTCCGACGCGCCGTTTCCGGCGTCGCGGCGAAGCTCTCGCAAGATGTCGAGACTAGGCCGAGAATCCGCCGAGGGGCCCCCAGCGACCTGCTTCAGCCATGCGATTCCGTCCTCGACGGCCTCAAGGCGGCGCCTTGCCTCAGTGCCACTCGAACGCGAGGCCAGGTACTGCCCCGCTGCCTCGCGCACGACGTCACTGCGCGTGAGCGATTCGCTCGCCGCGATGCCATCGAGCCGGGCGAGCAGATCGTCGGGCAACGAGATGGTGACTCTGGCTGTCATGGCGCGTCCTCGGGTCGGGTTCAGAAGCGTTCATACGTTGATTATGCACATGCGTATGACACGCCTAAACCGCGAGACGCGATAGAGAATGTCTCCTCTATCGAAACTGAATCGCCCGTTGTTGAATGATTGACTTTCGATATCGATGGGTACTACTTTCATGTCATGAGACCAACACACACCGTGGAAGAGATGCTCGGCTCCCGAAGTAAGATCGCGGTCCTGCGTGTTCTTCGAGGCGTCAGCATTCCCCTGAATGCATCACAGATCGCCGCGCGCACAGGGCTGACCCGCCCTGCGGTCGCCTCCGTTCTGCGCACGCTGGCAGACATGGGAATCGTGCGCAGCAGCTCGGCTGGTCGGGCGAATGTTCACTTGCTGGAGCACGACAGTATCCTCGTAACGCAACTCCTTGACCCTCTGTTCGCTGCAGAAGAGCGGCTCCCAGACGCGGTACTGGAGGATCTTCGCCGGGTGTTCGGCGAGCTTTCTGAGTCCGTTGTGCTGTTTGGCAGTTTTGCGCGGGGCGATCAGGAACCGGAGAGCGATATCGACGTGGTCCTCGTCGCGCGGGACCCGAGCGCCAAGGAGGTCGTAGAGCGAACTGCTGACGAATATGGCCTCGAGTTCCGCACCCGCTTCGGCGCAACCCTATCCCCGATCGTCTATGACTCAGGAGAGGCTGCTGCCCTCCGTGAATCGGCGCCCGGACTCTACGAGTCGTTGCACAGGGACTCCATCACGGTCTCGGGATCCCGCCCATCTGAGTGGGCAAACCATGGCTAGACTCGACGACGTCCGTGCCACACCCCGCTCCGAGGCCACAAGGTCCTTCGCAAAATGCGCCGAGTTTGCCGACCTTGCCCGCGATGCGCTCGAAGGCGAGAAGTGGGACGGCGCGGGTCTCTCGGCGATTCACTCGGGCATATGCGCCGCCGACAGCGCACTGATCGCTTCGGCGGAGCTGCGAAGCATTTCTAACGATCACGGCGCGGTCATCGCGATCCTGGACGCACAAGTGCCCGAATTCACTGCGACACAACGGCGGCAGCTGGGTGGACTGCTCAAGATGAAGAACCGCGTCGCCTACGAGCAGCGCCTCCTCACTGAGACCGAAGCGCGTCAACTGGTGGATCATGCTGAACGCTTGGCAACGTGGGCGCAACGCGTCGTGGACGATCACCGGGACGGCCGCTAGACCCACCCGCGCCTACACGCTGATGCGGCCCGCGTCGTAGAGCCTCACGCACGCTTGGGTGACCTGCAGATCGAACTTCTCGGGATGCGACACGATCTCAGTCATCGCCGCCTCGATGCCGAGCGCCGGCCGATAGGGCCGGTGCGCCGCCATGGCCTCGACGACGTCTGCCACCATCAGGATGCGCGCAGATGTGGAGATGTCCCCGCCGAGAACCCCGCCGGGGTAGCCCGAGCCGTCCATGCGCTCGTGGTGCTGCATCACGGTCTCGGCGACAGGCCCGTCGAAGTCGACGTCTTTGAGGATGTCGTAGCCCAGCTGCGAGTGGGCCTTGATGAGACCGAACTCGGCGTTCGTGAGCTTGCCGGGCTTGGTCAGTATCTCGGCCGGCACCCCAAGCTTTCCGACGTCGTGGACGAGCCCCGCGACCTCCACCCAGTCAGCCTCGTCTGCTGACAAGCCCATCTCTTCCGCGATCTGCCGTCCGATTCGCGCGACACCCTCCTCGTGACCCTGCGTGTAGGGATCGCGAGTCTCGACGACCTTGCCGATCAGTCCGATAACGCTCTTCAGGACCTTCGCAAGACGCGCATTGCTGTGGAGAACCGCCTGCTCGGCTTGTTCGCGCTCCGTGAGGTCGAAGAGCACGACCACCCGTTCCGAGGGAGCAGCGCCGAGCGAGGCCGCACTCATGAGCATGAAGCGCTCCGTACCGTCCTTGCAGCGGGTGCGCGACTCTAAAGGTATGACGGCCTCCCCGGTCTGCTGGCTCCGTTCGATCTCGCGCTCCCACGCATCGGCGATGCTCTGTCGATGAGCGGGGTCCGGGTAGGCCGTTTCCCACCAGTCGAACAGCGTCGGGATGTCCTCCTGCGTGTAGCCGAGCACTCTGATGAATGCGTCATTCGTCAGAGTCACGTTCCCGTCCGCATCGTTCATTGCCATCGGCACCGGGGTGACATCGACGACGCGCCTGAGTCGGCGCTCACTCTCGCGCAGCGAATCCCCGGACTGCTGAAGTCGGGCAAGGTTGCCGCGAATCTGGAAGTACAGCAGCGCCGATGTCACGAAGACAAAGAGCGCGCCCTTTGCGATGGCCACGACCGTCAGCATGTCCGCGTCGATGGTCATGGCCCGGGAGAGAACGTCTGAAGACACGATCCACGCGACCGCTGCTACCGCGTACACCAGCACGATGCGCAAAGCCGATGCTGTCGGACCGCCTTGCCACCCCTGCTGGGGTCGTAACTTCGTGCCACCCGCATTCGAATCCAAGAAGAGCCCACCCTCCAGTGACCGACGGTGACAGCGCGCTATCACTGCACAGTACTGTTCTTTCCCGAAGTGCCGTGCCGAGCGGTGCCGATGCGACGAGCCTACTCGTGACCGCCGTCGATTCCGTCATGTGGCACATCCGGCTCGACCGGTGCGACCGGCGCGACAGTGTGCACAGCCTCGGAGGTGTGCGTGACGGTATCGGGAGCAGTGGTGTGGCTGGTTCCTGCGCCCGTACCGGCGGTGGAATGCTCCGTCGTGGTCGAGGCGGCGTGATGCGTGACGGCCGCTGCCTCATGCGCAGCGGACTCCGCGTGATGAACCGTGCCCGAATCGGCCGTCGCCGCACTCGGACACTCGTGCAGCAGCTCCCCCCGGCGGGCCGTGTCGCTGCCCACGACGCCCGAGTGCTGAGCGTCGTTCGCGCCACCCGCCCCTGACGACGTGCGCGACGGCGACTGCACCTCTCGTGCTGTCGCGGCGGGCCTCTGCGCACCAGCCGGCTCCGTGGCGACGTAGCGCGCCACGCCCGGCGCCAGAGCGGTTGCGGCGATCGCGAGTGCGACGGTCGCCTTCGCCGGAGCCGACCAAGTCGGAAGCACGTGTTGATTGAGCTGCGAGACTGCGGTTTCGCTGCCGACCCGGATCCTCGTGCCGAAATCGCCCAGCCTGCCCATCTGCGTCCCGATCCACAGCCACGGGACGAAGCCACCCAGGAAGCGCGGACTGCGCGAACGGCGGTACTCCGCCTGGCAGCGGGGGCAGATCGCCAGGTGACCGCGCATCAGCTGGAGTCCGCGGTCCGACGCCCCTGAGGCGAGCTCGCGGTAGATGGTCTCGGTGGCTCGGCGACAGGCCAGCGGCAGATCGGCGACCTCGGCGTACGCCCGACCGAAGTCGGCTCGCGCACGACAGATGAGCACGTCGACATTGCTGGGGCGCATCTTGAACTCATCGGCGATGCGCTGCGACGGCCAATCGCGGAACTCCCTGAAGATGAGCGCCTGGCGTTCCTGGGTGGGAAGCCGCCGAAGCGCGATGTAGACGTTCGTCGTCACGTCCAACGCCGAGAACGCCGTCTCGTCAGCGGCACTCGCCACAGAATCGAGCGTGCTCTCGAGTTCGGGTGACGCGGGCGTCTCGCACTTGCGCCGCGAGGCGTCGACCATCACATTGCGGGCCACGGTGAAGAGCCACGCCTTCACGTTCTGAACGGTGGCTCCGGAGGCCTCGCTGAGCTTGAGGAAGACCTCCTGCGTCGCATCCTCGGCGGCCTGCCGGTTCGCCGTTCGCATCAGGCAATAGCCGAATACCGCCGATCGGTAGCGGCGGTATACCTCCTCGAAACACCGGGTGTCGCCATCTTGCGCGCGAGCAAGGAGGCGTTCGTCTGTCTGCGTCGACAGACGAACCCTCCCGATGATGCTCGTGGCCGCAGTGCCGCTCATCGCTTCATCGATTCCGGATGACCGCTCCTAGTCGCAGTTCTCACCTTCATGATTTCCCTCGTGCGCCGCGCGGTCAACGTGTGCGCGAATATGCACCGCATGTTCGGCCCGAGCGTGGTGAACGTGCGTGCGCGCGGCCGGACGTTTCGGCGCCGAGGTCGCCCGAACCGCGCGTGCGGTCCGCTGCTTCGCTGCGGGTGTCGCCTTCTTCACGTGCCGCACCGCGACCGCATGAGTGTCGCCGGCCGGAATGCTCGTGGCGACCGACCGCGTGATCGGTGTCGGTGCAGCGAACGCGCGCCGCGTCGCGACGTCGTGGCTCGGCGTGTTCAACGCCAGAGCAGCTCCGCTGGCCAGTACGGTCCCAGCGACCAGACCTACAACCAAACCTGCAATTCCCTGTTTCATCTCGTGCTCCCTTCGTGGACTACACCGGCTAAGACGCACGAGGGGCCTCGACCTTTCAAGAACCAGGGAAATGTGTGCGCGGGGGCGGAACAGAACTCGGGTGTTGACAACGTTTCGTACGGCGTACTATAGTCACGACATCAGAAATCGTACGCCGTACGAAAGGAAGTGGACCGATGAGGTCTTCCACCCGGAGCGCCACGCCCGACATGCCTACGAAGGCGCTGCTCCCGTTCGTCTTGCTCACGTTTGGCATAACCTGGGGGCTGGGCATGCTGTTCGTCATCGTTCCCCAGATCCAGCAGATCTTCGGCCCGATGAGCTACACCAACCCACTGTTCATCCTGATGGTCTGGGCCCCGGCGTTCGCCGGAGTAGGGCTCGTGCTCAAGTATCACGGGCTTGCGGGCCTCCGGAGCTTCATGAGCCGCCTGACCTTGTGGCGCATGCCGGCTTCGTGGTGGGCGTTCCTCATCGTCGGCATCCCTGCGGTCTTCTACACAGGCGCCGCGATCAAGGGCACGTTCCCGGCTCCGTTTCCCTTCGCGCCGTGGTACTCCGTGCTCCCAGCGCTCGGCACGGCGCTCCTTATCGGCCCGATGGAGGAGTTCGGCCGACGAGGCCTCGCGTTGCCGCTGCTGCAGCGCCGCCTGTCACCCTTCACCGCATCGCTCGTGCTCGGCACGATCTGGGCGGTCTGGCACCTGCCGTCGTTCCTCATGAGCGGCACGCCGCAGAGCGGCTGGTCGTTTGGCGCGTTCTTCGTCGGCATCATCGCGCTGACGCTGATTCTGACGCCCATGTTCAACTCGGCACGTGGGAGCCTGCTCGTCTCCATCGTGTTCCACTTCATGATCAACAACCCGATCTGGCCCGACGCGCAGCCGTGGGACTCGGTGCTCTTCGCCGTGGTGGCCGTCGTGGTCATGTTCCTGAACCGTCGCACCATGTTCACGCGTGGTGCCGGTGTGACCGAGGTGCTCGCTCCCAAAACGGGCATCTCGGTGCGGGCGGCGCGCGCACCCCGTAGCCACGACGGGCTGCAGCCCGGCAGTACGCTGTACGATGGCGTCAGCGCGATTCCCGATTCCGCGTCTTCCGGCCGCTAGGAGCCCAGAATGGTCGCCCGCAAAGCGAACACCCCCACACTCACCCGCGCGCAGATCGTCACCGCCGCGATGAAGCTCGTCGACCGTGACGGACTGCAGGCGCTCTCGATGCGCAAGCTCGCCGCCGAACTGGGTGTGGGCACCATGTCGCTCTACTACCACGTGCCTGACAAGTCGGTGCTCTACGACCTCATCCTCGACGCGGGCCTGAGCGAGGTCGACCTCTCCGCTGACGACCCGTCCGCGCCGGTCGAGGAACGGGTGCTCATGATCGCCAACGCGTTTCGCGACGCGCTGCTCAAACACCCGCGTGCCGCCATCATCGCGATGAGCCGCTCGCTGCGCACGCCCACGCAGCTGCGGCCCGTCGAGAGGCTGCTGCAGATCCTCTCAGACGCGGGGATGCCGCCCGTCCAGGCGATGCAGACGGCCAACATCATCGGCCAGTACGCCGTTGGAGTCACCGCGATGCACGCGAACCACGAAGGCGAGACCGAGTTCGCCGACGAGCACGAAGGCGACTACTCCGAGCTGACGCCCGAGGAGTTCCCGGTCATGTTCTCGCTCATGGAGCACGCCGAGGAGTTCGGCGACTGGAACGCGGACTTCGAGGCGGGCCTCTCGGCGCTCATCAAGGGCCTCGTCACCGACAAGCTCTGAGCCCATGGAGCGACCCTACGGAGCGCGGATCGACGCCGGTGAAGGGGTTCCACACTTGCAGTGACGGCAGGCGGTCGGCGAGCCTCGCCGGCAAGAGACTAGCCGATCTCGGCGAGCTCTGAGGGCAGCTCTCGCCCGCTCACCCACGCACGCACCATCTGGGTGAACAGGGCCGGTGCCGTCATGTTCCAGTTGTGCTGCTGTGCGAGTGAGAGCTTCTTGGCGTGGCGCACTTCTCGGGCACGGGCGCCGGGAATCGCTGAAGCGATATCGCGAGCGGACAGCTTCATCGCCTGATACTCGCCGGCTCCGCAGACAGTCAGCACGCGAGCGCTCACGCGGTCGAGCCCTGCAGGCAGTCGGAACTTCTGGTTGGCGGTCATCAGGTCGATCCAGCCGTTCTCGGAGAGCGTTCTAAAGCTCTCGCGAAACTGCGGGAAGAACTCGTCGGGCACGCCGACGGCGCTGCGCATGTTGAGGCGGATCCACCAGTCGGCGTTACGCAGCGGAGCAATCGACAGCCGGTAAGACCACCGCAGCATCGCTGCCGAAGACATCGCACCCGCGCCGGGCAGCGGGCGCACGAGCGCGCTCGATACGATGGCGGTAGCTGCGAGGTCGGGGTACGACGCCAGCATCTGCACGACGACCTGCGCACCCTCAGAGAGCCCGACCAGGTGCACCGGCGCTCCGCCCGCACGCTCGGCGATGAGCTGAGCGATCTGCTCGGCGGCTGAGGCCATCGAGAACGGACCGGCATCTGTGCTTCGCCCTTGCTCGGGCAGGTCGGGAACGAGCAGGTGATAGTCGGCGGACAGCGCGTCGACCTGCGGCTGCCACATCCAACCGGCCCCGCCGCCCCCGTGCAAGAAGACGATCGTCTCGGCCTCGTGCGGGCCGTATTCGGCAACAAAGAGCGCCATCGGTACCTCCTTGGAAGACGCCATGCCCGACCCTGGTGCCTCAGGCCCTTACGCTCCCCCGCGTTCGCCAGCATACCCCTCGATAAGCACGCGCTGGTGCCCGGTTTGGGATGCTCGCCCCACAGGAATCCACTGACTAGCGTTCGCGCCGGTCGCGGATCGTGCGCGTCAGTTCGCCGGGAGGGAGTATCGATATGAGGTCCGACCGCAGGGCAGCAACCATTATCGGCGTGCTCTACATCATCGGCACCGCTTCGGGCGTGGCCGGCATGGCGATCATGCCGTCGTTCGCAGCCGGCTCGGATATCCTAGCCCAGGTAGCCGCTCACCGCGGCGTGACGGTCTTCGGAGCGCTCCTCGTGCTCACTATGGCCTTCTCGCTGGCCGCCCTACCCGCGGTCTTCTATCCGATCGGTCGCCGCTTCAGCGAAGCGCTTTCGATGGGCTACGTCATCTTCCGCGGAGCGCTCGAAGGCATGATCTACGTCCTAAGCGCCTTCATGTGGCTCGTGCTCGTCGCGATGAGCGCCCGGCCTACGGGCGCAGCCCCGATCGCTGCGATGCTGCAGGCCGCACAGGGAATCGTGTGGGAGCAGCTCGTCGCGCTGCCCTTCGTTGTCGGAGCGCTCATGTTCTACTGGGTGCTCTACAGCGCGCGACTCGTCCCCCGCTGGCTCTCGATCTGGGGACTCGTCGGCGCGCTCTTCTACGTTGCGGCGCCACTCGCACGCATGGCCGGCCTCAACCTCGACATCCTGATGGGCCCGCTCGCAATCCAGGAGATGGTGTTCGCGATCTGGCTCATCGTGCGGGGCTTCAACGCCGACGCGCTGCGCGCGGCCGGCGAGTCGTAGGCGCGCCTCTCAGCAGAAGTCGAGGCCCGGTCCGCAGATGCGGGACGGGCCTCTGCGCTGCGCGGTCATGACAGAGCGCCGAATGCGCAACCTTCGCCACCTTTTGTGCCATTTGATATGTCATTTCACATGACACCAGAGTATGCTGAACCCAGTCGATCCGAATCGAGGCCGCACTCATGACCACCACGAAAGCACTCGCCGAGGAGCGCTTCGCACGCCTCCTCGACCCCGAGCCCTGCGATGTCGAAAGCCTGCGCATCTGGTTCCACATGACCCAGAGTGAGATCGCCGCCGCTCTCGGCCGCAGTCCCCGCACGGTCGCGCGCTGGAAGGCCGCCGGCAGCGCCGAACCCACGCGTGCATCTGCAGAGCTCGCCCGCTCCGTGCGCAAGCTCGGTCGCGTGCGGTTCTTGCTCGACGACCTCATGCCCCGCGAGCTCGCGCTTCGCTGGCTGCAGGCCCCCAACCCTGGTTTCCGCGGTGAAGCGCCGGTCGATCTCCTGATGTCCGAGCGTGCCGACGAAGTCATCGCCGCCCTCGAGGCTCTCGCCGATGGTGGTGCCTACTAGACACCAGCCGAGGGGGACGCGTGGGCAGCGGACTGATCGCAATCGAGGCCGCCTTCAGCCGGTGCGTCAGCCGCAGGCGAGACCCACTCAGCGCTGAGGGTGCTCGCCTCTTGGGTGGTCGCTTCAACCCCGTCGGCTGCCCGGCGCTCTACCTTGCCAGCACTCCAACGCTCGCGGTCGCCGAGGCGCTTCAGCTCAGCTCGATCTACGGCGTCGTCAGGTTCAACCCGCGTCTCTTGGTCTCAATCGACATCGCGCTCACGCGAGTACTCGACCTGACCGCCGAGAAGAATCTGGAGCGTGCCGGACTCACATTCGCCGACATGCAATCCGACTGGCGCGGCGCCGTAGAGCCCACTCTCGCCCAGCGCATAGGGCTCCAGGCCCGTGATTCGCGTGTCGAGGCGATTCTGTTCGCATCCAGAATCGAGCCGGGTGCCATGAACCTATGCGTCTTCAGAGAGAACCTGCTCGCGGACAGCAGGCTCTCGGTGGACGGCTACGATGACGTATGGCCGTAGGCCGGCCGCTAGGGGACGCGCATCACAATCGCAGTCCTGATGCTCCCGCCACCTGCCTCTCGATACCCCCGCCCCGAATCTGGGTATCCATCTCGGGTTCACCGGAATCGGCGCCGCCTTCGGCGCCCCATCTGAAGCGAGGTGCGCAATGGCTGGACTCAGTGACTTCCCCGTCGGCGGCGTGCTCAGGGCAGCAGACATCCACCGAGCTGAGAGGTTCTACACACAGGTTCTCGGCCTGACCGAGGTACCTGCTCCGGGCCAAGGCGGCGCGTTCTTCCGCAGCGGCACCGGTGCCATGGTGATGATCTACGAGCAGCCCAACATCCCTGCGCCCGAGAACACCACGCTCGGCTTCCCGGTTCCCGCCGAGAAGTTCGACGAGGTCGTGGCCGACCTGCGCAGCAAGGGCGTGGTCTTCGAGGACTACGACCTTCCCGACATGGGCATCAAGACGACCAACGGCATCGCCGAGACAGAAGGCAGCAAGGCCGCCTGGTTCAAGGACTCGGAGGGCAACATCCTCAACATCGCGACGATGTAGGGGCAGCCACGGGGTGCGGGTCGGCGCAAGCGGGCCCGCACCCCGACCGCTACCTGTCTCGATTCGCGATTTCTGACGCGATGAATGCCGCGTCATCCCCCACGCCGAGCAGAATCCCCGACTTCATTTTGCTCAGCCACGGCATGCCGATGAAGTAGAGCCCGGGATACTCGGTCGCCCCGCGCGTCTGCAGCGGATACCCATCGCCGTCGACGACCGGCAGCTTCACGAGGCCGAAGTCGAAGGCGTAGCCTGTCGCCCACACGATCGTCGTGATGCCGGCGGCTGCAAGACCCAGCTCGGTGATCTCGTCAGCGGAGTAACCATCCGTAAGCACCGGCACCTCCTCGGCGGGGACGTCGATGCCGGACTTCTCGATGAAGCGGTCCACCCCTCCGAGAATCTGAGCCTCGAACGCGTCGACCTTGGCGAGGCTCTCCTTGCGGTCCGGGGCGAAGCGGATCGTGTCGCCGCTCACTCCCTGAAGGTGCCCCAGCAAGATGACGCCGTCGCGCGCGAACTGGTGGAGATTGAGCGTCTGGCCGCCGTCTCGCCCGGAAAGATGCGGGTTGCCGGCGAACTTCGCCTTAGGCGACGGGAGATCGGCCACGGTCCGGTCGAAGAACCCCGTGAGGTTCAGCCACTCGAAGATGTCCCGCCCTCGGTACCGCCGAGGAATCCGGCCGGCGCTTCCCACCGATAGGTAGACGGTGCGTCCGCTCTGATACAGCTCCTGCGCGATCTGGGCGCCTGACTGAGCCGTGCCCACCACCAGCACCGCACCGTCTCTGAGTGCGGCTGGATTGCGGTACTGCCCCGAGTGGAGCTGGTCGACCGCGGCAGGGATGTCGGCACTCAGCGGCGGCGCCTTGGGGCGCTGGAACATCCCGGTAGCGATGACCACGTTGGCAGCGTCGATCGTGCCGTCGTCGGTCGTGACGAGGTAGCGTCCGGTCTCGGCGACGCGCTCCACCGAGATTACACGGACTCCGAAGCGCACCGGCAGGTCGAAATCGGTGACGTAGCGCTCGAGGCGCTCGACGACCTCGTCGCGCGGCATGAAGCCGCCCGGCTCGACGCCTTGGTATTCGGCGCCGGGAAGCAGGAACGACCAGTTGGGCGTAACCAGCGTGAACGAGTCCCAGCGCCCGGTGCGCCACGCGTTGCCGGCTCGGTCCGCCTGCTCGAGCACGACGTGCTCCCGCCCCGCCAGCTTCAGGTAGTAGCTGGTGGCCAGGCCCGCCTGCCCCCCGCCGACGATCACGGTCTCGACTTTCTCGGTCATGGTGCACCTCGCCCTGTTCGACTCCCTACTTGCCCGGCTCCTGGATACCGATACGGTTGCCTTCGCTGTCCTCGACGAAGACGATCCATCCGACCATGTCGCCCATGAACTGCTTCTCCTCCAGGATCTTGCCGCCCGCCTCGACGGCACGTGCGGCCATGCCGTCGATGTCGCCGCCGGAGCCGAAGTACACGGTCGGTCCGTCGTGGCTCGGCGTGCCGCCCACGTACAGGTCGGCACTCACGATCATCTCGCCCGAACCGCCTTCCGGACCGCCGAGAAGCGCGACGGTGTCGTTGGTACCCGGCATCATTGAGACCGGGTAGCCGGTGAGGCGCTGGTAGAACTCCATCGCGCGCGGCATGTAGGTGACGGGGATATCGGCCCATACGATGATGTTGGCCATTCTTGGTGCCTCCTCATACGCGAGAATAGTTGCCACTGGTGTTCCTACCCTACCGCCCTTGTGCGGGTACACTCCCCGAATGGAACCAGACACCGTTCGCATAGTAGAGGCCTCGACGCCCGAGCAGATCGCCGCCGTTCGAAGGCTCTTCGGCGAGTACGCGTCGTCGCTGGGATGGGACCTCTCGGACAGCCGGATCTCCCACGAGATGGACAGCCTTCCGGGTCCCTACGCCCCGCCGCGTGGCTCTCTCATGCTCGCTTTCGTCGGCGACCACCCGGCAGGCGCGCTCGGACTGCAGCCCGTGCCCGAGGGCTGCCGCATCGCCGGCACCGGCGCCGAGCTTGCAGGAGAGCTCAAGCGGCTCTTCGTGCTGCCTGAGTTCCGCCGCTTCGGCGTGGGCCGTGCGCTCATGGAACGCTCCGAGGCCGAAGCTCTAGCACGTGGCTACAACGGTCTCGTGCTCACCACGAGCGCAGAGATGATGCCGCTGGCCCAAGGCCTCTACGATTCGCTCGGCTACTTCGAGACCGCACCGTATCGCGACGACATGCCGTGGCCGCAGATCCGCTGGATGCGCAAGGAGCTGACGCGGGCGACATGAACCATCCCACCGAGGTCTACTCGCACACGTCGGCGTTTCACGACATCAACGTCACCGACCACGGCTTCATCCGCGTGTTGAGCTTCGCGCGCAACCGCCAGTCATCGATGTACCTTGATGCGCCGTTCGACACCGACTTCGAGTACCCCAGCTACCTGCACCTCACGCTTGCGGTCACGCCCGACGCGGCTCGCACGCTCGTGATCGGTCTGGGCGGCGGAACCGTGGTCAAGCGCATGTGGCGCGACTACCCCGCGATGCGCGTCGACGCCGTCGAGCTCGACTCGGACGTGGTGGATGTGGCGCGCCGCTTCTTCGCGCTACCCAACGATGAGCGCATCCGCGTGTTCACCGAAGATGGGCGGCTCTTTCTCGAGGCAAGCGCGGACGCCTACGACATCGTGATCGTCGACGCCTTCGACGACGACGTGGTCCCGCCCGCGCTCACCGCCGAGGAGTTCCTGCGCACGGTGCATGCGCGGCTCACGCCGGGCGGCGTGGTCGCCTACAACTTCATGGGCGCGGTCGAGGGCGACGGCAGCGAGCCGTTTCGCCGCCTGCATGCGGCGCTCGCGCGGCAGTGGCATCAGGTGCGCGTATTCGTCGTCAACGAGGGCGTTGAGTCGGGCGCCAGCAACCTGATTCTGCTCGCGACCGACGCACCGCTGACTACCGACGAGCTCCGCGGGCGCATCGCCGACCGCGTCGGCGGACGAGTGAGCGTGCCCGCGTTCCACCTCTTCGGCGAGGACCTCTACGACGGCGAGATCGGGTAGCGGCGCGGGGAGTCGCTGTGACGCTTTTTACCCCCGTGGGTATCAGAGTCTTGAGCCACTTCGAGAGGAGGAGCCATGCGCTACACCACCGAAACCACAATCGATGCCCCGCGAGAGATCGTCGTCGAGCTCTTCACGGATCCGACCCACTTTGCCGATTGGCAGCCGGGCCTCGAGCGCTACGAGCTCATCAAGGGCAGCCAAGCGCAGGACGGAGCCGAAGCCGAGCTGGTAACTCGCGCGGGCAGCCGCACGACAGCGATGACCGAGATCGTCGAGCACAACTCGCTTCCCGATGAGCTCGACGTCATCTACGAGACCAAGGGCGTCTGGAACCGCAGCGTCAACCGATTCGTCTCAGAGTCGCCTGAAAGCACCCGCTGGGTCTCGGACAACGAGTTCCGCTTTACGGGGGCGCGCAAGGCACTTGCGCTTCTTCCCGGCTCGTTTAAGAAGGAGTCGGCCGAGACCATGGAACGCTTCAAGACGTTCGCCGAGCGCACCAGGGTCTCATAGTCCACAGCGCAGCGGATCATCGCGCGGCTCTCTCAGCGTTGCGAGTCTGCGCACTCCTGCTCGGCCTGGGCTCGCTTCCACGGCCAGCGCCCGTCGATCTCGACTTCGAGCGACCACGCCAGAAACGTCCGGATAATGACGAGCAGCCCCAGCACGGCGAGGTTCTGAAGCGTCGGCTGAAGAGCGACGGTCCTGATGATGTCGCCTGCGACGAGCACCTCGAGGCCGAGCAGGATGCTGCGGCCAAACGTCGAGCGAATAGCGACGTATGCCGCGCTCGCGCCCTGTATACGCCACTGCGCGAATCCCCTCGCGAGCGACGCCACGAATCCCACGACAACGATACCCACGCCGAGGAGTTCGAACCCCGCAGCGACAACTTCGATGGTCACCTTGTAGTCAATCACGGGCGGCTCCCTCTCTGGTGTGCTGGGGAGTGGATACCCCAGAGGAGCCTCGGCGATTGGACGGCGTCGCCTCCAGGGCACAATCTGAGGGCGAGCAGATGCCATCGCAGCGAGCAAACGCGCCGCCACCGACGAGCCGTGAAGGAGATTCCGTGAGACGCTGGGCCGCGTACCTGCTGCTCGTGACCTGCCTATCGGCAGCGGCGGCCTCGCTCGTGGGCTGCGCCCCGCCGCCCGTCACCACGCAGCAGCCGACAGTCGCCACTTCGACGCCGTCTGTGCCGACTTCGACGCCTTCCATCACCAGCACGGGACCGCTACCGGCACCCCCGCTCATGACCTTCGCGGTGATCGGCGACTACGGGATGGATGACGCGCACGAAGCCGCGGTCGCCAAGCTTGTCGCTTCCTGGAACCCGTCGTTCGTGATCACCACGGGCGACAACTACTACCGGCCGGCGGGTGGCAGGGGGACCGGCAAGTACGACGAGTCCACCGGCGCGTACTACGGCAGATGGCTCAAGGACATCTCGACGAGTGGCCGACGCTTCCCGGCGGGCAAAGCCACCGTCAACGCCTTCTTCCCTTCGCTCGGCAACCACGACTACAGCGACGCCACCCCCGGTCCGCGCACCTACCTGACCTACTTCCGGCTGCCGGGCGTCGACTTCACGAGCACGTCGGGAAACGAGCGCTACTACGACTTCGTCAAGGGACAGGTCCACTTCTTCGTGCTCAACTCCAACGCCGAGGAGCCCGACGGTACCCTCAGCACTTCCGCACAGGCGCGATGGCTCAAGGCTCAGCTCGCTGCGTCGACGTCGCAGTGGAACATCGTCTACGACCATCATCCGCCGTACTCATCGGACACGAAGCACGGGTCCTCGGCTGGCATGCAGTGGCCGTTTGCGGCATGGGGCGCCGACGTGGTCATCTCGGGCCACGCGCACACCTATGAGCGCGTCATGCGCGACGGCATCGTCTACTTCGTCAACGGCCTCGGCGGCGCGGCGCGCTACCGCTTCGGCGCTCCGGTGAAAGGCAGCGCCGTGCGCTACAGCGACGACTGGGGCGCCCAGAGAGTGACCGTCACCGACACCAGCCTGGATTTCGAGTTCCACAACACGACCGGCAAGCTCGTGGACAACTACCACCTTCAAGCCACCGAGCCGGCACGGAACTGATCTAACCCTTCGGCCCTGCGATGGCCGCGTCCATGTCCACGCCGGTCGTCCGCTCGGACACATCCCACAGCTGCCCCGCTGCGTCTTCATCGCGTGCCTGGGGCGCCATCGTCGACGGCGCGGCGTGCCCGCGGAATCGGCTCTTCGGACCGTAGTAATCGCCGCCCTCGACTCCGGGTGCCGTTGCCGCATAGAGCTGGGGCTCCGCGCCCTGAGCCGCAGACTGGCCCATCAGCCGGACGCCGCCGAGGACGAGCCACGACAGCAGCGGTTTCGTGCCGAGGAACGGCCCGGCCGCCTGCAGGTTCGTGCTGGCGAACCCCGGATGCGCCCCGACGCTGATGGTGCCGACGCCCGCGGCTCTGAGGCGCCGATCGAGCTCGAGCATGAACAGCAGGTTGGCGAGCTTCGATGCGCTGTAGGCGCCGTACGGCGTGTAGGCGCGCTCGCGCTGGAGGTCGTCGAAGTCGATCTGTCCTGCTTCATGCGCGAAACTGCTGACGGTCACGATGCGCGAGCCGGCGGCTCGCATCAGCAGGGGGAGCAGGAGCCCCGTCAGTGCGAAGTGACCCAAGTGGTTGGTGCCGAACTGCAGCTCGAAGCCCTGCTTCGTCGTGCATCGTTTGGGCGGCGCCATGACGCCTGCGTTGTTCACGAGGATGTCCAAGGTGTTGTGCCGGGTGCCCACCTCGGCGGCGAAGGCGCGCACCGAGTCCAGATCGGAGAGATCGAGCAACGCCGGCTCGAGCCGCGCGGCCGGAACCGCCTGTCTGATGAGCTGCACTGCCGCGTCGCAGCGTGTCGCGTCTCGGCAGGCCAGGATGACGCTCGCTCCGCATCCGGCGAGCGCCAAAGCCGTCTCGAACCCGAGGCCGCTGTTCGCCCCGGTGACAAGCGCGGTACGACCGGTGAGGTCGGGTATGTTTGCTGCCGTCCAAGGTGCCATGAGCGGTCCCTTTCGAAGTCGTCGAGGGCGACGAGGCGTGAGTGTCCTTGCAAGGATTCCCTTTCCCGCCCGCTCCGACGCGAGCAGGTCATTGGCGGCGCCCGCGTCGCCGACACGCTCGCTAGGCAGAATGCATCCTGTGCGCACACAATGGGAGGCAATCAGTGACAGCAGGAGCGCCCATGCCCGTCGACACCATCATCGCCACGCGCGCGCTGACCAAGCGCTATTCCGACGTGACCGCAGTCGACGACCTTGCGCTCGACGTGCGCCGCGGCGAGATCTACGGGTTCCTCGGCAGGAACGGCGCGGGCAAGACCACCACCATCCGCATGCTGCTCGGGCTCATCCGACCGAGCGCCGGCGAGGTCAGCGTGCTGGGCGCGCGCATCGTGCCCGGCGAGACGAGCGTGCTGGGACGCGTCGGCTACCTCGTCGAGACGGCGAGCGCCTATCCCAACCTCACCGTACGCGAGAACCTCGACATCCAGCGTCGTCTCACCGGCGCGCCGTGCGCGGCCGTGGTCCAGGCGCTCGAGCGGCTCGGGCTCGGCACGTACGCCGACCGCCGGGTCGGACGACTCTCGCTGGGCAACAAGCAGCGCCTCTCGCTCGCCCGCGCGCTGCTGCACTCCCCCGACGTGCTCGTGCTCGACGAGCCCGCCAACGCGCTCGACCCGGCAGGCATCGTCGAGATCCGCGAGCTGCTGCAGTCGCTGGCCAGGGAGCGCGGCGTCACCGTGTTCATGTCGAGCCACATCCTCGCCGAGGTCGCGCATCTCGCCGACCGCATCGGCATCGTGCACGAGGGCCGGCTGCTCGAGGAGCTCGACCGCGAAGAGCTGCACGCAAAGGCCCGCGCCTACGTGGAGGTGGGCGTGAGCGATCCCGGCCGCGCCATGGGACTGCTGCGCGCGGCCCATTTCGCGCACATCGAACGCATCACCGAGGGCGGGAACCACGGCGGGGGCGGGGGCGGGGGCGACATTCTGCGCGTCTTCGACGCCGAGGAGCGCGCCTCCGAGATCGCCCGCACGCTGCTGGACGCCGGCCTCGAGCTCACGCGGCTCGCCCCCACACGCGAGGACCTCGAAACGTACTTCCTGCGGCTGACGGGAGGTGCCGCATGATCCGCGCCGTGCTGGCCACCGAGTTCCTCAAGCTGCGCCGCTGCAAGGTGAGGTGGGGCACCCTCGGCGGGCTGTCGATGGCTCCGCTCGGCCTGGCGCTCTTCATGTGGATCCTGCGCGAACCCGGACGCGCCGCGCAGCTCGGGTTGCTCGGCGCCAAGGCGAACCTGTCCGGGCTGGAAGCGACCGGTCCCGCGTACCTCTCCACACTCACGATCGTATTCGGTGTGGGAGGGATGCTCCTGCTGCCGTTCATCGTCGCCTACCTCTTCGGCCGGGAGTACACCGAGGGCACCGCCAAGAACATGCTCGCGCTGCCCGTCGGGCGTCACTGGTTCGTGGCGGCCAAGCTCGTGGTCGCCGCGGTGTGGTGGTTCGTGCTCGTCGTAGTGGTGCTCGCCGAGGGCGTGCTCGTCGGTCTTGCGCTCGGCCTGCCGGGCTTCTCAGTTGGGATGATCGCGAACTCGGTCGGCAACGCGCTGCTCGCGGCGGCGATATCGTTCCTGCTCGTGCCCGTAGTGGCGTGGGTCACGGTCGTCGGGCGCGGCTACATGGGCCCGATCGCCTTCGCGATCGCGGGCATGGCGCTGGGCAACCTGTTCGGCAAGACCGGCTGGGCCGAGTTCTTCCCGTGGTCGATCGTGCCGCTGATGATCGGCATGGTGGGCAGCCCGCAGACGCTGCCGACGGCCAGCTACGTCGTGCTCGCGCTCACCTTCGTGATCGGCACCGCGGCGACCATCGCCACACTGCGGCTCGCCGACAACGCGCAGTAGCGCGCCCACGCTCCCTGCGCGGCAACCTGCTACGCTCAAAGCCAATCGGCACGTGTTCGTCCCCGGGGGTGGAGGACCTACATGCTCAACGTGGTCGTCTTCGTGTGCGGCGCGGCCTTGATGGCGCTCGAGCTGGTCGCCGCGCGCGTGCTCGCTCCCGCGCTCGGCAACTCGATCTTCGTGTGGGGCAGTGTCATCTCCATCGTCATGATTGCCCTGAGCCTGGGCTACTGGCTGGGCGGCCAGCTTGCCGACAAGGCCCGCTCCTCTAGAGCGCTCGCGCCGCTCATCGCGGGCGCCGGCGTGCTCACCGTGCTCGTGCCGCTTATCGCCAAGGCTGTGTTGCCCACCGCGGCCGACCTCGGTCCCCGCTTCGGCTCGCTCGTCGCCTCGGCACTCATCTTCTTCCTGCCCGCACTGTTGCTCGCCACGGTCTCCCCTCTGGGCGTGCGGTTGGCGGCATCGCGCGGGCTCGCCCACATAGGACGCTCAGCTGGCGGTCTGTACGCCGTTTCCACCGGCGGCAGTATCGTCGGCACCTTGGCGACCTCCTTCTGGCTCATCCCCCTGCTCTCGCTCGAACCGCTGATCGTCGCGATCGGCTTCCTGCTGTTCGCGTGCGCGCTTGCTGCACTGACGCTCCCGGGCCTCTTCCCGGAAGCCGACGCACATCTGCCAGCGGCCGTCGCCACCTCGGCCGCCCGGCGACGGGTGCCGCGTCTCACCGCACTGGCGCTCTTCCTCGTGTTGCTCGGCGGGGCACTCGGCGGATTCGTCGTGATGCGCGTGGCAAAAGTCCCCGAGGCCGACGCCGCCGGTCGCACGATCCTGCTGCGCCAAGACACGCAGTACCACCGGATCATCGTCACCGAAGACGACGGAATCCGGCGGCTGCACTTCGATTCGAGCACCCAGTCGGCCATCGACATGAACGACGGTTTCCGCAGCGTGGTCACGTATCCCAACTACACCGACCTCGCCCTCGCCGTGAACCCCAAGGCAAAACGAGTGCTCGTGCTCGGGCTGGGGGCGGGAGCCGTTCCGAAGCGCTGGTGGCGCGACTACCCCGACATGACCATCGACACGGTCGAGATCGACCCGGCGGTGGTCGATGTCTCGAAGCGCTACTTCGACCTGCCGCAAGACGCGAGGCTCACGGTCTTCACGCAGGATGCCCGGCGATTCGTGCAGACCACCGACAAGACCTACGACGTCGTGTTCGTGGACGCCTACTACGCCGATGCCCTGCCCTTCCACCTCACCACCACCGAGTTCTTCGGCGAGGTCAAAAAGCGCATGGCTCCGGGCGGAGTCATCGTGTACAACGTCATCGGTTCGGTGAACGGTGGGCATAGCCGGCTGTTTCGCAGCATGTACAAGACGGTCTCGGCCACGTGGGATCACCGCTGGGTGTTCCCGATCGGTATCGGCGACACCGCTCTGACCGGGCTGAACCGCAACATCATCGTGCTTGCATCCGACACCGACGTCACCGCCGAGGAGTTCGCTTCGCGCATCCGCAGCAACGTGGACGGCCGCGTACGCGTGGCGGGGTTCTCGGAACTGAGCAAGGATCTCTACACACCGGTCATCGAGACTCAGGGCGTGCCGCTGCTCACGGATGCCTACGCTCCGGTGGATTCGCTGATCGACATCCGGTAGCGACTAGACCGGCTGTGTGAGCTCGATCTGCAGACCGTCGGGGTCGTCGAAGAACGCGATGCGGAAGCCAGCGGGAATATCCTTGACCACGACGTCGCTAGGCACGATGCCTGCGGCCTTGAGCTCGCCGAGCGCCGCGTCGATGTCGTCGACCGAGAGCGCGAGGTGCAGAAATCCCAGCTGCTTGGTGCCAGCCGCAGCCGGCTTCGACGGCGTGTCGGCGTACCAGAAGAATTCGAGCTGCAGCGCGCCCAGTTGCATGAAGCGAATGGTGCGCGAACCATCCTCGCTCGGAATCTCCGATACCGTCTCGAACCCGAGCGCTCGGTAGAACGCCGTCGAGCGCTCCAAGTCGCTTACGACGATGCCGACGTGGTGCGGCAGCAGCCTCATGGCTTGGGCACGCCCCAGGGAGCGGCCTTCGGTGCGGTCCTGAGCGCGTCGGCGAGCTTGGCGTGGCAGGTGTCGCAGAACGACGTCTTGTGGCAGGTAGAGCAGTGCTCGACCGGAACGGCGACCTCCTCGGAGACGCCCTCCTTCACGAGTTCTTCTGCCTCGACCGTGGCGATACCGAACTTCTTGAGCGACTCGGTGGCAGCATTCGCATGGCCCTTAGGCAGCCAACCGACTTCAGCGTGAGTCGAGGGGACGAGCGCGAACTCGGGGGTATGGCACAGGTTGCACTCGCCCTTCGCCCGCCGCTCGCCTTCCAAGTCGTGGCAGCGGAAGCACGCGTCCATCTTTGTGAAGTCCTCGTGCTTGACGTTGCCGGGGAGCTTGAGCTCGATGGCCTCGTCGTTGTGCGCCACGCGGTTGTGGCAGGTGGTGCAGGTCACACCGTCCTTCGCGTGGGCCTCGTGATCGATGATGACACCGGCGCTCGGCGTTACCTTGCGCATCGTCGTATGACACTGCGTGCACTGCTTGCTACCCATCTCGCGGGTGTTGAGCGCATATGCCGAGCCCTTGTTGAGGGGCAACTCGTACTTGTTCATGATCGTCGGCGGCAGCTCACCCATGCTGCGCAGCTTGGCCATCGCGAACTGGATGGGCGTGGCATTCACGGGCTCGTGGCACGCCATGCACGATATCTGCGAGTGCGAGGATGCCTCGTACGACGCGATCGTGTCGGCCTGCACCTTGTGACAAGGAGTCGCGCAGAACCAGATGGTCGAGGTTGCGATGACGCCGCCCGCCACGGCCAGGACGGCAAGCACGAGCACACCGACTCCCGTGAGAATGATGGCTCGGGGCCGAGTGCTCGGATCACGGAACTTGCCGACCAGTGACGTGCGACTCAAGGGGTGCTCCTTTTTGTGGTGGAAGCCAGCTGCGACGCTGCAGCCGCGTGCATAGGTATCGGGGCATCATACAGCAACTCCTGCCCCGGGCCGCTCTCGCCCGAACGCGAGTGCGTCGGCCCCCATCCCTGTGGTCGACCGATGTGGATGGGTATCATCTACTGGCGAACATATCCAGCCGCTCGCAACGGCGATTCGAGGAGGATCTGATCTCGATGACAGGTTTCTGGTTCGTGTTTCTCGTCATTGTGCTGGCACTGATAGCCATCGCACTCTCCGGTCTGCGTATCGCCAATGAGTACGAGCGGGCGGTCGTGTTCCGCCTCGGCCGCCTGCAGCACACGCGCGGTCCGGGCCTGTACTGGCTCATCCCTCTGGGCATCGAGCAGCAGAAGAAGGTCGACCTGCGCACGAAGACCATCGACATGGAGAGCCAGGAGTCGATCACCAAAGACTCCGTCACCGTGAAGGTCAACGCGGTCGTGTGGCTCAGGATCGACGACCCTATCAAGGCCGTGACGAGCGTCGCCGACTACTTCACCGCTTCGTACCAGGTATCGCTCACCAGCCTGCGCAACATCATCGGCCAGCACGTACTCGACGAGGTCTTGAAAGAGCGCGACAAGATCAACGAGGCGCTCCAATCCGTCGTGGACACCGCCACCGAGCCGTGGGGCGTCAAAGTCGAGATGGTCGAGATGAAGGACGTCGAGATTCCGCAGAGCATGCAGCGCGCGATGGCACAGGAAGCACAGGCGACGCGCGAGAAGCGCGCACGCATCATCAAGGCGGAGGCCGAGATGGAGTCCTCACTCAAGCTGGGCGAGGCGTCCAAGATCATCACCGAGAACCCGCTCGCCCTCGAGCTGCGGCGCATGCAGATGATCACCGAGGTGGGCGCCGAGCAGAACACGACGACCATCATCATGATGCCGAGCGAGTTCGTCTCACTCGCCGAGAGCATGGCTCAGGCGTTCAAGGCGAAGTAGCCCTCGGTACGGCACGCGCAAGGAACGCTACGTTCACGTACACGACGGCGCCGGGATTCCGGCGCCGTCGGCCGTTGTTCTGCGTGAGCTCGCGGCGAGCTCAATGCGTCAGGCCCACGCCCCGGCTGCAATGCGCGGTGGCGGTCAAAGCGATCTGGCGCCTGCTCCGGCACGGATACGTCCTTGACTCCTCCATTTCAGACACTGCATACTCAGTATGTATCATGCTCTGGAGCCGACATCCCGCGTACGTAGACCTTCTCTATCGGCTCGGGTTCTGGACGTCGAAGGCTACGAGAGGTGGTGAGTCGAGTGACTTAACGGTGAGCCCGCCCGCGTCGCGCGAAACACCGGGGCGGGACCTCTGACTTCCTGGGATGACACAAGGATCTATCCGCGGCCACTTCAACAACTTACTTAAGGACAGTGATCAGCATGCGTAGATCTCGAATCGCACTCGCGCTCTGTGCCCTGGGGGCAATGCTGGCAATCGCCACGGTCGCCCAGGCTCGCTACATCGCGAGCTACGACCTCATCGTTCCGAGAATGAACGGCAACGCCTACACATCCACACTGTCGAAGGTGAACACATCGCGTGCCGTGGACTCCAACACCAGCAACGGTGGCGGCTACACCATGTACACCGCAGTGTTCCACCCCAACACCACCCGGGTGACGCCGTGGTACGACCTCGCATCGGGTTCGCGAGTGTACGTCGCATACAACTCAGGACAGAACCTGGTCGGAACCGCCTATCGTCTCGGCCACTCCAACAGGTTGAGCACGCTCGTTAGCGTCCAGTCTCGAGGCTCATGGAGCCCAGACGAGAGGTAACCATTTCGGGGTTGCGGGGGCCGGGCACGGTGCTCGGCCCCCTGTCCTGAGGGAGGATGACCATGCGGAGATACATGACCAGCGAACTGAGGCGCGCGGTCCTCTCGGCGCCGTTCGCGATAGCGCTCGCCGTGGCGACCATTGCCGGACTTTCCCAGATGCTCCCTGCCCTGCAGAATGCAGATCCTGCAATGGGCGCGTACTACCCGTTCTCGCGATTCCACCTGAGTGTCCTCACGCTCCTGGCGCCGCTTCTATCCACGCTGCCGTTCTCCCAGTCATACGCGGCCGAGCGAAACAGCGGCTTCTCAAAGTCGGTTCTGCAGCGCCTTCCGCAGCGCGATTATGCGATCTCGAAGCTCCTCGTCACCGCCTTGGCCGGAGGGCTCGCCCTGGCGATTCCCTTAGGCGGGGCACTCGCCTGGTCGCTTGGCAGATACCCGCTAGTGGCCGACGCCTTCAACCCGCCGCCTCGGCTGTTCGGGCAGATCACCGCGAACAGCCAGCTCGAGTACATGCTGCTCGCCTTGGCGCTCGCGTTTCTCTTCGGCGCGACTTTCGCCGTGGTGGGGCTTGCCTCATCGGTACTGTTTAGAAACCCGTTCTATGCACACGTGGTTCCGATGATCCTCTACATAGTTCCAGCGTTCGTGACAGGCAGTCTCGGCCTCGGATACCTCGACCCGCCCATGATGTGGGATCCATCAGGCAACATCGGAACTACCCCGTTCACCGTGGTCGCTCAGTACGCCGTCTTTCTCGGCGTGAGCGTGCTCGTGTTCCTCCGCTTCCTCCGGTTCAAGGAGGAGTGAGGTGAATCGTTCGCCGATCACCCTGTCGGGTGTGTATCTCAAACTGGCGTGGCTCAACCCCGTGACGTGGATGGCGCTTGCAGGCGCGCTTCTCTACACGCTGCTGGCGACGACCGACTCCATCGTCGCCCTGCAGTCTCGAGGCGTCTCGCTGCAGTTGATCGAGATCGGACTCTACGTCTTCAACGACTCCTACCTGCTTACCTATGGCCTGCTTCTCACGTTCACGATCATGGCATCGAGCCTATTCGATGCTCCCGACACCGAGCGCCTGTTCGCCTATCGCATGCCGGGACGCCGAGATATCTGGGCCGCCCGGATGCTGGCGCTACTGGGCCTCTCGGGCACCTTTCTGGTCGCGGTCGGCGCGGTCTTCCTCGTGGCGGCACTGCCGCACCACACGGCTTCCTTCGCGTGGAGCGACTCCTACCGCCAGGTGCTTTCCCTGACCTCGGCGTCGCCTGAGGGACTGGACCCCGTCTTCTACCTCGCCGCCGACAAGTACCTGTTCGCAAGCACCACTCCGATGCGGCTCCTCGGCATCCAAGGTGCCTTGTTCCTTTTGGTGTTTTGGGCGGTAGGGGTGTTGTGCACGGTGGTTGGTCAAGCGGTGCAGCGGCGGTCGATAGCACTCGCAGCGCTGCTCCTCTACCTCTTCGTCTACTTGGGAGCAAACCAGATCGGCTACCCGGCTCTGAGTGTCGCCACGCCTCAGGGCGCGCTGCTCGTCGGAGCGCATACGCCGCAATCGGATTCGCACGTTTCGTTCGCGGTGTCGTTCGCGCTCTGGCTTTGCTTGCTGGGCGCCTCGACCGCTATCGGCCACTTCCAGACTCGCCGCGCGGGATTGGGCTGAGGCCGCGATGACCAGTCTCAAGAAGCATTGGAGGCTGCTCACCGTGCTGGTCTTTCTCCAGTCGCTCACGTGTGCGCTGCCGTACGTGTCCTGGTTCAATGTCGAGTCGGTGGTCTCGGCGAGCTGGATGGCCGGCATCGCTGCCCACTACAGCAACGTCTTGGTGCTCTTCTGGTTCTGGATGGTGGCAATTCCGCTGATCGGGACCGGGGCATGGTGGAGCAGCGAGATCAACGAAGGGCTGTACCTCGAAGTGTGGAGGCACCGCACATACCGACGTTGGCTGGCGCGTAAGCTTGCGTTCGCCGCATTTCTCAACACGTTCGTCCTGGGAGCAGGGATGTCGCCGTTCCTGCTTGCTGCATTTCCCGGACAAGCCCACGAGGTTGTGGGGACGCTGGCGCTGGTTGTGGCGTACAGCACGGGCCTGTCGCTGATCGTTGTCTCGACGACCGTGCTCGGCGCCAAGACGAGCCTCGCCGTTGTCGGCGCGCTCCTGCTCCATGCGATCAACATCACATTCGACGGGATGGGGCTGCCCAATGCGGTGCAGTTCTTCCTTCCGGCCGAACGCGGAGATGCGTTTTCCCTTCTCATAACGGTGTTGCTGCTAACTCTGACAACCGCAGTGCTGCTCGCGCGCACAACGCCGGCGGCACTCATCGCACGAGGAAGTGAATCACGATGAGTACTCCATTTCTGTCTGTCGATCGCGTCTCGCTTACAGTCAATGGCGAGCCGATTCTCCACGACGTCTCGTTCTCTGCCGAGCGCGGTCAGGTCATCGGCATCATCGGGCGCAACGGCTCGGGCAAGAGCATGCTATTCAAGAGCATCGTCGGCCTCTTTGTCCCCCAGAACGGCGAGATCTCAGTCGACGGGTTCGAGGTGGTCAGTTCCCGACGTTTCCCCCCGCACCTGGGTGCGCTCATCGAGAAGCCCGGGTTCATCGGCTCGATGTCGGCTTACGACAATCTGGCACTGCTCGCGTCGATCCAGCGCAAGATCGGTAAGGCCGAGATACTGCGGTCGCTCGACGCGGTCGGGCTCGGGGATGCCGCGCGCACACGCGTGAGGAAGTTCTCGCTTGGCATGAAGCAGCGTCTTGGGATCGCACAGGCCACCATGGAAGGCCCGTCCCTCCTCGTGCTAGATGAGCCAACAAGCGGCCTAGATGCCGACGGCGTGGAGATGCTGCGCGCTCTGGTGCTCGAAGAACGCGAGCGCGGCACGGTGATCCTGATCGCCAGCCACTTGCGCGACGACATCGAGCTGCTCAGCGACCGCGTGTTCAGCATGGACCAGGGTCGCTTGGAGCCGTGCGCGACCTGAGTTTCCAACCCCTGGCGACCGTGCAAGCGGCTTGACGAATACCCGGTCGCGGTGCCTACTGGATATGCACGTTCCACGCTGTTTGGGGGGACGCATGGTCGTTCGCAATGGTCTGCTGGTGATGCTCGACTCGGGTCCTAAGTACGGCTACCAGCTCAAGATGGAGTTCGAGCACCGTACCAGTAACGTGTGGGCGCTCAATATCGGCCAGGTCTACACCACTCTGGCTCGCCTCGAACGCGATGGCCTCATCGAACATCTCGACAGCGATGCCGCAGACTCCCACCAGCTCTATCGAATCACCGACTTGGGCCGCCAAGAAGCACGTATGTGGTTCGCGACCCCCGTCGATCATGGCACCCCGCGACGCAACGAACTCATCATGAAAGTGATTCTCTCGCTGGACTCGGGGCAGGATCCCAGACAGGTAATCCAGATCCAGCGCGCTGCCGCAGTCAAGCGTCTGCAGGAGTACACGCTCCTCAAGACCGACGTGGATACCGACAGCGACCTGGCATGGGTCATCATGTTGGACTCCATGTTGATCGAGACCGAAGCCGAGGTTCGCTGGCTCGACCTTGTGGAGGCCCGCGTCGTCCAGAGCGGCAGATTCTCCGCAGAGAACCTCGCAGACTCCCCTCACTTCACCGCGGCTGACGCTCGCAGAACTTCTGCCTCTGAACCCTCAAAGGAGCTCAAGGAAGCCAAGCGATGACGTCAGCACTCGAAATGCGCGGTGTGTCACATGAATACGTCTCGGGAAGCGTCGTCATCCCGGCTCTCACGGACATCGACATCGATATCCCCGCAGGGATGATGGTCGCCATCATCGGCGCGAGTGGATCGGGAAAGTCCACGCTGCTCAAGCTCGCAGGGGGTCTCGAGGCACCCACCGCCGGCGAGGTCGTCGTCGAGGGCAGAGCGATACGTTCATTCGACGACACCAAGCTCGCCGAGCTTCGCCGCCGGAAGGTGGGCTACGTCTTTCAGGCGTACAACCTCATCCCGTCGCTCACCGTCGCCGAGAATGTGTCCCTCCCGCTCGAGCTCGATGGGTTCTCGGGCGCCTCGGCGCGCACTTCGGCTCTGGCGCAGCTCGACGCGGTCGGCATGATCGCACTGGCGGACCGCTTCCCAGACGACCTGTCCGGCGGGGAGCAGCAACGCACGGCAATCGCTCGGGCCCTCGTCGGCGAGCGGACTCTCGTCCTGGCCGATGAGCCCACGGGGGCGCTGGACTCACTCACTGGCGAATCGATCATGCGGTTGCTGCGTCGTCGCTGCAGGGCGGGACACACGGTGGTGTTCGCCACTCACAACATCGCGCACGCCGCATGGGCAGACCTGGTGTTGTACCTTCGAGACGGTCGGCTGATCGACCAGACCCACCGCACCGACGCCGACTCGCTGCTGGCCGGCCTGAGGGCCGACGCGTGAGAATCGCGTCGTTGCGTGCCCAGTTCCGGATCGCTGGCCGAGAGAATCTGCGCGCCCGATCGCGAAGCGCGCTGGTGATCTCGATCGTCACCCTCCAGGTGGCGCTCGTCTCGGTCGGGGCCGTGGTGACGCGCAGCTCTTCGGAGAACCTCGGCGGGCTGATTCTCTTCGCGGGACTGGTCTCCCTCGAATCGACACTGGTCCTTTCAGCGGCGTTCGCCGTGGGAGCCCGACACCAGCTGCGCACCCTCGGTCTGCTTCGCGCTGCTGGAGCCGACATCCCCGCCGTGATGCGCACCGTGCTGCTCGGTGCCGCGATGCTCGGGGCGATCGGAGCGCTTGCGGGCGTGGCCATCGGCGTGGGACTCGGCGCAGCCATGTGGCCGTCCCTCGAGTCCGCGCTCGGACGTAGCGCGCCGAGTCTGGCCGTAGTGCCCGGTGATCTCGCGATGGCGATGGCGCTCGGCGTCTTCTCGGCGGTAATCGCGGCTCTGGTCCCCGCGCGTTGGGCTGCCGGTGCGTCCGTCGGCGATGCGCTCACCGGACGCCCGCAGACGAAACGTGCACCGTTGTCGACGGGGCGGACGGGACTTGCGGCGGCACTCGTCGGGACGCTCGTCACGGTGCTCGGTGCCGCGCTACCCGGCGCCAATATGCTGCTGATCTTCGCCGGCACGATTCTGGTGGTCGGCGGAGTCGCGGCAGCATGCCCCGCTTTCATCGGGGCGATCGCTTCACTCGCCCCACGCATGCCCGTCACGGTTCGTGTGGCGTTGCGCGACCTGAGCCGCAACCGGATGGAGACCGGTCCTGCCGTTGCGGCGATCATGGCGTCCCTCGCGCTGACGATAGCGGTGGCGACTTTCCTGATGAGCGCCGAAGCGCACGACGCCTACCGCTCCGTTCCTTACTGCGGCGCGAACCAGGTCGTCGTCATCCCTCCGACGCAAGAGGCTCAGCCGGCGGGCGGGATCGCCGAAGGTATCGCCCGGTCGTTGCCCGGAGCAACCTGCATCGAGATCATCCGAGCCGCGCGAGCGGACGGCACGGAGCTGCGAGCAGGTCGGCCGCCGATCGGTGTGCAGAAGGGGTGCGACTCATCGGTCGCGGTGGGGGGTTCTGCGCTCATCGACGCGCTTGGCGGGAAGGCCCCTCGGCACGACACGACGCCCACTGACCCCGAGACCGTCGTCGTATACGGCAACAAGGCGTGGGGCGTCGGTCCCATGACGCTCGACCTGGTCGGATCCGACGGAACCGCCGAGGAGATTCTGGTCACCGTCGTCGACGCTGGCATCCCTCTGAGCCAGGGACTCCCCTCCTTGGTGATGACGCCCGAGGATGCGAACCGGTGGTCGTTGTCTTTGTCGACGGGTTGGCTTGTGAATACCCCCGCCGCCCTGACGCCGGGGGAGCTTCGCGCTGCGTCGAAGACGGCAGCCTCCTCGGGAACCGGGGTGCTCGCCACCGGAGATAACGGTCCGTCGACCAGCTTGGCCGGGACCCGCATCCTCGTGCTGTCGATCGGCTCCATCACTGCTCTCGCGGTGCTGTCTGTAGCGGTCAGCCTCTCGGTCGCCGAGACCCGGCGCTCCTGGTCCACCATGCGAGAAGTCGGCATGCCCCCGGCGATGCGTAAGCGGCTCGCGGCGGTGCAGGCCTTCGTCACGACAGCTCTGGGCTCAGCCCTGGCCGTCCCGGCGGGACTGCTGCCGACGCTTGCGATCATCGTTGGGCGCGGCGCGTATCCAGTGGTCATTCCCTGGCAGACGCTCGGGATAGTGACTGTGGGCCTGCCGCTGTTCGCCGCGCTCGGCGCGCTCACCCTTACGCGCGGTTCCTCCGGCGTCTCGCGCAGCCACACGTCGTGGACGCAGAGGCCTCAGTCCGCTCCCTGTGCTCCCTGACCGAATCGCCGCGCGGCGCGCTCGTGAGCCTTGGCGGCCTCTTCCTCGCGGTTTCTCGGCGGCGCGTGCGTGACCAGCTCGTCGAGCAGTTTGGCCGTGGCGCCCGAGATATCGTCGACAGCGCGACGAAACGCGGCCTCGTTGGCAACTGACGGCGAGCGATAGCCGCTGACCTTGCGCACGTACTGCAGGGCAGCCTCGTGGATCTCGACCTCGGTTGCAGGCGGCTCGTAGTTGAAGATCGTCTTGATGTTGCGGCACATCAGCTGACACCGACTTTCGGCGCGGGCGCGACCGGAGCGGGCACACTCGCTGCCACCGCCGGCTTCTCGCCCTTGCCCATCCACACCAGAATGAGCGCGCCGGCGCCCGTGAGCATCACCGCCCACGCTGCGAGCCACCCGAGCACCGGCACCACCGAGGTGACCCAGACGACCGCGAGGCCGAGCACGAGGGACCAGGCCGGAGCGGGTTCACCGGTAGCCGATGCCTTGCGCAGGATCGCTCGGCCAACCGCCACGCTGCCAACCACGATGCCCGCTACGAACAGCAGCCAGTAGATGGTGAGCATAACGAACGCGAGCCACCACGCTCCCACGAACAGCCCGACGAGGAAGACGAAGCCCGCCGCCATCGGCGTACCGAAGAACACGAGGAGTCCCACTCCAAGGCTGGGCAACAGCCGGTCGAAGGCCGCCTGAGACCCACGCAGCACAGGACCGCGCAGTGCGAAAACCATGAGCAGTCCCAGGAGCAGGAATCCGATGAACGACTGGACCCAAGCCAGAATCGCGCCGAGAATCGAGCTCGCTACCCCGGCAGCCCCGCTTGATTCCTTCTCGGTCGTCGGAGGTTCGTGACGCAGCGTCGTGCCGGACACGCTGCCCTCGATGCGGGCGTCGTCGGCGCTCCAATAGTCCAGGTCGCCGAGGATAATCCCCTCGGGAGTCACCGTGACGCGCGGCGTCTGCGCCTCGACGTCGCCTCCCACGCTGCCGGAGATCACGAGCGACGCGCTGCTGGTCATGACCTTACGGCCGACGATGCCGGGGAGACTCACGTCGGATGCCGCCGCAGCGAGGTCGCGCTTCACGTCGCCTGTGACGGTCACTGTCTGCCCCGCCGCGAGCAGGTCGCCGCCCACCACACCGCTCACATCGACCGTGGCGCCAGCGGCTCGAACGGACCCATCCACCGTGCCGTCGATTCGGATCGTTTGCGCCGCCGCGATGACCGAGCCGCGGACCTCACCGGTGATCACGACGCTCTGGCCGAAGGCGACGACATCTCCGTCGACCGTGCCGTCTATGGTGATGGTGCTGCCAAAGGCGTACACGTCGTCGACGAGTACCTCGCCCCGCGTAACTGCGACGGTGTCTCCCTGGCGCAAGGTCAGGGCCATCGCCCGTGCGGGCATCGCAAATACGACCGCCAGCGCCGCCAGAATGATCAGCGTGCACCACGTCTCTCTTCTGTGCATCACCTGTGCCTCCTCGCTCACACGTTCGCGGCGCTTCGCCGCCGATGGTGTTTATTCCCATGCCGATGCTTCCTCGCCTATCTGGGGCACCGGCTTGAAGCGCGACACCACGACAGCGGCCAGCCCAGATGGCAAGCGCTTCACGACCGCCTGTAGCGTGTGCGGTCGACCGTGGGTACAACTCCCTTGCGGCGAGCCGCGCACTCAGCGCGGAGTTGGCGTGAACGTCGCCGCACCATGCCTGAGGAGGCTTCATGCCCAAGATCAAGCTCCGAAACGAGACCGTGTTCCGTGCCCCTACACGCGTCGGGCTGCTTGCCGACGTCACCGAGCGGCTCTACGCCAAGGGCATCAACCTGCTCGGTATTCGCGCCTATGATGAGGACGGCAGCGGCGTCTTCCTCATCTACGCTGACGACAGCCGTCTTGCGGCTGAGGCGCTCGAAATGCTCCCGGACGGGCACGTAACGTCGGCTGCTATCATCTCCGCAGAGGTCCCCAACACTCCCGGCAGTCTCGCCAAGATCTCGCGCGCGCTGGCTCATGCCGACATCAACGTGCTCGAGATTCACGCCACCAACACCGACGCCCCTACCGCCGAACTCGTCATCGACACCGACGACAACATTCGTGCGATGGCGGTACTCGAGAAGTCCTAGCCGCGTCTGCTCGCCGGCCACCCCCAACACCGCCCGAACCGAAGGAGACCACGATGGTCACGGCTGCGGCTGCGATCGTATCGAGCGTTCCGAAAGCCACCCTCGAGTGGCTGACGGCCGAGGACAACCCCGGCGTCGCCGTCCTCACCCGCCGCACGCTGCTCCGCGAACCCGAGTCAAGAGAGCTCGAAGCCCTCTGGTCGCGGCGCAACGAGTACGGGCCCGTCGCGGCCATCCTCGCAGCGCTTCACGACGACGGCTCGTGGGACACCCCGTCGCAGGACTACCGGAAGTACCAGGGTTCGCTGTGGCAGATCCATCTTCTCGGCGAGCTGTATGCCAGCGGCGATGACGAACGCGTGCAGCGCGCCGCCGCCTACGCCTTCTCCCGCCAGCTCCCCGACGGCTCGTGGAGCGCGACGAACATGCGTCCGGACGGTTCGATCGCGTGTCTGACCGCCAACGTCGGGCGCGCGCTGGCCCGGCTCGGCTTCGCTCGCGACGAGCGGGTGGTCGCTGCCCTTCGCTACTGCACCGAGCTCTTCGAGACGCTCGGCATCGTCGACTGCCGAGACGGCCGCGCCTACCAGCTCAACGGCTACTGCCACATGCTCACGCCCAAGCTCCTGCTGCTGCTCGGAGAGGTGCCGCGCGATCTGTGGCCCGCTGGCGCCGACAAGCTGCGCGACGAGTGCGTCTCCAGGCTGCGCGACAAAGAGGTCTACCGCTGCCTGCCCGAGGAGTCGCGCGAGTTCCAGGACACCGTCTGGTCGCTGCCCCCGTCGGAGCGGCACGGTGTCCGCGAGCGATTCCTCGCCGAGCACGATCCGCTGCACTACAAGGAGAAAGCGGGGTGGCTCCGCTTCGGCTATCCGCTCTCGTACAACTCCGATGCGCTGGAGTCCCTCGCGGCGCTCGCGGGCGTGGGTGAGACGCGCAGGGCGGAGTACGAGCCGGCCCTCGATCTCGTGAGGCGCTCGGCCGACCCACAGACGCGCTGGACCCTCAGAAACACGCTCAATGGCAAGATGTTCGCCGATGTCGAGGCCAAAGGCCAGCCGAGTAAGTGGCTCACCCTGCGCGCGCTGCAGGTGCTCGAGGCGTTCGGCCCCCAGGGGATCCGAACCTGATACCCTTGTGGGTATCTACACGAGTCCCTTGCCCTGGAGGCACCACATGTATCTCGACCGCTACCTTCGCCTCATCGCCGGCGCCTTCGTGCTGGTCTCCGCTGCGCTCGGCTACTTCGTCAACCCGCTGTGGCTTCTGTTCACCGGTTTCGTCGGCATCAACCTGCTCATCGGCGGCGCCTTTGGCTGGTGCCCGATGATTGCCATCCTGCGCAAGGCCGGCGTGCGCGAGCTGCCGGAAAGCGCCAGCTGCGGCTGCAAGTAGCAGCGCTGGCGTCCTACTCGGCGCGCGCGGGCGGCGAGTCTGGGTATCTCCTCCAGTGAACCCGCCTGAGAGGAGCTCCGATGCTCACCCGAGTCCTGCTGGGGATCTTCCTGTTCGTGCACGGCCTGATCCACCTCGGCTGGGCCACGCCGCGACCGGCCGACCCGGCGTACCCGTTCGTCACCACCAGTTCGCGACTCCTTCCGTTCCTCCCTGCGCCGATGCTCTCGCCACTGGGCCGCGCTCTGGCGGTGCTGACCGCTCTGGCATTCACCGTTGCCGCACTCGGCGTCATCGGCGTCCCCGGCCTGTCCGGCATCTGGGGCGTGGCCGCCATCGTGGGTTCGGTGCTCTCGCTTGTCGCCTGCGCGGTCTTCTGGCACCCGTGGCTCGTCGCCGGCCCCCTGCTCGACATCGCGATCATCGTCGCGGTGACGCAGGGCTGGCCGCGACTCGGCTAGCGGTGCGCTCGCGTCGCCCCTACGGTTCAGCGTTCGCCGCTGCTTCGCCCGAGTGGTCCCACTCACTGCTCGTGCCGACGCCGTGGTACTGCTCGAGCAAGGCCTCGAGCTCGGCCTTCCTGAGCATCGCCTGCTCCAGGTTCCTACGCACGTCGTTCATGAGGGCCGACTGGGTGCCCCGTTTGGGGCGCTCCATCCCTGACTTCTGGTTCCGATCGAAGAACATCGCGGTGAGCGCGGTGTTGAGACGGTGCGCGGCGTGTTCGATCTCCTCGAGGAGCTTCGCCTCGTCACGCAAGGCCTGAGCGGCGCCCTCGTCCAAAGCCGGGGACGTTGAGAGCGCGTCGTCGAATCGCTGCGCCAAGGGAATGTGACCCGTGGTCGGGCGCGTCATGTCTCGCTCCTCCCTGGTTCTCGGCGTGCGACCGCTTCGTGCGACGCACCGCCCAGCCGCTCGCCCTGCACTCCGCCCAGCAGCAGCGCCGCGGCCACGGCGCCCAACACCGTCCAGGCTCCCCATATCGGAATCTGGCCCGCCATGCCGGCAACCCCGCGCTCAGCGGCGGCCATCGAGCCTACGGTGAGCACGAGCGTATAGGTCGCGCCCTTCAGGTTCATGATCGCGCCGAGCACGTAGCCCCAGGGTCGGCGCTTCCACAGCAGCACACCACCGAGCACGAAGAGCGGCACCATGAAGGACAGGTCGAGCGCGGCCACCAGCCCGAAGGCGTCTTCGCCGAGCGCCGGCACGACGCCTGCGAACACGAGTGCCGCCCACTGCGCGAGCCACGCGACGGCAAGTCCGAACCCCGTGAACAGCATGTAGCCGCTCACCACGCGCACGGGCGTCTTGTCGGAGAAGCCGCGCGCGACCTCGGTCAGGTCCGCCCGACCGAGCGACAGAATCAACGCCAGGACCGGCAGCACGAACAGCGCGACGTAGAGAGGGAAGAGCACGTTGAGCTTTGCCCCGAAGAGGTAGTACGCGTAGCTATAGACCGAGTAGCCGAGCATCGCCCACCAGACCAGCTGGCCACGGCGCGAGCCTCGGCGTGCGGCGTAGAGCGCCCACACGAGGAGCGGAACGGCCACCAGCAGGGTAACGAGGTCGTTGCCGAACCACGCCGCCTTGGCCCATGTGGCGTCGCGGTACACGTCGAGCAGCAGTCCTGCGAGTGACGCTACCGCCATGAGCCCTGCGACGATCGCGGAGAGCACGAACGCCTGCCCGGGTCTTGCTCGATCCATCTCTACTCCTCAACCAGACGGGGCTCTTCTGCCCTTTAGACAAGCCCGAGCTTCGGCGCTGCGTTCTCGGTCCAGGCGGCGACCGCGGCGTAGTCGCGGAAATCGCCCTCCGGCGCCTTCATCATCTTCATCACGAGGCGCTCGGGCAGGCTGAACTTCTTGGGCACATTCATGCCGGCGAACAGACCGAGGTCTACCGGTGTGACGCCTGTCTCGGCGATGAGCGTATCGGTATAGGCGCGGACCTCGTCGGCCTTCTCGGGGTCGGTCGCCATGGTCAGGCACGCGGTGAAGAACGCGGTGGGGCGTGCCTTGAGCGCGTCAGCGTGTGCCGCCACCCACTCCTTGACCGGTGCGTGCCAGCTGCTCATGCGGATGCCGCTGCCGACCACGACCGCATCGTAGGCGGACGGGTCGGGCTTGTCGGCGGCGGGCTTCACGTCGACCGTCGCTCCCTTGGCCGAGAGCGTCTCGGCGATGTGCTCGGCGACCCCGGCGGTGCAGCCGGTCTTCGTGCCGTAGACGATTAGTACCTTGCTCATGCCCGCTCCCATCGTCGTGCGCAGTTGCGCTTCCGCGTCCTCTTCCGGTGCCCACGTCGCGGCCGCATACGCCCCGCCGCCGACGGCCACCGTTCCCGCTGCGATCGCCGCGACCCGCACGAACTCGCGGCGCGTCATCCCCTCGGTCATCTCTGGCTCTCCCTTCGCGCGGCACCCGACCAGAACAGGTCGAACAGCTGGGCAATGCCCTCGTCGGTCTCGACGTTGTCGGGGATGGCGGCCACGCCCATCACCATCCGATACATCACGTAGCTCGAAGTCAGGCTGAAGAACGCCTCGGCCATGACAGCCGGATCGATGTCGCCGCGCAGCTCACCGCTCTCCTGGTGCTCGGCCATGAACTCGGCCAGCCCCGCGAGGTTGGCCGGAATCCGCTCGCCGAGCACCTCAGCCACCTCGGGTGCGGACTTGGCGTCGAAGGCAAGTCGCATGGCCAACACGCCGTCCTCGACCGATCCGGCGATTTCGAGGCGCGCGAGACGCAACAGCGTGTCGTGCACGTCCTCGGCGTCGGGAGCCGCGGCGACGGCATGCCCGGCCTGGCGCTCTACGAGGCGCTCACCGAGCGCACGCAGCACACCGATCTTGTTCTCGAAGCGCCGGAAGATGGTGACCTCGTTGACACCGGCGGCCTCCGCGATCGCGCGCGTGCTCGTGGCCGTATAGCCGCGTTCGGCGAACAGCATCGAAGCAGCGTCCAGGATCTTGTCGGCGGTGTCGAGTGCTGCGCTCATGTGCGGACCTTTCGGTGGCGGTGGTGGCGGTGGAAACGCGGGGCCGAACGGTGGTGCGCCTTGGTGACATTCTCGTGTGTGTGCAAGTGCTTGCTTACATTGTGTACCCTCGCCGAAACGCTGTCAAACCGGCGGGCGCGCAGACACTCCCGTACTCGCGGGTATACTTCTGCCGGTGCCGCCCCCGAGGCGGTCCGCGCCAGACATGAGTACGGAGCAACATGTACGAGCACGACTCTGCATATCACCGGCTGACGGTCACCGATAACGACGGCGTCCGTCTTTTGCGCTTCGAGCGCAATCACCAGTCCTCGATGCGCATCGACGACCCCTTCGAAACCGACATCGAGTATGTGGGCTACCTGCACCTGACCATGGCGGTCAAACCCGACGCGAAGCGCACGCTCGTGGTCGGGCTGGGTGGCGGCTCGGTGGTCAAACGCATGTGGCGCGACTACCCCGCCATGCACCTCGACGTGGTCGAGATCGACGACGAAGTGGCCGACATCGCCGTGGGCTTCTTCGCGGTACCCGAGGACGAGCGCATCGACATCATCGTCGACGACGGGCGCGACTACCTGTGCCTGTGCCCCCACACCTACGACATCATCATCGTCGACGCCTTCGACGACGACCACATCCCGCGCCCGCTGATCACCGAGGAGTTCCTGCGCGAGTGCCGTGGCCACCTCTCGCCCGACGGCGTGATCGCCTACAACGTCATCGGGTCGGTGTATGGGCCCCACAGCAAGCTCTTCCGCAGCCTGCACCGCACGGCTTCCAACGTCTGGCGCCGCGTGTGGACGTTCCCTCTGGGCATGGCGATCGACGACCGCGATCAGACGCGCAACATCATCATGCTCGCGACGGACGCCGAGCTTTCCACCGACGAGCTGCTCGAGCGCATCGCCGACCGCGTGGGTGGCATGGTCACCGTGCCGGCGTTCGAGCGCTTCGGCGAGGACCTCTACGCCGGCGCGATCCGCACCGGCGACGTGCCGCTTCTGCTCGACCCGCCCACGCCGCGTATTCGCTAGCCGCGCGGCTTATCGGCGATCGCCACAGCCGAGACGACTCCGCCCACCGCGACGAGCGCTGCGGCGAGCCACATCCCCTCACGGAACGACGTCTGCGCCGCGCTCGTCGCCCGCTGGCGCACGTCGAGCGCTTCGACGGCCGACAGCCCCTTGGTCGCCGGGATCACGAAGGCCTTGTCCGCGACCGATTCGAGCGCAGATGTCACGGACGCGGGCGCTCCGAGGGTGGCGCTCGCGATGCCCGAATGCCACAGCGCCACCACGATCGTGCCCATGAGCGCGATGGCCACGAGACCGGCCACACGCGAGACGGCGTTGTTGAAGCCCGACGCGATGCCGGCGTAGCGCGGCTCGGCCGATCCGATCGCCGTCGCCGTCACCGGCGTGACCGTGAAGCCGAGGCCCACGCCGAAAAGCACGATGCCGGGAACGAGGACCGTGAGCGCCTGTCCCGGACCCGTGAAGCTGGCAACCACGATGCCGCCGGCCGCCACGAGCGGCCCGAAGCACATGAGCCAGCGCGGACCGTAGCGGTCGTTGAGCCGCCCCGCGTAGGGCGAGATGAAGAAGAGCAGGATCGTCGTGGGGATGAAGATGCTGCCAGCAGCCGTCGCTGAGAGACTCAGCGCCGACTGCACGTAGAGCGGGATGTAGAAGAACATCCCATAGAGGCCGGCGTAGACGAAGAACGTCACCGCGTTGGCCACGGCCAGATTGCGGTTCGAGAACATGCCGAACGGCATTACCGGGCTGACCGCGCGCGTCTCCCACCGCAGGAACAGCGGGAGAAGCACCGCGCCGGCGGCCGCCGAACCGATCACCTCTGCAGAGCCCCAGCCGGCCACCGGCCCCTGCACCAACGCGAAGACGATGGCACCGACGCCTGCCGCAACAAGTCCCACGCCGAGGAAGTCGAGGCGCGCGTCGGCGGTATCGTCGCGCGACTCCGGAACCGGCCGCGACAGCGCCAGCGCGACAAGTGCGAGCACCGGCGTGATCACGAACGCATAGCGCCACGAGAGGTTGTCGATCACAAAGCCGCCGAGCACCGGCCCGAGGATCGTCGTGATCCCCGACCACGCGGCCCACGTGCCGATCGCCTTGCCGCGTTCCTCGGGCGGGTAGACCGCGTTGATGAGCGCAAGCGTCGTGGGCACGAGCACCGCTCCGGCCACACCCTGCAGCGCGCGGGCGGCGATGAGGAACCCGCCGTTGGGCGCGAGTGCCGCAAGCCCGGCGAGCACGGCGTAGAGCACGAGCCCGATGCGGAACATACGCCGGCGCCCGAACAGGTCGGCGAGTCGGCCGCCCACGAGCAGCAGCGCAGAGAGCGTGAGCAGGTAGCCGGATGCGACCCACTGCTGGGTCGACGTCGAGATGCCCAGATCGGCCTGGATGGCGTGCAGGGCGACCGTGGCGATGCTCGAATCGAGGAAGACGAGGCCGGCGGCTAGAATCGTGGCGATCAGCGTGCGGAACTTGACCTGATCCGAGTACACGGGCTGGGTGGTTTCAGCGATGTCCATAGAGGCTGTATGCCCAAGGTCGAGCATCTCACCGCGCCGGGTGGTCGCCTGTGGTCGAGGGCGACTCCCCGCGCGCACGCTCTGACGGCCACCGGCGCGCGGCTAGACCACGAACTCGCCGCGGCCCACCACGATGGCACTGCCGCCCACCTCGACGAGCGTGATCGCCTCGGCGCTGCCCTCGGCACGGGCGAAGAGCGTGCTGGGTCGGCCGATCTCCGCGCCCTGGCTGATGAGGATCTCGTCGCCCCAGGCGACGATGCCGTGGCGCGCGAGGTGCGCGGCGAGCGGTCCTGCCGCCGAGCCGGTGGCGGGGTCTTCGGCCATACCCATGTCCGGCGCGAACATGCGCGTCTTGACCCTCTCTCCGGTGGCGGCGAAGCAGTTGACCCCGGTATCGCCCGCGATCGCCTCGAGGCGCGCGAAGTCAGGCTTGAGCGCGGCGACCTCGGCGTCGGTAGCCAGCGCGACGAACACGTGGGGCACGCCGTTGTCGTAGACCTCGACCGGCAGCTGCGATCCGCTCACGCCGAGGGCCGAGAACAGCTCGTCGGCGCGGGCCGTATCGAAGGGCGCGACCGTGGGAATCGGCTGGCTCATGCGGCCGAACACGATCTTGGCGCCCTCGCGCTCGAGAGCGACCGGCACGATGCCGCCCGGAGTCTCTATGCGCATGAGGATGCTCTGCAGCGGACCTGCCATCGCAAACGCGGTGCCCAGAACGGGGTGGCCGGCGAAGGGCAGCTCGTGGGCGGGGGTGAAGATGCGGATACGGACGTCGCCGCCCTGCTCGGCGGGGAAGACGAACGTCGTCTCGGAGAAGTTCAGCTCGCGTGCGAGGCTTTGCATCTGCTCGTCGGTGAGGCCGACGGCGTTGGTGAACACGCCCAGCTGGTTGCCCTGGAACCGCACGCTCGTGAACACGTCGACGATCGAGAAACGGTAGGTGCGTGACATGGCTGCCTCCTGGTTGTCCTTGAGCGCAACGGTAGCACGCCTGCGGCATGAGACAGACGCGCCGCGAGGCGGTATACACGGATTATGTATCCCTCCGCGTCGCGCACTCGCACCGCAGCGCTCGGCAGGCCATACTCTGTTCGGCGCGCACTCGCGCTCAGTTGCACCGAAAGGACCATCCATGGAAGTCCTCGACCTGAAGAAGCGGCTCGCCAAGCTCTACAAGCCCAGCGCTCGCCTACCGGTACTCGTGAAGGTACCGCCCATGCGTTTCCTCATGATCGACGGCAAGGGCGGCATCGGCGGCGAAGGCTTCCAGGACGCCGTCAAGTCGCTCTACGGTCTGGCCTATCCGGTCAAGTTCGCCGCCAAGAAGCAGCTCGGCCTCGTGTACCCGGTCATGGCGCTCGAAGGCCTGTACTGGAACGCCGACGGCAGTGAGAACATCTCGATCGACAATCGCGAATCCCTCTCGTGGCGGCTCATGATCATGCTGCCCGACGCCGTCCCCGGCGAACTGGTCGAGCGCACCCGCGAGAAGGTCGCCACCAAGAAGGACCTGCCGCGTCTGGCCGACGTCCGCGTCCAGACCTTCTCGGAAGGCCCGAGCGTCCAGATCCTCCACATGGGCCCGTACGCCGACGAGGGCCCTGCTGTGAAGCGCCTCTTCGACTTCGCCGCCGAGCAGGGTTTCGAAGTCGCCGGAGCGCACCACGAGATCTACCAGAGCGACCCGAACAAGGTCGACACGACGAAGCTCAAGACGGTGCTCCGCTACCCGGTCCGCAAGCCTTAAGCGGCGCGCCCGTCGCAGGAACCGCAGGACCGCACCGCGCTGGCGCACGGCGCGGTGGCCTCGCGCCCGCTGTTGGTGGCCCGGCCCCACGGCGGCATGAGCGCGCTAGTGGTGGCCCGGACCGTCGGCGATCTCGTTGGTGGGGCCCATGAGCGCCATCTCCCGGGCCACGAGGTGCGACCACTCGTTGATCGCCGCCCAATCGCGGAAGTCACCGCACCGGTCCCCGTGCGCCCACATGAGCGTGCTCTCGACCAGCGAGAACTTCTCAGGCATGCCCCACCCGAGGAATACGCCGTGATTCAGGGGCTCGAGGCCGAGTTCAGCGACGAGCGGGTGGATCCAGCTGCGCACCTCCTCGGCCTGCTCGGGGTGCTTCACGAGCGTCAGGCACACCGAGAAGAGCGCGAGGGGTTTGGAACGCAGTATCTCGGCGTGGGTGGTCAGCCACGCGGTGGCCGACCGGTGCCATTGGGCGATTCGGATGCCGCTGCCGACCAGTATGTAGCCGTAGCCGGACGGGTCGACCGCTTTCTCGGGTGAGAGCACATCGACCTGCGCCCCGCTCTGCGCCATCACCGCGCCGATGCGCTCGGCGATGCTCTGGGTGCAACCCGACTTCGTTGCGTAGACGACGAGCACCTTCTTCACGGCGAGTCCCTCTCACGCGTGCTTCGGCTCACAAGGGGTGTATGCCCCAACCGAAGCCCCGTCGCATGCGTGCCGCTGGAGAGAACCCTACGCGCAGCCATCCAGCACGTTGATCCCAAGCGCCTCGACCATCGCGAGCGCCTGGCCGCCGTCCACGACCACCCCGTACGGGCCGTGGCGCAGATCGAAACCCCCGAGCTTGGAGCCGCGCAGGTCGGTGTCGCGGGTCGTCGCACCGGTCAGGTCGGCGCCGTCCATGTCGCAGTTCAGGAAGCTCGCATCAGAGAGGTCGGCGCCGCTGAAGTCCGCCTCGCGAACCGCGCAGTCCCGGAACTCGATGCGGCGCAGGTCGACACCGCGAAAGAGCGAGTAGTCGAGGTTGGTGTTCACGAACGTCGCTGCCACGATGCGGATGTCGTGCGTGAAGTCGGCCGCCATCAGCTTGCAGCCGGAGACGGTGACGCCGAACAGGTCGGTACCCTGCCACGAGCAGTTCTCGAATCGGCAGTTCTTCAGCGTCGCCGAGTTGAAGCGCGCATCGGCCAGATTGCAGCCGATGAACACGCAGTCGGCGAGTTCGGTGTCGGCGAAGTCGTGCCGGCGCAGATCGATCTCCTCGAAGGTGAGAGCGGCGACCGGCTCACCCGGCGGCAACGCGCGAGCTTCGTCTTGGGTCAGCCGTGCCACGAGTGCCTCCCGGCGCCGGATAGAATGTCGTGCGTCCAGTATCGCGCATGGGGCCGACACCGCGACGAAATCCCCGCTCGCTACACCAAGCCGACCCGGCGCCACACACCGGCCGAGATACCGAACGACGGCAGGTACCACACGAGCCCGCCGACGATGTAGATCATGACATCCTTACGGACCATCGTGGCGATCGTGCGCTCCGGGATGATGCTGAGGTAGACCACGAAAGCGACCATGGCCACTGCCAGGACGATGATGATCGCTTGGGCGATGCGCACGCCGCTGAAGGGTGCGCGCAGCCTGCGCCACAGAGCGGGAAGCAGCGGTAGAGCGAGCGCCACGAGCAGTGCGATCGACGGCCAGATGGTATCGGTGTGGAACTCCGGTCGCACGAAGAAGCTCATCGGCAGCACGAGAAGCGAGCTCGTGAACAGCACGGTGACGCCGGTGAGCACGATGATCGGCGTCAGGATGGCCGAGCGCAGCAGCTTGGTGCGGGTGCTGTCGGCGCTGTCGGTGAAGAACACGAACGCCAGACCGAGCAGGAACGGCACGGTCACGAGCGAAACGTATGCGAACGAGTACGTCCGAAACGGGAGTCGCGTGATCGCGAGGGCTCCCGGGGCGAGGAACAGCAGGATGGACGCGTAGACGAGCGCGTAGGTATCGAGAACGCGAGGTGCGTCCGTCTGCTCAACGGCGACTTCCTCGGACATTCGTGCCTCCAAGAGTAGATGCGGTGCGTGACAGCCAGCATCCGCTCGCAAGGTTCGCCCGGTATATGACTTCGGTCAAATCGGGCAACGGCTTTGCCGCACGCGATTCCGAACCGCCCGCGTCACAACACCCGCAGCGGCTGCTCGGTCTCATAGACCAGACCGACCGCAGAGCCCACGTGCGTGCCGATGACCGGCCCGACCGGTATGACGTCCACATGACATCCCGCGATGGGCTCGATGACCTCGGCCGCGAATGCGGCGGCCCCGGAGAACTCCGCGATGGAGTGGACGACCACGCGGCGCAGACCCTTCTCGGCGACATCACGCTCGAAGTCATCCCGGATGCGCTCGAGCGCCTTGGCGTGAGTGCGCACCTTCGCATCGGTGGTCGTCAGCCCGCCTTCGACCGTGAGCACGGGCAGGATCTGCAGCAGCGTGCCGAGCAGCGCGGAGGCGTTGCCGATGCGGCCGCCCCGGCGCAGGTACTCCAGCGAGCGCGGCGTGAACACGAAGCGCGAGCGCGCAATCGTCGCGCGCGCCGCAGCGATGCACTCCTCGATGGAGGCGCCGGCGGATGCGGCCTCGGCCGCCGAGAGGACCGCGAAGCCCTCCTGCATGCAGTTCGACTCGCTGTCGAGGACCTCGATACGCGAACCGGGCACCTCGTCGCGCACCATCGTGGCTGCAAGAAGCGCCGACTCGTACGTGCCGCTCATCTTCGACGACAGAAAGACGCCGAGCACCTCGTCGCCCGCCTCGGCGCCGCGACGGAATGCGGCGACGAGCGAGTCAAGCGAGGGCTGGGAGGAGGTGGGCAGCACCCGCGTGTCCTCGAGCCTGCGGTAGAACGCCGTGAAGTCCAAGTCCGTCTCGGCAGAGACGGAGTCTCCATCGGTGACGAAGAGCGGCACGACGTCGATTCCGAGCCGCGCGAGGTCGGCGGCGGGCAGGTAGTTGGTGGAGTCGGTTACCACATGCAACGCCATGGTTCCTCCATGCTCATCGAGGCCAACCCACAGCCACAGTATAGGCAGACGACCGCGTGGTGATACGCCCGCCCGTTCTTCGTCACAGAACCCGCAGCGGCTCCTCGGTCTCATAGACCAGAGCGACCGCCGGCCCCACATGCGTGCCGATCACCGGTCCCAGCGGTATCACGTCGACGCTTCGTCCCGCTATCGGCGCGATCACGTCGCGTGCGAACGCCTCGCAGCGAGAAGGCTCCGCGATGGAGTGGACGACCACGCGGCGCAGACCCTTCTCGGCGACGTCACGCGCGAAGTCGTCGCGCATGCGCTCGAGCGCCCTGGCGTGGGTGCGCACCTTCGCGTCGGTGGTCGTCACGCCGCCTTCCACCGTGAGCACGGGCAGGATCTGCAGCAGCGTGCCGAGCAGCGCCGAGGCGTTGCCGATGCGCCCGCCCCGGCGCAGGTACTCCAGCGAGCGCGGCGTGAACACGAAGCGCGTTCGGGCCATCGTGTCGCGTGCCGCAGCGATGCACTCCTCGATCGAAGCACCGGCGGATGCGGCCTCGGCCGCCGAGAGGACCGCGAAGCCCTCCTGCATGGAGTTCGACTCGCTGTCGAGGACCTCGATGCGCGAGCCGGGCAACTCGTCGCGCACCATCGTGGCTGCGAGAAGCGCCGACTCGTACGTTCCGCTCATCTTCGACGACATGAACACGCCGAGCACCTCGTCGCCCGCCTCGGCGCCGCGACGGAATGCAGCGACAAGCGAGTCGAGCGAGGGCTGGGAGGAGGTGGGCAGCACCCGCGTGTCCTCGAGCCTGCGGTAGAAGTCCGCGAAGTCCAGATCGGTCTCGGCTGATTCGACCCCGTTGTCGTTGACGAAGAGCGATACGACCTCGATGCCAAGCCGCGCGAGGTCGGCGGCGGGCAGGTAGTTGGTGGAGTCGGTTACGACGTGAAGAGCCATGATTCCTCCGTACCGTTTCAGACTGACTAAGTAGTCAGTATAGCGGCACACCCGCCGCCCGGTCGGTGAGTCGGAAAGCTAGTACGCGACCCACACGCGAGCGCACGCATGCGCACCGGTCTCGACGAGATCGAGCATCACCGCGGCGAGATCGGCGCGCGCCACTCCCCATCGACGCGGTGTGAACGGCGCCTCGGCCAGTCGGTAGACGCCACGCGCGTCGCCGCCACGCAACCACAGCGGGCGCACGGCGGTCCACTGCATGGCGCTTACCTCGGCTATCGTCTCGGCGCGCGCCATGTCGTCGTATTCGCGCCCGGCGAGAAGCGGAATCACAATCGCGCGGAACAGCCACGGCACCGACGGGTTGCGTGTGTCTCCCGCTCCCGCAGCGCTCACGAACACGAGTCTCCGTACGCCGCACGCCTCCATCGCGGCGAGCGTCGCGCGCATCGTGGCCGAGTAGAGCCGCACGTCGCGGAAGCGCTGTCGCGTGCCAATCGCTGAGAGCACCGCGTCCTGACCGGCGAACGCCGCTCTCGCGTCGCCGCCGACCACATCGCCTGCGATCACGTGCAGCCTCGGGTGAGCGAGCGGGCGCAGGGCCTCGGGGCGACGCGCGAGAACCGTGACTTCGTGACCGCGCCCAAGGGCCTGGCCGATAAGCGCGCGGCCCGTGCCGCCCGTACCGCCCAGAATCAGGATCCGCAACTTCGCTCGATTCGCCGTTCGTCTGTCCGGAGGAGAATCACGAAGCATATCTCACGACGGCCTAGCTTGCCCGTCGCTCGGACTTCCCGGCGTAGAGCGAATCGTCGGCGTGCTGATTGAGCTGTTCGAGCGTCGTGCCGTCGTCCGGGGCCACCGCCATGCCCACGCACACCTGCACGTTGACCGGCGCACCATCACACGACTCGCACGGCGTCTGCGCGATGAGCGACTGGAGCCTCTCTGCGATGATGCCTGCCTCCATACGACTGGTGTGTGGAAGCAGGATGGCGAACTCGTCGCCACCCACGCGACTCACCGTGCTGTACGCGCGCACCGCCCGCTTCATCACTCGGGCAAGCCAGATCAGCACGTCATCGCCGGTCTTGTGACCGCGCGTGTCGTTGACCGCCTTGAAGTCGTCCACGTCGAAGAGCAGCACGGCGACCGAGGAGCCGGTCCGGTGCATCTCGGAGAGCGCTTTGACGGCGTCCTCTTCGAAGCGGCGCCTGTTGGCAAGTCCGGTCAGGTAGTCGTGGTCAGCCGCGTGCTTGAGCGCGTTCTCGGTCCGTCCCAGCCGTTTCAGTGTGGCGTTGAGCGCAGCCGCGAGGTCGGCGATCTCGTCGCTGCCCTCCACGGAGACGTCGGGATGAGGCCCCGGCCCGGAGCCGATGGTCCCGACCTCGACGTGAAGCCGGCTCAGCCGGCGAAGGATCGATCCCTCGAGGATGAGCGCCATTCCCAGCCCGAACAGACCCACGAAGGCGAACAGCCCCCAGCCCATGTACCAGAGCGTCCTCATCGCGCTGGCCATTCCGGTGCGGGGCTCGGTGACCACGTAGAGAAGGGCGGGCCGTCCGTCGAGACCCTGCAACGTCGACCACCCCGCGATGGTCGAATCGTCGACCTCTCCGACGTAGACCTGGCCGACGCTCTCCTGTGCGGCGGGCATCGCCGAGGAGGGAAGACCCGCGCGCTGGGGCGGACGACGGAGCGCTAGCTGGAGCTGGCTTGACTCGAATACCGCGAGCAGCGGCTCCCTTTCCAGATACGCGCCGAGCACGAGCACGCCGGACACCGGCCTGCCGTCCACGAGCGTCGTGACGGCATGGACCGACACGATCGCTGGACCTTGCGTCATGGAGGCCAGACCGGTGGCGCCCGAGCCCCCGCTGGTCTTGCCCGCGCCCGCGGCCATCGCCGCAGCCGACGTCACAGCGCGACTCGCAGGAGTCGCGGTGTTCGTCGCCCGATTGACGACCAGCCCGCGCGCAGTGCCGGACCCGTCGGGCACGAAGACGGCAAAACCGAGGTCGTCGTCTGCAAGCTCATCGAAGACCGTTCGGGAGGCGATGCTCGAGTTCGCCGAGCCCCCCGCCACCGAAGCAAGCATCTCAGAACGCACCCAATGCGCAGCATTGGCTTGGAGCCGCGTCTGGCTTCGGGCGATCACCGCACGGATGCGCTGGACGTCACGTTCGACGATCTCACGTTCGATGCGCGAGTTGCTCTGGACCACGATGAGGTGCAGCCCGCGCATGAACGCGGTCGCCGCCAGGAGAAAGACGACGAACACCAGCAACGGAACCCTGAACCTGAGAGACCTCGGCATGAGTCTCACGCGCTCGCCCCGCGCCGTGTTCTTTGAAGCGCGACGGATTCGACCCGGGGCGCGTGGAAGCCCCGCAATCGGGTAAAGATTCGTTTTGGCGCGTCCCCCACGGGCACCCCTAGTCGTTCACTGCGAGTATCGGGACGCAGAAGCCCGGACTTGAGCAAGAAGACGGTCTCCCCGACCATCCCGTTGCCGTCACGTAGCGCGGCGCCCCTTCGCCGTCTGCTACCGTAGAGGACTAACCCCTTTTGCACAATCACGAGGAGTACCCGTGCCTTCGTTCCTAGAAGCCTGGCGTGCTGGTCTATTCGCACGCGACAACTGGATGCGCAACATCATCGGCGGCGTTGTGGTCGGCGTGGTGGCGATTCCGCTCGCCATGGCGTTCGCGATCGCTTCCGGTGCCAAGCCTGAACAGGGCCTCTACACGGCGGTCATCGCCGGCCTTGTTGTGACGCTGTTCGGCGGCACGCGCGTACAGATCGCCGGCCCGACTGGTGCCTTCACCGTCCTGCTCATGGGCGTCACGCTCAAGTACGGGTTCGCCGGACTCCAGGTCGTGACGCTGCTGGCCGGCGTGATCCTCATCGCGTTCGGGCTTGCCCGGCTGGGCAATGTCATCCGGTTCATCCCTGAGTCCGTGATTCTCGGCTTCACGGCTGGTATCGCCGTTGTCATCTGGGTCGGCCAGTGGCAGAACTTCTTCGGTCTGCCCGCGGTCGAGGCCGGGCCCTTCTACGAGAAGCTCTGGAGGCTGGTCACCGAACTCCCACATCTGCACCCTGCGACCACCGCGCTCGCCGTCGTCAGCGTGCTGATCATCGTGCTATGGCCGAAGCTTCCCTTTGTCGGCACGGTGCCAGGCCCGCTCGTCGCCCTCGTTGCGGGAACCGCGGTTGTCGCGGTTCTGCATCCCGAAGGCGTAGCCACGATCGGCTCGGCGTTCGGGGGCATTCCGCGCGGGCTGCCTCCCCTCACGGTGCCGCATATCACGATGCCTATCGTGATCCAGCTGATCCAACCCGCGTTCGCCATCGCGCTGCTCGGCTCCATCGAATCGCTGCTTTCCGCTACGGTGGCCGACGGTATGGCCGGCACCAAGCACGACTCGAACCAGGAGCTCCTCGGCCAGGGTCTGGCCAACATCGCGGCAGCGTTCTTCGGCGGATTCGCCGCCACCGGCGCCATCGCCCGTACCGCGACCAACATTCGCCACGGCGGCAACAGCCCGCTTGCCGGCATCGTCCACGCGCTCGTGCTGCTGCTCGTACTGCTCGTGCTCGCGCCGCTGGCCTCGTTCGTCCCGCTCGCCACGCTGGCAGCGGTGCTCTTCGTCGTCGCCTTCAACATGAGCCAGATTGCGCGCGTCGTTCGCACGGTAAGCCATGGGCCGCGCTCGGACGTGGCCGTCATGATCGTCGCGCTCGTGCTGACCATCTTCGCCGACCTCGTGGTCGCCGTTGAGGTCGGCGTCATTCTCGCGCTCCTCAACTTCTTCCGACGTATGGCCGCAACCGTCGAAGTACGCCCGGTCCTCGGACCGGAACTGGCCGCACACGGCTTCGAGGAAGGTGCCGAGGACACGCAGGGCGTACTCGTCTACACCATCGACGGGCCCTTCTTCTTCGGCGCGATCGAGCAGTTCGAGCACGCGCTGCTCGGAACGCACACCGATCCGCGCGCCTTGGTCATCAGCCTCGAACGCGTGCCGTTCATCGACCTGACGGCGCTGTTCACCCTTCACGAGGCGATCGATCAGCTCAAGAAGCGCGGAGTGCACGTGGCACTGTGCTGCGCCAACCCGTCGGTCGCCGAGAAGCTCGAGCGCGCGGGGATACTCGAGAAGCTGCACGGTCTGCCGACGCGCACGCTGTCCGAGGCGATCGCGGAAGCCAAGGAGGCGCGACGCGCTGACGAGGCGCCGGCTGAGGGACCAGGCAGGACGGACTAGCTACTCCTTCGGCTTAAGCGAGCTGGGCACCCCACCGGATGCGGCGAACACGTCCGGGTCGGGGCCTAGGCGATGACCCGTGTCGAGTTCGTTGATTGCCGCCATTTCGTCGACGGACAGCTCGAAGTCGTAGAGGTCGGCGTTCTCGGTGATTCGGTTCTCGTGCACCGACTTGGGAATCGTCGTGTGACCCAGCTGCAGGATCCAGCGCAGTGACACCTGCGCCGCGGTCTTGTTGTGCTCCTCGGCGATAGCCACGAGGAGCGGGATGTCATTCACGTGGCCGCGCATGAGCGGCGCCCACGCCTGAACGGTGATGCCGCGCTCGCGGCACGCCACCTGGAGCTCCGGCTGCTGGAGGCGCGGGTGGAACTCGAACTGGTCGACCGCGGGCATGACGGTGGCGAACTCGGCGAGGTCTTCAAGGTGATGCGGCAGGAAGTTGCACACGCCGATGGCGCGCGTGCGTCCCGACGCGAGCAGCTGCTCCATCGCGCGCCACGTCTCGCGCATGTGCGCCGGATACGGCCAGTGCACGAGGTACAGGTCGAGGTAGTCGAGGCCGAGCTTGGCCAGACTGACGTCGAAGGCAGCGAGTGTTGGTTCGAAGCCCTGGTCGGAGTTCCACAGCTTCGTGGTGACGAACACGTCGCCACGCGCAACGCCGCTCTCACGCAGCTTGCGGCCCACGCTCTCCTCGTTGTGGTAGAGCGAGGCGGTGTCGATGAGCCGGTAGCCGTGCGCGAGCCCGTACTCCACTTCTCGCTCGACATCGACGCCCGCGTCGGCCTTGTACGTGCCGAGTCCGAGCCTGGGCATCTCCACTCCAGGAGCGATCTGGACGGTATCGGCGAGCGAGTGGAGCATCGGAGGACCTTTCGTCTGAGGGAGTGCCTTCTGGTGGTGTGTACCCCACGCCAATCGCTGATTCCTCGACCACAATTGTTACAAGATGCGCGACTGGCTCAAGCATTGCATAATGCAGTCGCGTGCGAGCAGTGCTCTCACGTCACGAACTCCATCCATCCTCGCCGGTACAAGGCCGATGAGATCTCGCAGGAGGCAGCCGCATGGCGCACGTTCGCTCGCTCTTCTTCAAGGGCCCGCTTGCAGACGTCGAGAACAAGGCGATCACCGCCTACAAGCTCGGCCGCCCAAGCGACGTCATCTGGAACATCACCAACCGGTGCAATCTCCTGTGCGACCACTGCTACATGGCAGCCGACGCGCACACCAACCCCAACGAGCTCTCCGACGAAGAGACCATCGCACTCGTGCACCAGATGGGAGAGCGCAAGCTTCCCGCGCTGTTCCTCTCCGGCGGCGAGCCGATGATGCGTTCGAACTTCTGGGAGATCCTCGAGCTGGCGCGCAGCTACGACATCCGCGTCACCGTCTCGACGAACTGTACGCTCATGACCCGAGAAGCTGCCCAGCGTCTCAAGGCCAACGGCATCGACTGGATCGCCACCTCGCTCTACGGTCCTGCCGACTTCCACGACAACATGGTGCGCGTGCCCGGCACCCGCGACCGCGTGATCGACGCCATCAAGCTGCTGCGCGATGAGGGCGTCGGAGTCGCGATCAAGACCGCCATCAGCAAGGACACGTGGCCTCACATCTACGACCTCATCGCCGAGGCCAAGGAGCTCGACGTCGGCCTCATGTACTTCTGCGATCTGATCACCGCCGGGCGCAGCGAGGGCGAAGACGACGGTCGTATCTCGGCCGAGCAGTGGCGCGAACTAGCCGACTTCATCATCGAAGACCTCGTCGCGGGCGAGGAGTCGGGCGTCAAGGGCATGGAGTGGGATATCGGCGCGATGCCGAGCTTCATCCCCTACGTCGCCGAGCGCTTCATCGAGCGCGGCATCGACGTCTCCAACGGGCTCGAGCGGCTCAAGACCATCTCGGCGTGCCCGGTCGGCAAGGGCCACATGAACATCAACTCCGAGGGCGGCATCATGCCCTGCCAGTTCGCACAGGACTGGACGATCGGCACGGTGCGCGACATGTCGCTGCAAGACGCCGTCGCCGAGCTCTACGAGCTGGACCAGCAGGAAGCCAAGGGCGTGTGCTCCCCAGAGGCGTGCGAGTACTCGCGCATCTGCCGCGGCTGCCGCGCCAAGGCCTGGCAGCGCACGGGCGACCCGATGGCCGAGGACGTGACCTGCCTGCTCAACGCAAGCGGCGACCGCGCACGCTTGAGCGAGCGCATCGAGGCCACACCGGAGTTCATCCGCTCGGCGCCGTGCTCCGTGCCGGGTTCCTGCTAGGCACGCGTTTCCGGCGCCCGTTCCTAGGCGTCGTCCACCTGCACGCAAAGAAAGGGCCCCGTCTCCGGGGCCTCTTTCCCATCGCTGCCGAACAGCGACGCGCTTTTGCAAGTTTGTATGTTGCAGTCGGGCGGGTGAGGCCCTTCGGGCAACGTCGCAATCCTTAGGCGGTGCCGACCTCCGCGTGAGCGGAACCAGTCAGGACCAGAGCAGCGATGTGTTTACTTCGCACTACTGGCACACCTCCTTTTGGTCGACGGGTCGCCGGGATGCGCCCTCGGGATTCCCCGTACCACACGACAAGCGAGCATCGTGCCGAAGTGGGCCCGATGCTTGGTAGATTTCGGATAGAACCGTACCGGTGTCCGCGGGTAGACTGGCATCAATCGAACCCGCCCTCCGAGGAGCCCGTTCATGAGCGATTCCGACCCGAATGCGATTGCAGTTGCCGCCACCACGCGCGCGATCGATAGCGCCGTCGATACGGGCGATCGGGCACCCTCGCTGACCGACCTCGCAGCACTCGTGCACCTCTCCCCGAGCCACTTGCGTCGCGTCTTCACCGAGACGACCGGCCTGACCCCGCACGCCTACGCCGGCGCACGGCGGGCCGTCGCGCTGCGCGACGCGCTCGCTGCCGGCTCGCCCGTGGCCGAGGCGATCGCGGGCAGCGGCTTCGGCTCGGCGAGCCGCGTCTACGAGCGCTCCGACGAGCTGCTCGGCATGACCCCGGCGATCGCGCGCAAGGGCGCCCCCGGCGAGGCCATCCGCTACGCGCTCGCAGGCACCTCGCTTGGCCGCCTGCTCGTGGCCACCACTGACACCGGCGTGTGCCTCGTCGTGTTCGGCGACTCCGATGACGCGCTGGTGGCCGAGGCTCGCCGCCGCTTCCCGCGCGCCGACCTCGCGCCGGCCACCGGCGAGCACGCCCACTGGGTCGCTGCGGTGGTGCGCCTCGTCGACGCGCCCGCCTCGGCGCGCGCCACCGACGTACCGCTCGACGCGCGCGGCACGGTATTCCAGCAGCAGGTGTGGTCCGCGTTGCGTCAGATCCCAGTCGGCCGCACCGTCACGTACGGGCAGCTGGCCGCCGCCATCGGGCGGCCGACCGCCACGCGTGCGGTCGCATCCGCCTGTGGGGCCAACCCGACAGCCGTAGTCGTGCCCTGCCACCGCGTGATCGGCGCCGACGGCTCCCTGGCCGGCTACCGCGGGGGTGTGGAGCGCAAGCGTGCCCTGCTCGAGCGCGAGCGCGAGTAGCGCGACCGTTCCCGGCCGCCGCGACACCACAGGCGCTCCTCGCAGCTCACGCGCGGGACAACGCCCGCAGGAAGCCGCCGTCGGCATGGGCTTCGCTCCTACAACAGCCATGCGGATACATCGGCTACATGGCATATCGGCGTACAGCCACCTCATCGAGACCGACGAGGCGCTGTTCCTGATTGACTCGGGAGCGCCCGGTCATGGCCGCACGATCCTGCGCGCCATCGCAGAGATCGGGCGGCGCCCCGACGAGCTGCGCCTGGCGATCGTCACCCATGGCCACGCCGACCACTTCGGCGGCATCGCCGAGATTCAGAGCCTGGCCGACTTTCCGGTCGCGACGCATCCCGCACATGCCGAGACGATCGGAACCGGCGCGATCCTCATCTCGCCGGGTTTCAGCCCCGTCATGCGGCTCTACGAACTCTTCGCGCGAGTCGCACTCCCGGGGGCGAATCTCACAGGAGCGCACCACGTCATCAGTGTGGCCGATGGCGAGCGACTCGACTGTTTCGGCCTTGCCGGACGCATCGTCTACACGCCCGGTCACAGCGATGGCGATATCTCGGTGGTTCTCGATGACGGCAGTGCGTTTGTGGGAGATACCGTGCAAGGCCGGCGTATCCCCGGAGTCACCGCCCCCGGACTCCCCGGCATGGGGCTCGATCCCGATGCCATCGTGGAGAGTTGGCGGACCCTGCTGGCCGTGGGCGTCACGACCATCTACCCTGCTCATGGCAGCGTCATCAGCGCCGAGGAACTCCGACCCGTCCTCGATAGGGCCACCGCGCGCCAGGCGTGGTCCCGAAACGGGATACGAAGCTAGACGCAGCGCATACATCACGAATCGTCGCACTCGGCAGTGAGGTGACAGTAGATGAGTCCATCAGCCAGAATCCCTGCCGGCGCCGTGCGAATCGCGGGAGACACCCACTACATCCCGGACATCACCAACTCCGGCTTCACCGGCGGCTTGGTCATCGATACCGGACCCGAGGAATCGGCCTACTACGGCGTTGAGATCGATCGCCTTGCCATAACCCATGGCCACGCGGATCACTTCGCGGCCGGCTCCGCCCTGCGGGCTCGCGGTGCCACCGTGGTCGCTCCGCGCGACGATGCCTCGCTTGTCGAGAACCCCGACATCAACATCCGCGGGATGTTCTCCTGGGCCAAACCCGGAGACATCCTGGTCTCCAAGCTGTTCCTCGGCACGCCCTGTCAGGTCGATGCGATCGTGGAGGACTGGCGCGATCGTCGCGCCACGCCCATCCCGTTGCCCGGCCACACGCTCGGCCACACCGGCTTTCTCACGCCCGACAAGGTGCTCTTCACCGGCGACGCGCTCTACCTCAAGTCGCTGTGGGCGCGCCATCCGCTGCCCTACTCGATCGCTCCTGACATGGTCGCCGCGTCGCTCGAGATCATCCGCGCGCTGGACTTCGACTGGCTCGTGCCCGGTCACGGGGAACTCGTGGACCGCGAGAGCGCCGAAGCTCACCTCGACTTCCATCTCGCGCAGATCGAAGAGCTCGAGGAGAGGCTGCTCGAAGCGCTCATCGTGCCACACACCACCGAGCAAGCGATCGCGATGGTCTCGGAGGAACGCGGCCTTTCCGACAAACCCGCCCAGTACTGGCTCGCGGTGACGACGGTGAAGGGGTACCTGGGAGATCTGCTCGGGCGCGGTCTGCTTGAGTTCTCTGTGATCGACCATGCCGGGGTGTGGCGGACGGCTGAGTAGCGCAGCGCCCCTGCGGCGGCGCAGGTCCACGACACTGGTGCCTACGTCGGGGACGAGGCTCAGGTTGGTGGCGCAGAGAGGAAGACCGGCGCCGCACCTCTTCAGGTCGCGACGCCGGTCTGGTGTGCATCTCCCGCTTTATGCCGCGTACGGGGTCGGGGGCGCCATCGGCGGCTGCGAGACCGCAACAGCGCCACGCCGCACGCGACGGAAGACCGCGAAGAAGTACACAAGCGATACGAACTGGAGGAACACCATCGCCAGGATCCAGACGATCTTCTCGTTCGATCCGCCCGAAGGGTACTCGGCTTCCGTGCGAAGCGCCGCGTCGATCACCATCCACAGCCAGAACAGCGGAAACAGCAGACCGGCGAACACCCAGAACACCACCTGTGCGAAGACACCTAAGCCGAACACGACCGCTATCAACTCAAACATCGCTCTCACTCCTCTATCAACGGCGCCTGTGAGGCGCTCCTAGTCGACCAGTACGAGCTTCATCTCGCCAATCCCGCGGTTCAAGCGCAGCTCGATCTTCGGGCCCGGCTTGCCCCACGCGTCATTGACGTAGTCCTTGCCCTGAAGCGTGAAGCCGTCAGCGACAAGCTCGCCCACGCCCTCGCCATCGCTGACCACCCTCACCGCCACGTTGCGCGGCAGGCGGATGGTCGCCGCACCGATACCGGCCTCTACGCGCCCTGAGGCGTCCGCGGTCCGCGGTCCGGAGAGGTCGATCGTCGACTCGCCCACACCCGTGATGATCTCGAAGCTGCGAATATCCACATCACGCAGGTTCACCTCGCTGGTGCCTACGCCGAGCTCCAGCGAGAGGTCGGTGGGCACTCCTCCGGCGAGCTTGAGGTCCCAGGCGTTCTCCACATGGCCTACACCTGGCAGGCCGACGTCTCCCCGCGGCTGGCTCAGTTTTAGCGATCCGGTCCCGCCGCTGACCTGATACGTCAGTTCCGGCTTCCATTCCGCCCTCGTATAGGTGAACTGCGAATCGAGCGCTGCTGTCGAGCTCGGTACGCCTGACATGGTCAGCTCACCCACGCCCATGCGAATCGTCGCGTCGAGCTTGGTCGCACCATCCAGACCCACCGTTCGGGTCTCGACCTTGGTGCGGGAACCCGTCGCAGATCCGTCATTGAGAGCTACGCGCTGGCAGCCTGCAGCTGCGAGCAGTCCCAGGGCGAGCAGCGCGACCAGCGCGACTCGTGATGTCTTCTTCATAGTCGTTCCCTTCATCGTCACACCGGACGCTGAGCGTCTTGGATTGCCGCACCCTCGAACCGGCCCACGAGCATGGTCTTTGCCCACAGACCGTGCAGGTAGCCGATGCCTTTCGACAGCCACAGGCTCACGAAGAACCCGAGTACCCCGAGCGCCATGACCAGCGGAATCGCCCAAGGGAGAATCAGGTAGCCGTAGTAGAAGCCCCGGATGACCGGCTCGTGCATCACGAGCTGGAGGATCGGCGCGGCGAACAGCGCCAGCGAGACCGACAGGGCGGTCACCACGGTCGTGAAGTAGATGATGCCGAGCGGCAGCTGCAGGATCATGTAGAGCATCGTCGTCCACGTCCGGTAGTCGGTCAGCCACGACTTCACGCGTTCCCACAGGTTGCCCTGCACGCCCAGCATCCGCGGCCTTCTCGGCATGCGCACGCCGAGCAGCCCCTCGACGATGCGGCCTTCGGCAAGTGAGATCGCACGCACAACGGCGAGGAAGAGCAGGGCGAACGGGACGCCGACGATGAGTACGAGCAGCCCCAGGGAGAGCGACAGCCCGGTGGTGACGACCGTGAAGTACGCCGTTCCGGTAGCCAGCGCCAGCAGCATGTAGAACATCGCACCGTACGCTGACGGGTCGATGACCACGCCGAAGAAGCGTCCCAGCGGTGTCTGACCCCACTTCGTACGAGCCAGTGCCGGCGCCGGCTTGCGAAGCGCGGCCGCTACCGTCACTTCGCTGTCCCGATACGCCTCGGCGACTTCCTCGGGCGAACCGAACGAGTCGATTGCAGCGACGATCGCCTCCGGGGTGTTGCCTCCCTCGGCAGCCGCCGTGCGCAGGTAGTCCTCAGCGTCGTAGAGCGCGTCTTGCACGAGAGCAGGATCCGCTCCCCCGAGCGCCGACTTGAGTTGTGCGAGGTATCCCTCGACCGTGTTATTCAACGTTCCCCTCCAGCGTCGCATCGACGAAGCCGCGCGTACGCGCCCACGCCGCCTTCCAGTCCGTCAGGACCGCCCGACCGCGGTCCGTGATCGAGTAGTACTTGCGAGGCGGGCCCGACACGCTCGGCTCGACTCGGCTCGTGAGCAGCCCGTGCTCCTCCATCGATCGGAGTACCGGATACAGCGTGCCTTGCTTGACCGGTACTCCCTCCCCCCACGCGCCCTCGATGCTCTTTGCGATCTGATAGCCGTAGAGCGGCTCTTCTGAGCGATCGAGGATGGCGAGCAGGATGAGTGACACCGTTCCGCCGTTGAGTTCCTTCTGGAACTTGCGCAGCATCGCGTCGTCGGCGATGTCCATGGCTCACCTCTCTTCCGGGTATGTGTTGTCGTCGGATGTGCGCTCGGTAGTATCAACCTCACACTACCCAAGACGTAGACTACTACGAACTTCGTACTAGTCAAGCGGATTCTTCGGATTTGCCCAAAGGTGGGGCCAAGGGGGTTTCGCTCCGCGCCAGTTGGAGACCATCATAAGAGCGTCACTTCGCACCAATCCCCACCGAAAGGAGCACCCCGATGCCGAGCATCAAGGGCACCGCGACCGAGTTGAACCTGCTGAAGGCATTCGCAGGCGAGAGCCAGGCTCGCAACCGCTACACGTACTTCGCCAGCGTCGCCAAGAAGGATGGCTTCGAGCAGATCGCCGCGATCTTCCTCGAGACCGCCGATAACGAGAAGGAGCACGCCAAGGTCTTCTTCAAGTACCTCGAAGGAGGCGACACGGAGATCACCGCCAGCTACCCCGCCGGCAAGATCGGCACCACCGCCGAGAACCTGCTCGCAGCAGCAGAAGGCGAGCTCATGGAGTGGAGCACCCTCTACCCCGAGTTCGCCCGCGTCGCCGCTGAAGAGGGCTTCGCCGACGTGGCCGAGTCGTTCACCGAGATCGCCGAGGTCGAGGTGCGCCACGAGAAGCGTTACCGGACCCTGCTCGAGAACGTGAACGGCTACAGGGTGTTCAAGAAGGACGGCGTCGTGTTCTGGAAGTGCCGCAACTGCGGCTACGTGCACGAAGGCGCTGAAGCGCCGCTCGAGTGCCCGGCCTGCAAGCACCCGCAGTCCTACTACGAGATCCTCTGCGAGAACTACTAGGCAGCGGCCGCACCAACATCTCGCGCCAACGCTTCGAAGGCGGCCTCATTCCGATTCGGTGAGGCCGCCTTCGTGTCGCGGTTGCAATCGGCGCCTTAGGCGCGCGGCGCGGCGTTGACCAGCCCGCGGTCGATAGCGCCCCACAGGTACAGCGACGCGGTACTCCGGTACGGTCGCCACCGCTCGCCCGCGGCGGCGAGCTCGTCGCTGCTCGCAGCGCCCTCACAGCCGAGCACCCAGCCGGCCGCGCGTCGCAGTCCCGCATCGTCGAGCGCGAGCACGTCTGGCCGCGCGAGAACGAAGATCAGGAACATCTCGGCGGTCCAGCGGCCTACGCCTTTCACGGTGGTGACCGCCTCGATGACGTCATCGTCTGAGAGGTGGTCGAGAGCATGAAGGTCGACGTCCCCGTCCCGAACCTTCTCGGCCAGGTCGCGCACGTAGCGCACTTTCGCGCCCGACAGACCCACACCGCGCATCGCCTCCACGGTGAGTTCGAGGATCGCCTCGGGCGTGACGGGGCCGAGCGCTTCGAAGCGGCCCCAGATGGTCGAGGCAGCCTTGGACGAGAGCTGCTGGCTGACGATCGAACCGGCCAAGTCGGCAAACCGGTTCGCGGCCGGGGTGACCGACAGCGGTCCGATCTCATCGATGAGCCGGCCGAGCGCGGGATCGGCCTCGCGCAGACACACCGCCGCGAGAGAGAGTGTCCGGGGCATGCTAGGCGACCTTGTCGGCCGCTGAGGGCGCGGCGGGGTGCTCGAGGCGCATGCGGCCGGCGAGCCACAGACCCAGCGCTATCTCCGCCGCGAGCCACACCACCGGCTCGGCGACTGCAGCCCCTGCGAGTCCGTAGGGCCGCCAGGACGACATCGCGGCGGGGATAGTGAGGGCAGTGGCAGCAACGGAGCCCAGCGCGCCCCACACGAGCCACCTGGCCTGCCTGCCGAGGAACCGCGTGACCGATGTGGCGGGAACCACCGCGGGGTTCGCCGCCAGGCGAGCCGCTTCGCGCTTCCAGTACAGGCGGTTGGCGTTGGCCCCGGCCCACAGGCGGCACAGCGCAGCGAACACGTCAGCTGCCAGCGTGACCCCGATGAGGGCGCCGAGCGAAAGCGTGGCGCCCTGCAGCGCGAACACCAGCCCGATCGAGAAGCCGAGCAGGAGGGGCAGCGTCACCGCGGCGAGCCACAACCCCACCAGCGGCCACACGCCGTAGACGAGCGCCCACAGCCCGGGCATGAAGAACGCTCCCCAATTGAAGCGCAGCATCTGCGCCGACGGCTCACCGTTACCCACGCCGTCGTGCACCGAGGCGGGCTCGACCGGCTGAGCCTCGTAGTGGTTGGTCACGCACTCGGGCGCATGTCCGGAAGGGCAACCGTCTGCCGGGTCGACCCATATCCACGCGCCACATTCGCGGCACCATCCTGCGCGCGGCATCGCCGCCTCCTTTGGTATTCGAGGAGGCTAGTGTGCCATACGGATCGCGAGTGATGCGCTACCTGCGCAGTACGAGCTCTGCGGCGTAGACCCACAAGGCGCCGATGGCACCGGCAAGGTAGAGGATCGACGGCACGAAGAGCAACCCGATCCAGTGCCGGCGGGCGAGCCACGCGAAGAACGCGAACACCAGCGCGTCCCCTACGGCGAAGAGGAAGAACAAGCCGATCGGGCCGATCGTCTTGGCGAACACGAGCGCGGTCGGAAGTTCGGCGCCCGAGTGCGCCACGATCCCAAGAACGATGGGCGTCAGGCTCAAAACGAACGCGATCTGACCGACGACGAGGAAGGTCGATACCGTAAACGCGACCCAGAAGACCACCGCATACGTGCTCGGCATCTCCTTGGGCAACGCAGCGCGCGGCATGTGTGTCTGGTCTCCGCGTTGCATCTTCGACCTTCCCGTCCGATGTGGTCGTCCCTACCATACTTGCCCGGGCCGCGCGGTCAAGACGCACTCGCCCCGAACTCGCATCGAGAATGACCCGGAATGCATAAGCGCCCCACAGCAAGCTGCGGGGCGCTCTATGTCAGGAACAGCTGCTACCGGGGGATGGCCGGCATCAGCACAAGGGGGACTAGATAAGGTGAAGAACGACGGCGAGAACCGTCACGGCGGCGAGAATCACTGCGGTACGACCGGGGAAGACTCCACCAGAGCTGAAACTGTCGTACATGCCAACCGCCTCCTTCGAGCAGCCACACCATGTGGCCGCATCTCTTCTACTGGTATCATCGTCCCCTCGACACTACAGAACAATTGTCGGCTTCTAATGTATAGCGTAAGATTCTCTACATGTTGAACGTGACGCGCCTTCGCATGCTCCGAGAGGTTTCGGCCCGCGGCACTCTGGCCGCTGCGGCCGAGGCGCTCTTCATGACGCCCTCGGCGGTATCGCAGCAGATGGCCGTGCTGGAGCGCGAGGCCGGCATCCAGCTTCTCGAGCGCCATGGCCGAGGCGTGCGCCTCACCGACGCGGGTGCCCAACTCGTCGTCAACACCGAGCGCGTCTTGGCCGACCTCGAGTTCGCAGAGGCCGATCTGGCGGCGGCGTCGCGCGGCGTCGTCGGGCGCGTTCGCGTCTCGGCGTTTCCGACTGGCGCGCGCTCGCTGCTCGTTCCGGCGCTGCCCGGCCTTCAGGAGCGTTTCCCCAACCTGCGCGTATCGATGGTCGACCTGGAACCTGAGGAGTCGCTACCGATGCTCAAGCACGGCGACCTCGACGTGGTGGTCGCCTACGAGTGGGGTCTTCTGCCGCGACTCACAGACCCCGGCATCGAGCGCGAGCAGCTGTTCAGCGAACCGGTGTATCTCGCGCTTCCTTCCACCCACCGGTTGGCCGGAAAGGGTCCCGTGAAGCTCGCGGATCTCCGCGATGAGCAGTGGATCGTGGGGCGCGACTCCACGTCGATGCTCGATCTGGTGGTGGCGGCCACACGCCGTCAGGGCTACGAACCCCGAACGGACTTCCATTCGATGGACTTCCAGGTGATTCTCTCGGCCGTCGGGGCTGGGCTTGGCGTTGCGCTCGTGCCGCCGCTCGCCCTGATAGGCACGTATCCGCACGTCGAGATCACCGACGTCTCCGACCTCCAGATCGATCGCACCATCTGGGCCGCGATCCGACGAGGGAGCTCGGGCAACCCTGGTATCGCGGCGGTGCTGGCATCGCTGCGCGAGGCCGCCGAGACCGTCGCCTGCCACATCGACACGCCGCGGACGCTTCCCGGGTCCGGCGACGCCGCGGCCGGCTGACGTCAGGCCTGCTAGTCGGCGATGACCACCGCGCGACGATGATACGTGTCCGTCTCGAGCGCCTTGATGACCACGGCGGCAACGTCGGCTCTGGAGATTCGCGACGTCTTGGGCAGCAGAAGCCCGTCGAGCGAGATCCGGTACGTGCCGCTCGGAGGGTCATCCGTCAGGCCAACGGGGCGGACGATCGTCCAGTCCAGGTCGGAGGCCATGATGCGGAGCTCCATCTCCTCGAGGTCGTCATAGATCGGCCGCATGGTGGTTGCGATCAGTGTCCGATACCGTATCGACAGGCGCTTGTCGGTGCGTGCGAAGGTGCCGGCGGCGCTCACGGCTGCCAGACGGCGGACCTCGTTGGCGGCCATGGCGTGGACGACGTTGGCGATTCCGTCCTCGTGTACTGTGCGATCCCCGCCTGAGCCCTGCGACACGGCGAACGCCACGGCTTGCTTGCGCGCCACGGCATCGTTGACCGCATCGAAGTCGCGCACGTCCCCGATGACCGTGGTGAGCCGTTCATGCGTGAGCTGAAGCGGCGTCTTATGGACGAACGCCGTGACATCATGGCCGTGGCCGAGGGCGATTCGGACGATGTTGCTGCCGGTCCGACCTGCGGCGCCGACGACGAGAATGCGCATCTGTGTTTCCTCCTACAGGCGGCGCTCCGACACTACCGGTGGCCGCCATCAGTTCGCGGACCAGCGCGGCGGGGCACCACCGCGCATGTACGGCGCCTACTGCAGCCGCACGGTGATGGTGACCTGCCGCCCGTCGACGAAGTACGGTCGGTCAGGGCTTTCCTTCTTGCTGGCTGGATCAAAATCGAACGTTCCTCTCGCGCCCTTGTCGGCGTAGAGCGAAACGCTTACCTCTTGCCCCGGTGAGGCCTTGACCGGGACTGCGACACTGGCGGCCTTCCTCGGTGCGCTGGAGCAGCCTGCGAGCAACGCGGCGGCAAGAGCTCCGGTGAGCAGCAGGGCAGCACGGGTGGATCGCTTCAACGAGTGTCCCCTTCTCGTCATGTCACCGAGCCTCCGACAAGAGCGAGAGTGCGCACCGGTGGGCGCTGACCTCGCCGTGGTTCCGCAAGCATACGCCGAGTGACCCCCCTCCGAGAACGCGAAACGGCGGGCCACCCTGCAAGAAGCGACCCGCCGGGCGAAGACGTTCGCGGAGGGCTATGCGGCCCGCTGCGCGGTGCGAAGGCTCGGGCGGAAGCGGCGGAGCAGGAGGGAGTTGAGCACGACCGACACGCTCGAGAAGGCCATCGCGGCACCCGCGATCCACGGGTACGGCGAGAGCAGGCCCACGGCAGCCACCGGGATGAGGATGGTGTTGTAGCCCAACGCCCAGAAGAAGTTCTGGTAGATCTTGCGCATGGTCGCGCGGGACAGTTCGATGGCCGTGACGACGTCGCGCAGGTCGTTCTTGATGAGCACCACGCCGCCGGTCTCCATGGCCACATCCGTGCCGCCGCCCATGGCGATGCCCACGTCGGCCTGCGCGATGGCAGGCGTGTCGTTGATGCCGTCGCCGACCATGGCCACCGTCAGGCCCTGCTCCTGGAGTTTGGCCACTTCCGACGCCTTGTGTTCGGGAAGCACCTCGGCGAGCACCTGGTCGGCGGGGATGCCGGCCTGGCGCGCGATCGAGACGGCGGTGCGGCGGTTGTCGCCAGTGATCATGAACACCTTGACGCCCATGTCCTGCAGACGCGTTACGGCCTCTGCCGAGTTGGGCTTGAGGGTGTCGGCGACCGCGATGATGCCGGCGAGCTTGGCACCGTTGACGCCCACCATCATCACGGTCTTGCCTTCGTCTTCAAGCGTCGCGATGCGCTCCTCGAAGCGTGAGATGTCGATGCCCTCGCGGGCCATGAGCTTGCGGTTGCCGAACGCCACCCGCATGCCACCGACGGTGCCCTCGACTCCGTGACCCGGAATCGCCGAGAATCCCTCGACAGCAGGGATCTCGATGCGATCGGCCTTGGCGCGGTTCACGATCGCCTCGGCGAGCGGGTGCTCGGAGTTGCGCTCGAGCGCGGCGGCGAAGGTGAAGACGCGCGCCACATCGTGGCCGTCGGCCAGCTCGATGTCCGTGACCTCGGGCTTGCCGTGGGTGAGCGTGCCGGTCTTGTCGAACACGATCGCCTTGATCTTGTAGGCGGTCTCGAGCGCGTCGCCGGACTTGATGAGGATGCCGTTCTCGGCGCCTCGGCCGGTACCGACCATGATCGCGGTCGGCGTGGCCAGACCCAGCGCGCACGGGCACGCGATGACGACGACGGCGATGCCGGCCAGAAGCGCGGCGATCCACCAGCCGTTGACGGCGGCCGCCATCAGAATCGGTGAGAAGAGGAAGAACGCTCCCTCAGGATCGGGCACGGCACCGAAGATCGCCGGACCGGCAAACGCCCAGAACAGGAAGGTGAGCAGCGACGCGCCGATGACGAAGGGGACGAAGACGGCGCTGATCTGATCGGCGAAGCGCTGTACGGGGGCTTTGGAGCCCTGTGCGTCTTCCACCAAGCGAACGATCTGCGCGAGCGCGGTGTCGGAGCCGACCTTGGTGGCGCGGAAGCGGAAGCTGCCGAGCTTGTTCATGGTCGCGCCGATGACACTATCAGCGGCGTGCTTCTCGACCGGAATCGACTCACCGGTCAGCATCGACTCGTCGACTGCGGAGGATCCGTCGACCACGACGCCATCGACCGGCACCTTCTCGCCGGGGCGGACGACGACGAGGTCGCCCACGATGACCTGCTCGACGGGAATGTCGATCTCCTCGCCGCCACGCACCACACGAGCGGTCTTGGCGGCCAGACCCATGAGCTTCTTGATCGCGTCAGACGTCTTGCCCTTGGCGCGCGCCTCGAGCAGCTTGCCCATCAGCACGAACGTGATGAGCAGTGCGGAGGTCTCGTAAAACGCTGGCTCCATCTCGACGGCCGGGATGAACGTGGCCGCCACCGAGTAGAAGAACGCAGCCGACGTGCCGATGGCCACGAGCAGGTCCATATTGCCGGACAGGCGCTTGATAGCGTGGTACGCACCCTTGTAGAAGCGCGCGCCAACGAAGAACTGGACCGGCGCGGCGAGAAGAAACATGAGGTACTTGCCGACCATCATCGGCGACCATGCGCCCCCGAGGGTCGCGGCGAGCCACTCGGACACCCTGAGCGGCACGAGGTCCATGAACGGCGGGATCATCGCGATGATGAACAGAGGGATGGACAGCGCGACAGAGAACGCAAACATGCGGACATCGTGCTTGTACGCCTTGGCCTGCGCCTCGGCCTGCACGTCGACCGTTTCGCCGCCGCCGGGAATCTGCTCGACTTTGACGAGCGCGTCGTAGCCGGCACCGCGGACCGCGTTGATGAGCTCATCGATGCCCACGGTGGTGGGATCGAACTCGACGGTGCCGCTGTTCGACGCGAGGTTGACCGTTGCCGACGTCACGCCGGCGACCTTGAGAAGCGTCTTCTCGATGACCGCGGCGCACGACGCGCACGTCATGCCGAGCAGCGCGAGCGTGACCTTGCCCGGCACCTCGGCCGCGACGCCGGGCGCGCCCAGGAGTGTGGCGGTGTAGCCGATGCCGCTGACCGCGGCGACGATGCCGTCGATGTCGATGACCGCGGGGTCGAAGGTCACATTGAGCTTCTCGGTGGCGAGGTTGACGACCGCCGAGTGGATACCGGCGGTCCGGCCCAGCACCTTCTCGATGATGGCCGAGCACGACGCGCACGTCATGCCGCCCACCGCGAACGTCGCGTCGCGCGTCACCGCGTCAGCCGCGACAGGCGCCGCGGGCTCGTCGGTCAGCAGGTCGGCGGGAATCACCGGGCAGGCGGTCTCGGTGGCAACTGCCTCAGGCACGGCTTCGGTTGCCGGGGTGACCGCCAGGGGAACGGGCGGGGTCGCAGAAACGGGAGGCGCCGGCGCTTCGGGAATCGCGGTGACGACCGTGTCTTCGAGCACGAAGGGGTCGCCGGGCGTGAAGCCTGCCGACACGACCGCGTCGGAGAGCTCGCCAAGCGGCACCTCGCGGTCGAGGTACACGGTCAGCGTCTGCGCGGCGGCGTCGCCTGAAGCGGCGACCACGCCTGCGACGTGGCGGGCCTGCATCGTGACGAGCTTCTCGCAGGCACCGCAGTGCATGCCGACCGAACTCAGGCGCAGGAGGCGAAAGCCGGGCACCGCGTCGGGCTCGGAAAGAGGCGCACGCGCAGCTTCGGCCACGGGCTCGGGGCCAGACGGCGCCGCCGGGGCGGCGGCAGACGCGTCAGGCGTCTCGGCCTGGATCGGCATCTCGACGGCGGCCAGCGCAGACGCGTCGTCGATGACGAGCGGCTCTCCCGGGATGAAGCCGGCGTGGACTACGGCGCGCAGGATCTCGTCGACCGAGACGTCTTCGTCGGCGTATATCGTGACCAGCCCGCCTACGTAGCTCGCGCTGACGCCATTCACACCGTCGATATCACGCAACCACGCCGTGAGCACCTGCTCACACGAGTTGCATCTCATTCCTTCGACCCGCAAGCGAACGACTGCGGGGGTCTGACTAGCAGGCACGAGAATCACCCTCGCTCTGAACGCTCCAGTTGAAGTCCTCCATCGGGTACATGCCCGATGCTACGAGCGCACGAACGAGACTCGTCTCGTCGGCACCGATGTCGTCGACATAGGCGGTGAGCACGCCTTCTTCGCAGTTGATGAAGAACGCAGACACACCGACGATGCTCGAGAGCGCCGCCTCGAGCAGCGGCGCTTTGGATCGGCAGGCAATCGAGCCCAAGGGCATTCGGATGACGCGGCCTTTGTAGAGTTGTCCCATGTCTGATCCTCTACTCGACGACGATTTTGCCGAAGACCATGCTCATGCCGCACGAGAATGCGTACGTGCCCGCCTTGAGCGCGGGCAGCTTCACCGTCTTGGGACCGCCGGACAGATCCTCGGAGAAGCCGAGGTCTACCGACTGGACCTGCGCGGTGCACCCGGAGGACTGGCTGAAGGTGATCTCAGCGGGGACGCTGGCCTTGAGCTTGATCACGTTGGGGTTATACACGCCTGTCACATCGACCGCGATGGCCTGAACTCCGCCGCTGAGTGTGGCGACGCCTTCGACGACATCGCCGCTGACACCGTTGACCGCCGGCGTGCTCGAATCGCTGCAGCACGCGCATGCGGCCGCATCAGCGCTGGCAGTCCCCGTACCGGAGTTCGTAGCCGCGCCCTGAGCGGAGGCCGCCCCGCGCGTCGGATTCGAAGCCCGCCCGTTCTTGGCCGAGGCGAACCGGTACGCGCCGAAGAAGGCGCCAACAACCAACACGCCGATGACGACCATCCGCACGGCGTTGTTCTGAAAGCTCACACCGTTCATATTCATGACTCCTCTATCCGGTTGCAGCTAGGTGAAGTAGCCGCCGAGCACGAGCCCGACGATAAGCGCCACCGCGATTGCGGCAACAGTGATGACGATCTGAGTCGGCGACAGGCCAAGAATCGTGGCCACCGGGGCAGCCGTGGCCGCCTGGCTCCCCTTGGTCGAGACCGCAGCAGACCTCCGACGCGTGAAGTACAGCGCCGTAGCCGCCGCGACCACCGCGAGCAGCAACCACAGGATCGGCGAACCGCTGGCTGCCGAGCCGCCTGAACCACTCGCGACCAGCACGCCTGACATCATGCCCATGCCACACGTCATGGTATACGTGCCGGCTTTCGTCGGCGGCACGCTGACGGCCGTCACGGCATTGTCGGCGAGTGGGGCATTCACGCCGAGTTGCGGAAGCACGAGCGCATTTGAGCAGGCGACGTCCTCCTGCCGGTCGACGATGATGCGAACCGCCTTGCCTGCGGGAATCGTGATGGTCGAGGGCACGTACTGCGTGTTGCGAATGGTGAGCGGCACTTCCACGACCCCGTCGGCGGCGGTCGTGTAGGCGGGCGCGGCGGTGGTCGTTGTGCTGCCGACGAGCGCGGCCCTGATGGTGCTCGCGTTGATCGGGAAACCGGTGAGCATTGCCGCCCGGTTGAGGAACACGAGCCCAAACACGATGACCACGATGGCGAGTGCGATGTTGAGGCGATGCTTCCACGCACGGGGGATGAGGCTCGACGCGGTACCGAACGCGAACAGCAGCGGGAAGGTGCCGAGCCCAAACGCCAGCATACCGACGCCGCCGGTCAACGCGCTGCCGCTGGCGGCAGCCGCCAACTCGGCACCCTGAAGCGGCGCGCACGGCATCAGGCCGGTGAGCAGCCCGAACGCCGCCGGTGTGGCGAGCGATGCGGTGCCCTCCGCGGCGTCATCCGTGGCCTTGCGGCGCAGTCTCGAGAGGGATGCGATCAGGAACTTGGGAGGGCGCGGCGTAAGGCGAGCCGCCCACGGCACGCGTCCGGTCATGCCCAGCCCGAGGATGACCATGAATACGCCCGCCACGAGCGTGGCCCACGGCGCGATGCCCTTCAGGTTGAGCGTCGAGCCGATAGCCCCAAGGATCACGCCTACGGTCACGTAGCTCAGCAGCTTGGTGAACTGATAGACGAGGTTGGGGACGAGCTTGCTGCGCCACGAACCGTCGTCGTCGCCCTTGACGGCGTACGTGACGACCATGGGACCGCACATGCCCACGCAGTGGGTGCTCGTGGCCAGACCAAGCGCGAACATGGTTGTGAACAGAACTAGCACATCGTCCCCTCGGCACAGGTTTCTTCTAGCAGGTCATGGGGCAACTATCGTGCCGAAACGAAGTGCACGTCAGCAAGGTATCACGTGCGCCCACCGGCAACGTTCACCTGCCGACATTCGCCTCGGCGGGCAGGAACTCAATCGAGACGGAGTTGATGCAGTAGCGCAGCCCCGTGGGCTCCGGCCCATCGGTGAACACGTGTCCCAGGTGCCCGTCGCATACCGCGCAGCGCACCTCGACTCGGTGCATCCCGAACTGGTCGTCGGCCTGCTCGGTCACGGCGTCGGACTCGACGGGCGCCCAGAAGCTCGGCCACCCGCAACCCGAATGGAACTTCGTCTCCGATGAGAACAGCGTGGACCCACAGCCGGCGCACACGTACATGCCTGGCTCGGCCGTGTCGGTCAGCGCGCCGGAATGCGCCGGCTCGGTCCCCGCGCGGCGCAGCACCCGGAACTGCTCGGTGGTAAGGAGTGAGCGCCACTCGTCATCGGTCCTGATCAGCTTCTCTCGCATTTCAATCCTCTCGTCGCACGTGCAAGGTCCGCGCGTTCACGGCCACGATGACGGTCGATACCGACATCAGAGCGGCTCCAACGGCGGGGCTGAGGAGTACGCCCACGCCCGACAAAACGCCCGCTGCCAGAGGAATCGCCAACGCGTTATAGCCCGTGGCCCAGGCGAGGTTTTGCACCATCTTGCCATACGTCGCTCGGGACAGTTCGATGGCAGCAACCACATCGCGCGGATCGCTTCTCACGAGCACCACGTCGGCCGAGGCGACGGCCACATCGGTGCCGGCGCCAATCGCGATTCCCACGTCGGCCGAGGCGAGCGCCGGTGCATCGTTGACGCCGTCGCCGACCATCGCCACCACGCGCCCCTCGGCTCGCACCTGCGCGACTATCGCAGCCTTCTCGGCCGGCCGCACCTCTGCGAAGATGCGCGTGATTCCCACGTCTGCGGCGATGCGCTCGGCCACGGCACGGCTGTCGCCGGTGAGCATGATCGGTTCGATTCCCATGGCCTTGAGGCGGCGGATGGCTTCGGCCGACTCGGGCCGCACCACGTCGGCGAGTGCGACGGCGCCCGCGAGCGCGCCGTCCGCCACCACCCACACCACCGTGCGACCGCCTGCCTCGAGCGAGGCGGCCTGCGGCGGCACTGCAATCCCGAGCTCGCCGAGGCGGGCGGCGCTGACCACCGCCACCTCACGCCCCCGCACCGTGCCGCGTGCCCCGGCGCCCGGCAGCGCCTCGAAACCGTCTACCGACGCATGCCGCGGCGTCGCCTCGGCGATGGCGCGAGCGATGGGGTGCTCGGATAGCGCCTCGACCGACCCGGCGAGTTCGAGCACCTCTTCACGTGACAGCGAACCGAGCACCGCAACCTCGGCGATGCCGAAACGCCCGACGGTCAGCGTGCCGGTCTTATCAAAGATCACCGCGTCGAGCAGGCGCGCACGCTCGAAAGCGACGCGGTTGCGCACGAGCAGACCGCTTCGGGCACCCAGCGCGGTCGACATCGCGACCACCAGAGGAATCGCCAGCCCCAGCGCGTGCGGGCATGCGATCACCATCACCGTCACCGCGCGCTCCATCGCAAATGTGAGCGGCTCCCCCGTCGCAAGCCACGCGACGAACGTGATGGCTCCGCCGCCCAGCGCCACGAGCGTCAGCCACTTGGCGGCGCGGTCCGCAAGGTCCTGTGTCGCCGACCGACTCTCCTGCGCCTCTCGCACGAGCTCGATCACCTGCGCGAGGAACGACTCGGCCCCCGTGCGGCGCACCGTCACAGCAAGCGCACCGGAGCCGTTAACCGCCCCGCCGATGACCTCGTCGCCTGCGGCCTTGTCCACCGGCATCGATTCGCCCGTGAGCATCGATTCGTCGACCGCCGAGGAGCCCTCGAGCACGTCGCCGTCGGCAGGCACCTTCTCGCCGGGACGCACCACCACGACATCGCCGGGCACAAGCGCAGAAAGCTCCACGTCCTCGGTCTCACCGCTTGCCAGACGCCGGTGCGCCTCACCGGGCATGAGGCGTGCGAGGGATTCGAGCGCTCGCGACGCTTCGCCGACGGACCGCATCTCGATCCAGTGACCGAGCAGCATGATGTCGACGAGCGTGGCGAGCTCCCAGAAGAACGGCATCCCCGCCAGCCCGAGCACCGTCGCTGCGCTGTAGACATACGCGACGCTGATCGCCACGGCGACGAGCGTCATCATTCCGGGCGCGCGCTGCCGAAGCTCGCGCACCATGCCCAGCAGAAACGGCCGACCGCCGTATACGTAGATGAACGACGACAGGCCGAGCAGAACCCAGTCCGCGCCGGGGACCGAAACAATTCGCTCGGCCGTCACGAAGGGAAGATTGCGCGACAACAGCACGACGGGCAGGGTCAGCATGAGGCTGACCCAGAACCGTCGGCTGAAGTCGGCTACTGAATGGCCGGCGTGACGCCCAGCCGAGTGATCCTCCACCGAGCTAGTCCCCGAGCGTCTTGATGATCTCTTGGTACTGCTCCGGGGTAATCTCCCCGCTTGCCAGGCGGCGCTTGGCGATAGCCACCGCTTCGTGGTGACCAACCTGCCCGTGGGGCAGAGAAGCACCGCCCACAGGGTTCTGGCCGCCGGGCATCATGTGGCCATGCTGACCGGATGATGCGCGCACCGCCCAGATCACAAGCAGCACGATTCCGACGAGAACCAAAAGGCCGAAGAAGAGCATCAGAATGCCGCCGACCCCGCCGTCCATCATTCCGCCGTAGCCGCCGCCGTATCCACCGTATCCACGCATCATCGCAATCGTCTCCTTCTCGCACGCTCACGTTCGCGTGTCTGTTTCTGTGACCGGGAGGCGGATTCGCCGGGCCCGAACTCATAGGGAATGTACCCACTACTGATGCCGGCAACGTGAAGGCAAGGTGCGCGTCGTGTGAACCCGACTGTCAGCGCACGGCTAGCCGATGGAGCAGCCGCCGCCATACATCGGCTCGCCAGCGCGTTTGATGAGGCGAGCACGACCCGCTTCGCTCAGCCCGAGCAGGTCAATCTCTCTGCCGAGCTGCTCGGAGTCCCCGTCGCCCGCCAGGTATCCGTTGACCCGCGCGGCCGCCGTGCTGTCCACGAAGGCCATCTCGTCGTCGCCGAACATGGCCCGGAAGTCCGCCATCAGGACGCGGTCCTGCCGAAGCCCATACTTCTGGTGGTAGTCCTCGGCGATCCAGAAGCGTTTGAGCGGCTCGATGCGCGTCGCCAGCGCTCGCCCTCCGAGACTCTCCGACAACCGCTCTGCGCTCGCCCGGGCCCTCGTGAGTTGCGCGTCATCGTGCGCGAGCACGAGCGACGCGTACTGCCCCTTGTGCGCGGCCCGCGCGGGATCGTGCGAGAGCCACACCATCTCGAGCAGGTCGTCGTATCCGATGACCTCGGGGTCGAAATCGACTTGGAAGCACTCCGTCTGGTCGCCCAGATCGCGATAGGTGGGATTGGCGTAGTCGCCGCCTGCATAGCCGGCACGCGTACGCCAGATACCTTCGACAGCCCCGAACCGGGCGTCAGGTGCCCAGAATCAACCTACGGCGAACGTCGCGGTCTCGAGTTTGGCTGGTGCCAACGCATCGAGAGGCGGCGTCATTGCGGGCGAGGGGGTCGAAGCGGGTTCGTTCGAGCGAAGGTTCTTGAACATTAGGGACTCCTCTACTTGTTCTCGCCCACGGTGAGTGCAAGCGCCGCGCCTACGTGTCGAGCTCGTTTGCGAGCTGCTCGAGGAACAGGCCCACGTCGGTGACGATACCCACGGTCTGCCAGCTTCCACGGTCGGCGAGCTTGGTGACGACCGCAGGATTGATGTCGACGCACACCGTAGTCGTCGACGCCGGCAGCATGTTGCCGGTGGCGATGGAGTGCAGCATCGTCGAGAGCATCAGGCATGCACCCGCGCTCTGCGCGTAGACGCGCATGGCCGCCTGGGCCTCGATGACGTCGGTGATGACGTCGGGCAGCGGGCCGTCGTCGCGGATCGATCCGGCGAGCACGAACGGCGTGCCCGTCTTCACGAGGGTGTACATGAGCCCCTTGGTGATGACTCCTTCCTCGACCGCCTCGGCAATCGAGCCGCAGGCACGCACGACGTTGATCGCGCGCAAGTGGTGGTCGTGCCCGCCGACGGTCGGGATACCGGTGGAGAGCGCCACACCCAGAGACGTACCGAACAGCGCACTCTCGATATCGTGCGTCGCCACGGCATTGCCGCCGAACAGTACGCTGATGTAGCCCATCTCCACGAGGCGCGCGAGCTCATCGGCAGCGCCGGTGTGTACGACCGCCGGCCCGACGACAGCGATCACGTCACGCCCCGCAGCGCGCGTGTCGCGCAGCATGCGTGCGACGTCGGCTACGACCTGCGCCTTAGGCTTCTCGCTGGAAACCGCCGAGGACATGAACTCGAAGGCCTGCTTGTCGCGAGGTCGCTCCTGCGGATGCACGCGGATGCCGGCGTGACCGATTACGTATGTGTCGCCTGTGCGCACGTCGGCCATGGGTACGGCCTCGGCCGTGCCGGTGGCCTCGTCGATGCGCACGCCTAAGTCCATCTCCGGATTGGTGACGCGCACCCAGTTGCCGGCGATGCGGACGTCGGTCTCCATGTTGGTGGTGGAGTAGAACGTGTCGGGGAAGACGCCCGCGAGATGTGCCGGTGCGAGCGTGGCGTCGGCCGGATCGGTCGAGACGGCCCCGTACTCCTGGATCTGCGTGAGGATCGCATCGAGGCTCGGCTGGTCGGCCGCTTTGACCTTCAGCGCGCACACCGATACATCGTCGTTGGTGCGACCGACGTCGAAGGAGAGCGTCTCGAATTCGCCGCCACCGGCGATGATGGCGTCCATGACCCGTGACATGATACCGGAGTCGATGAGGTGGCCTTCGATACGAACGTCCTCGAACACGGCGTGCTGCATGGTTCCTCCGAAGAGATGCGAGTGAGTGGATTGCTACAGGACAGTATCCCCGAGTGGGACCGGTGCGGAAAGCCGCGACTACCGGTAGGCGCCGTGAGCACCCAGTTCCCCGAAGGTGCACGGCTCGACGCCGCCCGATGCGTCGAAGGTATACGCGCCGGTTGTGGCATCCGGCTTGTCGGTGTCGGCGGGTTTCGGTGCCGACGGGCAGCGAGGAGCCCTGGCCAGCAGACCGCTCGTGACGAGCGGGTGGGACTCGTCGAGGACGCCTTCGAGATCCGACTGATCGCGATCGGAGTCTCCGCCGGCCAGCCACGTGCTGACGGTGCCCTCCACGACGCGTTGATTCGCGAAGCACGAACGCTGGGCGGCCCGGGCGCGCGTCGCGAAGAAGACCGGCATCGCGACCGCAACGAGGATGCCGATGATGAGGACCACGACCATCAGCTCAACGACTGAGAAGCCTTCGGATCGACTCGCCTTGCACATGAAAGCCCTCCCCCCGCACCCCCCGGCGCTACACATCGCGTACTCGGCAGACTAGCCGTCGGCCATCTGAAGCTTGAAGTCGGAGATGCGCTGTCGGTACTCAGGCATCGACGTTCCGAGGATCTGGGTTGCGAGAATCGCGGCGTTCTTGGCCCCGTTGATGGCGACGCACGCGACCGGCACCCCGGTGGGCATCTGGACCATGGACAGCAACGAATCGAGTCCGCCCAGATCGCTCGTCTTCATGGGCACGGCGATCACGGGAAGCGGAGTGAAGGCAGCCACGACTCCGCCGAGATGAGCCGCTTTGCCCGCCGCAGCGATGATGACCTTGATGCCGCGCTCGGCGGCCGTGGACGCCCATTCGTGAACGCGGTCGGGGCTGCGGTGGGCGCTCGCGATGATCAGCTCGAAGGGCACACCCAGCTGCTCGAGCTGAGTGCCGCACTCGTCCATGACGCCGAGGTCTGACTTCGACCCCAGAATGATGCCCACAAGCGGCGTCTCGGTCATCGGGCACTCCCCTGTGTCATGGCGCTTCGGTCTGCACCGCCCTGCGTTCGGGCGATTGAGAAACCCTCGTCTCGAAGCGTATCAGAAGCGGCTCGGGTTGGCGCGGAGCGCGCCTACGGGACCTGGACGCCTTCGGCGGCCTCGGTCTCGGATGCGGCCTGGGCGAGCGGGCTGGCCTCAGCGCCTGCGCACACCGGCCCGCACTCCCCATCGCCGAACAGCAGCTGGCGCTCGGGCGTGGACAACGCGGAGCGCGCCTGATCGCGCAGGTTGTTCACGCCTACGAAGAACTCGCGCATCATCGCGACGAGCAGATAGCGGCCGGTCGCAGTCAGCACGATCTCATCGGCGTTGTCGACGGCAAACGCGCCCACCGTACGCATGTAGGTCATCTCCACGGCAAGGCCCAGGTCGATCGAGACGCCGAAGTCGGCCGCGAACTTGCGCTTGTCCAGGCGCATGCCGAACAGCGACATGAGAAAGCGGTAGCGCATGCGGTCGAGCTTGGTGAACTCGCGCTTCTGCACCGCGGGCGTCAGACCGGCTTCGATGCGCTCGGCGTGCAGCGCCAGCGAGAACGTGTTCACGTACAGCGAGCCCTCCAGGAAGCTGAAGGCGCCGCTGCCGAGACCCACGTAGTCTTCGTAATCGACGATGTACTCGTCGATCATGCCGCCGCCCGTGCGCGAGAACGTCCACGCGCTCGCGGGTGAGAACTGGTCCGAGAGGCCCTCGACGATCTGCGCGTAGAAGCGGGCTTCGCGAGCGTAGTCGACCTTGCCGACGGTGCGCTTGAGCGACTCGCGCACGGCCGGTGACGCCATGAGCGGGTAGAACGTCACCTGGTTGGCGCCGGTGCTCTTCGCCAGCTCGATGTCGCGCGCGAGCGTCTCGGTGGTCTGGCTGGGGAAGTTGAAGATCATGTCGGCGTTCAGCGAGTTGAAGCGGCCTTCGATCGACTGCAGCCGCTCGAGGATGTCGGCCGCCGAGCCGTACTTGTCGAAGCGGTCCATCTGCTTGAGCAGGCCGTCGTCGAAGGACTGGACGCCGACGCTGAGGCGATCGACCCGGCCGACGAGCTGGTCGACCCACTGCGGATAGAGGTGGTTCGGGTTCGTCTCCGAGGAGACCTCACGGATCGAGAACAGCGACTTGGCCAGATCGATCGTCTCCACCAGCTGGTCGATGTCGATCGTGGGCGTGCCACCACCCACGTACATCGACGGGAAGTCGTAGCCGAGGTCGGCGACCATGCGCATCTCTTCGCGCAGGTTGTGGAAGTAGCGATCGGCCACCTCCTTGTCGTACGGGAAGCGGTTGAACGAGCAATATGGGCAGAGCCGCTCGCAGAACGGCACGTGCACGTAGAGCAGGTACGGCCGACCGGGCACAGGAGCCGGCAGCTGGCTCATGTCGGCGGACCCGAGTCGCAGGTAGCGGTCGTTGACGCGGCGCATGACGGTCGTGAGCAGGCGCTCAGCAAGCATATGGGTGGCGCTCCTTGTTGACGAAGGTCGGGTCCTTCGAGCCGATTCAGCTGGCTGATATGGCCCTGTGTGCGATGTCGTGTCGGTAGAACGCGCCGTCGAAGCTGATGCGCGCGACGGCCTCGTAGGCCTTGTCGATGGCTCCTCGGTAGTTCTCGCCGAACGCCGTGACGTTGAGAACGCGGCCTCCGGCAGTCAGCACGGTACCGTCAGCAGCGAGCGTGGTGCCAGCGTGATACACGATGACGCCGGGGATCTCCTCGGCCTGAGCGATCCCCGTGATCGGCTTGCCGGTCTCGTACTCGCCGGGGTAGCCACCGCTCGCCATGACCACGGACACGACCACGTCGTCGCTCCACGACAGCTCGCCGAACGCGTCCAGCTCGCCCCTCGCCACTGCCGAGAGCACCTCGGCGAGGTCTGTCTGGAGGCGCGGCAGCAGGACCTGAGTCTCGGGATCGCCGAAACGCGTGTTGTACTCGAGCACCTTCGGACCCTCTGACGTGAGCATGAAGCCGCCGTAGAGGACGCCCCGGAACTCGATGCCTTCGCCCTTGAGCCTGCGAGCGGTCATCTCGAGGATCTCGACCATGCGCGCGTAGTCGCTCGCCGAGATGATGGGAACGGGTGAGTACACCCCCATGCCGCCGGTGTTGGGACCTGTGTCCCCATTGAAGGCGCGCTTGTGGTCCTGCGCGGGAGCCATCGGGAGCACTGTCACGCCGTCGACGAACGCCAGCAGCGAGACTTCAGGACCCTCGAGGAACTCCTCGATCACGACTCTGGCGCCGGCCTCGCCGAATCGCCCGTCGAAACACTCCTCGATCGCCGCGACCGCGTCAGCGAGCTTGGTCGCTACGGTGACACCCTTGCCGGCGGCCAGCCCGTCGGCCTTCACCACAACGGGTGCGCCCACGCGCTGCAGGTACTCGAGCGCAGGCGCGCGCTGTGTGAAGGTGCGCGCTTCGGCCGTGGGTATGCCGGCGCGCACCATGATGTCTTTCGAGAACGACTTGCTGCCTTCGAGTAGCGCTCCCGCAGCGCCGGGACCGAACGTGTCGATTCCTGCGCCGCGCAGATCGTCGGCCAGACCGGCGACGAGCGGAACCTCCGGCCCGATCACCACGAGGTCGAGGGCGTTATCCCGAGCAAACGCGATCACGGCGGCAGAGTCGGCGCTGTCGAGCCCCACGTTGGTGGTGACGCGCTCACCAGCAGTGCCGCCATTGCCTGGAGCGGCGAAGATGGCCGTCACCAGCGGCGACAGCGCAAGCGCGTGAACGATCGCATGTTCGCGACCGCCGGAACCGATGACGAGGATGCGCACGGAATCACCTGCCGATTGAAAGGTGGAGGGTTGGCGGCGTGAGCTAGATCTTAGAGGTCGACGGCGCCACGGCGAAACGTTTCGGCGTGACTCGGTAGCCGAGCGGGATGCCGAAGAGCAGGCGCGTCTGCGCTTCGAGCGCCGGCAGCGTGCCCAGATAGAAGCCGAGTGCTGGCATCATGAACCACAGGGCGCCGATCTCAAGGGCCGTCTTGACCCTCGATATGCCGTCGGGCGGCGGGCACCGCCACAGCTCGAACACGATGGAGGCGGCCATCGCCACTCCGCTGATCGCGAACATCACTCGTATGACCGCGAGGTTCGCGGCAATCCCCGCGTGCCACCCCAGGTCGTACCAGTGCATCTTCGTGTAGTAGGCCGTCAACGCGTACACGCTCATGAGCACGAACCATGTCGCGACGCGAAGCACGTGGTCGTGAAGCACCTGACCGAAGCGGAACGCCGTCGACGCGCGCAGCGAGTTGGGACGGTCCGTGAACTGGCCGAAGATGAAGCCGACGTCCTCGGCCCCCCAGGCGTGACGCTTGACCTGATGGAAGCGGTTCGACATCGCTTCGCGCCAGGTGTCGCCATCAGTGGCGTCGGCCATCGTCGGGAGGAACACCGGGATGGTCGAGATCTCCTCGCCGCTCTCGAACATGCAGTTGAGGTACTCGTGCCAGTCCTCGGGGATAACGGATGGATCCCACCAGCCGCAGCGCTCGGCGAGCTTCATCGACAGCGTGTACGTCGAAATCGGAAGCGGCTCGTAGAACGGCATGGCGAGCTCGGCGAGCTGCACGGCGTGCGACAACCACGTGGTGAAGCGGATGGGCGCCGGCACCTGCCAGATGTTGTTGTAGTAGAACAGCGGCGCCTGCCAGAAACTCGTGTGGCGGTTCTCGGCGTGCGCGAACATCCCCGCCACCGCCGCGAAGTACGACGGGTGCATCACCGAGTCGGCGTCGCACGACGTGATGGTGGTGGTCTCGACCGACAGACCCATTGTGTCGAGTTCGGCGCGAGCCTGCTTGGCCGCCCACGCCTCGTTCGAGCTCTTGCCAGCCTCATCGCCAGGGATGTTGCCGGGGTGCACGGTCACGAGCACGCGCAGGAACTTGTCGGCGTACTCGTCGGCCAGCGCCTTGCCCTTCGCTCGGGCGTCGGGCTCGCGCTCTTCCATGCCGAGCACGGGGATGATGCGCTCGCTGGCGCGGTGCTGCAAGGCGAGCCCGTCAAGCGTGCGGCGCAGGATGTCGTCGGGCTCCTTGTAGTTCGGGATGATGATGACGTGGCGTACCTCGGAGGGCGCGAAGCCGAACTCGCCGGCGTCGTCCTCACCGGCGATCCAGTCCGTCTTGCCCGCGAGGTGGCGCTTGTACTCGCCGAAGAAGGCGAATCCGATCGTGAGCACCATGCGGCTCATGAGGTAGGCGATGAATACGGTGGCGATGATGAGCCACACGCGCGCAAAGAAGAACGTGCCGAGGATCGATAGCACGATGGCCGCCCATGACACGACGCCAGGCAGCGCGTGACCGAAGTTCCGGCGGGTTCCCGCCTCAAGCTCATGGGTGTTCGACACATCTTCTCCCTGCTCAGCACGTCACGTTTGCGGCGCACTCCGGTTGTTTGTACCCCACTCCCGAAGCACGAGGCTCGGTGGCCCAGCCGTTTCGTATTCCCTATGGACGACGTTCCCAGTGGCGGAAGATCGTCTGCTCGCGGCTCGGACCCACGGCGATGAGCGAAACGGGAACCTCAGCGAGGTCCTCAATGAACTCGATGTAGTCGCGCGCCTCCTTCGGCAGTTCCTCGAAGGTGCGGCACGCGGTGATGTCGACGCCCCACCCGGGAAGCTCCTCGTAAATCGGCTTGGCGTGGTGGAACGCCGTCTGGTGACACGGCAGGTTGTTGTAGCGCGTGCCCTCGTACTCGTAAGCGACGCACACCTTGATCGTGTCGACCGCCGAGAGGACGTCGAGCTTCGTGATGACCAGGTCGGTAAGACCGTTGACCTGCACCGCGTAGCGCACGATGACCGCGTCGTACCAGCCGCAGCGGCGCTGGCGGCCGGTGGTGGTGCCGAACTCGCCACCGACGGTCTGCAGCAGCACGCCGGTCTCATCGGAGAGCTCGGTGGGGAACGGACCGGACCCGACGCGCGTGATGTAGGCCTTGGCGATGCCGAGCACGCGGTCGATGCGCTTGGGACCCACGCCCGCGCCGGTGCACGCGCCGCCTGAGATGGGCGAGCTCGACGTCACGAAGGGATAGGTGCCGTGGTCGAGATCGAGAAGCGTGCCCTGCGCGCCCTCGAAGAAGACCCACTGGTCGGCGTCGAGCGCCTTGTTGATCGTGTACGACGTATCCGAGATGTGCGGCTTGATGCGCTCCGCGTAGACGAGGTACTCCTCGGCGATTTCGTCGACCGTGTAGGGACGCATGCCGTAGACCTTCTCGAGGATGTCGTTCTTCTCAACGAGCGCGGCGGCTACCTTCTTGCGGAAGATGTGCTCGTCGGTGAGGTCTTGGACGCGGATACCGACGCGCGCAGCCTTGTCCATGTACGCCGGGCCGATACCTCGGCGGGTCGTGCCGATCTCGTTGCTTCCCAAGCGGTGCTCTGAGGCGCCGTCGAGGTCGCGGTGGTACGGCATGATCAGGTGCGCGTTGCAGCTGATGAGGAGGCGTCGCGTGGACAGGCCGTCGGCCTCCAGGGTGTCCATCTCTTCGAGGAGGACCTTCGGGTCGATGACCACACCGTTGCCGATGACCGGCGTGATGTGCGGATACATGATGCCCGACGGGATCAGGTGCAGTTTGAGCGTGCGCCCGCCGTGGATGATCGTGTGTCCGGCGTTGTTACCGCCCTGGAAGCGAACGACATAATCCATGTCGTCTGCAAGCAGATCGGTGATCTTTCCCTTACCTTCGTCGCCCCACTGGGCGCCGACGAGGACGATGCCCGCCATGATGAAGCCCGTTCTCTTAGTACGGGAGTGACTTCGAGCGCTCCAGTATAGCGGAGTGCGTCCCTGAGTATGACTGAGGCGGGCTTGGACCGTCGAGGATAGCGGCGCGGCCGTTACCCGCCCATTGCCTGAACGCCGCTAAGCGGTCGGACGCACGCGACGGGCGGCGGTCTTGCGTGCAACCTCCCGTCGAGCGTATGTTAGCGAGTGATAACTAACCTCATCGCCGAGGAGCACTCTGATGAACCGCCGCTCCCCCATCGCGCACCTCACCGCCGCCGCGCTGGCGTGCGCTGCGCTCGCGGGCTGCGCGCCGGGCGGGAGCGTCTACGCCGGTCGGGTGGTCGACGACGCCTTTACCGTGCAGGCCGCGGCGCTCGCCGTTCCTGCCGCAGACCTCAATGCAGGCTTCGCCGGAACGCAAGGTGCGGCAGGTGGCATGACCGGAGGCGGACTTTCTGGTGCCTCCGCTCGCTCGACCGTCAGTACCATCGCCGCCACCACCGGCATCGGCTCCGTGGCGCGGGTCGCGCGGGTCGCGGTACGACCGGGTGATGTCGTCGTCGCCGGACAAGAGCTCGCTGTATTCGAGACCGGTGTGCTCAGCGCCAACGTGGCTCTGGCTCATGCCGCCCAGGCCAGCGCCCGCGCACAGGTACCGGTGATCGATTCCGCGATCGACTCAGCGCGTTCGGCGAATGCACGGCTCTCGACGACCCGCACCACCGTGAGGGACGCCATCGCGAAACTGACCACCACGCGCGCACAACTCGCCGACAAGCTCGCGACGCTCAAGGCGCTCGCGGCCGCGCTCAAGCGCTCGAGCGGACGGCAGACCGGCAGCCCGGCACCAGGACGGATTCCGACCGGAACCGTGCCGCTGGGCAAGACACCGGGCGGGACGCTGAGCAGGCCGACCGGCGGGGCGCCCTCGCCCGCACAGCTTCGCGCCACCATCGCGCAGCTCGAAGCCGGAATCGCGAAGCTCGACACAGGGCTGGCCCGGGCGCGCGCCGGTCTGACCAAGCTCTCCGCAGCGAGGAGCACGCTGGCCGATGCACGTGTGCAGCTGCGCGATCTGCGCGACCTCGTGGGCCTGGCCGCCGACGCCTCGGTGCTCGGCGTGCGGGCGGCAGAGTACCAGCGCTCGTTGGCTACCGTGAGCGCGCCGATCGGTGGCGTGGTCGTTCGCGTGGCGAGCGCCGGCGACGTACTCGCGCCCGGCGCGACCGTCGCGGTCATCCGCCGTGCGGGCGACGAGCGCGTGACGACATGGATCGCGCCGGCCGAGCTTGGAAACGTCCATATCGGCGGAGCGGTACGAGTCCGGGTCGATTGGGCGACGGGAACTCGGCGGGGCCGCGTGAGCGTCATCGGAACTCGTGCCGACTACCCTCCCACCTCGTACCCGACCAAGGACGTGCATCTCACGCGTGCGATGCCGATCGAGGTCGTCATGGACGATGGCGTACGCGGATTCTCGCTGCCGCCAGGGGCACCGGTAGACGTGGAGTTCGGGGCCGGCAAGTAGCCGGCTGGATTCGAAGACAGTTCGCGCGGCGACCCCGCGCTTTGATGCGACAGACACCGAGACGAATCGGGTGAGGCGAAGATGGCGAACGGACAGAACAAGCGACCGCCGGTGGTGGCGATCGTGCTCGTGGTCGCGCTGGTCGCAGCGGGCGTTGGCGGCTACTTCTGGTGGCGCTCGCAGCAGTCGGCGCAAAGCGGCGCTCTTGAGGCCACCGGCGCGGTGGAGACCACCGAGTACCTGGTCGCCTCGGCCATTGCGGGTCGAGTGACGACCGTGACCGTAGGTGAGGGCGACGCGGTCAAGGCCGGCCAAGTGCTCGCCAAGCTCGACGACGCAGCGTTGCGGCTTCAGGTCGAGCAGGCCTCGGCGGGAGTCAGCGCCGCCAACGCCGCCGTGAAGCAGGCGAAAGACACCGGAACGACCGCCGATACAGAGGCGGCCAAGGCACGGCTCGCCCAGGCAAAAGCCGGCGTGAAGCTCGCGCAGGTGCAGCTCGGATACGCCACCGTGACCGCTCCTCACGCAGGCATCGTGGCCGCGGTGGCCGCCAACGCTGGCCAGAACGCGAGTCCCGGCAAGACGCTCGCGACCATCTCGGACACGAGCAACCTGTTCGTGCGCGTGTTTGTTCCCGAGACGCGCATCGGCGACGTGAAGCTCGGTCAATCCGTCACGGTCACGACCGACTCGAGTGCCGCGACCTACAACGGTACGGTTGAGTTCATCGCCTCGCAGTCGGAGTTCACGCCCAACAATGTCGAGACCAAAGAGCAGCGCGTGAAGCTCGTCTACGAGGTGCGCTTGCGCGTCACCGACACCAGCGACGTACTCAAGGCCGGCATGCCCGTGGTCGTGACGTTCTAGCGTGGCCTCTCCAGCCGACAGCCTCGCGATCGACGCGCGCGCCCTCTGCCGCACGTTCGGTGCCGTGCGCGCGGTCGACGGTGTCGATCTCGAGGTTCGCCGCGGCGCGGTTTTCGGTCTGCTCGGCCCGGACGGCGCGGGCAAGTCCACGCTCATCCGGATGCTTGCCACCGTGCTCTCCCCGGGCTCAGGCGACGCGTTCGTCTTCGGGGATTCAGTGGTGCACGCGCACCGTCGCGTGACGCCGCGCATCGGTTACATGTCGCAGCGCTTCTCGATGTATCCGGACCTCACGGTCGCCGAGAACCTCGAGTTCTTCGCGCGCATCCGAGGCGTGCCGACGGCCCAGCGGCGTGTGCGTGCCGCCTCGTTGCTCGAGTCGATGGGGCTCGCGGAGTTCGCAGACCGTCAGGCGCAGCATCTCTCCGGGGGCATGAAGCAAAAGCTCATGCTCGCCTCCACGCTCATGCACGAGCCCGACCTGCTGCTGCTCGACGAGCCCACCACCGGCGTCGACCCGGTCTCACGGCGCGAGTTCTGGCGCATCATCGGCGATCTCCGCGCCGCCGAGAAGACCGTGCTGGTCGCCACCCCCTACATGGACGAGGCCGAGCGCTGCACGGACATCGCCTTCATGGAAAGCGGCCGAATCCCCCACCGCGGCACGCCCGACGAAGTGAAGGCGCTCGTGCCCGGCACGCTCTTCGAGCTCACCGCTCCGGACCCGCGCGCGGCACTCGCCGCTCTGAGCGATGCGCCGGGGGTGACGTCGGCGCACCTGTACGGCGACGTGGTGCGCGTGCTCTCAGCGCCGCACGGCCCCGACGCCGACGCGCTTCTCGGCACGGTGCGCGCAGCGGGCGTCGCCGCGAGCGAAGTGCGTCCGGCACATGTCGACATGGAGGCCGCGTTCGCCTTCCTCGCCGAGCAGCGAGGTGAGGACTCATGATCGCGGCCGCGCTCTCCCGGATCGGCGCCATCGCGCGCAAGGAGTTCATCCACATCGGTCGCGACCCGCGCATGCTCATCGCGGTGCTCGTGGTGCCGGTCATGCAGCTGCTGCTGTTCTCCTACGCGATCAGCTTCGATGTGAAGAACGTGCCCACCGTGGTGCTCGATCAGGACATGACGTCGGCGAGCCGCGCCTATCTGCAGACGTACCGCTCCACGGACTTCTTCAATGTGAAGGGCTCCATAGACGGCCTCGCCAGCATCGACGACGTCTTCCGGCGCAACCTCGCGCAGATAGCGGTTGTCGTCCCTGCCGGCTTCGGCCGCTCGCTCGCGCGTAGCGAGAAGGCGCAGGTGGCCGTCATCGTGGACGGCACCGAGCCCAACGCGGCTCAGCTCGGGCAGGCTTACGCCATCGCGCTCAACCAGGTGTACGGCAACCGGGTGCTCGCCGAGTGGGGCGACCGTCAGGGCATCGATATAGCGCAAGCTGGACGGCTCGAACCGCGCGTACGTACCTGGTACAACCCCGAGCGGCGATCGGCGGACTTCCTGATACCCGGCCTCATGGTGGTCATCATCATGATCGTCACCGTGCAGCAGACCGCCGTCACGCTGGTGCGCGAGCGAGACCTGGGCACCCAGGAGCAGATGATGGTGAGCCCTCTTCGGCTACCCGAACTCATGATCGCCAAGCTGCTGCCGTGGACGTTTCTCGCGTTCGTCGATATGGTCGTAATCGCAATCGTGGGAATCGGCTTCTTCGGCATCCCACTGCGGGGCAGCGTCGTGTTCTTGGCGGTTGCGGCCGCCCTGTTCGTGTTCGCCGCGCTGGGCATGGGGCTGATCATCTCGGCGCTGGCGCCCAGCATGGAGTCGGCCAACATCATCGCGCTGCTGATCGCGTTTCTGCCCGCCTTCATCCTCTCCGGCTTCGCATTCCCCCTCGAGTCGATACCTCCCTTCCTCCAGGGAGTGAGCTACCTCTTCCCGGCGCGCTACATGATCATCATCTCGCGCGGCGTCTTCCTCAAAGGTGCTGGTTTCGCCGAGCTCTGGCCGCAGCTGGCACTGCTCGGCGGGTACTCCGTGCTGGTCGTCGTGATCGCGTCCGTGCTCTACGGAAGGCGGGCGGCCCGATGAACGCCAAACGCATCCGCCTCCTCATCTGGAAGGAGTTCCTCCAGCTTCGCCGAGACCCGCTGCTGCTGCGCCTCCTCTTCCTCATGCCTGTGCTGCAGCTGGTGATGATGGGCTACGTGGTCGGCGCCGACGTGAAGAACCTCTCCACCGCTGTGGTCGACCTCGACCACAGCGTCGTCTCTCGCCGCCTCGCCGCAAGCTTCGCGAGCTCGGGGTATTTCGTCATCACCGCTCGGCCCGCCGAGGAGAGCGCGCTTCGCCCCCTGCTCGACCGCGGCGACGTGAAGGTCGCCCTCGTCATCCCCGAAGGAACCTCCAGGCGTCTCTCGGCCGGGGGCTCGGTTCCCGTGGGCATCGTCGTGGACGGGTCCGACAGCAGAATCGCAAGCGTCGGCGGCGGCTACGCCTCTCAGCTCATAGCGGCGTTCAACGCCAAGCTCATCGCCGAGCAGGGGCTCACCGTCTCCGGACCCGGAATCGATGCGAGGGTCCGCGTCGAGTTCAACCCGAGCCTGCGGGCGGTCAACTCGATGATTCCCGGTCTGATCGCGACCATCCTCGTGCTCTCGATGAGCGTGATCATGTCCCAGGCGGTAGTGCGCGAGCGTGAGAGGGGCACGCTGGAGCAGATGTTCGTCACCCCTATCAGCCGAGGCGACTACCTCGTCGGCAAGCTGACGCCTTACGTGCTCATCGGCATCGTGCAGATGTCGATCGTCGCGTTCATCGGCAGGGTGTGGTTCCAAGTCCCCTTCAACGGGCAGCTGTGGGTCGTGGTGCTCGGCCTGTTCCTGTTCATGCTCACCACCGTCGCTCTTGGCCTGCTTATCTCGCTCGTCTCTCACACACGCCAGCAGGCGCAGCAGACGGTCATGTTCATCATGATTCCGTTCATGGTGCTCTCCGGCTTCATCTTCCCGGTGGCGTCGATGCCGCCGGCCATCGTGCCGATCACGTATCTCATCCCGCTGCGCTACGCCGTCGATTTCCTGCGCGGGACGTTCGTCAAAGGCGCGGGCGTGCGCGAGCTCGCCGTCCCGCTGCTGGCGATGGCGGGTTTCGCGGCAGCCCTGCTGGGCTTTGCGGTGGCAAGCTTCCACAAACGACTGAGTGACTAGGAGGCGCATCCCGATGCCTGAACTGACGAGCGCGTCCCTGCCCGCGAGCCGCACGCTCGCGCCCAACCCGACGGCGGCCATCTCGGTGCGCGGCCTCACCAAGCGCTTCGGCAGCTTCACGGCGGTCGACGCCATCGATTTCGACGTGGCGCGCGGGGAGATCTTCGGATTCCTCGGACCCAACGGCAGCGGCAAGACCACCACGATCCGTATGCTCACCGGCGCCATCGCGCCTCAAGCGGGCAGCGTGCTGATCCTCGGCGACGACGTCGTGTCGCAGCCCGAGCTCGTGAAGCGCCGCATCGGCTACATGAGCCAGAAGTTCTCGCTGTTCGAGGACATGACCGTCGACGAGAACCTACGCTTCTATGCCGGCGTCTACGACCTGCCCGCCGAGAAGTTCGCCGCGCAGCGCGCCTACGTGCTCAGAATGGCCGACCTCGTGGGGCGCGAGAACGAACTCACCGCAAACCTCTCCGTGGGCTGGAAGCAGCGCCTCGCGCTCGGCACTGCCACCATCCACGAGCCGGAACTGCTCTTCCTCGACGAGCCCACAAGCGGCGTCGACCCGGTGGCCCGTCGCCACTTCTGGGACCTGCTCTACGAACTCGCGGGTCGCGGCGTCACCCTCTTCGTCACCACGCACTACATGGAGGAAGCGGCGCAGTGCGGCCGTCTCGCGTTCATGTACGCCGGCCGTCTCATCGCGGAGGGGTCGCCACGCGAGATCCGCGAACGCTACCTGCGCGAGTGCGGTCCGCTCGATACTGCGGGCAGCGCGGCGAAGACGCCGAGCATCGAAGACGTCTTCGTCCACCTCGTGTCCCGAGAGCGCGAGGAGGCGAGCCGATGAGCGATTCGAAGCAGGATCGCGCGACGCGACACCTCGGCGGTGGCGATGCCATCTCCCCCGCGTTCTTCGCAGACGTCGAACCGGGTCGCAAGGGCGAGATACTGGACGCCGCGCTTCACGTGTTCGCCGAGCGGGGCTACGCGAGCGGCTCGATGCGCGAGATCGCAAAGCGCGTGGGTGTCAGCGAGCCGGCGCTCTACCGCCACTTCACCGGCAAGGAGGCGCTCTTCCTCGCGCTCATCAATGTGGGTGCCGGACGCATGCGCCGCGAGGCGTTCGAGCTCATCGGCGAGTTGCGGTGGGATGCGCTGCACGGGCAACTACTCGACCTCTTCGACGACCGCCGGCGCGCCTTGCGCCTCAACGCCCCCATGCTCCGGGCGATTGTCCCCGCTGCGGCGCGCAACACCACGTTCCTCGACGCGTTTCGCTCGGCGATCGCAGAGCCCGTGCTCGCCCGCCTCGCCGAGAAGGCCGTCGAGCTCGACGCGGCATTCGAGGTGCCGGATGCCGACGCCACCCGCGCGACGCGCGTCCGCGCCCTGCTCTCGCTGATCGTCGGCGGGTTCCTCAGCTCCATGGTGCTCGGCGACACGCCCGACGAAGCGGTTGCCGACGCTGCGCTCAGGGTGATGGGGTGGGAGTAGCAGGCTGGCGAACCTGAGGCAGCGGCCCTGTATTTGCGATAGGATGCTTCGAAAGTGAGTAGGGCTGACTCTGTCGCGAGGTCAAGGCGGACCCCTACCTCCTCGATTCGTGCCCTAGAAGACTGCCGAGTGGGAGCCCATGCCGAATCTCCAGGAATCAAAGAGCGAGGCGTCAATCGAGCTCACGCCGAACTCGGATTCCCCACCTGGCCGCAATCGTGCACGTCGCGTGAGCGCACGTGATTTCTCCCTGTCGATGGCCGCCTTCACCGCCGTTATGGCTCTCGCTTTCCGCTACTTCCCCTTGTACAACAAGTCAGTCGTTTGGACGTACGACGGCGTTGGGCAACACTACCCGACACTGTATTTCCTCAATTTGTGGATCAGGAGCATCCTCCACCACCCTGGGGCTGGTATTCCGCTTTGGTCTCACACGATCGGGCTCGGCGGAGACATCATCAGCTCATTGTCGTTCTATGGGCTCGGTGACCCTTTCGTACTCCTCAGCTTGGCGTTTCCCCTGGCCCAGATGGAGTTGGCATATACGCTGATGTTCTACGCTCGCATCCTGGTAGCGGGCGCGTTCACGCTGCTGTATCTGCAGCACATGGGAATCCGGCGTACGCCTGCTCTCACCGCCACGCTCGTCTATGTGTTCTCGGGCTACCTACTGTGCAATGGCACCCGACATCCCTTCTTTGTGAACGCGATGCTCTTTCTTCCGCTTATGCTACTCGCGGTTGAGTATTCGCTTCATGGACGCAAACGCTGGCTGCTCCCTGTGGTTGTCATGTTCGCCGCGCTCAGCAATTTCTATCTCTTCTACATTCTGACTCTGGTCACAGTCATCTATGCGGTTGCTCGCTACTTTGAGATCACCCCACCGGCGGACAAGTGGAAGCGTCTTCCCTTTCTGGGTGGAAGTGTTGCAGGCTACTACGCTCTTGGAGTGGCGCTGGCCTCGCCTGTACTTGTGCCGACAATCATCGCAATAACACACACCGCGCGGAGTACGTCCGCCTACTCGATAGGCCTCTTCTACTCGCTTAACGAATACCGAAGTCTCGTCATTGACCTCATGGCAAGCAGCACTCACGCGCACTTCTCGTTCATGGGCTTTAGCGTGCTCGGCTTCATGCTCGCACCCGTACTCTTCGTTCGCCGTGGAGAGTATCGCGCGCTGAAGGTCATTCTCATCGCGTACTGTGCATTTGTTACGTTTCCGGTCTTTGGATCCCTGTTCAACGGGATGACCTTCCCCCTCGACCGCTTCGCGTTTTCCTGGGGGCTCTTCCTCGCGCTCGGCGCGGGAATGCTGCTTTCCGACGATCGCCCATTCAACCGTCGAGATATCCTCGCCATGGCGGCCGGCTACTCGGTTTTCGTGACACTCGTGTTGGTGTTCGCCTTTCCAGTGGGCCCCAGCCTTATCGTCCCCCTCATGTTTGGAGCGTTGACTATCGCCGTCTGCGCAATGGAGGCGAACGGTCAGATAGCGGATTCGACTCGTGCTGCCGCTTCGTCGGCCTTTGCTGAGACGTGGCGTACCCGCCCCACGAGGTGGGTGTTGCTAGCTCTCGTGGTCCTCAACATAGCTGCGAACTCCGCAACTTTGTCTGATGCCAGCTATCTTGCTTGGCCATCCGAGTTCGTGGATCGTGGGCTCGTGAACAAGCTCTACAGGTCTAACACGGGAGACCTCATCCGCCAGCTACCGAAAGACCGCTTCTTTCGGACTGACAATCGTGATTCCCTCGGATTCAATGCCGCACTCGTTCAGAAACGACCGAGTACTTCGGTGTACTTGTCTATCTTGGATGGCGGCATCTCCACGCTCCGATCAGAGCTAGGCGTCGGAACGAGCAAGTTGCCATCAATATCCCTGGACGGCTTCGACGACCGAGCAATTCCTGAAGCACTCTTCGGGGTCGAGTACTACGTCACCCCGCGCGAAACGAAGGCGTTCGTGCCTTACGGTTTCAGCAAAGTGGACTCGAATCGAACGGCAATCGCCTATCGCAACAAGAACGCGCTGCCGCTGGGCTTCATGTACGAAAATGCGATCTCGCGAACCGAGTACCTCAGACTCTCGGCGATTGACAAACAGAGCGCTCTACTCCAGGGCGCAGTTGTCGAGGATGGAGAAGCTCCCAGCCTGCCGAGAATTCATGCCGTCAGCGAGGCCATTGAGGTCACGTGCACGGTCGAACTTGCCCACAAGGCCGAATTCGACCAGTTTGGGAACAAGATCACGGGCTCGAAACCGATAGACGAGATGGTTCTTGGGTTCAACCCAGTCCGTAACTCAGAACTGTACGTCGAGCGCAGCGGTCTTGACGACAAGGCCGCGCCAACCACAAGTGAAACGAAACTGACCGAATACAAAGTGCCGTCGAAGATCGAGCTCACACGCAAAGCCCGCGCTGAGAGGTTCTACAGAGAACCCTGGTACCACTACACTCATTTCTGGGCCGGCAAGCGCGCCAAGACCATTCTATGGCACACAACAGCCATCCCTTACCACTGGGGGAAAGACACCGAATTGGTCAACTTGGGCTACTGGCCTGAAGGCAGGTACCGCGTCAAGGTCGGCACTAGTGAGCCAGGGACTCTCTCGCTGTCGAAACTCAAGGTCTACGCGCTGCCTATGGATGGATTCGAGTCACGCGTACGGCAATTCAGGCGGGGAGCTATGACTGACATCATCACAACGGACAGCAACAAGGTCAGCGGAAGGGTGTCATCGGCCCACAGTGGGCTGCTCTTCTTAAGCATCCCGTACAGTTCAGGCTGGACGGCGACCGTCGACGGCGTACCGACTCAGATTGTAAGGACCAACACCGCGTTCTCCGGGATTCAGCTCGACGCGGGAACCCACAAAGTCGAGCTTCGATACTTCACGCCGGGCTTGCGTCTCGGGTTAGTCATCGCCGCCGCGGCGGCGATGGTGCTCGGCGTTCTTGGCGGGATTGCCCTCAGCCACAAACGCTTCGCGAAGGTATAGCGAAGGTCTCCTCGCGCGGCGAGCGTGACCCTGGCGCCATCCTGAGGCAGAACCCATACGGGGATGTGCTCTGCGAACCTCCGGTCAGGGGCCTGTTGTACGCCGGATTGCCCGTCGGGACTCCACACGAGGGACTTTCCGCAAACGAAAAACAACCGAAACGCCGCAAGCCCTACCGCCGAGAAGACCGCCATGGACGCGACGACCCCAGCGGCGGGACGCAGACCCGTGACCTGCGGGGAGTCTCCCGCGCCTGAGGCATGTGAGTCCAAATAGCCTCCTTTCAGGGCCTTCGCTTCTCTTTGAGCTGGTAGTACTCCACGTGGGGCCAGCGCGTGGCTACGAGCGTGTACCTGGCCTCGACGAAGTCCGGTAGAGCGTGCATATATGGCATCACTCGCCCTTGCCCATGCGCGTCTCGCGCCGGACCTCGAGCCGTCCTGAGATCCCAAATCGACGGCAGGTTATTGCGGATGTGCGTTGAATCGATTATTAACTCAGGAGGATCGGCCTCAAGTTGCCGGATGAGATCGTCGAATCTCCCCTCGCTCTGGTATGCAGGAAGGAGGAGCGTAGTTAGCGGATGCGAGTAGGGGCCCGCGGAAAGACGTCCGGTCTCGTTGAACACGACTGGATCCAGACCCCACATGAAGACAGTGTCGTTCGGTCTCGTGCGTGACTCGACCTCCTGGACCATTCTCGTCTGCGCGAGCTTGAAGTACCTACTCTCAGCGACGATGACGGGAGGAAACCCTCGATGGACGTTGAGCTTGGCGTCGAGTATCGGTAGAACGTGGACGGTCCCGAGAAGTGACACTGACGCGGAAAGGATCAGTACCGTACGGCGCCACTTTATCGAGTCCCAGAGCATGCCTAGGAGCATCACGCTGGGCACAAGCCACGGCATCGTGTAGTGGGTGTAGGGCATACCGCTTGCTGAAGAGGCAGCCAGTTCGATGGAGAGCCAGATCAGCAGGAATGCATACATCCACCCTCGCTCGGCCTCTATCTTCTGTCGCTCGCCGACGAGCCAAACGCCGGGAGCTGCAACTAGGCCCAGTAGTAGTGGCCATGAGATGAAGGCGACCCGGTTCAGTCCAGTGAGAAGCGCCGACAGCCGTGTATCTGCGGCATCTCCACTTGAGAAGCTGAGACCAAACCCGATGGTCTGATCCCACCATGCACCCGTCGCTCCCCACGCGACCACCGGGGCCACGGACAAGACGATTCCGATCAGGAGCCCTGCTGCCATGACCACGAGCACTCGTAGGGAGTTGGCGGCCGTCTGACGCTTGGCGACCGTCAAACCTCCGATCAGGAGGAACAATGCAATCCAAGTACCGAGTAAGTTGAGTTTCGTCATGCCGGCAATACCCGCAGCGAAACCCACAAATGCCATGTACCAGCTTCGGGACGGCGCCTCACCACGAATAAGAATCCAGGCAGCCAGCAGACCAATGGACTGCAAGGCCATGTTCCAGAACTCAGGTGTGTTGCCGCCCACTGAAGTCATCACGATACCTAGAGTCAGAAGACTAGCGGCAAGGGCCGTAGCAGCGACGGACACGAATCGGCGCAGTGTCCACATGAACAACCCGAAGGCCACGGACATGAACACTAGTTCGAGCAGCCAAATCCCCATATAGCTTCCGGGCGTCATGATCCTTCCGAGGATATCCACAAAGTAGAGTGGCAGTCCCTTGTTCTCCCACAGCTCCACGTATGGAATCCTACCGGCTAGCATGCCGTCAGCGACGAAGATGTATGCGCTAGAGTCGAAGCTGGGGAAACGCCCCTGAGGAATGAGCGGCATCACACTCAGGAAGGCCAGAAGAGCAGAGAGGGTGGCGAGTGCCCAACTCGATTCGGCGCATCTTCGCCAAGAGGTCGCGGAGTTCACTCTTAGCTCACCATCACGGCCGAGGCCGAGCGCGGCTGAGGAGTCTCGCGATTCCCACCTCTGTAGTACGCAGCAACGCTTCAAAGATGATTGACTTGGAAATCTTGGATGACCCGTGACAACGGTCAACGTACGTAATGGGCACCTCAACGATGGTCGCATCGAGACCACGAAGCGCGGCCAACATCTCGATTAGGAAGCTATACCCCTCCGAGCGGATCTCCGATATGCGGATAAGGGACAGTTTTGCCGCGCTGTAGCAGCGAAACCCACTTGTGCAGTCCTTCGTCTTGACGCCGACCATCAGTCGCGCATACGCGCTGCCCGCCTGACTCACTGCTCGCCGAAAGGGACCCCAGTCAACGAGAATCTCGCCTCCCGGGGTGTAGCGGGAGCCAATAGCCAAGTCCGCACCATTCTCAACAGCCGCGATGAGCAGTGGCAGTGCCTCTGGGTCATGCGACAGGTCGGCATCCATTGTTGCGACGACGTCGTAGCCTCGCGACAGGCTCCATTCCATCCCCTCCTTTGAAGAGACTGAGTACCCTCGCTTGCCTGTCCTATGAATAACGTGAAAACGTTCGTGCTCCGCGACAATCCCGTCCGCGATGTCTCCGGTTCCGTCGGGGGATCCATCGTCTACGCAAAGCACATCAATCTGCGGTTCCAAGCCCAAGAGCAGTTCGGCAAGGCGAGGGAGATTGCCTGCTTCATTGTAGGTAGGCACAACAACGACTGTTCGCACAACAACCCCTATCGGCTAAGGAACAAATGGGGGCAGCGCAGCAAGCTGAAACCCCGCAGGCATGATACACCGTCGCTCGGACGCGCAGTGCTCCCCCTCGCATCGTAGAGACGCTCTCTTCTACAGCCTGCCGAGACTCCGGTCGAGAACTGCTACGCTTCGTTCATGCGCCGCCTCGAGAGAAGGTCTGACAAGTGACCGACGTACGCACTGACCCGACGTATACGACTTCGGCAGCTGGTGCTCCGGCACCTGCATCCGCGCCTCAACGGATACTCGTATTCGACATCGTCCGAGTCATCGCCGTCATCTCGATCGTCTTCTTTCACGTGAGCAAATTCATATTCAAGGCCCCCTACACCGCCTCTAACGGTCTCAGGGGACTGTACTGGGTCAGCATCGGCGGGGTCGGTGTCACTGTGTTCATAGTCCTCAGTGGTGCCGTGCTGCAGCACGTCTACGGGCAGCGAGACACTCCCTACTGGGCGTTTGAGATCAAGCGGCTCGCGCGCATCTACCCGCTGTACTGGGTAAGCCTCGTCGCCACGGTGCTGATGATCGGCATCATCTCTCCCTACAAGGGAGGGGTCACGAGGTTGGCCACCGACATCCTGGGCATCCGCGGAGTCATCGGTGCGACCTGGGACCGAACGGATATGCTGAGCCCGGTGACCTGGTTCATCGGCGTGATCGTTGGACTCTACCTTCTCTTCCCGCTCATCAAGCGACTCCTGGCGTGGCAGCCCAAGCTCACGCTGCTCGCGATGTTCGTTATCTCGGTGGCAGCGAGATTGTGGGCGTACCGCGCCTTCGGCGGATTCGGCATCCACTGGTTCATACCGGGACGTCTCTTCGAGTTCACACTTGGAATGTGGATCGTCGCCGATACCGGTCTGGTTCAGCGCGCCGAGACGGCGCTGCAGTTCGTGGGACCGCGAGCCCGAGGCGTGATCGGATATCTCTCCACCCTCGCGTTCGCGGTCTACGTCATGCACGAGACCTGTCGGATCTGGTTGACCACGATGTTCGACAAGTACTCGCATCATTTCTGGGCGATTCCGGGATCCACCATCCGCTCAGTGGTGTGGCTCACGCTCTATCTCATACTGACGTGGGCGCTTTCCGAGGCGGCCTTCCGCCTGGCGGCACCCATCGAGAAGGCGATACTCCGAGTCACGGCGCGACGCACTCGCTAGGCCGTCCGCAGCGCCACCCGCGTCATGCCGACCGCTGCGACCACCAGCGCCGCGCCTCCTATGCAGGCCGCAAGCAGGGGGATCGAGGTCGTCTCGGCTAGCGCCCCGGCCGCGACAAGACCCACCACCATCGAGATCCTGTTGATGGTCGCGGTGGTGGCCATCACGCGTCCGCGCAACTCCTGATCGGCGTGAGTCTGGTAGAGCGTCGTCGCCGGGATGAAGAAGTACATGTTCGCGATACCCACGAGGAACAGCAGCGCCATCGCCGCCCAGATGTTGCCCGCCAAAGCGATGAGCGCGAAACCCACCCCAAAACCAGCGATCCCGCCGAGGAACTTCACCCCGGCACGCTCGAGCCCCCCACGGCCGACGAGAACCGAACCCGTGAGGATGCCCATCGTGGTCGCCACGTCGAGCATCGCCACCCCAGCCGCTCCGGCGTCGTAGCGAACCAGGGCCAGCGCGTAGCACAGCGCGATTGACGCGGCGGCGAAGAAGGCAGCGAACACGTAGACGCCCGTGAGCTCACGCAGCACGTCCGAGCGCCAGATCGAGCGAAGCCCGTCGACCGCCTCGGACGTGACGGTCGTGCCGGGCGTTGCCACCCATGCGGACTTGCGCCGATAGGAGATCAGGGCGATATTCGCCGCCGAGAAGACGAACGTCAGCGCGTCGATCCCGAACGCCCACTGGTAACCGAGCAGCGCGACGATCGCGCCTCCCACCGCCAGACCGCCTAGCTCAGCGATCGCCTCAGACGCGCTGTCGAGCGAGTTTGCGGCCATCAACCCTTCAGCCGGCACGATGTCGGGAATCAGCGAGCGCTTCGCCGGCACGAAGAACAGCGCGACGGTGGAGGCGAGGAACGCCAGGAAGTACGCCCACCCGACGCCATAGCCGACCACGAAAGGTATCGCCAGAACGGCGGCTGCGCGCAGCAGGTCGGCCACGAGCATCGTTCTGCGGCGATCCCACCTGTCTACGTAGACACCGGCGACCACCCCGAACAGCGCCGCCGGGAGCACCGTGACCCCCAGCATGATTCCCATCTGAAGCATCGAACCGGTGATGGTGTAGACCATGATCGCCATCGCGATCTGGTGGATCTTGTCCCCCACGACCGACACGACCTGCCCGACCCAAAGCCGGCGATAGTCCGCTATACGCAGCGGCGCAAACGCGCTGGTATTCAAGTGATTACCCCCCTCAGAGTGTGCCTATTGTCACAGTCCCTGAGGGCGATGTCTACCGCTTCTGGAGCACCGCTCGGGCCGCGATCACGCCGCTCGCACTCGACTGAACGAGTCCCCTTGTGATGCCCGCACCGTCGCCGATCGCGTACAGCCCCTCGATGGCGGTCTCGAGGTTCTTGCTGACCTCGAGACGCGACGAATAGAACTTCACTTCGACACCGTAGAGCAGCGTGCTCGGCCCCGAGATGCCCGGAGCGAGCGCCTCCATCGCCTCGAGGAACTCGATGATGTCGGTCAAGTGGCGGTACGGCAGCACGGCCGAGAGATCGCCCGGTGTGGCGTGCGCGAGCGTCGGCTCGGCGAGCGACTGCGCGATGCGCTCAGGCGTGGAGCGCCGTCCGGCCTTAAGGTCAGCAAAGCGCTGGACGAGAATGCCGTTGCCGAGAAGGTTGGCAAGCTTGGCGATGGATCGGCCGTAGGTAAGCGGGTCGTTGAACGGCTGGGTGAAGCGTGTGCTCACCAGCACGGCGAAGTTCGTGTACCCCGTATTCGCCTCGGCGTAGCTGTGACCGTTGACGGTGACGACGTCGCCGTAGCTCTCGGTCGTCACTTCACCGCGCGGGTTCATGCAGAAGGTGCGCACCGAGTCACCGAACGACTTGGTGTGGTAGACGAGTTTCGCCTCGTAGAGCGCATCGGTGAGCCGCTCCATGATCGGGGCCGGACACTCGACGCGCACGCCGATATCCACTGCGTTGTTCTTCAGCGGCAGTCCGAGCACGTGAGCCTGTTCGGCGAGCCAGTCGGCGCCCTCGCGACCGGGTGCTGCGATGACTGCTCCGGCGGTCACGACCTCGCCGTCGGCGAGCTCGACGCCGGTGACCCGCCCGTCCTGGGCCTGGATGCGTGTGACGGTCTCGTTGCAGCGAACGGTGACGCCGACCGACTCGAGGTACACGCGCATCGCGTCGAGGACCTGAGGCGACCGGTCGGTACCGAGGTGACGGATCCGCATGGGGATCAGTTTCATGCCGGCGAGCGTAGCCTCTCGCACGAGAGCTGCAGCCTCATCGTGGTTCGGACCGTAGACCTCATGGGTGGCGCCGAACTCGAGCCACAGGTCGTCGGCGTATGAGATGAGCGCCTCGAGCTCGCTTTGCGGCAGGAAGTCGCCGAGCCAGCCGCCCACCTCGGTGGTGAGAGTGAGCTTGCCATCCGAGAAGGCGCCCGCTCCTCCCCATCCGGTCATGATGTCGCAGGTCTTGCAGCCCACGCATGCCGTGCGGCGGGCGGGACAGTGGCGCTTGGCCGTCGTGCGGCCTTTCTCGACCACCATCACGCGTGTGACGCCGGCGCGGGCGAGTTCGAGTGCGGCGAAGATTCCGGCGGGGCCGGCTCCAACGATGACGACGTCGTATGCGGGGGAAGACACTGTTCTAGACTCCTCTTAGTCGCGCAGTCGCCTCATGCGACGTGCGTGGCTCGCTTGCTTCAAGGCCGACGAGAATCATATACAGCGTGTCAAGCATCTCAGATGAACGGTCAATCGAGGATACCGAAGGGTTGTTCAATGATGACAAAAGGGAAACACGGCCACTCGCCGCGAATCACCATCTACACGACACCGAGTTGACCGTGGTGCACCGTGGCGAAGAGGTACTTCGCCGAGAATGGGCTGCCCTTCAAGGAGATCGACGTACTGCGAGACAGCCGCGGTCTGCGCGACATGGCCGCGCTCACCGGGCAGCATGCGGTACCGGTCATCCGCGTCGGCGAGAAGGCGATGGTCGGCTGGGACGAGACGAGGTTCGAGCGGCTGCGCTCAGCCCGACCCAGGTAGTGCGCGGTACCAGCCGCCGGCGCCGGCGCCGGCAGCCGTGCGGCGGCCGTGCAGAACGCCGTGCAGGTCTACGCCATCCCGTCGGGCGGGTCCACGAACTTCGTATAGCGGTCGTTGAACACGAGCTGGATGGTGTCGGTAGGTCCGTTTCGATGCTTGGCCACGATGAGTTCGGCCGTTCCCTTCTGGGGGCGGCCCTCCTCTTCCTCGCCGCGAGGATCGGTGTTCCGGTCGATGAACATGACCACGTCGGCGTCCTGCTCGATGGCGCCCGACTCTCGCAGGTCGGAGAGCTGCGGCCGCTTTCCTTGGCGCTGCTCGACCGCTCGCGAGAGCTGCGAGAGCGCGACGACCGGCACGTTGAGCTCCTTGGCGAGGATCTTGAGGCCTCGTGAGATCTCCGAGATCTCCGTCTGGCGGTTCTCCGAGCGACGACCCTGCGACTGCATGAGCTGCAGGTAATCGATGATGATGAGGCCCTTCTTCTGGTCTCTCAGCTGGCGACGCGCCTTGGCCCTGATCTCGAGAATCGAGATCGACGGCGTATCGTCGACGTAGAACTGAAGGTTGGCGAGTTTGCCCATCGCGTTGTGGATCGAATACCAGTCCGCATCTTTCACGTACCCCGTGCGGACGTCCTGTAGGTTGATGCGCGCCTCGCCGCACAGCACGCGCTGGACGAGCTGCTCGGCCCCCATCTCAAGCGAGAAGACCGCGACTGCCGCCCCCGACTTCGCGGCGTTGACGGCGATGTTGAGCGCCAGCGCCGTCTTTCCCACGGCGGGACGCGCCGCCAGGATGATGAGGTCGCCTCCGTGCATGCCGGCGAGCAACTTGTCGAGCTTCTTGAAGCCTGTCGGCACTCCCGTGACGTGCTCTTTGCGCTCTGCGAGCTCCTCGAGTTGCTTGAAAGAGGCGGTAAGCAGGTCGTTGATGTACTGGAAGTTGCTCGAGACGCGCTTGTTCGTGACTTCGAACACGACACGCTCGGCATCGCCGACGACCTGGTCCAGATCGTCGGGAGCGTCGTAGCCCATCGCCACGATCTGCGTACCCGCGCCGATGAGTTGGCGAAGCATCGACGTGCGCTTCACGATCTCTGCGTAGCGTGCCCAGTTGGCCGTGGTAGGTACGACGCCGGTGACGTCGAGCAGGTAGGGCTTGCCGCCGGCCGCCTCGAGCTCGCCTGTCGATTCGAGCCTGTCGGCGATGGACAGGTGGTCGACCGGAATCGAACGGTTGTAGAGATCGAGCATCGCCGAGAAGATGCGGGCGTGTGCGGGCCGGTGGAAGTCCTCGGGCTTGAGCATCGTCAGTGCGCCCTCGACGGCCTCGGTCGATAGGAACATAGCTCCCAGGGTGGCCTGCTCCGCCTCAAGGTTGTGCGGCGGTACGCGATCAAATCCGCCTGAACGGCGGATACTAAAGTCGCGATCCATATCGTCGGCCATACCATCTCCCTGTCCTGCCACGCGAGTGCGCGACAACGCCTGCATCCCCGCACGAAGCTGATTCGTCGGAGGAGCCGATTCTAGCCGAGAGGCCTGACGTCGAGGCGGCGGCCAACGCGACTATCCACAGCCTCTCGGGGTGATGACCTGCGGCGACTCGAGTTATCCACGGTATCCACCGATATCGAGATGATTTCGGCGAAACGCGACGACGCCGCCCCCCGAAGTGCGGGAACGGCGTCGTATGTGTGCGACGAAGCGAAGACCGCTGCGAGCAAGGTGCTACTCGGCAGCCTCTTCGACCGCAACGCCGGCGTCGGCCTGATCGGCTGACTCCTCGACGACCTCGACGAAAGCCTCGCCTTCGGCGTCGACGCCCTCGACCTCGGCGACAACAGTCTCCGGGATCGCTTCGGCCACGTGGCCCTCAGGCACAACGTTGATCTTGAGCTCGGTCTTGATGTCGCGATAGACCGCCACCGAGATGTCGTGCTCGCCGGCCGTCTTGATATGACCGTAGGTCTCGATCTTGCGGCGATCCACATCGATGCCGAGCTGCGAGAGGATGGCGTCACCGATCATGCCCGTGGTGACGGAGCCGAAGAGACGACCCTCTTCGCCGACCTTGGCTTCGATGGTGAGCGTCTTGCCCGCAAGCGAGCTGGCGAGGGACTCGGCCCCGGTGATGCGCACCTCTTCGCGAACACGGATGTTGCCGGATCGCTGCTCGAGCTGCTTGATGTTGCCCTTGGTAGCCTCGATGGCGACCTTGCGCGGCATCAGATAGTTGACCGCGAAGCCACGAGCGACATCGATGACGTCGCCCTCGCCTCCTCGACCTTTCAGTTCCTGCAACAGGATGACTTTCATTGCTTACTCCTTCATGTCGCCGGACAGGCGCGCTGCCCGGACGGCAATCTCTCGCTTACCAGCGTCTCGTAGACGGCTCGGGCGCCACAGGCACCACGCCATCTCTCGGAAGACGCCGGAAGTTGATCCAAAAATCCAGAAGTCCTGTGAAGCTGATTACGAGCGTCAACGCGTCGAGTACGGTGAGCGCAGCCAACGCAAGGATGCGCCCGCCGGAGCCGACGCCGGCTCGGTCGAGCAACCCCGCAGACACGCTGACTCCCTGGAGGAAGAACAGCGTGCGAGCGCACAGCACGAGATTCAACCCGACGATACCCAAAACACCGGCCGCCGAGAAGGACCCGTACGAAGTCGCAAGGAGGAGCAGACCGCCGACAAACGCCCACAGCACGTGAGGCGTGAGATCCAGCCGTGACAACGGCGGGACGTCGAGCGGGTTCTCTGTCTTGCTTGAGGCCCAAGCAACCGCCGCGATAACCAAGATGCCCACGAACACGGCACTTTGGAAGTACGCAGACGGCCATGCCGACGCTATCGTGCGAGCGGCGTCGTGAAGCTGGCGAAGCAGGTCGGCTGATGCCGACGAACCCATCGACTTCTTCAAGGCGGCGACGAGGGAGTCCGCCTCCTTAGCTACCGTCGCGGGCAACGTGGAACCGGCAGCACGTGCGAGGAACGCATCGATCCCGACACTTGCCAGGGCAAGCACCGCGATCAAGGCCCCGGCGACGGCCTGCACGGGCCGTTTCGGAAGCATCCAGACGGTCAGCATGACCGCTGCAAGCACCGGAACAGCAAAGAGCGCATCGCTCGGACGTACAACTCCCACGGCAACGACGCCGGCAACCACCGCAGAAGCGGCGAAAGCGGCGCGGCCCCGATACATCAGACCCGCGATGCCGGCCGCCGCAACGGGCAGACCGACAAACGCAATCTGAGGAGCGAGCACGGTTCCGAGAACCACTGCCGCACAGAGCGACAGCGTGTCACGGACTCCTGCGATACGCGTATCCACGGCTAGACTACCTGCCGCCCCTACGGTCGATGCGACCGCTGATGACCGGGACGGTGTACGGCACGAGTGCCATCTCACGGCCACGCTTGACGGCCATCGAGAGACGATGCTGGTGCTGAGCGCAGTTACCAGAAACGCGACGCGGCTTGATCTTGCCGCGATCGGTCATGAACTTGCGCAGCAACTGCACGTCCTTGTAGTCGATGTACTCGACGTGGTCCTTGCAGAACTGGCAGTACTTGCGCCGAGGCTTGCGAGCGAAATCGGACATGTCTTCTGACCTCCTTCCGCAACTAGTGTGTCGCGGTAGTTCGAATCGGTGCGCGCCCGAGGGTCGGGCGCGCCGGGTTGGTTCGCTAGAACGGGATGTCGTCTTCGATGACCGGTGCCGCAGCGGGAGCCGAGGCTGCAGGCGCGCTGTAGGAGCCACGGTCTTGGCCACCTTCGGCGCGACTGCTGGCAAACTCGACATCGTCTGCGACGACCTCGACCTTGCTGCGCTTGTCGCCGGTGGTCTTGTCTTCCCACTCGTGCCAGCGCAGCTTGCCTTCGACGAAGATCTTGGAGCCCTTAGAGAGGAAACGAGACAACGCCTCGCCCCGCGCTCCCCAGACGACAACGTCGAAGTAGTTGGGAGAATCCTCCCACTCGCCGGTCTGCTGGTTCTTGCGGCGATCGTTGACAGCCATGCGCATCTGAAGAACCGCCATCCCACTGGGAAGGGAACGGAGCTCAGGATCGCGGGTCAGATTGCCGCTGATGCATACACGGTTGATGCTCATCTTGAAAACCACCTTCTGACGTACACGGATACGGGCGTGTTAGCTACCCGATGCCGCGGAGTGATGCCGCGTGCGAAAGACTACTCGCGGTCTTCGCGATGCACGAGCATGAACCGCACCACCGGATCGGTGATTCTCAGTACGCGGTCGAGCTCGGCGATAGCGGCCGGCGCGGTGTGGAAGTCGACCAGGGTGTATTCTCCCTCGGTCAGCTTGTCGATTTCGAAAGCGAGCTTGCGCTTGCCCCACGAATCAACGGTGTCCACCACGCCCCCGTCTGCGGTGATAACGCCCTGGATTTTGTCCAGGACAGCCGCGCGGGCCTCTTCATCTAGAGAGGGGTTGAGCATAAGCAACAGTTCGTAAGCCTTCATTTTCTCACCTCCCGTGGGCTAGTTCGGCCCCGGGACTGTGAAGGCAGCGGCCCGGAGCAGGAAATGAACCTGTGGAGTGTATCACCGGCTCGGTACTGTAGCAACATCATCTACTGCGGCACTGACAGGGACCTTACCGATTCCTATTCGCGTGCCAGCGCGCCAAAGCGGCCACAGCGTCGCGAGAGCGGCAAGCGAGCCGATCGCGACGAGCGCGCCCGTCCGAGCGCCGCGTGCAGCCAGTTGCTGTCCGTACGTCGCCAGAGCCGCGATTCCTGCGGATGCCGCCTCGGTGGACCGCGCGGTCGCCGACGACACCCCGGCGGCCCGCACAGGCGCCCCTGGAAGCGCCAAAGCGCGTGCCGTGCCAGGCGAGACGACCAGACCCACGCCCGCCGGTGGGACGGCAGGCAGCGTCACGCCGGGTGCGATCTGGACAGCCGGCTTCAGCGGCTGCGTGGCAGGTGCTTTCAATCCGGCCGAGCTCGATGTCGCATTCCTCATGTCAGGTGCGTCGACGCGCGCGCCACGCGGCACCGTGCCGGCGCTGCCAAGAGCAGCGGCGGCCCCAGGCGCACTGCCGGCCGCGCCCGCAGACGTACCCGCACCCGGCTGCGCGCTCGCCGGCGCTCCCGCCGGGGCCGCAGTCGGCCGTGGCTCCGGCTGCGTCTCGGGCTGCTCGGCGGGTTGGGGAACGGGAGGCGCTATGAGCCCGAGGGGATCGACATAGAGATCTCCTCGGCGGGCGCCGACGTGAAGGTGCGTCTCGACCGACGATGCGTCACCTGTCGCAGCAATCGTCCCGACTCCGTCGCCTTCGCCAAGCTCGGCGCCGCGAGTGACGTCGAGCCGCGCCAGAGGCATGAGCGTGATCAGACCCTGCGCGGTCTGGATGGTGGCGGCGCGCATGGTGCCCCCGCCGGCGGCCGGCACGTTTCCTGCGAATGTCACCCTCCCCGCGAGCGGGGCGAGCACGCGATCGCCTTCATCAGCAGCCACGTCGACTCCGCGATGGATCGCCCCGGTTCCGTCCTCGGTCGCGTAGCGTGCCCCGAAGCCGAGCGACACGCGCGCATCCTGTGCAAGCGGCCAGCCTGCCCCGGCGACACCCGGAAACACGAACTCTCCGGCCACTACAACTGCCGTCGCCAGCACGCATCCCAACACGTATGCCCGTGCCCTCGCCGAAGCCCGTTCGATTGTCGCCGCTGTCTCGCGCATGGCCCATCACCCTGCCTTCGTGGGTGGGGAGCGGACTCATTTCGAGGGGTTACGAACAGGTGTTCGACGTTTGCGCGAAGGTTCCTGCTCGCGAATCCGAGGAATCGGGGGTGAATCAAAACGGCCGCCCCTTCAAGGGACGGCCGGTAGCTGCTCTGGAGCGGGTGACCGGATTCGAACCGGCAACATTCAGCTTGGGAAGCTGACGCTCTACCATTGAACTACACCCGCGCGCCGAGGAGTGTATCCCAGTGCTCGGGAACCCCGCAAACGCGAAGCGCCGCCGGAGTAACCCCGGCGGCGCTTCGAGCAAGGAGCTGAAGAACGCTACTTGCCGATCTTGAAGATCTTGGTGCCGCAATCCGGGCAGATTCCCTGAGTAGCCGGGCGTCCGTTCTTCATGGTGATTTCCTGAGGATCGTTCATTTCCTTCTTGGCCTTGCACTTCACGCAGTAACCTTCTTTAGCAGCCATTCGCGCAGTCACCTCCTCGACGATGCCATCGTGACAACGGCCTCACACCCGGGCAGATGTGGCCGCGGCAATTTGGCAGTCCCCTTGTGGCGAGAATGCTCGCCTTCCACGTAAAGTCTACCTATTCCACGCTCGTTGTCACGTTTGGCTCAAGCACGGCGCCATTCGAGACCACCCACGTGTCGCCCTCAGGCGGCGTGCTTGACGCCGTCCATGAATCGTGCGGTCGCCCAGAGCGCTGCGGCCAGAAGGAGCACCAAGCCGCCCCACGCCAGCCCGGCGGTCACCCAGAACGGCTCGGGGAACGTCTGGATAAGCAGGGAGTCATAGGAAAAAGTCCAGGTCCCCGAGGTGAAGAAGAGCCCGTGGAACGCCGAGAAGAATCGCTCGAAGTCGGAGACGGCGGCCACTACCGCGAGCACGACGAACACCGCACTCGTGACGGCCCCCGCGCGCAGCGCCGCGGCGATTCCCTGGGTTCGCTTGCGCGCGATGTGCAGGCCCAGCCAGATCGTGAGAAGCGCTGAAAGCAGTCCGGTGGCGATCCGGGCACGATCCAACACGTGGCGAACGTCAAGCAGATGAGAGACTGCTGCCGTATCGAATCCCGGCCGACCGTCAACGGTCGCAGGCAGCGTCTGAGCGTCGCCGTCGACGACGAACGCCCGAACCTGCTCGGCGACGTCAAGCATGCGCTCGGGCGGCAGGCCTGCTTCCGCGGCAAGCGAATACCGGCTGGCAAGCAGCCACGTGAAGCCGTGTCCTGTGAGGAGGCTGACCGACACCCCCAGCGTGAGCACCGCAAGCGCGATGCCGACCAGGATGGTGGTTGCTCGGCGCATCTTACCTGTCCAGGGAACGAAGGTCGGACGAGTCGATCCCGTCGAAGGTGCGGGCGTCGTGCTCGTCGCGCGTGAGGTCATCCGCATCGTCATCTGCTCTCGGCGACAGCGTGGATGCCACAACCACACGGTCGCCGCCCGCGTCGATGGCGCTGGCAAGCGCAGCGTCGGCCGCGTCGAGCAGGTCATCAGTGCTCGCGCCGTCAATCGGAAGCGATGCGACGCCGACCGATACGGTGACGCCGGCGTTGGAGACGGTCGTGGCGCCGATGACGGTGCGCAACCGCTCCGCGAGTCGCGCGGCGTCGGTAGCCTCGGGCGGCCGGCCGATCGATTCGTCCTCGGCCAGAAGCACGGCGAACTCCTCGCCGCCGATGCGCGCGACGAGGTTGGTGGTCACCATCACATCGCCCGCCTCGCCCACGCACGTGGTGATTGCGACCGCGAGGCGCTGCAGCAGCTGATCGCCCAGCTCGATTCCGAAGCGGCGGTTGAACTCGCCGAAGTGGTCGATGTCGATCAGCAGCACGTGCAGGGCCCGGGAATCACGCTGCGCGCGGCGAATCTCGGCGCTCAGCGCGCGAAGGAAGTACGACCGCGAGTAGAGCCCCGTCGTCTCGTCGAGGAGCACGAGCGTCTGGCGTTGTGCAGCCGCCGCGCGCTGCTCTCCGACGAGCTGTGTCGCCACCGCCGCAGTACCCGCGATTACGGCGACCTGCCAGCCGAAACGCACCGCCACATACACGGGATCGCGGAAGATCTCGTTGGCTGCGAACGGAATCACGACATGAGGCAGCACCCCGAGCAACTCGAGCCACTCGATTCCGCCGAGCAGGATCATGCAGACGCCAGCCAAGCCCCATACGTCACGTCGACGCGGGAGGATGAACGCGGCTTCAAGAATGAACAGCGAGTACATCGACCAGAACCACGAGCTCACGCCCCCCGAGTAGTACACGAGCACGCTCACCACAAGCGCATCGAGGGCGAGCTGCAGGTTGTTCCACACGGCTATGTTGCCAAGGCGCTTGTAGTTGATCTGGTAGAAGGTGTTGTAGAGCACGACGAAACCCAGCGCAAGCGCGGGGATGATCATGCGCGTCGCCAGCTCAGGTATGGGCATCACCGAGAGATAGGCTGCCCCGGCGATCGCCGAGTAGACCACCAGCACGATGACCAGCGCCCAGCGCACGCTGATGACTCGGCCTACACGACTGGTGTTGGCTTGCAGCGCTTCGATGTCGTAGCGAGTGGGCTGCTCTCGCCACGAGACCATGAGCGCGCGCTCGATTCGCTTCCTAAGCCGACTCGGACTCAAGCAGGGCCTCCGGGGTCGATACGGGACGGACGCGCCCGAACGGGGGCGCACGCATGCAGGGCAGAGTGTACGCGCGCGCCCGAACGAGCCGCAAATCCCCGCCCGTGCACCACGACTTGGATCGCGCTCGACCGTGTGCGCGCCTCTACCGACGAGGGGACCCTGCGCTGCCTGCGCGAGCCGTATACTGGGCGACATGAACCCTCAGCAGACCTACAACGGCATCACCGACGCGCTGCGAGTCGCCGACACCATCGGAGGTCCGCTGCAGGTCGTACTGACGATTGCCGCTGTACTGCTCGCGCTGATCGCACTGCTGCCGGCGACTCGCTCCTGGCGCGACCGCGCGCTTGCCTCGGTCGGCGGACTGCTGCTTGCGGGCGAGGGCGTGCTGATCTGGCTGCACTGGCGGCTCTGGCAGCTCGCCGTGGTGGTGGACCCATCCACGGGCCAGATCACCGGACACGTTGCGGCTCCGCTCTGGATAGAGTCCGAGAAGCTCTACGCCTGGGCGCTGCTCACCTGCCTCATGGGCGTGCTCCTGCGCAGGCAACGCTCCGAGCTGCTCTCAGGCGTCATGCTCATCGTCGCGGCACTCACCGCCGGCGGCGCGCTGCTCGGCCAGCCCTTCACCAACCCCCTGCCCAGCTTCCTCGGACAGTACGTGGGCTACCTGCAGGCGATGACCCAAGGCGGGCAGGCCGCGCAGCAGGGATTCTTCGGCATGGAGGGTGCCCGGCAGGGCTACTACAACGCGTGGTACATGTGGGTCCACCCGCCGCTGCTCTTCATGAGCTACGGCGCGTTCGCCATCTCGTTTGTGGCGACCTGGAAGATGATTCGCGAGCGCCACTCGGCCTTCGAGACCACGGCGTATCGCTGGGCACGGCTCGGCTATCTGCCTCTGACGCTCGGCATGCTCCTGGGACTTCCCTGGGCGCTCATGAGCTGGCAGGGCGAGGCGTGGTGGTGGTCGGGCAAGGTCAACATGTCGATCATGATGTGGATGCTCTACACCGCTTACCTGCACGCACGCCTGTACCTGCGCCGGCGCAACATGTGGCGCACGGTCGCCACGCTGGCTGTGCTCTCCTTCGCGATCCTTCTGCTCACCTACGTCGCGACCTACGTCGTACCAGGTGCGCACAGTTACGCTCTCCTCGCGCCGAGCCTGCGCGCTCTGGCTACCGGATCTCTGGGAGGCCTCTCGTGACCGGGATCGACGACGTCAGACAGCGCTCGTGGGACTTCGGCCTGACGATCATCACCGTGGTGCTGCTCGCCGCACTGGGCGTGCAGTCGTTCTTGGGGACGCTGTGGGTGTGGTACTCCGAGCGCGCAGTCTCCGGCTGGGAGCAAAGCGCGGGCTACACCGACTACGTCTCGATGATGAACGTGATCGCCGCGCCCCAAGTCGTGGCTCTCGTCGTCGTGATGGGGCTGTGCGTGCCCAAGCGCCTGTTCTCCCGCGCCGGCCTGCTCGCCGTGTCGGCCGGGATGATGATCGCCGGCGTCGCAGCGGGGCTCTACACGCAGAGCCTCACCACCGGCCTGACCGTCTACCTCGCGTTGGCTGCGGTGATCCAGGTCGCTGTGGTCGCACTGACCGTCGCCGGCGTGCGCGGCCCTTCGTATCTCACACACGGACGGCTCACCAAGACGGGCAGCGGCCTGCTCCATCTCGGCTTCATCGTCTTCGCGATCGTCGTGGTGGCGCTGCAGCGCTCGCCGCTTATGCTGCCGGTCTTCTCGGCTTGCGCGATTCTCGTCACGGTGGGCACAGCGCTGTCGTTCTACGCCGACAAGCTCGCATGGCACCGCGTGCCTGTCGACGAAGAAGCATCGTTCGATGCTACCGAGGAGAGCGACTCATAGGAAAGAGGCTCTACGCCTCGCGAATCATGTGCGTGACGAGCTCGGTGACGCGCTCGATCACTTCCGGTTCGATGTTGTCGGTGGTGTCGGACTTCCAATGCCAGTTCTCCGGCATCCCCGCCGAGTCAAACGCCATCAGCGTCATCGCCTTGTAGCCGCGCACGAGCGCAGGCGTGGCATCGGTGGAAAGCCCCTTGTAGACGCGCGGCTTGACGAGGATCTCCTGCTCGCGCGAGACGCGCTTGGCGAGGCTGACGAGTCGGCGGTCGGCACGATAGCGGCGCGCCATTCCCTCCGCGGTGACCCAGGAAAGCTGACCTGCGCCGACGTTGTCCAGGTTGATAATGAACGCATCGCGGATCTCGTCGCCGAACTGGTCGAGGAACGCCTGCATCCCCACGGTGCCCACTTCCTCGGCACCGGTCGCCACGAACCACACTTCCTTCTCGGACAGGTCGCGGTCGATGGTCTCCGTCACGCGGCGACGGATGCGAGCGGCCTCGTTGGTGGCGAAATCTTCGTCCTCGATCGGGTCGTCGCCGGCCCATCCGCCCTTCCAGCCAAGGCCACCGGCGTCATCGTCGTCGTCATCGTCGGATCCGAACTTGTCCCACGAGCCGATCTCCTTGCCGGCCTTGCGTGCATCGAAGCCCTCTCCGACGCCGAGCCAGCCCTTCACGTCGCGCTCATCGTCCTTGCCGCGCTTGCCCTTGCCCAGCCCGCCGAGCAGTCCGCGCTTGGGCTTCTCGGGAGACTCGGCGCGGCGGGGCGAAACGGCTCCAGGCGCGGAGGGGTCGTCAGCCGACCGATCGGGCGCGGGCGCCGGAGTCCGAACGCGATTGACGTCTTCATCGGCACGGCGCGGTGCACGAGCAGGAGGCTCCTCGTCTTCCGATACCTTGGCGAACTCGATCGTCTCGAACTCGAGCAGGCCTTGGCCTCGTTGCGGCGGGCGCGCGGGCTGCCCGTCGGGTTCGACCCAGGCGAAGTCCTCCGGCAGCGTGGTGGACTGGTCCGGGACCCCGGCGGGCGTATACGTGAGCAGCGCGCCTTCGGGCACGACATCGGCCTCGAAGGCTGCATCGGGCGTGTGTCGGAGGGGCGTGCAGTGCGAGGAGGTGGCAAAGCGGTTCGCGTCGGGCTCTGCGACCAGATTGTGCAGCACTCCAAGCATGGCGGCGACACCGGACGCGTTGTCGTTGGCTCCGGCGACGAAGGGCATCACCAGTTCGCGGTGCACGTGAATGAGAAGCGGGATCAGGAGGTACGCCGCGAACCCCAGTGCGCCGTACCACAGATACGTGCGGACATCCGCCGGCACGGGGAGCGGCACGGCGGATGCGAAGAGCAGCACGGGCACCGCTATCGTCGAGATCTTCATCAGCGCGAACGTCAGCGGGAACTGGTGAACCGTCCCTGGCGCGAAGGCGAGCGACGAGCGCGCTGTATCGTAGTGCGCGACGATGACGACCTTCTTGAGTCGCTCCCCTCGGCGGGCCTTGGGAACATGCCGTGCGATGACGTTCTGGCTCGGGCCTTTGGGCATGAGGCGAGTAAAGCCCCAGCGGGTCTCCAGGTCGTTCCACAGGAAGAACGCCACGATCGCGGCCACCGCGAATGCGGGCCACACGAGAACCCCGCCCATCACCCACGAACCAGCCACGACCGCCGAGGCGATCGTGAGGAAGTGGTAGATGACGTACGCCCACGCGTAGGTGCGAGGGGCGTCAAACTCCTGGATCTCGGGCTCGAGTCCACGGGCGACGAACACCGAGCAGATGTAGTCCGCCGCGCGGTGTTCGGAGTCGGTCGTAGCGGGACGCGGGCCGATCTCGTCGGCAAGCGCTGTAAGGTGCTGCATTATCTCGGACATCTTCAAGACCTCCGGCACGATGAGGTGCGGGGTGCAAGCGACCGGGCGGTCGCCGAGACTATGGTAGCGCAGAGTGGCAAGGGCACAGCGTCCGACGTGCAAGAACGGCCCAGCCACCGCTTCAGGTGACCGGGCCGCTCCGGCGTATCTCGTGCCCGGGCCGCTAGAGCACGCCCGGCTCCAGGTGCGGAGGGTTGGTGTTGTGGCACTTGGCACATTCGCTCATGTGACGAACCGAATGCTGCGCGGTCGACACTGGGTCGGTGCTGTGGCACGTGCACCCCGGAATCGGAATGACGAACCGTTGCTTCACCGGTTGCACTTGTCCGGACGCGACCAGTTCGGCGTACTGTCCTTCGATTCCGGGGATCGCCGAGCCCGACATGCCTCCGAAGCTGTATACGAGCGCTCCGAGCACACCGACCAGCACAACCGCCGTACCTATGCCGATGCCGACCCTCTTGAGCACGCGCATCCAGCGCGGGCGCCGAGGCTGACCGGAATCCGACTCGGCTGCCTGCGCCTCGTCGGACATCTCAGTTGGTTCGAACTCGCTCACGTTGCTCCCGTGCTTTCTAGCCGAGGATCTCGGCGAGGTCGGCCGCAGCAGACTCCCCGATAGGCTTGAGGTTGAAGTTCTCGACGAGCACGGCGAAAACGTTGGGAGTGATGAACGCCGGCAGTGTCGGTCCGAGACGCATGTCCGTGATGCCGAGGGAGAGAAGCGTCAACAGGACGGCGACGGCCTTCTGTTCGTACCACGACAGGATGATCGAGAGCGGCAGTTCGTTGACGCTGCACTCGAACGCGTCGGCGAGCGCCACGGCGATCTTGATCGCGCTGTAGGCGTCGTTGCACTGGCCCACGTCCATGAGCCGCGGCAGGCCGCCGATCTCGCCGAGCTGACGATCGAAGAAGCGGAACTTGCCGCACGCCAGCGTCAGGATGATGGTGTCGGCCGGTGTCTGCTCCACGAAGTCGGTGTAGTAGTTGCGGCCCGGCTTGGCGCCGTCGCAGCCACCCACGAGGAAGAAGTGCTTGATCGCGCCGGACTTCACAGCCTCGATCACCGTCGGGGCGACGGAGAGCACGGTGTTGTGGCCGAAGCCGACCGTGACCTCACCGTTCTCGGTGTCCTCTGCGAAGCCGTCCATGGCGAGCGCCTTCTCGACGACGGCGCTGAAGTCGTCACGCGAGACGTGCGGCAGCCCGGGGAACTGGACGGGGCCGGAAGTGAAGACGCGCTCCTTGTAGGAGTCCTTCGGCGGCATGAGGCAGTTGGTCGTCATGAGCACAGCGCCCGGGAAGTCGGCGAACTCCTTGTGCTGGTTCTGCCACGCGGTGCCGAAGTGGCCGTAGAACTGCGGGTGCTTCTTGAGCTCGGGGTAGGCGTGCGTCGGGAGCATCTCTCCGTGCGTGTAGACGTTGATGTCGGTGCCGTCGGTGGCTTTCAGAATCGCGTCCATGTCGGCGAGGTCGTGGCCCGAGACGAGGATCGCTTTGCCAGCCGCATGGCCGAGCGGAACTTTCGTGGGGACGGGCTGGCCGTAGGTGCCGGTGTTGGCCTCGTCGAGGATTTCCATCGTGCGCAGGTTGACGGCACCGCACTCGAGCGTGAGGGCGACCCAGTCACCGAGCTCGAGGGCCGTGTCGCTCAGCGCGGCAAGGGCCTTGAACAGGTAGCTGTAGATCATCGGGTCGGTGTGGCCCAGCGTGCGGGCGTGGTGCTCGTAGGAACCCACACCCTTCATGCCGTAGAGCGTGGTCTCCTGAAGCGACTGGATGTCGTCATCGCGGTCGGTGTCCCAAGGCGAACCGAACTCCATGCCCTGGGCGACCTTGCCTTCGACCGTTTTGGCAGGCTGGAATGTGGCGAACAGGCTCGCGTAGTCGGCAACCCCGCCGGCCAGCGCGACGCGGGCCTTGAGAGCATCGCGCAGCGTGACGGCTTGGTCGACCTTGCGAGCGACCGATGTCGCGTCGAAGTCGACGTTGGTGAGCGTGGTGAAGAGCGCGTCGGCGACGAACGCTCCTTCAATCGCCACGTCGACGCCGAGCTTCTCGGCATCGACAGCCACAAGCGAGATGCCGCGGCACGCGTTGACGAGCAGGTCCTGCAACGCGGCGACGTCTTCCTTCTTGCCGCACACACCTACCGTGGTACAGCCTTCGCCGCGAGCGGTCTGCTCGCACTGGTTACAGAACATGGACATAGGTGCTTCCTTTCATCGTGATCATCAGGCGTTCGAAATACAGAGCTCGGGAGCAAGGGGTCCCGCGCGAGTTCCGCAGACCGGCTTAGCCGGCCGAGGACTGTCTGAGCCCGGGACCCCTTGCTCCCGAGCTCCGCATTCGCTACCCGTGAATGAGCGCGGGAAGGCAACGAGTGCATACCCACGTGCTGGTGCCTTGCGTACGGACCGGCACCAATGGACCGTCATCTTCTGATCTGCCGCACTGGTAGCAGTGCTGAGCGATGTACACCGGCGCGCCGGTGGCGGTGGCCGCAGCGGACTGCTCGGCGACGTGCTCTTCGACCGCGTTCTCGTCGAACGGCACGGCCTCGCGCGTCTCGAGCGTCAAAGCACCGGTGGGGCAGACGCCCAGACAGAAACCAGCGCCGTCGCACAGCTCCTCTTTGACGACCTTGGCCTTGCCGCCGACCATGACGATGGCCCCTTCGGCACAGGGGGATACGCAGACTCCGCACCCGGTGCACAACTCCTCGTCGATATGTACGATCTGGCGTTTCGCGAACTCACTCATCGGGATTCCTCTCGTGTTGAATCGCTGGCGGCGGCGCGAGCCTTCGCCTCGGCGAGCTTCTTGTACTTTCGACCCTCGAGCAGGTGGCGGAGCCCATCGATCGCGTGACCTTTTCGCCACGATCTCGGGCCTGAGTAGCGCATCATCTCGCGCTGCCACGCGCGCTCTTCGGACCGGTAGCAGTGCGTCTCGCAGTAGGCGCAAAACGGCTTGGGATCGTGCGGGCAGAACGCTCGGCGCTTCTCGGCATAGGCGAGGTGCGCTTCGCACTCCGCACACAGGACCGGCCGCCTGTTACCGTAGATTCCCAGCTGAGCGCCATCGGTCTCAACTGCACTCCGCTCTGAGGAGCCGTGATGTCCGTCACACCAAATCTGGACAAAATCCCCCAGTGTGGTCGTGTCACTGATAACCTTCGGTTCTCGCATCCGGGCGACGAACGTGTCGTTCATCGGCAATCCTGTCTGTCGCCGTGTGTACTCCTGCGTCACCCTAGGGGCGATGGCGCGCACCGCACGCTACGCTCCGTGAGGGCATCGTTCTTTGACCTCGGTCAAAACCAGCACAATCCCTACCGGGACCATCAACAAAAGGCCCCGGAGGTCGTTAAGTAGTTCATTCAGGCTCCCGATGTTCGGGGTGCACAAGCTTGTGGCAAGTAACTACTTGAGGGCGTTCAACACACCCGTTCGAGACAACGCTTGATCCGAAGAGAACCGAGTCCACGATGGTCAGCAAGAGCGATTTCAGAGCCGACATATGGGAGGCGTTTCGTTCCTGTCCCCTGTGGAGCGAGACGGATGAGGACACGCTCGGTCACTTGATTCTCGCGTCGCGCATCCGAGAATGCCGGCGCGGCGAGATTCTGTTCTCCGAGGGAGATCGAGCCGACTACTTCATCCTCGCCATCACGGGCCATCTGCGGAGCGTGCATGTGAACACCGAGGGTCGTCGCCTCACGCTCCACACGAGCTGGCCCGGCGAGGCCCTTGGCGCCATCCTCGCGGTGTCAGACGAGGCGTACGCCACAGACATCGAGGCCGCCGAACGCTCAACCGTGGCGGTCGTCCCAGCGGCTGCGGTCAAAGCCATGCTGTATGCGGATCCGGGTGTGGCGATAACCTTCCTCGCCAACTACGCGGCGCGATTCGTGGCGCTCTCCGAAGCGGTCAAGACGATGAACTCCGACGTCCCATGCCGCATTGCGCGCTATATCGTTCGCCTGATGGGCCAGTTCAGCGATTCAGACGCCGAGATCCCCGTCGTTGACCTGCGCGTGAACCGCGTCGAGCTAGCGGCCGAACTGGGCACGGTGCCCGAGACGCTCTCTCGCGCCTTCGCACGCATGCGCATCGAAGGCTTCATCGATGATGACGGGATGATGGTGCGCGTCCTCGACAAAGAAGGCCTGATCGGGCTGGCGCGCGATCGCTGATCACGCATGGTTTGTCGTAGACGAACGCCGGCCCGAGAATCCCTGTGGAGGAGGAGTCTCGGGCCGGCGTTCGATTGAAATGGCCTCGTCGTCACAGATGATCCGGCGTCTCGGCCGATTCACCCCGTCATGGGCGACGTGGTCTTCAGGGGTTGTATCGGCGAGAGTGGACCGCGACTCGTTGACGTGAGTCAACGGGCGCCGGAATTGTTCTGAGTTGGTATCGTGAGAGCCCGTTGGGCCGCATCCGCTGCGAGCCTAGGCGGCCGCCATCGAGTTCGAGGAGTGTTCATGGGCGCACCCGACGACATAAGGCCCGACCTGCTCTCGGCTTTGCGCTCCTGCCGACTGTGGCGCACGGCCTCCGACGACGCCGTCTCGACTCTGGCGCGCCGGGCGCACGTGCGGGACGTCGCGCGCGGCGCATCGCTGGCTCGCGAGGGTGAGCCCGCCGAGGAGTTCGGCGTACTGGTCGCCGGTCGCGCCCGCGTGTTCTACCTGGGCGCCGACGGCCGACAGATCACGTTCGAGACCATGGCATCGGGCGAGCCGCTCGCTGCCGTCGCTGCAATGGCCGGCGCGCGCTACCCCGCCAACATCGAGGCGACCACAGCGGCGACGGTCGCCTGCATCCCGACTGAAGCGCTCTTCGACCTGCTCTCGGCCGAACCGCACGTCGCTCGCACGCTGATCACCGACCTCGCGGGTCGCGTCGTGAACTTCACGAGCGTCGTGACCACGCTCGCGCTCGATGTCCCCGGGCGTGTGTCCCGCTATGTGTTCCAGCGCGCACTGCAGTCAGGGCATCCGACCAGCCAGGGGCTTGAAGTCACGCTTGGAATGAAAAAAGGCGAGCTTGCGATGGCGCTCGGCACCGTTCCGGAGACTCTGTCGCGCGCGTTCGCTCGACTCAAGGAGGATGGCATCCTCGAGGTGCACGGACAGACTGTCACCATCTTCGACATGCGCGCCCTTGCGGCGCTTGGAAGCGGCTACGAGGAAGGCTAGACCCGGAGGGACCCGGACTCTACAGCGCTTTGAGCGCCTTGTCGGCGTCGGCGGCTTTCCTGCGCCCTTTGAAGTAGGTCGCCGTAGCCCGATCGGCCAGCTGCTTGTAGGCGTCGGCGATGGCAACGGACGGCGTGACCGGCAGCTCTTTGACGAGCGCAACGCTCTTCTCGTCCTCGACGTTGTACGCGGCGATGAGGCGGTTGGCCTGTGCGATGTCCCCGGCTGTCCAGGCCGCATCTGACTGCCGTGAGATCGCGACCTGCTTGAGCTTCTGGTCGAGATACGCGACGTAGCGCTCCATGCCGGCTTCGGGAAACGCCGTCGCAGCGCGGCTGAAGAGATCGCGCGACTCGTTGAACGCCTGCTCGGCCTGTGCATTGAAGGTCGCGGACGCCTGCACTCCCGACTTCGTGAGCTTGTTGTACTCGGCGACGGCGCGCTCAGTGATCTTGGCGGCGGCCAACGTCGAAGTCCACGCGCCACTGGCCAGCGGGGTCGCGTCAGCCGCCTTGATGTTGGCCGACAGGATCGTCGGCGCCGAGTCGAGCATTTCGATGCGCCCGGCCGCGGCTGCCTTGAGCAGCATCGCCCGGCGCCGCTCGTCGTCGGTGAGGCGCGGAATCGCCGAATCGATCAGCCTGAGCGAGGCCTCGAGCTCCTTGCGGGCCGGCTCGATCCGTGGCGCGACCTGTCTGGCCTTGGCGGCGATTGTCGGCGACACCTCGGCTCGCACGACTTCGTCACATGCGATCACGGTGTTGTCGGCGCGCTCGACCATGAGCGTGGCGGCGTCGAGCTGGCGAGCTGCCTCGAGCCGGCCGCCCATGACGCGCCAGGCCGCACCGCTCGCGACAGCGAGCACCACAGCACCCAGCACGATCAGCGTGATCCATACGGTGCGGTTGCGGCGCGGGTTGCCTACGTGGTCGGCCATCGAGGTGCCTCGTTTCGGTCCTCAGTTTGAAGAACAGGGAATCCGGAGCGTGAACGTTGAACCCGAGTCGAGCCGGCTCGCGACCGCCACCGTGCCACCGTGGGCGCTGGCGATCACTCGGACGAGGTACAACCCGATACCCACTCCGGGCCACGCGTCCATCGCCGCGCCGGCGTAGAAACGGTCGAAGATCAGCGACTGCTCGGCCGGTTCGATGCCGCAGCCGGTGTCGGCGACCTCTATGACGATCTCCTCGCCGGCGCAGTAGATGCTCACTCCGACCATCGCAGTCGCAGGGGAGAAACGCAACGCGTTGTCCACGAGACACGAGACTGCCTGCACGATCCGCTGCCGGTCGACGACGATGCCCGCGAGCGTGGGATCGTAGTCGAGCAGCAGCCTGGCCTCGTGGGGTGTTGCACGCTCCAGCACGTCGCCGAGGAGCACGCCTGGATCCACCGGCTCGAGAGTTAAAGAGAGCCCCCCTTTGTCGAACTCGAACACGACGAGGAGATCGTCGAGCAGCGTGGACAGCTGGGTGGTTCGCTCGGCCAACGCCCGTACGGTCCGTTCGCGCCGGTGCGGGTCGTCGAGTATCTCGGACCGCTGCAGGAGTTGCGTGAAGCCGAAGATGGCCGTCACCGGATCTCGGAGCTGCCGCGACACCACCGCTGCGAAGTCCTCGCGCTGACGTGTGAGACGCGTGTCATGGCCGTACTCGCGCGTGAGCGCAAGCGTGCCCGCGGGATGGCCGTCGGAGTCATGAAGGGGCATCACGACGCTTCGGAGCATGATCAGAGAGCCGTCCGCGCGCAGCGACCGCGCCTCCCTTTCGACGATCTCGCCTCTCGAAGCGACGTCGCGCATGTCCCGAATGGTTCCAAGCCGCTCCTGCTCGGGGATGAAGGGCAGCTTCTTTCCCAGGACTTCATGCGCGTTCCATCCATACAGATCCTCGCATGCTGCATTCCACCGCAAGACCCGCCCGTCCAGGTCGATGATCTTGATGCAGTCACCGGAATGACGCGCCACCGCATCGAGCATGGCGTCTGAGTTGCCCAATGAGAATGCTGCAGCGCCGAGTCCGAACGCCTCGTAGCTCACCGGCTCGAGCGCCATCTCCCCGAGCTCTCTTCTGATTCGTCTCCCGGTCACAAGCCCCCCATTCATCGCCCCGTGTGAGTCACACGGCCCCGCACATTTGTACAGCACGCGGTGTCTCTCGGCAAAGACACCTTTGCGAACTCTGGAACTGTGATGGACCTCACATGCGCTTGTCGGGGCCGGAACAATTGGCACGCCCGTTGCTTTTAAGTTTTCGAGTTGTGGCGACCCACCCTCTCCTCCCCCCCCCCTCATAGGTGGGGCACGCCCGCTCAAGCATTAAACGACCCGCGTCCCCCACGCGGGTCGTTTCGCGTTCCGGGACGTTTTCGCTCGAGCCGAGCCGTCCCCGACGGTTCGTGCCCGCGCTACACTGGTCTCGGCGCCGTCTCGGCGCTCGCCACCAGTGAGGGGAAGTCACGTGTCCGACGCCGTCGAGCGCCTCGTCAACCTCGCGTTGTATCTCGCCGATGCGACCGAGCCTGTGACCGCCGCACGCATCAAGAGCGACGTGTTCGGCTACCCGGTTGACCAGGACGAGGCCGCATTCCTGCGCATGTTCGAACGCGACAAGAAGGACCTGCGCGCCGCCGGGTTCACCATCGAGGTCGTCGACGAGGCGGGGCGCTACCAGCTCAACCGCACCGCGACCTTCGCCTCAGACCTTGATCTCTCGCCTGACGAGACCGCAGCGGTGCGTGCCGCTGGTGCGGCGATGCTAGCCGACCCTTCGTTCCCTTACCCAGACGACCTGCGCCTGGCCTTGACCAAGATATCGACCGGCTTCGACTCCGATGCGATTCAAGCCGCCGCCCGCCTCGCCGACGAGGAACCCGCTCGCCAGGGGGCCGTGGTCGCGATGCTGGCCGACGCGTCGTCTCGCGGCAAGCGCGCGACGTTCGGCTACACGAACTCCTACGGGGCCTGTGCACCCCACGCCGTCGAGCCCTACGGCCTCTTCCTCCACGACGGTCGCTGGTACCTCGTCGGTCGCGACACTGCGCGCGACGAAGTCCGAACCTACACCGTGGCGCGAATCGACGATGTCGCCGTCGACGCAGCGCGTCCCAACACTCCCGACTTCGCTCGGCCACACGACTTCGACGTGCGCCGTTTCGTGCGTCTGCCCTTCCAGTACGGCCCTGCCGCCGACGAGTTCGACGCTGTGTTGAGCTTCTCGCCTTCAGCCGCATGGCGCGCGGAGACGCTCCGCGCGGGACAGGGGGCGATTGAACCAGACGGGTCAGGACTCGTCTGGCGAGTGCCTGCTCGGTCACCACGGCGACTGCTTCGCTTCGCTCTGGAAAACGGCCCCGGGATCCGTGTCACCGCCCCGCTCGCGCTCCAGACGGACCTGCGCGCAGGACTTGCCGAGGTGGTCCGTCTCCATGGCTAAATCCCCCTCCACGGCCGATCGAACACGACGCCTCGTGGCACTGCTCGGCCACCTCTCGCCCGAGAGCCCCCTGGCTCTGGCCGACCTCGCTGCCCGGATGGGAACCTCGCCAGCCGAGCTCGCGCACGATCTGAGCGTCCTGTCGCTGTGCGGAGTCGCGCCGTACTCCCCCGAGCAGATGGTCGACGTGTTTGTCGAAGACGGTGTCGTCGAGGTCTACTCTCCCCTGCCGGCCGTAAGCGGTCCGATACGGCTCTCGCCCGCCGAGGCCGCGGCGCTCGCAGCCGCGCTCGCAGCCGCAGGCTTCACCGCGGGCGACCCACTGTCTTCGCGCCTGCTCGCGGCATCTTCAGCGGCGTTCGACGCCGACGAGCTCGAGCGCACGCTCAGAAGCTCGATCGCGACCCACAACAGCTCCTTCTTCGAGACGCTTGCAGCAGCGACGCACGAGCGAGAGTGCGTGGCGCTCTCATACCAGCGAGACGGAGCTCAGGTCGCCACGGAGCGCGTCATCGAGCCGCTCCAGCTCTTCGCCGAGCGAGGGGCCTGGTACGTCTCGGGATGGTGCCGACTCGCAGAGGAGCTGCGGACGTTTCGCATCGATCGTATCCACAGCGCGACTCCCACGGGGGAGCACTTCGCTGCCGACGCACACCCCGTGTCCACGGGCGCCGCTCCGGTGGCGTTCTCGCTCGTCGGCCTACCGATGGCGAGGCTGCGTTTCGCGCCGGGTGAGACGTTCATCGAACGCGAATGGCCCGGCGGGCGCGTGGCCGAATCGGCCGATGATGGCGGCTGCATCGCCGAGGTGCCGATCGGCGGCGTCGAGTGGATCGCGCGACGCGTAGCGGCAAGGCTCGGAAGCGTCGAGGCGCTGTCCCCTGCCGAGGTCCGCGACGCCGTTGCGGCCGTTGCCGGCGCGGAGCTGTCCGGGACATAGCCCCGGCGCGAGGCGTCCCTCCGCGTGGCAGCGTCGAGCCAGCTACCGCCCGAAGCGGGTCTTGATCTCGTCGATGACCTGCGCCGCCGGCATGCGTTCAACGTCGGCCACGGGCAACGCTGCGAGAAAGTCGCGGCCGTACTGCTTGGTGACGACGCGCGAGTCGGCGATCACGAGACACCCTGAGTCGGTACTCGAGCGGATGAGCCGGCCCGCCGCCTGCTTGAGCTCGAGCACGGCTTCGGGCAACGTGTAGCGGCGCCACGCCTGGCGACCTTCTCGGCGCTCACGCTCTTGCGCGAGCGGGTCGGTGGGCCGGCCGAACGGCAGCTTGGGCACGACGACACAGCGCAGCGTGTCACCCTTCGCATCGAATCCCTCCCAGAAGCTCTTGAGCGCGAAGAGGGACAGGCGCTCATCGGCCAGGAACTCATCGCGCAACCGCTTGGCACTCGTACCGCGCTTCTGGCAGAGCAGCGAGATGCCGGCGCGTTCGAGACGAGGCTCGAGGATCGCGTGCAACGCCTCCATGTCGCGGCGGTTGGTGAACAGCGTGAGCACGCTGCCGCCCATGGCCAGGTGCACCTTCTCGAGCAGCGCTTCGAGATCGGCGAGGTAGCCGCGTTCGTTGGGCAGCGCTATGTCGGTCGGAACGAAGACGGCCATGTTGCGCTCGAAATCATAGCTCGACGCGAGCCTCAGACTGCGCCACGAGCCTTCCTCGAGCCGGTCGAGGCCGACCGCGCGGGCGAAATGAGAGAACGACTCCCCCGCCGCGATCGTCGCCGAGGTGAACACCACGCTCTGGACGCGCGGGTAGAGGTCGTCGACGAGGACCTCTCCCACGTCGAGCCGCTCGGCGCGCAGCTTCTCGGCATCGCGGTCGCGGCGGCGGTCGAGTTCGACCGAGTAGACCAGCGTGTCGTCCTCACCCTCGAGTACCGCCACGAGCCCGGCGTGCTGGTCGGCAAGGCGTGAGAGCAGCCCTACGAGATCGGCTCGGCCATCGGTGAAGTCGGGTCCGAGCTCTTCGAGCAGCGTGATGAGTTCGCGTCCGTCCGCGAGCAGTGACGCAAGGCGCTTGGCGAGCGAGCGCCCGGTACCAGCAACGGTGCCCCAGGCTCCGGTGTCCCGAGTCGCACCGTTGACCCACAGCGACGCCGAGTCGTACTCGGAGTTGCCAGCGAGCGAGGCGAGATCCTTCACGAAGTCGAACAGGGAGTCAGCCAGGGTCGAGCAGAGCGCAACCTGCTCCTCCATGCGCGCGATCACACCGAGGACCGACGCCGCGAACTCCGCGCCCCTCAGTCCCCGCCGCAGGTTCTCCAGTAGCCCGGCGCGGCCTTTCGTGACAAGCGCGCTGAGCACCACGGAGAGTTCCACGTGACTCGCGCCCAGTGTCAGCTGCTTGCGCGCCTCGCTTTCTGCAGAATGGGCCTCGTCGACGATCCAATGTCGCAGGGGCGGCAGGATTCCGCCCTGCGCGACCACATCGCGGAAGAGCAGCGCGTGGTTGGTCACGACCACGTTGGCGCTCGCGGCACGGCGGCGCACCCCATGCAGGTAGCACAGGCTGGGGAAGAACCTGCAGCGCTTGTGCGTGCAGTCAGCCTGCGACGCAGCGATGGCCGTGCGAAGCTCGCGTCGGCCCCAGTGCAGGTTGATCGCGTCCAGGTCACCCCAGCCCGACTGCGCCGACCATGCATACAGGGCTGCGACCGTCGCGAGCCGCTCAGCGGCCGATTCGTCGAGTTCGCTGGCGTAACGCTCGAGCTTGCGCAGGCACGGGTAGTGGTCGTAACCCTTCAGCGCCACGTAGCGCAGCTGCCCGCCGAGCGCCGCATTGAGTTTGGGCAGTTCGTGATAGACGAGCTGGTCCATCAGCGCGTTGGTCTTGGTTGCGACGCCCACGCCTACGCGGTTCTCCAGGGAGTACAGAGCCGCCGGCACGAGGTAGGCGATCGACTTGCCGACGCCTGTTCCTGCCTCGATGGCAACGTGCGTGTGGGTCGCGAACGCCTCCAGCACGGCCTCGGCCATCTGCAGCTGCTCGGCGCGGGACTCGTAGCCCGGATACATCCGACCCGCGATACCGTCCTGCGAGAACTCGGCGAGCACGGCGTCAGCGTCCGGGCACGAGCAGGCAACGTCGTCGGCATCGTGCAGCGACTCGGCCCGGTCGGCGGCGACTCGGCGGCGGCGCGACTCCCTGAGGTCAAAGATCGCACCGGGCGGCTCGGCGGCGGCGACGTGACTGAGCACCTTGCGCATGGGCCACTGCGTCGTCGGACCGAACTCGATGAGGCGGTGCAAGAGCCCGGAGGGCAGGTCTGCCAGTCCCACCAGCGCGACGCGCCAGATGGCCGCGAGCGCCTCGACGTCTGGCAGCGCCCGGTGTGCGGGGCCGTCGGGCTGTACGCCGAAGGCCTCGGCGAGGTCGGCCAGACGATGCGAGCGCAGGCGAGGGAACGCGATCCGTACGATCTCGAGCGAGTCGAGCCACGTTCCGCGCAGCACGTTGCGCCCCGTGACCCGCTCAATGAACGAGCGGTCGAAGTCGGAGTTGTGCGCGATGATGTCTCGATCTCCGATGAAGGCGATCAGTTGGCTTACAGCCGACTCCGGGCTCGACTGGCCCTTGACCATCGCGTCGGTGATACCGGTGAGCTTGGTGATCTCGAGCGACAAGGGGACGAGCGGATCGACAAGCAACGAGAAGCGCTCGACGATCTCCGGCCCACGCTGGATCGCCGCTGCGATTTCGATGATTCGATCGCGATCGCAGTCCCATCCCGTGGTCTCGAGATCGACGATCGCGACTTCGTCCTCGAAGCCGAACACGGCGGTTTGGGCGCGCTGCGCCATCGTCGCATAGGCGGCGCGCACGTCCGGGTCGGTACCCGGAACGAGGAATCTGTCGAGGGCTTCACTCACCCTCTCAGACTAGCATGGGAGTGCGACACGCACGGCCGCATCCGCAACGCAAACGGGACGCCCTTAAGGCGTCCCGTAAGTCGATGAGATGGGGTCGTACCTACTTGGTGACGGCTCCGCCCATGATGCGAGAAGCGGCGTACCACTGGCCGGCGACCTTCGTGAAGCTCCACGTGTAGGTGATCGGCATCTGCGGTGTCACCTGAGTCGCGGCGATCTCGATCTTGTCGGCGGTCACGACCGGCTTGCCCATCTCGTAGCCGGTGATGCCGTACGCCTTGACCTGATCGGTATAGGCTTTCGCGTTGCCGTAGCTCTGCTGCTTGTCCAGCGGAAGGAGCTTGTAGGCGGCTTCGTACTTACCGGCAGCGATGTTGTCGTGGTAGGCCTTGACCATCAGCTCGGGGGTCATGCCGGCGGGAACCTTGGTTGCGGTCTTCGCATCGAACGGACCGGCCTGTGCGGTGACCGGAGCGGCGGCCGGAGCGGCCGGATCGGTGGCGCCAACGGCTGCGGTGCTCGGGTTCGGCAGCTTGTTGGCGTTCATCTGCTGGAACACGACGACGCCGACGATGGCGGCAAGTAGGACCGCGATGACCACCATGGCGATGACGATCATCTGCTGATTGCTGGACTGAGTCTGATCGGACATGGGCTTCCCTTTCGCAACGCTTGCTTGATGCTTGCCTGAACGGACGCTTAAGAAGCGCTGGCACAGCATACCCTCGCTGTGGACCGCGCGTACAGCGTCTGAGCGCGGTCGATGCTACGATGAGCGAATGGCACGCCAGCGTTCAGTTTTCGACATAGTCGGGCCGGTGATGATCGGCCCTTCCTCGAGTCACACCGCCGGCGCCTGCCGTCTCGGTGAGTTGGCGCGCGCCATCTACGGCGGCACGCCGGCGCACGCGCGCGTCTTGCTGCACGGCTCGTTCGCGTCCACCGGCCCCGGTCACGGCACCGACATCGCCCTCGTGGCCGGCCTTCTCGGCATGCGCCCGGACGACGCTCGGATTCCCCACTCGTTCGAACTCGCGCGCGAAGCAGGCGTGACCGTGGAGTTCGCCGAGGTCGACCTCGGCGATGCGCATCCCAACACGGCGGTATTCGAACTCTCGGACGCTCACGGTTCTTGCATGCGCGTGGCCGGCTCCTCGCTCGGAGGCGGCAGCGTCGTTGTCACCGAGATCGACTCATACGACGTCGAGATCACCGGCGACATGCCGGTGCTCGTGGTGGGACACGTCGACCGCCCCGGCGTCATCGCCGCGGTGACCGGCGTCTTGGCCGAGTGCAACGTCAACGTGGCCTCCATGCAGGTATCGCGGGAGCGAAGAGGTGCCGGTGCGCTCATGCTCATCGAGACGGACGCCTTCGTCGACGGCGACACGGCGGCTCGCATCGCCGAGCAGCCCGGTGTCACCGGAGTTCGGCGGATCGCTTCGGTCTAGAGCGCTCTCCGTCGCCGAGCCCAGTGCGCGCAGGGTCGGTCTGCGGTCAGTCAGCGCCCTCTCCTCGCCCCCACGCGTCCTGTGTCGCGTACTCGGTGAACAACCGCAGCTCCAGTTCGGGAGTGAAGCCGAGCCGCTCGTAGAGAATACGACCTGTCTCGCTCGTATGCAGTGTGATCAGCGGCGCGCCATGATCGATCGCGCATTCGATGGTGCGCTCCATGAGCGCCCGCGCGACACCACGGCGTCTGTGCTCCGGGGGCACGAACAGACCCAACGCGTAGGCTTGCCTGCCCTCGAGGTTGCGCGGCGAAGGCGGTACACGCTGCCATACCAGGATGATCGACCCTGCCGTCACCGCCGAGCCGCTCTCGTCGATCGTCTCCGCAATCCAGCCAGAGCATTCGTGTGCCGCAAGCGCATCGCGCAAATAGTCGGCGTAGTTCCGGGCGAGAACGCCGAGAAGCCGCTCATCGGTCCAACGCATCTCGCGATACATGCGAACTCGCGAGTCCACGAGCATGGGGATGTCTTCGAGTGTGGCGGCGCGCAACGTGTAGGTATCCATGAGAGGTATGTACCGCTTCGCGCTCCCTCGTTGACTAGCGCTACAGCGGCGTGCCCGGGTGGTCGAGATCCTCGCGTGCCCCATCGCTGGGCAACGGCGTGCCGGGCACGCGCGGTGCGGAGCCCGTCTTGCACGAGCTGCCGCAGCTTCCGCACGATCCGGTACAGCCCACAACCTTCAGAGTGTTACAGCGCGGGCAACGGACCTCGTCGGAGGCCAGCCCGCACGACGGGCAGAGTCGCTTGATCCCCATCTAGGCCACCCCCACGACACGCGCGACGATTCCGCCGAGCAGGAATGCGAACCCTATCGACCCGACCATCAGGCCCACGGTGTACGCCCAGCCGCGTTCCTTGAGAACCACCATGGTGCTGGCGATGCACGGAACGAACAAGGTGATCGTCACCATCGCGACGAGCAGTTGCGCATCGGACAGATTCATCGTGAAGAAGCCGGCCGCACCAAAGTCCCGGCGCACGAAGCCCATCACGAACGCGCGCGCCGCCTGAGGCGGCAGCCCGAGCCAGCCCACGGTGAGCGGGCGGGCAACCTGCATGATCCAGTCGATGACGCCGGTCACCTGGAGTGTGGAGATGAGTGCGGCTCCCACCACGAAGAACACCGTGACCTCCTTCATGAAGTGATACACCTTCATGCCGGTCTTTCGAACCACGTTGTCGAGGCGCGGGATGCGCAGGCTCGGCAGGTCGATGAGCAGGTCGGTCGACGTCCCGGGCACGAGCTTGTTGAGCACCGTTCCCACCGCCACGAACACGGCCATGAGGATGCCGAAGTACGCCGCAGCGTAGCCCGGGCCGGTCTTGGTCATGAGCGCCGCGATGACGGCGATCTGCGCCGAGCACGGAACCGCGATCGCCATGAGCGCGGTGGCGATGAAGCGCTCGCGCTTGCTGCCGAGGATGCGCGTGGTCAGCGTCCCCATCGTGATGCAGCCCAGGCCGAGGATGAGCGGGATGATGGCGCGTCCGTTGAGCCCCATCGAGGTGAGCGAGCGGTCGGTGAGCGCCGCGATCCGCGGCAGGTAGCCGGAGTCCTCGAGCAGGGCGAGCAGCGCGTAGAACCCGGCGACGAGCGGCAGAATCACCGCGAGCAGATAGGTGGGCGTCATCGTGAGCACGCCGAACTCGCCTGCGAGAATCGTGTAGACCGGCGAGCCTGGCGCGAAGGCCCTGCCCACGAGCCCCTGGATGAACGGGACGAAGTGCGCGTTCATGATGTCGCCTTCGAGGAAGCCGACGACGCCGCCTGCGATCCACTGCCCGATCACGACGTACATGACCGCGAGCAGCGCGAGCAGCAGCGGGACGCCCGTGAGCGGGTGCATCATCGCGTGCGACAGCTTCGCCGAGAAGCTCGCGCCTTGCGTGGACTCGGTGATGACGTGGCCGCACAGGTCGTTGACGCGGTGGCGGCGGCGCAGGTAGATCTCGTCGCGCGTATCGGACGGCTCGACGCCGTGGCGCTCGCTGACGAACGCGTCGCCTTCGAGCACGAGGAGCGCCTCGGCTCGCGTGCCCGTGTGTGCGACCATCTCGGCGATGTCGTGCTCGAGTTCCACGTCAGCGTGCCCGGGGCGTGCGCTCGGAATCGCGGCGATCAGGTTGTCGATCCCCTTGCCGTCGACAGCGACGGTCTCCACGACCGGCACGCCGAGGAGATCCTCGAGCAGGTCGCGGTCGATACCGACGCCTCGCTTGCGCGCCTCGTCGGCCATGTTGAGCGCGACGACCATCCTCTTGCCCATATCGACGAGTTGCAGGGTCAGGAAGAGGTCGCGCTCGAGGTGCACCGCGTCGACGACATTGATGACGATGTCGCCGGACACGATGATGTCGCGGGCGACGGTCTCCTCGTCGTTGAAGCTGGAGACGCCATAGACGCCGGGGGTGTCCACGAGATCGTGCTCGCCGACTCGACCGCGCGTGAGCTCGACGGTCGTGCCGGGGAAGTTGCTCACGTCGACATAGGTGCCGGTCAGCGCGTTGAAGACGACTGACTTTCCGACGTTCGGGTTGCCGACGAGCACGACGGTCTCACAACCGCTACGCGCATCGGTCGATCCGGGTGAGTGGCAGGAAGCTTCGGCCACAGTGACTCCTTCTGTGTGGTGCTGGCTCTGAGACGGGTGCAATCTCGGCGGGTTCGCCGTGCGCTGCCCTACGCGAGCCTGCGGACGCTGATCCTCTTTGCGAGTTCGCGTCCGACGGCGATCTCCTGGCGTCCGCTCTTGATCACGAGCGGGCCGGCAGGGACCCTGGTAACGCATTCGACGCATGCGCCTTCGGCCACACCGAAACGCAGCGCCTGAACGCGGGCGTGTTGGTCGTTCACCGAGATGATCTCGATTCGCTCGCCCTTGCGGATGCAGTCGAGCGAGCACACCGGGCGCATAGCAACAGGCGCGGGTGTGACTTCGAGGGTCTCGGCTACATCGATGGCGAGCGCGTCTGACATCCGGTGATACTCCCTGTGTTGTTCGGCTCGCCCAACGAGGCGAGTTAGCATGTACTAAGTCACTTGCATTGCAGATACTATGCCGTTGCGCGCACCCCGTCAAATCATCAGCGCGCCAGTGAGGATTGAGCTGGCGTGTGCTGGAACACGGCGCGCCCCGGAGTGTGGCGCGCTATTCTGTGCGCGGAACGGAATCCGACCCGGGAGCCCTCATGGCCTACGCATCCTTCGACGAACTGCTCACCGCCGCCGCCGAACACGGATCGCTCGGACGAGCCGCGCTTGCCTGCGAAGCCTCGGAATCGGAGACGCCCGCAGTCGAGCTGCGCGCGCGCATGGGCGAGACGCTCGGCGTGATGCGCGAGGCGATCGAGACCGGGCTCGCCGGACGCGCCCGCTCGCTCTCGGGCCTTGTCGGAGGTGACGCCGCCAGAGTGCTCGCATCACAGCGCGGTCCGCTCGGCGGGGTGTTCGCTCAGGTGGTGGCCTCGGCGCTTGCGACCGGCGAAGTGAACGCAGCGATGGGCCGCATCGTGGCAGCGCCCACCGGCGGTGCCTCAGGAGTGCTGCCTGCAGTACTGCTCACCGTGGGTGCGGAGTTCGGAGCCAGCGAGGACCAGCTCATCGACGCGCTGTTCGCGGCGGCCGGCATCGGCGCCGTCATCGCCACCCGCGCCACGCTCTCGGGAGCGGCCGGCGGGTGCCAGGCCGAGATCGGCTCCGGCTCGGCGATGGCCGCAGCTGCTGCGGTGGAACTCGCCGGGGGGACCCCGGCTGAAGCCGGACACGCCGCTGCGCTCGCGCTGCAGGGCCAGATGGGACTCGTGTGCGACCCCGTGGGCGGGCTTGTCGAGATCCCCTGCGTCTACCGCAACGCCACCGGCGCGAGCGTCGCCCTGTCCGCCGCCGAGATGGCGCTGGCCGGCGTGGAGTTCCCCATCCCGTTCGATCAGGTGGTCGACGCGATGGGGTTTGTCGGCCGCTCACTGCCGCCGAGCCTTCGCGAGACCGCGCTGGGCGGGCTGGCCGTCACGCCCGCCGGACGAGAGCTCGCAGCCAGAGCGTGCGCGCGCCACGTCGAGCCGTCAGGCGCGCCATCATGAGTTCGTTCTGATAGCATCAACGTGTCGAGGGGGAGTAGCGCTCCGGGTCACACGGACTCGGGGAGTCAGGCCGTCATCACGAGCCCAACGGCTCCGGTCCTGTCCATTAGCAGCGAGACTCTCGGCGGTACGTACACCTACGTAACCTGCCGAGGAGTTCATCTGTGACTGATCCCGCGCTACATCCCGAGAGCATCACCCCGTCCCCCGAGCCGCCTGTGGCGTACCACACCCTCACGGTTGCCGAGGTCGTCGTTGCGCTCGACACCGACCCTGCAGCCGGCCTGACCACCACTGAGGCCGCGCGCCGCCTCGCCGAGCATGGCGCCAATGTCTTGGGAGAAGGCGACCGCAATCCGGCATGGAAGCTCCTGCTGCGCCAGTTCCAGGACTTCATGATCTGGGTCCTCATGGCCGCCGCTCTTCTCGCCGGTCTCCAAGGCGAGTGGGTCGACACGATCGCCATCGCCACGATCCTCATACTCAACGCGGCGCTCGGCTTCGCCCAGGAGTACCGCGCCGAGCAGGCCCTCTCTGCGCTCAAGGAACTCGCGGCACCAACCGCGCGTGTCATTCGCGACGGTATTGAGACGAGCATGCCCGCCTCGGAACTCGTGGTCGGCGACGTCGTATTGCTCGAGGCCGGTGACCAGATTCCCGCCGACGGACGGCTTGAGCAAGCCGCCGCGCTCAGGATCATGGAGTCCGCCCTCACCGGCGAGAGCGAGCCGGTCCACAAGTCGGTCGCCGCCGTCGCAGATCCGAACGCCTCCCTGGGCGATCGCGTGGGGATGGTGTTCGCCGGCACCGCCGTGGCGGTAGGCCGAGGACGCGCGATCATCACCGCGACGGGCCGCGACACGCAGGTCGGCAGGATTGCCGATCTCCTGGCCCAGCAGGAAGACGAGGAGACACCGCTCCAGCGCGAACTCCAGCGGGTTGGAAAGCGCATCGCTCTCATCGTGCTCGCCATCGCAGCGATCATCTTCGCCGAGCAGTTCGCGACGGTCTTCATCGGCACCGGCGACTCGTTCGCCCAGGCACTGACAGACCCGGCCATCCGCGCCGGATTCGCCGGGTCGCTCCTCCTCGCGGTCTCGCTCGCGGTCGCCGCGATCCCGGAGGGTCTGCCCGCGGTAGTCACGATCGCCCTCTCGCTCGGAGTGCGCCGGATGGCCGAACGCAACGCCATCGTGCGACGGCTCACCGCAGTCGAGACGCTCGGCTCGACGACGTTCATCTGCTCGGACAAGACCGGAACGCTCACTCGCAACGAGATGACGGTGCGCCGCGCCGTGGTCGGCTTCGACAGGATCGCTATCGAGGCGGACTGGGGCATCGAGCCCGAGGACAAGTCGCCGGACGCTGCGGACCTGGCGATGCTGCTCGAGATGGCCGCGGCCAACAACGACGCCCGGCCGAAGTCCGGCGGCGGTTTCATCGGCGACCCGACCGAAACGGCACTGCTCGAGGTAGCGAGCCGGCTTGCGCCGGGGCACCTCCGCCCGCGTCGGGTGGCCGAGGTACCGTTCGATTCCGAACGCAAACGAATGACCACCATCCACAATCGTGAGGGCACGCGCATCGCGTTCGTCAAGGGCGGCGCCGACGTCGTCATCGCGCTCTGCACTCATGCGCGCATCCACGGTGAAGTCATAGAACTCGACGATACCGGGCGCGACACATTGCGCGCCACCAACGATGCTCTCGCCTCCGGCGGCTACCGCACCCTGGCTTTCGCGACGCGTGTTCTCGGCGACTCCGACACCGCCGAAGACGAGAGCATCGAGCGCGATCTGACCTACGTCGGCATCCTCGGGCTGGTCGACCCACCGCGGGAAGAGGTCGCCGATGCACTCGCGGAGTGCCGCCGCGCAGGCATCAAAGTGGCGATGGTCACCGGCGACCACGCGCTTACTGCACGCGCCATCGCGATTCAGATCGGGCTGCTCGCCGAAGATGCCCCGGCGACCTCGGTGATCACCGGTACCGAGCTCGCCGGCATGACAGACGAGGAGCTCTGCGCCCGCGCCGAGGACGTGCGTGTGTACGCTCGCGTGAACCCCGAGGACAAGATCAGAATCGTCTCGGCACTCAAGAACGATGGTGAGACGGTCGCTATGACCGGGGACGGAGTGAACGACGCGCCCGCCCTCAAGCGGGCCGACATCGGCATCGCCATGGGTAACATCGGCACCGATGTCGCGCGCGAAGCCGCCGACATGGTTCTGGCCGACGACAACTTCGCCACGATCGTCGAAGCGGTAGGAGAAGGCCGCACGGTCTTCGACAACCTGCAGAAGGTCATCTTGTTCCTGCTGTCGTGCAACATGAGCGAGGTGCTCGTCGTCTTCTCGACGGCAATCTTCGTCGCGTTCTTCCCCGAGCATGGAGTCCTCGCGCTGCTCCCGCTTCAGCTGCTCTGGATCAACCTCGTCACCGACGGTCCGCCTGCGCTGGCGCTCGGCGTCGATCCAGCCGACCCCTACGTCATGGACCGCACCCCTCGGGACTCCAAGGAGCCCATCCTCTCCGGCCCGCGCATGACGGAAGTCATCTGGCAGGGCATCGTGATGACCGTCGCCGCCCTCGGTGCGACGTTTGTCGCCGCTCCTCTCCTCGGCAGTGGGGACGCCGCAGAGAACACCATGCTGTTCACGATCCTGGTCTTCTCCCAGAAGCTGCATGCCTTCAACTACCGCAGCTCACGCGGATCGGTGTTTTCGAGGCAATCGCTGAAGAACCACTGGCTGCTTCTGGCATTCGTCGCCACCGTGGCCCTGCAGGTCTCGGTCGTGCACTGGGCGCCGATGCAGTCGCTGTTCAAGACGACCGCCCTGAACGCAGGCGAGTGGCTGCTCGTGATAGGTGCGTCGCTTCTCTCGCTGTTTCTCATGGACATCATCAAGCTCACCGTCGAACGACGCAGTGAAGCAACCCAAGCGATGGAAGCCGGAACGGAAGCCAAGTGAACGCAGGCCTCACCGACACCGAGCTCGCGCTGCTCGCACACGAGTTGCGCGGCGCGCTGACGGTCATCGTGGGACTCTCCGACCTGATCGGCAGTGGACTCTCCCCTGCCGATCAGGTCGCCTCACTCAAAGGCATAGACCGTGCCGTCCTGCGAGCAGATGCGCTCATTGCCGCCGCATTGGAGGGCAAAGCTGCCCTGCGGTCGACTACGGCCGAGCCTGTCGAGCTATCCGCCCTCGCGGATCAGGCCGTGTACGACCAGCGCGCCGTCACCGGCCGCGAGATCGTTCTCCATGCAAGCTCAGCGCCGGTTGTCAGGGGCGACGTGCATGCGCTCGGGCGTGCGCTCAACAACCTCATCGACAATGCGGTGAAGTACTCACCTGCCGACTCTCAAGTCGACGTGAGTGTGGGCGTCGAGGGAGCCTGGGCGGTGATCGAGGTTGCGGATCGCGGGTCCGGCATCCCCGAGGCGCAGCGCTCGGCGGTCTTCGAGCCGTTCGAACGCCTCGGCCGAGACGACACAGAGCCGGGCTCGGGGCTCGGCCTCTCCGTAGTGCGAAGCGTCGCCGACGCCCACGGGGGCGGCGCCTCAGCTCTTCCGCGCGAAGGCGGCGGGACGATCATGCGCCTCGTGCTACCGCTCGCCGAAGACTAGTTGTAGTTCCCACATAGGTTGTTGACAGTTGAGGACCCCGTCCTGAACGGTTGTTGGTGTCCAAGCCACAACTGAACAGGAGGGGTCCTCGTGTCGCATCCTAACGCGCGACTGACCGTGCATGGCAG
>Ga0209100_1000046_pt1 | contig 161173 bp, 135 predicted proteins | sample lystaG_FD_185480 | JGI IMG/M metagenome (GOLD analysis project Ga0209100, IMG submission 185480) | Glacier valley bacterial and archeal communities from Borup Fiord, Nunavut, Canada, to study Microbial Dark Matter (Phase II) -... | ecosystem: Environmental > Aquatic > Freshwater > Ice >...
GCGAATTGACCCCTACGTGGACCCGGATCAGGAAGTGCCGAACGCCGCCGTCTACCTGGCCAGTCCCGACGGTGCGACCTTCGAACTTGCCGTGCTCGATCGCGCGCAGTCGGCTGGCCTGCGAATTTTGTCCTGGCGCGAGGACGAGCGCACGGCAACAGTGGACTGGGAAGGTCACGAAGAATTGGGGGACGCGGCGGAACTGAACCTCGAGACGGGCGCACTCGACCCCCTCGACTTCACGATGCCGGGCAAGGTCCACTCGAATTGGGAGCTCCCTCTTGCCGTCAGCGCGGCGGGAACCGAGTTGTGGAAGGCGTACGGCGAGGGCAACCCCGTCCCCAGGTTCTACCGGTGGTCTCACGATGACGGATGGACGGCGGCTGCGGTCAACGACCTCCCGGGAATCGGCACCACGGCCGGCTTCGACTTGCTGGAGCAGATGGGCCCGGGCGTAAGTGCGTACGTTCGGAGCGATGGGCGCGCCGTGGCTCTCGGGCGTCCCGCCGAGGGCCCGGGTCTGTACGTCGGACAGACGGACGAGATCGCGATCTACGATGTTGACCGAGACCTCGTGACACTGACGAAGCCAACGGTGATGATGGTCGATCCCATCTTCACGAAGTGGTTGTCGTGGGACACCTTGGAGTTTGGCATTCAGGCCGCGAATGGCGAATTCTCATCGATCAACGAGGTGGCCGTCAACGGCGCCCCTGAGCAGGGTCCCGTGCCCGCGGACCTCGTGGACGGAACTCTCGGGCAGGCGGGCAGATCCGCCGTCGTCGGCTTCGATGAGGCCACCGCGAACGGCGTCTTCTACCGAGAGTGCAGCTGCTGACCTCGAGCCGGGCCGGCCGCAACTAGCCCTCGAGAGCCTTAGCCCTCCAGAGCCTCCGAAACGACGTCCTTCGCAGCGGCCTGCACCTCTTCGAGGTGTGACGCGGAGATGAAGGACTCGGCGTAGATCTTGTAGACGTCCTCGGTGCCGGACGGGCGCGCGGCGAACCATGCATCGTCCGTCGTGACCTTGAGGCCGCCGATTGACGCGCCGTTGCCAGGCGCCTCGGTGAGCTTGGCGCGCACGGTCTGGCCGGCGAGCGTGGTCGCGGGAACGCGGTTGGCGCTGAGCTTGCCCAGCGCGGCCTTCTGGTCCTTGGTCGCGGCCGCGTCGACGCGCGCGTACCAGCTTTCGCCCAGCTCGTTCGTGAGCGAGCGGTGCAGGGCCGAGGGCGATGCGCCCGTCTTCGCGGTGATCTCGGAGGCGAGCAGGGCCAGCGTTAGCCCGTCCTTGTCCGTGGTCCATACGCGGCCGTCCTTGCGCAGGAACGAGGCGCCGGCGGACTCCTCGCCGCCAAACGCGACGTCGCCGCTCAACAGGCCGGGAACGAACCACTTGAAGCCCACGGGCACCTCGACCACGGTGCGGCCCAGCTTCTTGCCGACGCGGTCGATGAGCGAGCTCGACACGAGCGTCTTGCCGATCTTGGCCGCATCGGGCCAGTCCGGGCGCGCACCGCTGTAGAGGTACGCGATCGCGGCCGCGAGGTAGTGGTTGGGGTTCATGAGGCCGCCGTCTGGTGTGACGATCCCGTGGCGGTCGCTGTCGGCGTCGTTGCCCGTCGCGATGTCGTACGGCGCGTTGGGGCCCTCCATGAGCGCGCGCAGGCTGGCCATCGCGTTGGGTGACGAGCAGTCCATGCGGATCTTGCCGTCCCAGTCGAGCGTCATGAAAGCGAAGGCCGGGTCCACCTTGGGGTTCACCACGGTGAGGTTGAGCTTGAACTCCTCACCGATCGCGCCCCAGTAGTCGACCGAGGCCCCACCCAAGGGATCGGCGCCGATGCGCACATCGGCCTTGCGAATGGCCTCGAGGTCAATGACCGACGGGAGGTGCTTGAGGTAGAGGTCCATGAAGTCGAAGCCGCGCGTGGTGTCCGCGGCCACGGCCTTGGCGTGCTGGAAGCGACGCACGTCCTTCCATCCGCCAGCGAGCAGCTCGTTGGCGCGCGCGGCGATCCAGCTGGTCGCGTCGGTGTCCGCAGGCCCGCCATGCGGGGGGTTGTACTTGAAGCCGCCGTCGCGTGGGGGATTGTGGGACGGCGTGATGACGATGCCGTCGGCGAGGCCGCGGCCCTCGGTGCGCAGCCCGTCCTTGTCCACGGCGCCGTTGGCGACCAGGATCGCGAGCGAGATGGCTGGGGTGGGGGTGTAGCCGTCGCGCGCGTCGATGCGCACCTCAACATCGGCCGCCGCGAGCACCTCGAGCGCGGTCTCCTGCGCGGGACCGGATAGGGCGTGGGTGTCCTTGCCCATGAAGAGCGGACCGTCGATGCCCTGATTGCGGCGGTATTCCACGATCGCGGCGGTGGTTGCCACGATATGCGCCTCGTTGAAGGCCGTGTCGAACGCCGAACCGCGGTGGCCGGACGTCCCAAACACCACCCTCTGGTCCGCGATGCGGGGATCGGGCACCAGGTCAAAATAGGCGCCGATGAGGGCGTCCACGTCGATGAGGTCTTCGGTCAGGGCTACGGTTCCGGCGCGCTCATGCATGGGGCAAGTGTGTCATCTCGGGGCCGGTATTGCACTCCGCGCTGGGTCACGGTCCCACCACGAAAGGGTAAAGGGGGGTTCTTGTCTAGGCTTTGACGAGGCTAGGCTAGGGGCGTGGCAGATCATGTCCCCAAGGCACCTGTGACCGCGGCCCCCACGAAGGTGGCCGCGGCGCGACAGCCTGCCGCGCGCAAGCCCAGGGCATCGGCCGCCTCCAGGGCCAAGCCCGTGCCTGCACCCCCTCTTGCCGCCGCGCTCATCGTGGCCCACAACCAGGCCCGCCGCATCGCCGCAACCGTGCGAGCCTGCCGGTCAATCCCAGGCATTGACCTCGTCCTCGTGGTGGACGACGGATCGTTTGACAACACGCAGGACCTCGCGCGCAAGGCCGGCGCGGTCGTGGTGCGCCACTCGCATCGGCGGGGCCGCGCGGTATCGATCGAGACCGGCGCCGCGGTGATCGCGATGAGGGATGAGGAGGGCGCTGTGCCTCGTGCCGTTCTCCTGATGGAACCTGGCCTTGGCAACGGAGCCGCGGGAGCGGCGCCCATCGTCGCCGCGGTGCTCGAGCAGGTCTCGGACGTCGCGATCGCGCTCGCCGACAACGCCGTGAGATCCACGGGAGCGACCGCGGGGGCGGCCCGCAAGGCCATCGCGTCGCTGTCGGGGTGGAGCCCCCTTCAGCCATTGAGTCGGGTCCGGTGTTTGACGCGAGAGGCGCTCGAGGCGGCGTTCCCTCTGGCACGTGGCGCGGGCCTCGAAATCGCGGTCACCCTGGATGTCATTGACGTGGGTCTCACCGTCACCGAAGTCGCATGCGATATGAAGCACCGGCCAGTCAAGCGCTCAGGGGCAGCCCTCACGCGCGCAAGCCAGTACCGTGACGTCATGATGGCCATCAGCGCACGCCGCATTCGACTGTCCCTGCGCACCACGCAGCACGCGGTTGAGGACACGTTCCACGTGGCGAGCCGGTCAGAGACGACGCCCGCCCCGGTGGTCGAGACTCCCGAGGCCCAGAAGGACGAGGCATGACCGCACCCATTTACGCGTTCCTGGGACCAGAGGGCACGTTCACCGACGCGGCCATGCGCGCGATGACCGCGGGACTCGACATCGCGACGATGCCCACCGTCGACGTTCCCGCCGCGCTCGCGGCCGTGCGCTCGGGCGAGGCTGACTATGCGGTCGTCGCGATCGAGAACACCGTCGAGGGCGGCGTCACCGCGACGCTCGACACCCTGGCGATCGGGGAACCGCTCGTGATTGTCGAGGAGCTCGTGCTCCCCGTGGCGTTTGAACTCGTGTCCCGCGAGGAGCGGTCGCTGGGTTCGATCTCAAGCGTCGCCGCTCACTCTCATGGTCTCGCTCAATGCCGTCGCTGGATCGCGGCGAATCTGCCCGAGGTCATCCAGGTCGCGGCCTCGTCCAACAGCGCCGCAGCCGTAGCCCTCGCCCAAGGCGCGGCGGACTTCGACGCCGCTCTGGTTCCCCCGGGCACTGCGGCCCGTTTAGGGCTTGCCTTGCTGCAGGACGGAGTGGCCGACAACGTCACAGCGGCGACTCGCTTTGTGCGCGTGGGACGTCCGGGTGCCATTCCCGCAGCCACGGGGGCCGACAAGACCACTCTCGTGGTGCACCTTCCCCACGATCGCTCGGGCGCGCTTCTCGAGATGCTTGAACAATTCGCCGTGCGCGGTGTGAACCTGTCGCGCATCGAGTCGCGGCCCATTGGCGACAAGCCGGGCGAATACGCGTTCTCGATGGACGCGCTCGCGCACCTCGACGAGGCGCGCATGGCCGAGGTCCTCGTTGGCCTCAAGCGCACCTGTCCCGTCGTGCTCTTCTTGGGCTCGTATCCAGCGGCACATGGAATGCGTACACCCGTGGCCCACGGGACAGCGGACGCGGACTATGCGTCCGCACATGCGTGGGTCGAGGAGCTCGGGCAAGGCCGCGCCGGCGCTTAGCCGCACCGGAATCTACGCAAGTTCTTGCGCGGCGCGCTACGGTGTGGCCATGACTGGACGTTTGGCCGAGGTGGCCCACAAGGTGGGTGTGAGCGAGGCGACCGTGAGTCGCGTCCTGAACGGCAAGCCGGGGGTGAGCGACGCGACGCGCGATGCCGTGCTTACCGCCCTCGACGTGCTCGGCTACGAGAGACCTACGAAGCTACGCGGAGAGCGCGCCCCGCTCGTTGGGCTCGTGCTCCCCGAACTGCAGAACCCCATCTTCCCCGCCTTCGCCGAAGTGGTGGGGGGTGCGCTCGCCCAGCGCGGATACACGCCAGTGCTCTGCACCCAGACAGCCGGCGGGATCTCGGAGAGCGACTATGTCGACTTCTTGCTCAATCAGCACGTGGCAGGAATCGTGTTCGTCGGGGGGCTCTATAGCCAGGCCGCCGCGAATCACGATCATTACGCGCGTATGCGGGAGCTCCGCCTACCTGCGGTCTTTGTGAGCGCAGCGGTTGAGGGCCTGGGAATTCACAACGTGACCGCCGATGACTCGGTGGCGATCGAGCAGGCGTGGCGCCACCTCGCGCAATTGGGCCACACCCGCATCGGCCTCGCGCTCGGACCCGCCGACCACGTGCCGTCGCGTCGCAAGCTCGCCGCCGCGGAACGCATGGCCGCGCGCACCTCGATTGCCTTGCCCCCTGAATTTGTCGAGTACTCCGAGTACTCGCTTGAGGCGGGACAGGCCGCCGCGGCGCGGCTTGTTGAGCGCGGAGTGACGGCGATCATCTGTGCGTCTGACCCGATTGCCTTGGGTGCGATTAGGGCGGTGCGCCGTGCGGGCAAGCAGGTTCCTGACGACGTCTCGGTGATCGGTTACGACGATTCGGCGCTGATGCCAAGCATTGACCCGCCACTCACCACCGTGCGGCAGCCGATCGATTCGATGGGGCGCATGGTCATCGACCTGTTGGTGAAGCAGATCGAGGGTCACGCGCCCCCCGCAGACGAGTATTTCTTCGAGCCCGAGCTGGTGGTTCGGAGCTCGACTGCGCGCGCAAAATCGCCGTAAGGATCATGAAAGTCTGAAAGTTGCTTACATTCTGTTAAGTTCTTGCGCAGAATGATTGAAAACGCTACAGTCGCTCCAGTCGACCCCATCGTGGTGGTCGCGGACGACGGGATGTTTTCGTGCGAGTCGATGAGCAGGTCCTCGACGACGCCACAGCGGCTGTGGCGAAGCAGGACGCCCCCCTTGGAGTGTCGCCCTCGACCGACGACGCTGAGTGGTGGCGCCACGCCGTCATCTACGAGGTGTACGTGCGCAGTTTTGCGGACGGCGACGGCGACGGCACCGGCGATCTTGAGGGTCTGAGGAGTCGCCTCCCGTACCTCGCCGCTCTGGGCGTCGACGCGATCTGGATCACGCCCTGGTACGCCTCGCCTCTGGCCGACGGCGGGTATGACGTGAGCGACTACCGTTCGATTCACCCCGACTTCGGGACCCTCTCCCAGGCCGAGGCCCTCATCACCGAGGCGCTCGCCTTGGGTATCCGCACCGTGATCGATGTGGTCCCCAACCACCTGAGCGACCAGCATCCGTGGTTCCAGGCGGCGCTCGCGGCGGGGCCTGGTTCTCCCGAGCGCGAGAGGTTCTGGTTCGTCGATTCCGACGACGTGCCCAACCACTGGGTGTCTCCCTTCGCGGGTGGGACCTGGACTCAGACCACCAACCCCGACGGCACGCCGGGCCAGTGGTACCTGCATCTCTTCACCCCCGAGCAACCGGACGTCAACTGGAATCACCCAGACGTTCGCCGTGAATACGAGGACGTGCTGAAGTTCTGGTTCGACCGCGGCGTCGGCGGGGTTCGCATCGACTCGGCCGCCCTCCTCGTCAAAGACGCGTCGCTCCCCAACGTTCCCGACTCACCGGCGGCGGGCGAGCACCCGTGGCAGGACCGCGACGAAATCCACGACATCTACAAGTCGTGGCGAGCGATCGCGGATTCGTACCCTGGCGCGCGGGCGCTTGTCGGCGAGATCTGGCTCCCCGACGTCGACCGATTCGTGCGCTACCTGCGACCCCAAGAACTGCACACGGCGTTCAACTTTGACTTCATGACAAGGCAGTGGACCGCGGCCGAGGTCCGCGCCTCGATCGACCTGACCTTGGCCGCCCACGCCCCCGTCGGCGCGCCCGCCACCTGGGTGCTGTCCAACCACGACGTCACCAGGCCCGTCACCCGCATGGGTCGCAGCGACTCGTCGTTCGCGTTCGAGGCGAAGGAGTTTCACACCCCTACTGATCTCGTGCTTGGCACGCGACGCGCCCGAGCGGCAGCCCTGCTCATCGCGGCGCTGCCCGGCTCCCTGTACATCTATCAGGGCGATGAACTAGGCCTTCCCGAGGTCGAGGACATTCCACGCCACCATGTGAACGACCCGATGTACTTCCGGTCGGGAGGCTCCCGTCCAGGCAGGGATGGTTGTCGCGTGCCTTTGCCCTGGAGCCGCGAGGGGCTCTCGTACGGCTTCGGTCCCGAGGGTGCGGCCGTGCCGTGGCTTCCTCAGCCACAGGGTTGGTCGTCCCTGTCCGTCGAGGCCCAAGAGCACAACCCGGCCTCCACCCTCGCCCTCTACAGGCGATCGATTGCCTTGCGCCGCGAACTCGCGGACCTGCGCGACGGCGACTTCGCCTGGATCGACGCGGGGGACTCGGCCGTGTGCTTCCGCCGCGGCGCGCACTTTGTGTGCCTCACAAACTTCGCTCCAACGCCCCTGCCCCTCCCCCAAGGGTCAGCGGTGGTGCTGGTGAGCGATGAGCTCGTCGACGGCGAGCTTCCACCCGATGCCACTGCGTGGCTCCGCATCTGAGTGAGCAGCCGTGGACTCTCACCACCCACCACAGAAGGGCATGACAATGAAGTCACTGAGATACAAGTTGGGGGCAGCGGGCACCGCTGCCGTCCTGGCGGTCACGCTGGCCGCCTGTTCCGGTTCCGGTTCTGATACCGATCCAGCCACCTCAGGCGCTACGGGCGGATCCTCCGCCGAGCCGATTACCCTGCGCGTCGTCAGCCTCATTCCGGGCTCGGACCAGGCGGCCTTCGACGCGTTCGATGCTCAAGTCGCGCAGTTCGAGGCGGCCAACCCCGACATCAAGATCAAGTCGGAGGAGTACGAGTGGACTGGACCGACGTTCACGGCCCAGCTCGCGGGAGGCACGCTGCCTGACGTCTTCACGATTCCTTTCACCGACGGCCTGACCCTCATCGAGAACGGCCAGTTGGCAGATATCACCGCCGACTTCAACAAGCTCGACTATGCGGACACGTTCAACCCGAACGTGCTCGCTCAGGTCCAGGACGCCAACGGCAATGTTTTTGGCGTGCCGACGGCGGCCTACGGTTCGGCCCTTCACTACAACAGGGCGCTCTTTGAGCAGGCGGGGCTCGATCCCAACTCGCCTCCCACCACGTGGGACGAGGTTCGCGCGGACGCCAAGACGATCTCCGACAAGCTGGGCGTCGCCGGATTCGCCCAGATGGCCGCGTCCAATACGGGCGGTTGGCAACTGACCGTCGCGACCTACGCGCGCGGCGGACGTATGGAGGTCGAAAACGGGGGCGCGGTCACCGTGACTGCCGACAACGAGGGCACGTTGAAGGCGCTGCAATACCTTCACGACCTGCGCTGGGACGACAACTCCATGGGCGCGGACTTCCTGCTCGACTGGGGCACCGTCAACCAGGGCTTCGGTGCAGGCCAGATCGGCATGTACACCTCGGGCTCCGACATCTACACCAACCTGATCCAGGCACAGGGAATGAACCCGGCCGACTATGGGGCAACCGTCATCCCGCTCGACGGTGCTGACTCGGGAACGCTCGGCGGCGGCACCATCGCCGCAGTGAACGTCAAGGCCGACGACGCCCACAAGGCGGCAGCAGTGCGCTGGATGGACTTCTACTACATGCAGAAGCTCATCAACAAGGACGCCGCCGTATTGGACGCCAAGACGCTCAACGAGTCGGACCAGGCCGTGGGAGTGCCAGCACTCCCCATCTTCGACAAGGCCACGTTCGACGAGTCTCGTGTGTGGGTCAAGGACTACATCAACGTTGACCAGGACCACGTGAGCTTCTTCAACGACGGCATCGGCGCCCAGGCGCTTGTGCCTGAGCCCAAGGCCCACACCCAGGAGCTGTACGCCGCCCTGGACGTGGTGGTGCAGGCGGTGCTGACCGACAAGAACGCCGACTACACGTCGATGCTCAAGGACGTCAACAAGCAGATCCAGTCGCTGATCGACGCCGACTGACCTGATGCAGGGCTGTCGGCGGCGCCCACAGGGAGCCGCCGACAGCGCCGCCCGGCTCACCAAGACTGACCTAGAGAGAGACGACCCGATGAGTTCAACAACGAGCCGCCAACGCGTGACGGTGGTGACCCGCCTCACGCGGTGGATCACCGGAGGGGGGCTATCGACCCTCACCTTCCTGCTGCCATTGCTGCTGATCTTCGGGATCTTCTCGTGGTGGCCGATCCTGCGCGCGGGCGTGATGAGCTTTCAGGAGACCAACCTTGTCACCTCTCAGTGGGTCGGCTTTGACAACTTCGTCAAGGTCTTCCACGATCCGAGTTTCTTCATCGCCGTCAAGAACACCGCCTACTTCGCACTGTTGGCGCTTGTCTTCGGCTATCCCGTGCCGCTGATTGGCGCTGTGCTTATCAGCGAGGTGCGCCGCCTCAAGGGCTTGTATACGGCGCTCGCCTACCTGCCTGTCGTGGTGCCGCCCGTTGTTGCCGTGCTGCTGTGGAAGTTCTTCTACTCCGGGTCGGCGACGGGAGTGTTCAACACTGTTCTCGGTTGGGTAGGAATCGGGCCGCAGCCGTGGATCCAGGATGCGCACATGGCGATGCCCTCGCTAGTCCTCGCCGCGACGTGGGGCGCGGCGGGAGGCACCGTGATCATTTACCTCGCGGCTCTGACATCCGTGCCTCCCGAGCTTTACGACGCTGCGGAGGTCGACGGAGCAGGCATTTGGCGCAAGCTGTGGAACGTGACCATGCCGCAGCTCAGGGGCGTGCTGTTCATCACCCTCATCTTGCAGATCATCGGGACGGCGCAGGTGTTCCTCGAACCGTTCCTCTTCACGGGGGGAGGGCCCGCGAATGCGACGCTGACCATCCTGCTCCTCATCTACCGCTATGCGTTCCAAAACAGTCTCGGCGGCGACTACGGCGCGGCCACGGCACTCAGCCTGATGTTGGCGGCCTTTCTCGCCATTTTGTCGCTCGTCTACTTCCAGGCGACTAAGAGATGGAGCACCTCATGACCACCTATTCACAGGTACCGCCAGCGGTGGCGGAGGAGCGGGTGGGCCCCGACGCCAATGCGAAGGTCGGTGGGACCCGACGCCGCATTGCGCGCCGCGGAGGAGCCCCCCTCTTTGACTCGTCCGAACGCACCCTCATGTCGGGCTTTGAGCGCCGCAAGCGAAGCGTGCGCTTCACGCTTTTCGCGATCAACGCGCTCCTCCTTATCGTGCTACTTGTGGCGGGCCTCGGCCCCATCATCTGGCTCGCGAAGTCGGCCATTACGCCCACACAGGACACCCTGCGCACGCCCATGGAGTTCTTCCCTGGTGGCACGGCATGGGACAACCTGTGGAAGGCCTGGGTTGATGTCAAGATCTCGACTCAGTTCCTTAACACCATCTGGGTCGCAGTGGGGTCATGGCTGGTGCAAATGCTGGTAGCCACCACAGGTGGTTTCGCGCTCGCGATCCTTAAGCCCGCATATGCGAAGGTGGTGAACGCGCTCATTATCGGCACCCTGCTCGTGCCTTCGGTCGTGCTGCTCGTGCCGTTGTATCTGACGATTCTTAACCCACCATTGATTGGCCACTCGCTGATCAATACTTTCTGGGCGGTGTGGCTTCCCGCAGGGGCGAGCGCCTTCAACGTGGTGCTCATGAGTCGTTTCATGGGCGGTCTCCCCTCCGAGATCTTCGAGGCGGCGCGCGTCGACGGCGCGGGTCCCTTTCGACTGTTCTGGAGCCTTGCCTTGCCGATGTCGAAGCCGATCCTCGGCGTCGTCTCGATCTTCGCCGTGCTCGCGGCGTGGAAGGACTACCTGTGGCCGCTCCTGGTCCTGCGTGACCCCGCGATTCAGCCGCTGTCGGTGCGGCTGCCGACACTGCAACAGGCAATCGAGCTCGATGTATACCTCGCGGCGTTGGCAATCTCCACGCTCATTCCCATCGCGATCTTCCTCATCTTCCAGAGGCTCATCCTGCGGGGCGCGGGCCTGGGCGGGGCGATCAAGGGCTAGTGGGACCCATCGATCTCGATGTCAACCATCCCGTCAAGGGAATTCGTGCACTGCTCGGCCGCGACCGCAGGCGGTTTGTGCTCGCGGCGCTCGTGTTCACCGTCAAAGACAGCCCACTGTGGCTGATGCCCGCCGTGACAGCCTCCGTGGTCGACGTGGTGGTGCAAGGAGGGCCCTTGCGTCACCTCGTGTGGCTCGCGGCGGGTGCCGCGATCCTGCTGGGGCAGAACTACCCGTTCCACATGTTGTTTGTGAGGCTCTTCATGGGAGCGAGCAGGCAGACAGGTGCGGACCTGCGCAACGCGCTCGTCGCCCGACTCCAGGTGCTGTCAATTGGCTACCACGCGAGGTCGTCGGCCGCAGTCATGCAGACCAAGCTCGTGCGTGATGTCGAGAACATCGAGTTGGCGTTACTGCAGGTGGGAACTCCGGCGCTCTCGGCCACCAATGTCTTCATCGGCGCGATTGTGATGACCGCATTGCAGGTCCCCAGATTTCTGCCCATATTTGCCTTGGCAGTTCCGTGCGGCGCGGCCCTTTGGTGGGCAGTGCGGCGCAGCTCAGCCAAGCGCAACGCCGACTTCAGGCGCGAGGTCGAGGTCTTCTCGAGCCGGGTCGGGGAGATGGCCACGCTGCTTCCCGTGACCAGAGCGCACGGCCTCGAGCACGTTGCCGCCGAGCGCGTGGCTGCTGGTGCGGAGGGGGTGCGCAGCGCGGGGCTGCGGCTCGACATCCTGAACGGCCGCTTCGGTGCCATCAGCTGGATCACCCTCCAGCTCCTCACCGTGGCGTGCCTCCTGGTGGCGGCGACCGTGTCGATCACGGGGCGAATCGCGATCTCTCCCGGGCAGGTGGTCCTCTTGGGGACCTACTTCTCGCTGTTGACAGGCGCGGTGACGTCGGTGCTCTCGCTGGCTCCTCTAGCGGCCAAGGCGGCAGAGTCTGTGCGTTCGATCGCAGAGGTGTTGCAGGAGCCGGACGTCGAGCTCAACGCGGGGCGGCGCGAAGTCAACACCGTGGCAGGGAATCTTCGGTTCACCAACGTGTCCTTCACGTATCCTGGCGCCGTCGAGCCAACGCTCGTGGGCATCGATCTTGAGCTTGTCGCGGGCACAACTACCGCCTTCGTTGGCGCATCGGGAGCGGGAAAGTCCACGCTGCTGAACCTCGTGCTCGGCTTCCTGCGACCCGACGAGGGGCTCCTCGAACTTGACGGCCAACCGATGCGCGACCTCGACCTGAGGACAGTGCGTCGTCACGTTTCTGTGGTGCCGCAAGAGTCGGTGATGTTCGAGGGCTCGGTGCGGGACAACGTCACATACGGCCTGGGTGAGGTCTCCGATGCTCGGGTGCATGCGGCGCTTGACGGTGCGAACGCACTGGAGTTCGTCGAGCATTTGCCTCAGGGCATCCACACGGTAGTGGGGGATCGAGGCGCGCGTCTCTCTGGAGGCCAGCGTCAGCGGCTGTCGATCGCAAGGGCCCTCATCCGTGACCCGCGCATCCTGTTGCTGGACGAGGCCACGAGCGCACTCGATAGCGCGTCCGAGGCGAAGGTGCGCACGGCCCTTGAGGGCCTGCTCGCCGATCGCACCTCACTCGTGGTGGCGCATCGGCTCTCCACCGTGAGGGCGGCCGACCTCATCGTCGTTCTCGACGGCGGCCGCATTGTGGAGACGGGCACCCACGACCAACTCGTGGCAAGGGCGGGAGTTTACGCACGGATGTATGCGTTGCAGAGTTTGTAGCGCCACCCATCAATTTTCGGTGGGGCGCCGCACGACTAACGCTCCGGCATCGACGGTCGCTGTGATTTCGCGCGCGAGGCCCAAGTTCTCGCCATCGGCCTGCACCTTGTAGAGGTGCTCCAGCTTCACGGTCATGGTGGCTCCGCGCGCGTGGTCGATGCGTGATGCGCCGTAGGCCTTGAGGACCGCGGGCTGCCGCACCCCTGCGCCTTGGGCGATGACGTTGCCGAACAGCCCCGTCCACCCGACGATTCCCGCGCGAGCGTCGAGCGTCACCGCGTCGAGCATGCCGTCGTCCGCCGTCGCGTCTGGGGCCAGGATCAGGCCGCCGGGGAGGCGCCCGACGTTGGCGAAAAGCACGCTACGCATCTGGCCGTTCACCTCTGGCGAGTCATCCACCGAGACCGAGGCGCTCATGCGCCGCGACCCCAGGTGCTTGATCGCGGCAAAGAAGTACGCGAACCAGCCAAGCCGACGCTTGAGTCGTTCGTCTGCTCCCGCGACCATCTCGGCGTCGAAACCCACACCGGCCATGACCAGGAACATGTGGTCCTCCTTTGGCCCCCTGGGACCGCGGTCGAGGGTGAGCTTGCCCACGTCAGTGGGGGCGTCCCTCCCGTCGAGCGCGGTGCGCACGAGCGCGGGGATGTCCCCCAGCGGAAGATCCATGTTGCGCGCGAAGATGTTCCCGGTGCCCACCGGAATGATTCCCAGGGGAACTCCCGTGCCTGCGAGCGTGCCCGCTACCGCGCGCACGGTTCCGTCGCCGCCGATCGCGACCACGAGGTCGGCGCCCGCGTCGAGGGCCTTCTTGGCGGCCTCGCCCCCCGCGTCCTCGATCGTGGTGAACAGCCACATGGGTTGCGGCAGATAACGGGTTGCACACGCGCGCATGGCCTGCTCGCGCACGTCCGCGATCCCCGACTTGGTGGGGTTGGCGATAAACGCGATCCGGTCGGTGCCCCTCTCCTTGATCCCAAAGTCGCCGTCGATCGATTGTGGGAGGGTCTCGATCCGGAGGAGCCGCCTCCAGAACGGAGGCACCGCAATGGGATCGCGGAGCCCGATGCGGCGCGTGATCGTCGCCGCGAGGGATAGCCCGACGGCCGCGGTGATCAGCGCGGCCGCCGCGATGATGTCGGTAAGGTCCGCATGAGGCATGGGTCGAGCGTACGTGCCCCCCGGTAGACTCGCCATCATGATTGACGTTGCCCTCCTCCGCTCAGATCCCGACCGCGTGCGGCAGTCCCAGCGTTCCCGCGGCGACGACCCCGCCGTGGTGGACCTCGTGCTCGCCGCGGATGAGCGCCGTCGTGCCGCGCTCACTGAGTTTGAGCACGCCCGCGCGGAACAGAAGTCGCTCGGCCGCGAGGTCGCTCAGGCGACGGGTGACGCCAAGGCGGAACTGCTGAAGCGCACCAAGGAACTCTCCGAGAAGGTCAAGGCGCTTCAGGCCGACGCGGACGCCGCGGGCGCCAAGGCGCACGACCTCCTCATGACCATCGGCAACCTCACGGAGCCAGGCGTTCCCGCGGGCGGCCCGGACGACTTCGTCGTGTTGCGCCACGAGGGCACGCCGCGCGACTTCAAGGCCGAGGGCATCGAGGTCAAGGATCACCTCGCGCTTGGCGAGGGCCTCAAGGCGATCGACATGGAGCGCGGCGCCAAGGTGTCTGGATCCCGCTTCTACTTCCTGACCGGCGTGGGCGCGCAGCTTGAGCTCGCGATCCTCAACGCGGCGATGGGCGTGGCGATGAAGCATGGCTTCTCGCCCATGATCACGCCGACGCTCGTGCGGCCAGAGACGATGCGCGGCACGGGGTTCCTCGGCAAGCACTCTGACGAGATCTACTACCTCGAGAAGGACGAGCTCTACCTGGTGGGGACGTCCGAGGTGGCGCTCGCCGGGTATCACTCCGACGAGATTCTCGACCTTGCGGACGGCCCGCTCCGCTACGCCGGTTGGAGCGCGTGTTTCCGCCGCGAGGCCGGATCGGCAGGGCGTGACACGCGGGGCATCATCCGCGTGCACCAATTCCACAAGGTGGAGATGTTCGCGTATACACAGGCTGAGGACGCGACAGCCGAACACGAGCGGTTCCTCGCGATCCAGGAATCGATGCTCAAGGCCCTCGAGCTGCCGTATCGCGTGATTGACACCGCCGGGGGAGACCTGGGCGCAAGTGCGGCCCGCAAGTTCGACTGCGAGGCGTGGTTGCCCAGCCAGGAGCGGTGGATGGAGGTCACCTCGGCCTCGAACTGCACCACGTTCCAGGCGCGTCGGCTCGCGATCAGGGAGCGCGGCGAGGGCGGCACCCAACCCGTCGCGACCGTGAATGGCACCATCGGTACGACGCGCTGGATCGTGGCCCTGTTTGAGAACCATCAGCAGGCCGACGGCAGCGTCTACCTTCCCGAGATTTTGCGCCCGTACTTTGGCGGCGCCGAGTTCCTGGTACCCGTCGCGTAGTGCGAGTCGCTTCGCCGCGGAGTTCACCCGACCGTCACTCGACCGTGACCGTTGCAGGCTCGCGCGCGTCGTAGGGTCAATCCATGGCAATCGCACCCGAGGACCTCGACCCGCCCCTCAGCCTCGAGGACTGGCGACTTGTGGGCCTCGATATCGACGGCACGCTCATGCACTGGGGCGGCGACATTTCAGATTCGGTGATCGAAGCGATCGAGCGCGTGCGCCTCTCGCGCAATCACGTCGTGCTTGCGACCGGTCGCAATATTCTGGCGACGATGCCAGCGATCAAGCGGCTCGGCATCAAACGCGGCTGGGCGATCACGTCGAATGGCGCGGTGACGATCCGCCTCAACCCGCGCGCGCCCGACGGGTATGAGATTGTCCGCACCGTCACCTTCAACCCGCGTGCGGCGCTCGAGCTCATCGTCGAGGAGATGCCCGATGCGTACTTCGCCGTGGAGGACCTTGGCAGGGGATTCCGTGTCACCAAGGAGTTCCCCATGGGCGAGCTCGTGGGGGAGCAGCTCGTGGTGGACTTTGATGCCCTGTGCCACGACGACGTGACGCGCGTGGTGATCAGGGCGCCTGGCGTCGATGTGGAGCACTTTGACGGTGTCGTGAAGCGCATCGGCCTCAACGATGTGACGTATGCCGTCGGCTACTCCGCATGGCTCGACCTCACGCCTCCGGGGGTGTCGAAGGCCTCGGCGCTCGAGATCCTTCGCGAGCAGTTGGGCGTTCACCCCGAACACACCGTCGCCGTCGGGGATGGCAACAACGACATCGAGATGCTGCTCTGGGCGCGCGACTCCTATGCCATGGGTAACGCGCCAGAGCGAGTGGTCGAGGCGGCGGGTACGTTGGTGCGACCAGTCGACGAGGATGGGGTGCTCGAGGTGCTGAACCCGCTGGTAGATCCGCTACGTCTTTCGATGTAGAGGGTGCCGCCTCCGTTGGCCTCCGGCCGCCAGTAGGCTGGTCGCATGACGCTATTGGATGACGCGACACACAGCATGTGGCTCGACGCAGAGACCCGCAGGCTCCTCGATTTCGGCGTGGCGAGCAAGGACCCACGCGGAGGTTTCGGCTGGCTACGCGACGACGGCACTCGCGACGGTTCGCGGCCCGTCGAGTTGTGGATCTCATGTCGCATGACCCACGTGTATGCGCTCGCGGAGATGATGGGATTTCCTGGTGCGGCCGCATTGGTCGACCACGGCATCGCGTCTCTCGCGGGTTCCCTGCGCGATGCGGAGCACGGCGGCTGGTTCTCGGCGATTGACGCGGACGGCCCCGCCAACGATGCCAAGGAGGCGTACGCCCACGCGTTCGTGATCCTCGCGACGTCCTCGGCCGTTGCCGCGGGGCACGCAGACGCGATGCCGCTCTTGCATGAGGCCATCGCGGTGCATACCGAGCACTTCTGGGACAACGCGGAGGGCATGGCCCGAGAGTCGTTCTCTCGCGACTGGACCACCGAGGAGCCCTATCGCGGCGTCAATGCCAACATGCACACGCTCGAGGCGTATATGGCCGCGGCGGATGCGCTCGCGGACGCCGAGCTCTTGGCGCGCGCCCTGCGCATCGTGACCCGTGTGGTCGACGTGTTCGCGCGTGGCAACGACTGGCGCCTCCCCGAGCACTTTACGAGTAGCTGGGAGTCCCTGCTCGAATTCAACATCGATGCCCCTGCCCATCCGTTCCGGCCGTACGGCGCGACCATCGGCCACGGGATCGAGTGGGCGAGGCTCACGCTGCAGGCGGAAGGCTCCTTGCGCAATGCGGGCCTCGACGCTCCCGCTTGGATGGCCGATGCGGCGGCTCACCTCTACGACCGCGCAGTGAGTGACGGCTGGGATGCCGACGGCGCGCCCGGATTTGTCTACACCGTGGACTGGCAGGGCGCTCCCGTGGTGCATGAGCGGATGCACTGGGTCGTGGCGGAGGCCATAGGGGCCGCCGCGGTGCTGTACCGCCGGACAGGCGAAGACCGCTTTGGCGACGACTACGACCGCTGGTGGGCCTATGCGCGCGAGTTCCTGATCGACCCCGAAGGCGGGTCGTGGTGGCACGAGCTTGACCAGCACAACGCGCCGTCGAGCCTCGTCTGGCAGGGTAAGGCGGACCTGTACCACGCTGTCCAGGCGACGCTTATTCCCCGCCTTCCGATCGCGCCGGCACTCTCGTCCTCGCTCGCGGCAGGCAATCTCGCGGCGGGCGAAAATGCACGGGCATAGCCCCCGCGGTGTGCCCGGGGCCCATTAGGGCACCAGGATCACTTTTCCGAAGACCTCGCCCGAGTCGAGCAGGTCGTGTGCCGCCTGGGCGTCCTTAAGCGGAAGTGACTGGTGGATGATCGGCCGAACCTTGTCGGGAATGAGCGGCCAGATTTCGCGGCCGACCGCCGCCACGATTGCGGCGCGTTCAGCGTGGGGGCGAGCCCGGAGCGTCGTGCCGATGATGCTCGCGCGCTTGGACATCAGCGTGCCTAAGTCGACTTCGGCCCTGGCCCCGCGCTGTAGCCCAATGACGACGAGCCGTCCGCCCGTGGCCAGCGCCGCGAGATTGCGCTCAAGGTAGGCGGCCCCAATCACATCGAGAATGACGTCGGCGCCACCGAGCGCCTGCGCTGCGTCGACAAAGTCCTCGGACTCGTAGTCGACCGCGACATCGGCACCAAGCTCAAGGCATCGGCGCACACGCTCCGGGCCGCGGGCGGTCGTGATTACGCGCAAGCCGAGTGCCTTCGCCACCTGGATCGCAAACGTCCCTATGCCACCGGAACCACCATGGATGAGCAGCGTTTCACCTGGTAAAGCGCGTGCGGCCATGAAGTTCGACCACGCGGTGCAGGCGGCCTCCATGATGCCGGCCGCCTCCACGAGCGTCAACCCAGACGGCGCGGGAAGCACCAGGTCAGCCGGCACGGCGATGGCCTCGGCGTAGGCACCACCGCCAACGAGAGCACATACGTGATCGCCCACCTTGAACCCCGCGACGCCTTCGCCCACGGCGCTCACGACTCCCGCGCACTCAAGCCCCGGCCACTCGGGCCAGCCCTTGGGTGAGGGATACAGGCCACGGCTCTGGAGCACGTCGGCACGATTCACTCCCGCGCCCGCTATGGTGATCACCAACTCGCCCGAACGGGGGGTCGGCGCCTCCGCCTCGGAGGGCGAAAGAAGGTGGTCCTCGCTGTGAGATGTCACACAAATATTGCGCATTGGGGATTCCGCCCTATTCCATCATCGTTCAATCGGTATACGGTCTCATAGCGACGGTCGCAATGACGGGCCTCATGTGGTTCGGGATTCGTGCCGATACCCCAAGGACCAGAACGTCACGGTGATGTTGCTTGACCTGCCGCAAAGGCGCTGGCGGGCACGAGGGAGAGGTTCATGCTTCAGAGGCTTGGAATCCGCGGCAAGCTGCTGATGGTCGTCGCTGTGCCGACATTGGTGTTGCTTCTTGCCGCCGCCCTCGTGGTGTGGAATGCAGCCTCGACGTACTCGGCGAGCCGCAACACCAGCCAATTGTCTGACCTCATCCAAAAGGGAACGCCAGTCGTTGCCGCGGTCGAGGCCGAGCGCTTCGAAGTCACGAAGTACTTGCGTGCAGTCTCGGACGGTAACGCCGACCGAGTCGCCGCTCGCGCCAGCGTCGATACGACTGTTGCCACGCTGAACGAAGCTGGACAGGCAGACCCGGACTTTGCTCCCATCGCCGCACAGATCGTCGCCGCAATAGCGGGAGCCAATGGTGAAGAGTCCTTGAGTACGGCGCGGGAAATCGCCACGGTGGACACCGTTCCCGGAGAGTTCGCTTCGTGGCCAGACGCTGAAAAGGTCCAAAGTCAGGTCGAGGTCTACACCCGGATTGCTCAAGAGGTCACGGACGCAGCGGCTAGCGCCCCGCAGGGCGACATTGGCACGCTTGCCAGGAGTCTGCCCACATTGATTCGCGCGGAAGGCAACACCACACTCAACTACCTCACGGACGCGCGGACAGGTGCTGAGGAGCTTCCGGGTCGGTTTGATGAGGTGGATCGATCCGCGCGGGTCTTCACCAGCGCGGCCGAGAGCCTCAGCGGCAACGCCGACAACAAGAGCGTGGTGGCTTACCTCGATAGCTTCTCGGCAAAGCTGCAGGGGATCGGTGACCTCCGCGAGCAGGTGCGCGCCGGTACGGTTCAGATCGCCAGCGCGCAGAATGACTACACGGCGATGGTGAAGGATTTGCTCGGTTCGGCGCGCGAGGTCGGAAACTCCACTACAGACCGGACGCTGGCGGACAACGTCAATGGCTTGGTGTCAGTCGCGGAACTCGTCGAGGCCATGCGCGTCGAGGAGGTCTACGTCAACCGCAAGATTGATCAGGGCTTCTGGCGTCAAGGCGAGGCCGCGCAATACCAGGCGTACTACTTCGGCTCCAACAACGCGCTCGCCAACGCCCAGATCGCGGTGGCCCCACTCACGGGCATTACCCCTGTGCCCGACATCGGCGCGTCCTATTCGCGGCTGGAGATTAACGGGTACGGGACGATCAGAGAGACCCTCATTAGCGACACGAGCGACCGTGCGTTGCTGAACCAGCGCGCGAACGAGTGGCCGTTGCAGGTTGATGAAGAGCTCGCTGTCGTTCTGCCGGTTCTTGGGGAGTTGACGAGTGCGGTAGATGGTCGTGCTGCGACGGTAGAGCGCGCCAGCCTCATCCAGGTGATCGCGACCCTCGCTGCCGCCGCGATCGTCTTCATCGTCACCCAGCTCATCACGCAAGCCATCGCGCGCCGCATCATCAACCCGCTCCGTCGCTTGACCACCACCGCTACCGCAGTGCGTCAAGAACTGCCGCGACTCGTGGAACGAGTCGCCATGCCAGGTCAGACCGTCGACCTGTCGGAGGTGCAGATTCCTGTGGAATCTCAGGACGAGGTCGGCCGTCTCGCAGAGGCCTTCAACTCGATTAACGCGGCGACTCTGTCGATTGCCGCCGAACAGGCTGCCCTGCGTGGATCGATCTCGGAGATGTTCGTCAACGTCGCCCGCCGCGACCAGGTGCTGCTCAACAGGCAACTTGCGTCCATCGATGAGATGGAGCGCACCGAGGACGATCAGGACACACTCACCAAGCTGTTCGCCCTCGACCACCTCGCCACCCGAATGCGTCGTAACAGCGAGTCTCTCCTCGTGCTTGCAGGCATCGACACCGGCCGCAGGCTGCGCCGCCCCATGCCGCTTTCAGACGTGATCCGCACCGCATCGTCTGAAATCGAACTGTACGAACGCGTTCAGTTGGAGCTCGACGCCGACCCCTCGATGCTCGGACACTCGGCCCTGACCGCCGCGCACCTCTTTGCGGAGTTGCTCGAAAACGCCACCGTGTTCTCCGACCCTGGTACCAAGGTGATCGTGCGCACGATGGAGAAGGACGGCGCGTTCACTGTGTCCGTGACCGACTCGGGCATCGGCATGACGCCAGAGGAATTGGCGGAGGCGAACTCGCGCGTGGCGTCAACCGCCGCATCCGAGATCCTCGGGGCTCAGCGACTCGGGCTCTTCGTGGTGGGGCGCATTGCACGCCGCGTCGGCGCGCGCGTCCAGATCGACTCGGCCGAAGGCAAGGGCACCGAGGCAACAGTGGTCATGCCGGCATCATTGTTCGACACCGCTGCGGGTTTCGCGTCCGGCCACGTGAGCACGACGACGGCGGACGACACCCTGCACGCGCCCGCTGCGCTCTTGCACCACGACGCGACACTCGAAGAAGTCGATGAGCCCGTTCCGTCGCGAAGAGGCGTATCGGCTTATCAGCCCACCGTGATCGAGCAAGGCCCGAGTCTGTCGGAGCGCCCTCCGGAGTTTGAGCAGTCAGAATCAATCCCGTTCGATAGTGACCCCGAGCCGACGCCTTCCGGCTTGGACGCCGATGCCATCGGGAGCCTTGTTGCCGCGGATGCCGCGGAGGCACCCGCAGCCGTTCCCGTGAATCTCGACGAGCTCACCTCGGGCATGACCGAAGTGGGCCTGCCCACTCGTCGCCGTCGCGCTCCTGCCGCATCCGGTGCCGCGCTCGACACGAGCAGCATTATTGCTTTGCCGCAGCGCGCGTCGGAGGCGCAATTGAGTGCGCTCCAGGGCGCGGCCACGACCGGATTCACTCCGATCTTGGCTGCCCACGAAGTGTCTCCCGAGACTGCAGAGGCTCGGTCCCGCGTGTTCCGTGGGTTCCGTCCCCTGCGAGGCAACGAGGGCGAACCCGTCGACTCCCGTTCCGATGGAGAGTCCTTGGGTCATGAGGTCCGTCGAGGAGCTAGTGTCGAGGATCCGGCGCAGGGCATCGGCATGGAAACTTCCGCAAGCGGGGGGTTCCAGTCAGCGCCAGTTCTGCCTTCCCGGGCTCCCGCACCGCAGGCTCCCGCACCGCAGGCTCCCGCACCGCAGGCTCCCGCGCCGGCTCCCACAGTGCAGGCTCCGGCATGGCAACCGCCCGCACCGCAGGCCCCCGCGCCGGCTCCCACAGTGCAGGCTCCGGCATGGCAACCGCCCGCACCGCAGGCTCCGGCAGCGCCGGCTCCCACAGTGCAGGCTCCGGCAGCGCCGGCCCCCGCGCCGCAGCCTGACGACGCGACCGCGGGTTTTGAACCCGTCGAGGCGGGAGTGGATCGCTCAATTGCCGTGATGCGGAACTTCGCGATCGACGCGTCGGACCGGGGAGGCGATCGTGCGCCCGTTTCACGCCAGTCGCCGCTCATCAGGACCGGGTATGACGATGATCTCCATGGCGGCGCAGAGGACCAGAGCCTCGACGGCTCCCGTTTCGCGGAAATGCTCGTTCCTCAGCTCGAGGCTGATGACGAGCCGGCCCCGGTGGTGCCTGAGAAGCGTGCCGAAGCCAGCAACGCAGATGGCCCCGAGCGCGTCGAGCCGTCGGCGGGTGTCGAATCGGTGTCGCTTTACGACGACCCGGCTCCAATGGCGCCCCCGTATGCGCCTCAGACGGTAGCGCCCAATCCGGTGGTGAGCGCGCCCAGCGGGGCGCCTGCCAGTGCGTACGTATCGCCTTTGTATCCCGCGCCGGCGGAGCCAGTGAGGCAGCGCCCGCTAGCCGAGCCGCAGTTTGAAGCGGATCCCGTGACTTCGGTGCCTAGCCTCGACGAACTCATCATGGATGGGGCCGGACCTGCGCAATCTGACTATCGCGGAGGATTCTTCTCGAGGTTGTTCGGCAAGGGAGGCAAGGCGGAGAACCTGCCGGGCCAGAACGTTGCACCGGCACCGGGAGAGCGCCCGATCGCGTATGCAGCCCCCGCGAGGCCCGCGGTCTCGTGGATGACCCCTGTTGAGCAACCTGAGTCCCGGCAAGTGGACGTTCAGCCGCAGTCCGAATATGTCCCCACGGAGTCGGCGCCGCAGGGCACGGACGTGAGCGCGATGCCCGCGTATGAGCGGTCCAACGACCAGCCGGGATTTGCCCCGGCATTGCCCGAGGAGCCTGCAGCTACGCCTTCCCCGCTCGGCGGATTCTCGCCCGCGGTCCAGGATGACGGCGGGCCGCAGTGGACCATGCTGCCGACGAGCGGGTACGCCAGCACGGAACCCGTGGCGGAGGAGGCCCCTGCGCCTCAGGCCGCCCCGTCTGCAGCGCCCGAGGATTGGGCGCCTCAGCAGGCCACCCCGTCTGCAGCGCCCGAGGATTGGGCGCCTCAGCAGGCCACCCCGTCCGAATATGCCAGCGTGGAGTTGGCCACGACCTACTCGCCTGATCAGTTGGCGAATCCTCGTGGTTGGGAGACCGCCGGTGCCAGCGCGCTGCAGGCCGCAGCCCCCGAGGCCGCGACCTCGTATAGGCCGGTTGTGCAAATCTCTCCCGAATCCGGGGAGTCGGCCGATGTGGATTATGTGTCGGCCGTTTTCTCGGAGTTGAGTTCGCTTGCCAGCGTGCGTCCCAAGGTTGCGACGACCCGCGCGGGCCTTACCAAGCGCACCCCCGTGGCGCGACAGAAGCCCGCTCCGGAGCCGGAGCAAGCTGTCGCTCAAGTGCCGCGCGACGCGGAAGCGGTCCGTACTCGCTTCTCGGCGTTCTACTCTGGCACTCAGCGTGCAAGGGATGACGCGCACAATTTACGTGGCACCACTCACGATCCGCTCACCGAATGATGAACACACTCAAGTGCGTCCCACACGGGGACCACCGCAACAAGGAGGACAAGTGACCGCGCTCAGTACCGAAGCCACCAACTTTGGTTGGCTGCTGGACAACTTCGTCCAGACCGTACCCGGAACGCGCCACACGCTGGTCGTCAGTGCTGACGGCCTACTTATGGCGATGTCGAAGAATCTCGACAGGACTGGTGGAGACACCCTTGCTGCCGTGGTGTCCGGAATGGCATCCTTGACGCGCGGTGCAGCGCGTCAACTCAAGGCGGGCGAGGTTCGCCAATCCATCATTGAGATGGACGAGATCTTTCTGTTCTTGATGAGCGTCAACAACGGCGCTGTCTTGGCAGTTGCGGCAGACTCGACGTGCGACGTTGGCCTTGTGGGGTACGAAATGACCCTGCTCGTGTCGCGTACCGAAAACGCTCTTACGCCCCAGCTCATTACTGAAATGCGGCAGAATCTCCCCACCGATGGAGCCCTCCGCTAAGGAATCACTATGACGGAAACCGTGGACCCGTACAGAGGTGCGGACGATGAGGCCTATACGGTCCGGCCCTACGCCGTGACCGGTGGGCGGGTGAGTGGCGCCTCGAAGGGCCTTCCCATGGAAGCTCTCGTCCAGGCGGAATCCGGCGCACACAATACTCGCGGGCTCACGCCTGAGAAGAGAAAGATCCTGCAGCTCGCTGCAGGTCAATATCAATCTGTGGCAGAACTCTCGGCCCACACCCGGCTCCCGCTGGGCGTGGTACGCGTGCTCGTCACGGATCTTGCTGAAGAAAAATTCCTGACTATTCACACCAGCGGGACGGCCGACGACGAGGCGACGCACGATGCCAGCGGCGGTCTATCCCTGAGCCTTCTGGAGAGTGTCCTTGATGGCATCGCAGCCCTCTAACGCGGCGGTCGCGCCAAGCGATACGCCGATCGCCCCAACGGTCGTCAAGATTGTGATCGCGGGTGGATTTGCCGTAGGCAAGACCACCTTCATCGGCTCAATCTCTGACATCGACCCGCTGAACACCGAAGCCGCCATGACGGAGCATTCCGTTGGCGTCGACGATGCCGGCGGCGTGACTGATCGGAAGACCACCACCACGGTGGCAATGGACTTCGGGCGCATCGCGCTGCCCGGAGCCCTCTGGCTCTACCTGTTCGGCACGCCCGGGCAGGACCGCTTCTTGTTCATGTGGGACGACCTTGTCCGTGGCGCCATCGGCGCATGCGTGCTGGTCGACACGGAGCGTCTTGACCAGTGTTTCCCTGCCGTCGATTACTTCGAGGGCAAGGGCATCCCCTTTGTGGTGTGCGTGAACTGCTTTGACGGCGTCGCACGCCACAAGCTCGAGGATGTGCGTGAGGCCTTGGGCGTCCCGCCCGAGGTTCCCATGATGTACACCGACGCTCGTGAGCGTTCGGCCACTAAGCAGGCTCTTATCGCGGTCGTTCAGCTCGCGATGCAGCGTCTCAAGTCTTAGCAGTACGTGTGTCGCGGCCGCGTCCCTGGCTCTACGCCAGGGACGCGGCCGTTGCTGCGTCGAGGGTGAGGGCGTAGGGGCCCGGCCCGTTTGCGAAGCGATCGCGTGAGGGCCTGCCGCCGACGTGTTGGTCATTGACGCCGTGAGTCGCGCCCGCGACGGCGCGGCCCGACTACCCTGGGGACGTGATCTATCTCGACGGCTCCGCGTTGGTGCGCTTTCTCCCAGGCGTGCGCTATTACGACGAGTGGATCGCCTGGGTGGTGCCGCGACTATCCGACGTCGCGACCACCCAATTGGGTCTCACCGAGTTGAGACAGGCCGCTGAATTGTTCCCCCGCGAAACCAAGGCGAGGGCCTTCGAAATCGTGGAGCAGGTCAAGTCGAGGATCCCCTCGATCCGCTTCTCCGACGAGAACGTCTCCGTCTCGACTCACGCGGCGTCGGTGCTCAAGCCCTTTGCCGCCCTGCATGTGGGCGCGGCGGTCACGCACCCAGACATCGACACCATCGCGACGTATGACGCGGAACTCGCGCGCGTGGCCGTGCTGTATCAGCTCAAGGTCGTGACGCCAGGCATGCCCGACGGGTGGCAGGACGGCGTGCCGGTCGCACAGCCTGGAGCATAGGCGCGTCCGCCGCGGCGATTGCGTACGAGCGGCCGCTTGCAGGCCTCGTGACGCGGCGAGGGTCCGAGGGCTGGCACAATGGCTCAGCAGCGCCCTCGCGGGCGCTCAGGAGAGTTGACCGAGCGGCCGAAGGTGACAGTCTTGAAAACTGTTGAGGCGTAACCCGCCTCCGCGGGTTCGAATCCCGCACTCTCCGCCGCAGTGCCTGGCCGGCCGCTAGGCGCAGCACGAGGAGCCACAGGAGGCCGCTAGAACGCCTCCGACGGCCCTGACGGCACTCAGGGCCAATCGGTGCTTTACGCGAGCTCCCTCGCGCGTGGCGGTGGTGAATCCCGCCTTCTCCAATTGCTTGAGGTGATGACTTGCGGTCGCGTCGGTGACGCCGAGCAGCGCAGCCGCGCCGCGAGTTGATCGACGTCGTCAAAGGTCGCGAAGGCTCTCGAGCACGCCGGGACGCCGCGACGGCCGCCGGTCCGAGCACCCGTCCGAGGGGTCTCCGCGTGCCCACTTTGCTTGCCCGGGCCCAGTGCCGGTAGTCTGATGCTCCGTTATTGGAGACGTCGCATAGTCCGGTCTAGTGCGCGGTCCTGCTAAGACCGTGAGGGTGTTAAAGCCCTCCGTGGGTTCAAATCCCACCGTCTCCGCCGAGTTCGTGCTTGCCTGTCAAGCCGGTATACTCGTTTTTCGGTCCTCAGGGATCTAAGCGCCCGTAGCTCAACGGATAGAGCATCTGACTACGGATCAGAAGGTTGGGGGTTCGAATCCCTCCGGGCGCGCTGACAAGACAGGCTCCTCGCACCACACGGTGCGGTGGGGCCTGTTGTCGTTTCGGACCCCATGCGGCGCGAAGTGTGACGAGGCAGTCAGGGTGAGGTAGAGCCCAGCACGTGGCCCTCGTCGTCGAGCTCGACGCGCAGCCTCGAGTCCTCGCCCGAACTCACGATGGATACCGCTACCCGTCGGCCCTTCGGGGCGAGGCGGACGGTCACGGCGCCCGCGGCGGTCGCGTCGAGGTGATCAACGATGACCTCGCTGAGCCTCACCATGGCGTCGCCGGTCGGGAGACCCTGCCCGCGGTCATCGAGCAGCGTCACCTCGACGCCCCGCTTTCGCGAGGCCGTGGCGGCCTCCGCAATGCGGGGGTTCATGAGCGAGCGCCCGCGCACTCCGTCTCTGAGGAGCGCCTCGGACGTGGCGTAGCGGCGGCGTGATTCGGCATCGACGGGGGGTCCCTGTGCGACGAGCGCCTCGAGCAAGGGGCCCGCGGACGTGCGCAACTCGATGACTCTCCGCTTGCGGATCTGCGCCGCGGTGGCTCCCTCGGCCGCCTCGATCGCGGAGCCGACGGCGAGCGCATCAAGTTGGTTGATGCGTCGGGCCGTGCGACGCAGGTTGAGTGCGAACAGCGTCGCGACCAACAAGATTGCCGCATGGGTGTCGAGAAGCAGGACTCCATCGAGTGGACCGCGTCCCACGGCGACCGACCAGCCGATCGTGCCCGTCGCCATGAACGCATACCCCAGCCATGCGGCCGCAGGGCGCCCTCTCATGGCCAAAAAGAACAACATCCAGGTGTTGGAGCCCAAGTGCCAACTCGCGCGCCCTGGGGGGCCCGTGTCGGGAAGCTGGTATGCCACGAGCAGCGTGCTGGCCGCGACGGCGACCAGGATCCCTGCGGTCCACAGGAGCGGGAAGGGATCGGGGTGGTCGAGAACCAGCAGGACCACCGCAGCGTTGACGATCAGGACGGCAAGGAGAACTGGTCCGCGGTGCTTGACCTCATCGAGCGTCGCGAACGCGTAGAGGAAATTGGAGAAGACGAAAAGCCACATCACAATGCGGGCGGAATGTGACGAGAGCCCCAGGAGTCCCGATACGTCGACTACGCCGCGGCCGTCGGGCGTGGTCATGCGGGTCGCTTCCATGTCAGGGCGACCATCGTGCCCTCGCCCGGTCGGCTCTCCACCTCGGCCGAACCGCCGGCAACCATGCCCATGCGTTCGAGGATGCTGAGTCGAATACCAAGCCTTCGGGACGCCACCGCCCTCGTATTGAAACCCTTGCCCTCGTCGCGCATCACCACGGTGATGCCTCGTTCATGCGCCTCGATCTCCACCCGGCGCGGCACGTCGGCCCCGTCGAGCCCCGCGTGCCGCACGCTGTTGCGCAGCGCCTCGGCGAGCGCGTCAGAGAGTGCCGTCACCACGTCGGCGGGAATGTTGAGCCCGTCGTCCTCGGCGCGGGTCACGGGCGTCGCCGGCGAAACCCGATGAACCACGTCGAGCAGCACCAGCACAGCTTCCTGGACTGTGTAGTGACGAGTCGAGGCGTCGTGCGTCTCGAGCGCGTCGATCGAGGCGAGCGCCACGCGCGCCTGGTCCCCTAGGGTCGCGGGTGGATTCTCGCGCGAGGCGGTGAGAAGAACGGACATGATGTCGTCATGCACCATCGCATTGATGCGCGTCTCCTCGCGGTCTCGTGTGCGTGACGAGGCCGTGCGCGCGGCTTGAACTCGCACGGTCGTCGAGGCGATGTCGAGACGATCCGCGGCACGGACAACGCCTACCGTGGCCGCCATGAGAATCACGATAAAGGCCAGTGAGCCGACGCCGTCGAGCAAGGCGGACTTGGTCGCATCCTCGCGAACGGTGTTCTGGACGATTGCGATCACTACGCTTTGCGCGATTCCGTAGAACCAAACCCTCTTGCTCTGCCACACAATCGCCGCGATCATCCCGTGGAGCGCGTGAATTCCCTGGTACCAGGGGATGGCGTTGTCCGTGAGTGTTGCGGCGTTGAGGCCCCAAGGAAACAGGGACATGGCGACCAGGAACAGCAGTGCGGTGGCTCCCGCAAGGCCCCTCATGACGGTGCGGGGAATGATCCAGGTCAGGATGCCAAGCACGAAGGGGCACACCACCGCGATCCCGATCAATCCATACGCGTACCAGACCTCCAATTGGGAAGTCTGGCCCTCGATGCCCCCCATTCCGGGGAAGAGCACGCCGCCGTAAACCAGCGCGGCGAACCCCACCGACGCGTAGAGAAGTCGCTCAAGCCTTGCCCGTGCGGTGCCTTCGCTGACGCGGTCAACAAGCGTCAGCTCGGACGTCATGGCGCGGGGCCATCCAGGAAGCCGTCCTCGAGGGCGCGCTTGTACAGGTCGATTCGCGAGTGGGCTGGCCGGCCAGCCTCCGCGTACTTGCGGCGAATGCGGCTCACGTAGTCCGCGATGGTTTCACGGGATAGGCCGGTGCGCTGGGCCACCGATACGGCGGTTTCGCCCGATGCGTAGAGGCTCAGGACCTCTTGTTCGCGGTTCGACAGGCGCGCGTCGGCGAGCACCTCGTCGGCGTCGATCGCGGCGGCCCAGTCCGCGCCAAACACCTCGCGGCCTTCGGCGGCGGTGCGCACCGCGTCAAGCAGCACCTCCGCGCTGACGGACTTGCGGATCAGGCCGAGTGCGCCCGAACGAGCCGCGGACTGAATCAGGCGGCGATCCTCGGCGCCTGTGTAGATCAGGACATGGGATCCGAGCGCGTGAATCGCGTCGACGTTTTCCTCGGGCTTCGAATCGTCGCTCAGACGAAGATCGAGGACGACGAGGTCGAGCCGTTCACCCAAGCCCTCGAGGTCGGCGACAGATTCGACCATGCCGACGAGTCTCAGGTCGCTCGCGGTGGCAACGAGGTCACGGAAACCAATGGCGATCAGCGCGTGGTCTTCAACCAATGCAATGGTGCGTGGGGCTGGCATGTCTCTCCCTCTCGCGGAGTTCCCTGTCACGATAGTCGCTCAACCCGGGCGGGAGATAGACCCCGCGCGGGTGCATTGCCTCACAGGTTGCCCCCATAACTGGGGGCTTGCGGGCATGAGCGACTCGTGGGAATCTCATCCGCGAGGGGGGACCTCTTTTCTTCCTTTTGAAGAGGGGATTCCGATGGGATGGGGCGCCGAGCAATCCGTATACGCGGTGATTGGTGCCCTTCTCCTTTTTAGCGGCGCGATCGCAGGCCATCCCCGCAGTGGGGTGAGCCGCAGGGCCCAGATCGGCACCTTTGCTGCCGCGGGGATCTTCATCGCAGCGGGCTTTCTCACCGGGTCACACGAGCGCATCGCGTTCGCCCCTTGGCTTTGGGTCGCCGCAATTGCACCCGCGGTCTACCTCGCCGTCGTGGGTGCGAGGGTCCTTCACACGTGGATCCCGACCCACACCGCCCTGACGTGTGTCGCGCCCGGTGTCACAACCCACCGCGCCGATTCGCCTGTCGCCGCTGCGCAAGCATCCGCATCCGTTCGAGCGAAGCGTGCCGCAGACCCCCTCACGTCCGCCGCTGAACTCGCCGATCTGGCATACGCGCATCCTGACGTCAGGGTCGCGGTCGCCGCGAATCCTTCGACCCCCGCCAACGTCCTGGGCTGGCTCGTGTCCGTCGGGGGGAACGAGGTCTCGCAGGCAGTCGCGCATCGATCCCCGTGGCACTGACCCTCGCTGGTCAAGGGCCTCGAATGGTGCGTTTCGGCTGGGGGTCTCCGTGGCGCGCTATGTGAGCGGGAAGATGTCGAGGTCGGCGATCACGGGAACGTGGTCCGAGGCGCCGGTGCCCTTGCGCTCGTCCCTGTCGATTGCGCAGCCCTGGGCCACTGCGGCCGCGGGAGCCGACGCGTACAGGAAGTCGATCCGAAACCCCTCATTGCGGGGAAAACGCAACTGCTTGTAATCCCAGAATGTGTAGCGACGTTCGTCGGGGATAAACCGCCTGCTGAGTTCCTCATACCCCGCGGCAGGCAACAACCCCAGATCGGCGCGGATCTCGGCGGTCACATGAGTGGGGGCGTCGGCGTCGTCCTCATCCCAAATGTCCGTCGCGAGCGGCGCCACGTTGAAGTCTCCACCGATGAGGGTGGGCCGATCCGTCCACGCGGCCGACGCGTCGGCCAGGGTTTGGAGGAAGGCCCTCTTGTAGGCGTAGTGCGGGTCCGCAAGGCCGCGGCCATTGGGCGCGTAGACGCTCCATACGTCGACCCCGCCGCACACCGCGCCTAACGCTCGCGCCTCGACTATCTGGTCCTGGCCTGGCTTGCCAAAGGCTGGCTGGCCGGGGAACCCGATCTGCACGTCGGTGAGGCCAACGCGAGACGCGATCGCGACCCCGTTCCATTGATTGAGGCCGTGGGTCGCGACTTCGTAACCCGCGGCCTCAAACGGCGCGAGTGGCGCCTGCTCGGGCTTGCACTTGGTTTCCTGCATGAGCAGAACGTCGATGTCCGACCTCTCGAGGAAGTCGACCACGCGGTCGACTCGTGCACGCAGCGAGTTGACGTTCCAGGTGGCGATGCGCATGGGCTCAACCGTACCCGCGCTGTCCGCGTAGCCTGGTGTCGTGGCTACAGCACTCATCACAGGAGCAAGTTCAGGTCTCGGCGAGGAATTCGCATGGCAATTGGCCGCGGCCGGACGCGACATCGTTGTCGTCGCTCGCTCGCGTGACCGGCTCAGCGAGATGGCCGAGTTGATCGCGGGAGCGACCACCGTGCACGTCGAGGTACTCGTCGCCGACCTCTCGACGCCCGAGGGCACGGCGGCAGTGGCCGCACGCGTGTCCGATCCCGAACGCCCGATCGACCTGCTGGTCAACAACGCAGGCCACGGACTCAAGGCGGGCTTTCTCGAGACGTCGGTCGAAGACGAGGTCGCCGCGCTTGATGTCATGGTGCGCACCGTATTGGTGCTCTCTCACGCGGCCGCGAAAGCTATGACGGCACGCGGTCACGGCGCGATCCTCAACGTCTCCTCAATTGCGAGCTGGCTGGGAAATGGCAGCTATGCCGCGCATAAGGCCTGGGTGACGTCGTTCACCGAGGGTCTGGCGTCTCAACTCAAGGGCACTGGAGTGAGTGCCACGGCGGTGCTGCCCGGCCTCACCCACACCGAGTTTCACGAGCGGGCCGAATTGCGCGATTACGACGAACTGCCCGAATTTGCGTGGCTCGACGCCGAAGACGTGGTGAGCGCCGCGCTTGGCGCGGTTCGCCGCAAGCAGGTGCTCGTGACACCCTCGGTTCGCTACGGCGCGTTCACGGGCGTCGTGCGCGTGCTGCCGCGTTCGTGGGTCCGCGCGGCTTCGGGTCGAAACAGGGGCTAGCTCTCGCGTCCGCGTCGTCGCGCGGCCTGTAGGCGACTCTAGCGTCGCGGACGTGGGACGCTTTCAATCTGAACACGGGCGTCGCTTGTTGTCACTGCGGAGGTAGTTATGGAACCCATTATTGCGACCGTGCTGGTCGTCGCCATGGTCGGGGGCATCGGCACGTGGGTAGTGCTCGACGCGCGCAAGCGCAAGGCTGCCACGGTGTCCCTCGTGGCGCCGCTCGCCGAGCGCGGCTGGACCCTTGCGGTGCGCGGCGATCAGGTGGTCGCGGGGCTCTCGGCGGCACCCTTGGGCGCAGGCCGTCAGCGTCGGTGCGAGGACGTTATCCGGTCTCATGACAAGAGCATCGTGTCATTCACTTACCGGTGGACCGCGGGCTCCGGGGATCACAAGAGCCAGCAGGCGCGGCGGGTCGTGATGCTCACGGGCCGGCCCAAGCTGCCCAAGCTCGAGGTGGCGTCCGGCAAGGTGGACGCCGCGGCGGGCGGTGATTGGAGCCTCGAACAGGCAGAGTTTCCCACGGGTTGGAGCGTGCGTGCGGTTGACGGCCGCGTGGGCCACGCAGTGCTCCACTCGCAGATGATCGAGCGCTTCATGCAGCCTGACCTGCTGGGCCGATCTGTCTTCTTTGAGGAGGGTCGCATCGGACTGGTCGACGACGCGGTCCAGCTCGACGACATCGTGCTGCACACCGATGCCGCGGTCGCGACACTTCAAGGCGTCGAGGCCCTGATCCCAGACTTCTCGCGCGCCGAGTTTTCCTAGCGGAGTTTTCTTAGGCGCAGGCGCCCCTCCCGCTCGCTAGGCTGTGGCCCATGACTTTGGCGACTCCCCGTGAGCAATTGCGTGACCTGATTTCCGAACTGGCCGTGGTGCGCGGACGCGTGACCCTCGCGTCGGGCAAGGAGGCCGATTACTACGTCGACCTGCGCCGCATCACGCTGCATCACGCCGCGGCCCCGCTCGTCGGCCACCTCCTGCTCGACGCGCTCGAGGAGGCTGGCTTCGGTCCGGCCGACGTTGACGCGGTGGGAGGACTGACGCTTGGGGCCGACCCTGTCGCAGCCGCGCTGCTTCACGCCGCCGCTTCGCGTGGCCTCGAACTCGATGCCTTCGTGGTGCGCAAGGAATCGAAGGCGCATGGGCTCCAGCGACGCGTCGAGGGCCCCGACGTGGCAGGGAAGACGGTGGTGGCCGTCGAGGACACCTCGACCACAGGCGGATCGGTGCTCACCGCTGTCGAGGCGCTCCGCGAGGCAGGAGCCAACGTCGTCGCCGTCGCCGTGATCGTGGATCGCGACACCGGCGCACGCGAAAAGGTCGAGGCGCAGGGCCTGCCGTATCTCTCGCTCTTCGGCCTCACGGACCTCGGCCTGGACTAGCCATGCCGTCGTCGAGCTTCTTCACTCCGCTCAACCTGTTGCGCAGCAGTGCAGGAGTGCTTGGAGCCGTCGCGACCTTCGCTTTTCTCTTCCTCCCCCTCACGGGGCTCACGGGGACGCTCATCGTTGTTGCGCTCGTGGCGCTAGGCGTGGGCCTGTTCGCGTCGGAGCGGGGCGTTCGCAGGGCTCGCGCGGAGGCGCAGCGGTTCGCAAGTCTCAATGACTGGACCTTCGAGCAGCGGCGAAACGGCCTCTTCGCGGATTTGACGACGCCGCCGTTCGATGCGCCCGAGGCGACCTATACCAACGTGGTCACGGGGCGCTTTGGTGGGCACGAATGCTTCGACGGCGTGTATGAGTGGCGCAAACGCATCGACAGAGACAACTACATTTTCGGAAAGCATCGCATCGCGGCGGTTCGCCTCCGCGACGAGCTCCCGCGCCTCGTGCTTGTCCCCGAGGGGCTCGTGGCGCGCGTCATGAAGGCCTTCGGCGGCGCGGATATGGAATTCGAGTCCAGCGCCTTCAACCGTTCGTGGCGGGTCCTCGCCGACGATCCCCGCGTGGCGTCCGACATGCTGAATCCGCGCGTGCTCGACAAGCTAGAAAGAATGGGTTCCAAGGCGCCTCTCATCTTCGAAAAGGGATGGGGTGTGCGCATCGATGACGAGTCTCAGGGGATCGACTCGCTCGCGGAACGCCTCGGCGGGATTTTGGCGGTCGCGCGGTTCCTGCCGCAACACACGATCGAGGATCATGGGCGCCGCGCCAACTCGATTGGTCCGCTGCCTTCGGTCGCGACGCCGGGAGCGCTCACAGGCGGCTACAGGCCGGAGTATCTCGAGGCGGATCAGGAACACCTGCGCATGGCCAAGCCGCGTAAGCAGCAGAAGTGGATAGACGCGGCGCGCACGGGGCAGCCGCCTGAGCCGCCCGCCGCATCGTGCGGCGGGCCCGTCGCATTTGAACCCGACGCGCTATAGCATCGGCCGTATACCTAGTGAGGGAGTAGTTGTGCTCGAATTCATCATCGTCCTGGCGGTTGTTGCCGTGCTCGCGGCGTGGGCGGTTGGCCAGTACAACGCGCTCGTGCGCCTGCGGAACCTGGTTCAGGAATCGTGGAAGCAGATCGACGTCGAGTTGCAGCGCAGGCACGACCTCATCCCCAACCTGGTCGAGACGGTCAAGGGCTACGCGAAGCACGAGAAGGGAACCTTCGAGGCTGTCACCGAGGCACGCAACATGGCCTCGGCGCCCGGATCCACTGTCGCCCAGCAGGCCGCCCAGGAGAACGTGCTGACGCAGGCGCTCGGGCGGCTGTTCGCCGTTGCAGAAGCGTACCCGGACCTCAAGGCCAACGTGGGCTTCCAGCAACTCCAGCAAGAACTCACCAACACCGAGGACCGCATCGCGGCTGGCAGGCGCTTCTACAACGCGAACGTGCGTGAGTTCAACACCAAGATCGAGATGTTCCCCACGAACGTGATCGCCGGGATGTTCCACTTCGTCAAGGCCGAGTACTTCGAGATCGAGGACCAGGCCGTGCGCCAAACCCCCGAGGTGAAGTTCTAAGTTTCGACGGCGACGGGGACACCGCGCATGGCTGGGGATTTCGGGGCGTCACCTGGTTTTTTCACGGCGATTCCCCTTGTGTTTGGCGTGTTCTTTGTCCTGGTGCTCGCCTTCATGATCGGGTCCGTGGTGTACGCAATCCGCGCGTCGCGTAGGCGCCGCGAGTCGATCGCGGCGATCGTCACGACCGGCGGGCTCAGCTACGTGGGCGAAGACCGCACCCTGGTCGATGCCTTTGTGGGAGCCCCTTTTGGCACAGGCTCACACCGTCGTGCTCGAGACGTGGTCGCTGGCAAGCACGCGGGAGCTCCGTTCCAGACCTTCGCATACTCGTATGAGACCGAAACCCGAGACGCGAACGGCAACACCAGCACCACCACTCACCGCTTCCAGGTGACGTGGATTCCCGCGCCTGCGCCGTTCCCGCACGTGCGGATCACACCCGACAGCGGGTGGCTTCGCGCGTTCGGTTCGCTCGCGGGCCACGACCTCAACACCGAGTCGGCGGAGTTCAACGCCAGGTGGCGCGTGCGCGCACAGGACGAACGCACCGCCCACGCGATCCTGACGGGGCCGATGATCGAGCGCTTGATGCGCGCCGATGTGCGCGACAGGGCCATCATTTTTCAGGGCGCGAGGCTCATGTCGTTCGCGCCGCAGGCGACCGATCTCACCGAGCTCAATGCGGTGGTGGGGATGCTTCAAGACGTGGCGGCGCTCATCCCGCCGTTCCTGATCAGCGACCTGAACCCGGAGCCCTGAACCCGGAGCCCTGAACCCGGAGCCCTGAACCCGGAGCACTGAGGGGCCCCGCCCGCCTAGTCGGTCGTGGCGGGTGCGGACTTGCGCGAGTCCATCCGGTGCTTGATCCATTCGAAGGCGATGGGGAGCAGCGACACCGCGACCACAAGCATGAGGGCGATCTCGATGTTGTTCTTGACCACGTCGAAGCGACCGAGCCAATAGCCGAGCATCGTGACGCCCACGCCCCATACGAGCGCGCCGATCACGTTGAAGCGCACAAAGTGCGGATACGACATCTTTCCGACGCCCGCCGCAACGGGGATGTAGGTGCGCACGAACGGCACGAACTGGGCCAGGACGATCGCGCGGCCGCCGTAGCGCTCAAAGAACGCGTGAGTGCGATCCACGTAGGCCTTCTTGAAGAAGCGTGAATCGGGTCGGTTGAAGATCTTGGGGCCCGTGAGGCGCCCAATCCAGTACCCCGACTGAGGCCCGATGAAGGCCGCGGCGCCGATGATGCTGGCGACGACCCAGATGGGGAGGTCGATCTGGCCGGTGCCCGTGAACAGGCCGGCCGTGAAGAGCAGTGAGTCGCCAGGCAGGAACGGGAACAGGAACCCGGTCTCGATGATGATTACGAGGCAAATGGCGGCGAGCGCCCACGTCCCATAGCGGTCGATGAAGCCGTTGATGAGCGTATCGGGATCGAGCCAGCTTGGGCCGAGAGTGGGCAACAGGGTGATCAGCACGCGCCTAGGCTACGCGGCCAACAAGAGATTCAGGTGATTTCTGCTCCACTTCTGAGGGAACGAGGCCTCGCCGGCCTGGAACAATGGCGACATGACGAGCATCGGCACCCCCCTCAGTCCCGGCGCAACGCGCGCCTTGTTGCTCGGCTCGGGAGAGCTCGGCAAGGAGGTCGCGATCGAGCTCATGCGCCTCGGCGTCGAGGTCATCGCATGCGATCGCTACGCCGACGCCCCCGCGATGCAGGTCGCGCATCGCTCCCACGTGATCGACATGCTCGACGCGGAGGCGCTGCGCGCGGTGGTCGCGCTTGAGCGTCCGCACCTCGTGATCCCCGAGATCGAGGCCATCGCCACGGAGGCGCTCGCCGATATCGAGGCGGGAGGAGTGACTGTGGTGCCCACCGCGAGGGCGACCAGGCTCACGATGAACCGCGAGGGGATCCGCAGGCTCGCCGCGGAGGAACTTGGCCTGCCCACCTCGCCGTATCGCTTTGTCGATTCGCTCGCAGGCCTCGAGGCGGCCGTCGCCGAGGTGGGCATTCCGTGTGTGATCAAGCCCGTGATGTCGTCATCGGGGAAGGGCCAGTCGGTGGTGCGAGGGGCAGGCGATGTCACGCACGCGTGGGAGTACGCCATGGACGGCGCGCGGGCCGCAGGAACTCGGGTGATCGTCGAGGGGTTCGTCGACTTCGACTATGAGATCACCCAGCTCACGGTGCGTCACGCGGGAGGGACGACCTTCCTCGACCCCGTCGGCCACACCCAGGTCGACGGCGACTACCGCGAGTCCTGGCAGCCCCAGCCGATGACGGCCGCCGCGCTCGCGGAGTCCCGGCGGATTGCGGGCGCGGTCACCGACGCCCTGGGCGGTTGGGGAGTGTTCGGCGTCGAGCTCTTTGTGCGCGGCGACGAGGTGATCTTTTCCGAGGTCTCGCCCCGTCCTCACGACACTGGCCTCGTGACGCTCGTGTCTCAAGACCTCAGCGAGTTCGCCTTGCACGCGCGAGCGATTCTGGGGCTTCCGGTCCACGCCGAAACCTGCACGCCCGCAGCATCGTGCGCCCTGCTGGCTGAGGGAAGCGGCGTGCCCGTCTTCCACGGCGTGGCCGAGGCCCTCGCGGTGCCAGGCACGGACCTGCGCCTCTTTGGGAAGCCCAGGGTCGACGGCCGACGCAGGGTGGGCGTCACGCTCGCTCGAGGAGTCGACGTCGACGAGGCCCGCGCGAAGGCACGGGCATCGGCCGCCGCCCTGACGGTTGAACTCGCGTGAGTGAGCGCGAGTCGGATACGGAGCCTAACTACGGCGTCGGCCCGTGGGAGGGGAACCTGCCCATCGACGAACGCTACGACCCCGTCTTGCTGAGCGAGGGCGACAGGCGCAACGTCGTCGACCGCTATCGCTATTGGCTCCACGACGCGATCGTCGCCGACCTCGACACGCTGAGGCATCCGTTCCACGTGGCCATCGAGAACTGGCAGCACGACTTCAACATCGGCTCGGTGGTGCGCACGGCCAACGCCTTCGCGGCCGCCGAGGTGCACATCGTGGGCAACAGGCGCTGGAACAGGCGCGGCGCCATGGTGACCGACAGGTACCAGCACGTGCGCCACCATCCCACCGTCGAGGAATTCGTGGCATGGGCGCACGGTGAGGGGCTGGCGGTGATCGGCATCGATAACCTGCCCGGCTCGGTTCCGCTCGAGACCTACGAGCTCCCCGCGAGGTGTGTGCTGGTGTTCGGCCAGGAGAGCGTCGGGCTCACGGACGCGGTGCGGGAGGCGGCCGACGCGACGCTCGCGATCGCACAATACGGCTCGACGCGCTCGATCAATGCGGGCGCGGCCGCCGCCATTGCGATGCACGCCTGGGTGCGCCTGCACGGCGACGTGCAGGCCGGCCACGAGGGCTGAGGCTCCGTCAGGAGTAGCCGCGGGCGTCAGGATAAGCGGCGTCAGGACCCGTCGTAATAGTCGCGGCTTCGTCCGTAGCGATCCACGAGCCCGCGCAGGCCAAGTCCTGGCCGTTCGATCGCCTGATACGAAACCCAGGCCACGCCCACAGCAAGCGGAAGCACCACGGCGAGGCCCCACGCGAAGGCAAGGTACCCGCCACCTGCAGGCAGGAGGCCCCTGTTGTCGAGCAAGATCATGAGCGGCTCGTGCCACAGGTACAGGCTGTAGCTCACGGTTCCCACCAACGCGACGGGACCCCAGTTGAGCGCCCTGTTCATGACGACCTTGGGGCTCATGACGCTCGCCGCAATGATGAGGGTGAAGCCCACCGCGTTGATCGTGTGGAACGCCGCGTGCTCGCCCGCTCCACCCGGTCGCGTCGCGAGTGCAATGGCGACGATTCCCAGGCCCAGCAGGGCCATCGCCGTCGCCTTCCAGCGCGAAAGCCGTGGGGACCGTGCGGCAACCACGAGGGCGAGGAGGGCGCCAAGCGCGAACTCGTCGGCCTTGGCGGGGAAGCCGAACCAAACCTTCCAGTCGTCTCCCGCGACGTCGAGGGTCAGCCAGGCAGCCATCTTCCAGGCGAATGAGGCGATGGCAACGAGCGAGAGGAAGGCGCCCGTGGTCACGATGACCCATCGGCGCGAGCGCCCCTTCGCGATCCGCACCCCCCACGTGCCGAGCACCGCGAGCACGATGTAGAACTGGATCTCGATCGCGAGCGACCACGCGGGGCCGATCGTGTAGAAGATGTATCTGTTGTCGTAGACCTGGGTGAAGGTGAGGTGCTCGACGAGGTCGATGAGCGTGCCGGGGAGGTTGATATTGCGCGCCGCCCACACCAGCAGGATCGCGACAAAGTAGAGCGGGAGCACGCGGGCTGCTCTGCGCGACAGGAATGACCGCGCGCTCGGGGCATCGTTCTGATTGAGGGCCTTGGTGATGAACGGCAGCGTCAGCAGGAAGGCAGACAGCACGAAGAAGAGCGAAACCGCCCCGTCGAGACCGTGAAGCACGGTGTAGGTCGCGTCGCCGCGTTGGCCGAGCGATCCTTCGCTGTTTTTTTCGATGTGTTGGTACACGTGATAGACGACGATCCCCATCGCGGCGATGCCACGGTAGCCCTCGAGGCCGACGAAGCGTCCGGCCTTTTCCGAGGTATCGAGGCTGGTCGCGGTCATGCGCAGGCCGCCTCGATCTGGGTGAGCAGTTTTGCCAAGGCGTCGGGGTCGGCGCCCGGTTCGGCGATCGAGGTCATCATGTCGCGCGCGAACACGGAACCCTCCGCCCTGCCGTACGAGCCCAACGCCCCCGCGAGATTGTGCGCCGCGCGATACGCGTCCTGAACGGCATCATCGGCGGGTGGCGCGCCGTCACGGATCGCGGCGATGCCCGCTTCTATTGACGCGAGTCGCGCCACGACCACGTCGCGGTGAGCCTCCCAGAGGCGCGCGATGATGTCGAGAGGATCTTCGTGGCTCATGGAGCCCACCCCAGCTTCTGCGCGATGACGTTGCCGAGCGTCATGGGATCGAATGGTTTGCCGATGACGCCGTCGACGAGCCAGCTGGGGTCGCCACCGGGGCCGTTAGCCGTGAGAAACAGTAACGGGATTGAGGAGCAGTCCGCGTCGGCGCGGAACGCCTCGGCCGTGGCGACACCGTCCATGCCAGGCATCATCATGTCGATGAGGACCACATCGGGCTTGACTGCGCGCGCGGCGGCGAGACCCTCGGCACCCGAGGCGGCCTCGTCGCAAGCCCAACCCGCGACCACTTCGATCGCGACGCGGGCGACCGCACGGATGTCGGGCTCATCGTCAATCAACAGGACGCGGCGCATCGGCGATCTTCCCTTCGGGCGTGCGGAGGTCTACAGGAACTGACAGGTCCATGGTTCGAATCGGAAGGTGAACCGTGAAACAGGTGCCCTTCCCGATCTCGCTGGTGCCGCTAATCGACCCGCCATGCAACTCCATGATGGCCTGGGAAATCGTGAGTCCGAGTCCCGATCCCTGACGGATGCGCTGATTGCTCGAGTCGATCTGCCAGAATTTGTCGAAGACGCGCTTGAGATCCTCAGGCGCGACGCCAGCGCCCTCGTCGATCACATCCATGGTGACCTCGGCGTCGCTCTTGCGCATGCGAAGGGTCACGGTTCCCCCTGGCGGCGAGTATTTGACCGCGTTGTCAAGCAGATTAGTGAGCACCTGCTCGAGCCGCATGCGGTCGCCCCAGAAGCTCATGTCATCGGCATCAGACGTCAACGTGACTTCGTGCGCGAGCGCGGTGCCCGTCACGGCGTCGACGGCCGATGCAGACAGGGAGGGGCCCGTCATTTCCATACGTGTGAGTGCGAGGGCGCCCACGCGCGCCTTCTCGAGGTCGAGGATGTCGTCGACCAGCCTGGCGAGGCGGTCGGCATTGCGGCGGGCTAGGCCGATCAGCATTTCGCGTTGGCCCTCCGCAAGGCCCTCCGCGGTGGTCAGCTTGAGTGCGCCGAGGAGGGATGCGAGGGGTGTGCGCAATTCGTGACTCACGACACCCACGAACTCGTCCTGCGCGCGGGCGAGCTCAAGTCGTGCGAACGCGTCCCGCAGCGTCACGGTGACTCCGCCGGTAGCCAACGCGCTCGCGGTGACGTCACAGATGACTCGAGAGCCGTCCCTGCGCCACAGGGTTTCGCGATCAAGCGCGCGCGATTCGCGGTCCTGCTGCGTCGCCGCGAGTGGGCACAGCGCATACGGATACGCAGTGCCGTTGGGGCGCCGCGGGTGGACCGTCGCGTGAAATTGCTTGCCGAGCAGGTCTTCAGGCGCCCAGCCGAGGATCTCCGTCACGGCCTCATTGCTGAACGCCACGTGACCCGTTGAGTCGAGCGCAACGAGGCCGATCGGCATCGACTCGATCATCTCCCTGGCCCCGTGATCGCCGAGACTTCCGGTCATGATGTCCCTCCCCTTGTCGAGGGGCCTCCCGTTCGGGCCGTGACCTTCCAGTGCCGTTCGCCCATGGCTTCCTTGACTTGCGCGACGCGGGCGATCGTGTTCTTCCACTCGGTGTAGAACAGCGTCGAAAACAGCAAGTAAACCCAGAACCAGGCGGTGTGTTTGCGCACGTCAGGGACGGCGAGGCGGTGGGCGAGAAGGGTTTGGCCGGGCCCCACCGACGACGTGAAGAGGGTCGACAGGACGAAGATCGCGATGAGCCAGTCGAGGCGCCGCAGGCCGTTGTCTCGCCAGGCGAGAAAGGCGATCAGCGGGAACATCTGCACCGAAATCCACGGGTAGATCTCGCGCCAGCCAAGCAGGAACGTCATGCCGAGCTTTTGCCTGTTGGTGAGGGTCTTCGAGAACCACGCCTCGAACAGGTGCTTGCGCGACACCTGGAACCATCCCTGGGCCCAACGAAGGCGCTGGTTCCACAGGCCCGACCACGTCGTGGGCGCCAATTCGCGTGAGATCAGCGCCGGATCGTTGGCGATGCGGCCGCCTGCCTTAACCACGCGGAGGCTCGAGTCGATGTCCTCGGTCAGCATGAAGCCGCGCATGCGGGTGCCGCGCAGCACGCTCGTACGCCAGAAACCGTTTGATCCGCCAAAGATCCCGAACCCATGCAGCTGCCAACGCCCAGGGTGTGAGACCGCGTAGATCGCCTCGAATTCGACCGCGACAGTGCGCGCGACCGCTGACACGTCGCCGTTCCTGATCACACAGTGTCCCTGCACCACGTCGTAGCCGTTCGAAAGCCACCTCCACGCGCGCAAAAAGCTGTCGGGTTGGGGGTGATGGTCCGCGTCATACAGACCCACGAATTCTCCGCGCGCGTGGCGGAGGGCGGCGTTCACGTTTTGCGCCTTCGACGTCGACCCCTCGACCCGGAGCGGAAAGAAGCGCCGATCCCTTTCGGCAATCTCGCGCAGCGTGCGTTCCACGAGGAATCCACGGGGGGTGTTGTACGCGACGATCACCTGCAGGTCCGGATAGTCGAGCCGGAGGAAGCTCTCGACGGTGTCCACGATCGTCGCCGCCTCATTGGGAAGATACGCGGCGATGATCGCGGTCGCTGGTGGCGGTGGCCCCTTCGCTTCGCGCGGAGGACGGATCGGATCGAGGGCGTAAAAGCCCTCCATCCAGATCATTCCCCCCGTGAGTGCGAGGGCCAAGACGATCGTGACGTAGATCGCCGCCGACACGTCGATGCCGACTTGGTAGAGAGCCCGGTAGATGAAGAACGGCCCAACAGTGCCCAGGGCGAACGTCGCAATAATCTGCAATGGCGTGGTCATGCGCGCCCACCAGCGGCGCGGCCATGACGAGACAGCGGCGGGGCGTGGTGCATCGAATTCGGGAACCCAGACGACCGCTTGGAGGTCGAGCTGGCCGGATGCGACCTCGCTTGCGCGCAGTGCGCGGCGGTACGACGCGTCGGGCCCCTCGGGATCGCCCGCGACAAAGGGGGCGATCCCCACCTGTGGCGTAATCGTCAACCGCTCGCCTGCGACCGTGTAGACGCGGTGAACGACGTCGTCGCTGATGGCGACAAATGCCTTGGCGACCGCTTCCGGTCCGCGCCCCTCGACGAGACACACGAGCGTGCCGTGGTCGCCCACGCCGATCACGGTGTCTTCGCCCAGGTGGTGTCGCAGCACTCGCGCGAGCAGGGCGGTGAGGTCGTCGATCCCGCGGGTGCCGAAGCGGGCATTGATGACGAGGCGCTCGTTGACCTGGAGTGCGACGAGGCTGTGCCCGCCGCGTCGGGACGTCTTCGCGGGCCTCCAGTGGGTCAGGAGTTCCGCTATGGGGGTCAGCAAACCGCTTGCGCCGCCGAGCATGTCTTCTCCCGTGCGCGCATCGGGAGCCAAATGGGAGGCCACTTCGTCCAGTAGCTGCTGTGGCGTGAAGGGCTTGCGGAGAAAGTCACCCGACGTGAGGTTGAGTCCCGTTTCCGTATCCGTCGGACTCATATGAGACGTGAGGAACAGGACGGGAATCGATCGGGAGGTGCTGTCGGAGCGAAGCCGCGAGATGAGCGCGAAGCCATCCATCTCGGGCATCATCACGTCGCTGATCACAAGGTCAGGCGTCTCGCGTGCGAGGGAGGCGAGCGCCTCCGTTCCAGAAGACGCCGTCGTGACGGTGTATCCCTCATTGCTCAGGATGGCGTTGAGTAAGTCGCGGATCATGACGTCGTCATCGACCGCGAGAATGCGGGTGCTACTGCTTACGATGCGTCACGCTCCCTCCCCGGTTGGCGCAGACCCTCATCTCTGGCGTCCGGCATCAAAACTCCTCAGTACATATCATCGTCCGCATGCGTCGAAAAATTACGCAAATGTGGCGAATGCGACGCGGTGGGGGTGCACTCGTTGCCATCCATGAGGGGGTGCGATACCGAGGCGTCCTAGACGCGGGCCCTGGCGGAGGGCGCCGCGAGCCTAGGGACTTAAGCCCGCCCGCAACATCCCAGTCCTTCTGACACAATAGGCAACGGTTCCCTTTCACATTTCTTACGTTCAGGAGACACGCATGGCCCTCGCCACACCAGAGTCCTATAACGCAATGTTGGACGCCGCCAAGGCTGGCGGCTACGCGTTCCCCGCGATCAACATCACGTCGTCCTCGAGCATCACCGCGGCCATTCAGGGCTTCGCGGAGGCCGAGTCTGACGGCATCATCCAGGTTTCCGTCGGTGGCGGTCAGTACGCCTCCGGCTCGATGGTCAAGGACCCGGTCGTCGGCTCGCTCGCGCTTGCTGCGTATGCCCGTGAGGTCGCTGACAGCTACGGCGTCACCGTTGCCCTCCACACCGACCACTGCCACGCGACCTACGTCGACTCCTGGTTGCGCCCCCTGCTCGCCGCGTCGACCGCCAAGGTCAAGGCAGGCGGCCTCCCGATCTTCCAGTCGCACATGTGGGACGGCTCGTCCGTGCCGATGGCGGAGAACCTGACGCTGGCGGCCGAGCTCCTCGAGCTGGCCCAGGCGGCAAACATCATCCTTGAGATCGAAATCGGCGTTGTCGGTGGCGAAGAGGACGGTCACGCCGCCGAGGTCAACGACAAGCTGTACACCACGGCCGAGGACGGCCTCCTGACGGTCGAGGCCCTTGGCCTTGGCGAGAAGGGCCGCTACATGACGGCCCTCACGTTCGGCAACGTGCACGGTGCCTACAAGCCGGGTTCGGTCAAGCTTCGCCCCGAACTGCTCGGTGAGATCCAGGCAGCGGTCGGCGCGAAGGTCGGCAAGGACAAGCCCTTCGACCTCGTCTTCCACGGCGGCTCCGGCTCGACCGCCGAAGAGATCGCGATCGCCGTGTCACACGGTGTCATCAAGATGAACGTCGACACCGACACGCAGTACGCGTACACGCGTCCCGTGGTCGACCACATGATGAAGAACTACGACGGCGTCCTTAAGATTGACGGCGAGTGGGGCAACAAGAAGGCTTACGACCCGCGCGCATGGGGCAAGGCCGCAGAGGCAGGCATGGCGGCTCGCATCGTCGAGGCATGTCAGCAGCTTGGCTCCGCTGGTAGGAAGATCTAAGTACAACGATTTCGCGGAACGCCCCCGGAGTCGTCAGACACCGGGGGCGTTCGCACGTTCCGGTTACAACCAAGCCCCGGCATTGACCGGGTGAGGGGAGTACACGATGCCAGGTGTCGTGATTGTCGGAGCCCAGTGGGGCGACGAGGGTAAAGGCAAGGCCACCGATGTCCTTGGTTCCCGAGTCGACTACGTGGTCAAGTTCAACGGCGGAAACAACGCCGGTCACACTGTCGTGATCGGTGACCAGAAGTTCGCCCTCCACCTGCTTCCCTCGGGCATTCTCACGCCTGGCGTGATTCCCGTGATCGGCAATGGCGTGGTCGTGGACATCGCGGTGCTGATGGGCGAGCTCGATGAGCTCATCGCGCGTGGCGTAGACCCGTCAAAGCTGCTCATCTCGAACGCGGCCCATGTGATCGCGCCGTACGCGCGCACCTTGGACCAGGTCACCGAGCGCTTCTTGGGAAGCCGCAAGATCGGCACGACCGGCCGCGGCATCGGCCCTGCATACGCCGACAAGATCAACCGACTCGGCATTCGCATGGGTGACCTCTTTGACGAGGCGGTGCTGCGCGACAAGATTGAGGGCGCGCTCGCGGTCAAGAACCACCTGCTGGTCAAGGTCTACAACCGCCGTGCCATCAACGTGGACGAGGTGGCCGATGAGCTGCTCTCGTACCGCGAACGCCTCGCGCCGATGGTTGCTGACACCTCGCTGTTGCTCAACCAGGCGCTCGACGCGGGCAAGAACGTGCTCTTCGAGGGTGGCCAGGCCACGATGCTCGACGTCGACCACGGCACGTACCCGTTCGTGACGTCGTCCAATGCCACCGCGGGCGGTGCCTGCACAGGCTCCGGCGTGGGCCCCACCAAGATCGACTCCGTGATCGGCATTGTCAAGGCGTACACGACGCGCGTGGGCGAGGGGCCTTTCCCCACCGAGCTGCTCGACGACGACGGCCAGCGTCTTCGCGATGTGGGGCACGAGTACGGAACCACCACGGGCCGTCCGCGCCGCTGTGGTTGGTACGACGCCGTGGTGGCGCGCTACGCGTCGCGCGTCAACGGCCTCACCGACTTTGTCCTGACCAAGCTGGACGTCCTCACGGGCATTGAGCAGATTCCCGTATGCGTCGCGTACGACGTCAATGGCGTGCGCTTTGACGAGCTTCCGCAGGATCAGGCCGACTTCACCGTGGCCGTGCCGATCTACGAGTCCTTCCCCGGCTGGACCGAGGACATCTCGAAGGCGCGCACGTTCGAGGACCTGCCCAAGAACGCTCAGGACTACGTCATCGCGCTCGAGAATATCTCCGGTTGCCGCATGTCGGCCATCGGGGTGGGGCCCGCGCGCGACGAGATCATCGTCCGTCACGACCTGATTCACGCGCGCGGTCAGTAGGAACCTTCGAGCGCGCGCAGCCAATCGATCAGGGGCTGCGCGGCGTTTGGAGCGAGCGTGTACCAGCGCCATTGCGCCTCGACAGTCACGTCCACCAGGCATGCGCGGGCGAGGATGCCGAGGTGTTGTGATGCGCGCGCACTGCTGACGCCGAAGTTGTCGCTGATGGATGCGGAGAGGTCGCCTGCGGTGGCGCCGCCGACTACCAAAAGCTCGAGCGCGAAGCGGCGAACGGGGCTCGCGAGGGCGTGAGCAATGCGTGCGATCTCGTCCGCTTCCCAGTCGTGGTCCATATCTCCACCTTGCTAGCGCGGTCTTGATGGCGCCTATTCAAGGCCCACCCTTCCGTATTTCGCCGTGCGCTTAGATGTCGCGCGAGAAGCTGTGGAGAACGCGGCGGCGGCGCGGGGCGACTCACGGGGTGAGGGGCGCGCGGCGCGGGGCGCGGGGCGGCGTGATGGGGCCGCGCTCGGATGGCCCGGCCCGGCTCGACCAGCCCACTCGGCCCACCCGCACTTCGTTTCGCGTATTTCAACCTGCGCTTAAGTACCGCGAATGAAGATTCTCGCCCGACCCGGCCCGCTCGTCCGCCCGGCTCACATCCCGTTCTGCGTATTTCAGCCTGCGCTTGAATATGGCAGAAGAGAACTCTTGCATGGCCCGGGCCGGGCTCTGGAGGGCGATTCGTTCGGCGTGGCACACGGGGTCGCGGTCGCGGAGGTGGAGATGGGCGTGGGGTCTGGGCTCTCGCCCGCCTAGACGGCGCGCTCCCGCACTACGGTGGCCACGTCGACGCGGCGCACGGCCCTCACGGCGGGCCACTGCGAGAGCGCGGCCGCGAGCATCACGCCAAGGGTGCATGCGGGGAGCAGCCACCAAGGCATGGTGAGTTGCATGCTGAACAGGTCGCTCGAATAGGTGCGCATCATGCCCCACGCCGCCCACGTGCCGAGGGCTAGCCCGAAGGGCAACCCGAGGGCTGTGGCGACCAGGTTCTCGGTCGCGATGGTTCGTGCCACCTTGCTCACGCTCACCCCCGCGGCCCTGAGCGTCGCGAGCTCGCCCGTCCTCTCGGCGATGCCCACCGCCATCGTCACGTAGATGACAGCGAGTGACAGGACAGAGCCGAGCCCGATCATGAGCACGATGAACACCCAGAACAGGCCCATATAGCTGTCGATCATGTCCATCACGGCGCGCGCATCCTGATATGCGACCACGCCGTCCATCCCCGTCAGGGTCGCACGGAGCGCGTCCCTGTCCGCTCCGTTGTCGAAGCTTAGGAGGTACGTCTCGGTGCCGCCGCTCGGCACGATCGCGCCGACGGTGTCGAGACTCCCGTAGAGCGAGGTGCCCAGGGTTTGGTCGACGAACCCGACGAGGGTGACCTCGTGGGTGGCGCCGCCTGAGGAGACTGAAAGGGTGTCGCCGGGCGCGACGTCGAGGACGTCGGCGAGGCCCTTGCCCGCGAGGACGCCATCGGCAGGGAGCGCCGTCGTGCCGCCGCCAGCCGTGAGGAAGCCGTGCATCGCCGTGGAGGGTTCAAAGCCCTGCAGCGTGGTCGCGTAGCTGCCCCCCGCCGCAAGCACCGTGACGGCCCCCGCGGTCGTGGACTCGACGGACGCCACTCCCGCGATGCCCGCGAGGGCCTGTGCGTTGGCGCCACCAGTGGCCACCGTGACCGAGGCGTCCTCGATTTCGATCTTGTTGAACTGTGTGTCGAGCATCGAGAGCATCGTGGTCGCCATGCCCAGTGAGGAGATCACGACGACGAGCGCGAGCACGCCGCCCAGCGCGGTCGCGAGGGTGCGGCGGGGGTTGCGACCCACGTCGCGCAGCGCCATGCGCGTACTCACCGACAGGAAGCTCATGTGAGCGACCACGCGTGCCCAGGGGCCGGGCCGATGCATCGGCGAGGCCGAGCGCATCGCCGCAGCAGGGGAGGTGCGGGACGCCGAGATCGCGGGCGCGAGCGCGCCGAGAACGCCCACGGCGGCGCCGAACAGCACGCCATAGAGGAGCGTCATGGGATAGGTCCTGACCACGGTGTCGGGGATGCCGAGCTCTCCCGTGTAAGCGGACGTGAAAGCCCCGTTGAGCAACGCCCCAAGGCCCACGCCCACGACGGAGCTGAGCAGGCCGACGAGGAGCCCCTGAGACAAGTAATGCCACATCACGCGTCCTCGCCTCGCGCCCGAGGCCATGAGCGTGCCGATGACTGGCCGCTCGCGCAGGATGCGCCTCTCGAGCATCACGTACGACGCGATCCCTGCAGCCGCGAGAAAGAGCAGGGGGAAGGCCACCGACATTTGGCTGAAGCCGTCGAGATCCTCCTGGAGGGTCGCGTGCGACGCCTGGTCCTCCCACGTGACGACGTCCTGGGCGCCCGCGGTGCGCATCGCGTCCGCGACGGTGCCGTGGGCGTCGGCTGCGGTGTTGTTGCCTGCGGTGCCGTCGGGAAGGAGTACGAGGGTCTGCGCGGGCAGGTCCCCAAGCCATGCCGCCGTGGTGGAGGCGGTCGCGTAGACCACGGCGAACGAGTGCGGGTCCGAGATGACCTCTTGGCGGCTGCGGGCGGCCCAGATGTACTCGGGCGAGACGACGATGCCCTGCACCGTCGCGGTGTGCCACGTGCCGTTGCCGAAGACGTCGACCGTGTCGCCTGGCACAAGCCCAAAAGTGTCGGCGGCGTGTCTTTCGATGAGCACCTGATCGGTTGCTCCAAGACCGTCCGCTCCGTCGGTGCCCGCTCCCGCGTCCAGATACGAGCCCTCGATCACGTCGACATCGTCGACCGCGGGGTGGCCCGAATCTGGCAGAGCGACCACGCGGCCCAACAAAGTAGTGCCGTCGATGCGCATCGGCTCGTCGGACTGCACGCGCGTGATCGCCGTGGTGGCGCCAGCGGCGAGGGCGGCATCGGCCGCTGCTTGGGCGTCGGGGCCCGTCGCGACGAGGTCGGCAAAGTGGAGCCGGTCGTACGTCTGCTGATAGGACGCGCTGAGGTTGTGGAAAGCGCCGCCCGTCGAGACGTAGAGCGCGACGCCCAGCATGATCGTGATCCCGACCGCGATCACCTGGCCGCGCTGGCGAACCAGGTCCCTGAGGGTCTTGTGAGTGGTGGCGCGCATGCGGATCACCACGTGACGTCGGCCGCGTTGGCTGGCACGGCGTTGTCCTCAATCGACTCGATGCGGCCGTCGACCACCGTGAAGACGCGGTCCGCAATCTGTGCGACCGAGGCGTTGTGGGTGATGATGACGATGGTCCGCCCCGCGTCCCGCAGGTCACACAGGAGGCCAAGAATCTGACGCCCGGTGTCGAGGTCGAGCGCTCCCGTGGGCTCGTCGGCGAGGAGGATCTCGGGGTCCGTGGCGAGGGCGCGGGCGAGGGCGACTCGCTGCTGCTCGCCCCCGCTCAACTGCGAGGGGAAGTTGTCGGCGCGATCGCTCAGGCCGACGGCCTCGAGGAGGTCGGGGATGCGCGCCTTGGATCCCTTGCCGGTGAGCTCGACGATGACCTCGATGTTCTCGCGCGCGGTGAGGGTGGGGATGAGGTTGAAGAACTGAAACACGAAGCCAATGTGGTCGCGGCGGAAGTCGCCGAGGTTCGCGGGCTTGCGGTCGCCGATCTCCTCGCCGGCGACGGTGACAGTGCCGCTCGTCGCGGTCTCGATCCCGCCGATGATGTTGCACAGGGTGGTCTTGCCCGAGCCCGAGGGGCCCAGGACGACGGCGAGCTGGCCGGAGCCGATCTCGAGGTCGACGCCCTTGAGGGCGTGGACCGCGGTGTTCCCGGACCCGAACACCTTGGTCAGGCCCGTGAGGCGCACGGCGGTGTCGGTGGACAAAGGCGTTGTGGTGACTGTCATGAGTCCTCCGAGATAAAGGCGCCATCTTGGTACACGCCGTAGACCGTCGCGGCCCACCGCTGCATGCCCTCTGGCGCGAGGGGGTCGGTGCCGAGCACGTCGGCGATGTGGTCGTGCAGCAGGATCAACGCGAGGTCGTTGACCAGGAGGAACGCGGCGAGGGCCTCGCGGTCGGCGACGGGCTTGAGGTTGCCATTCGCCGCCATCGCGTCTTCGGCGCCAAGCGACAGCTCGAACCACTGCCGAAACAGGCGCTTGCCCACAGGGTCACCCGAGAGCAAGAGGCGCCTGATGTAGAGCGGAATGGGCGAGTCCGCGGGCACCTGCGTGGCAAATAGATCCGCGAAGCCCGCGACGGTCTGGGGTTCGCCGGCCGCGAAGGCCGCGGGGGCCGACATGGCCTTTTCGAGCATCGCGTCAAAGAGGGTGAGGACGTGAGCGTCCACCGCCTCGCGCAGGCCCTGCTTGGAGCCGAAGTGATGCAGCACCAGTCCGGGTGACACCTCAGCACACGCTGCGACATCGCGGACGGTCACCGCATCGAACCCGCGCTCGGCAAAGAACCTGAGCGCGCAGTCGCGAATCTGCGCCTTGGCGGTGGTATCTCGATCACTGGCCATTTGTTCAACATACTGAACAGCCGGTCAGTCTGCAAGCGGTAGGGCCTATCGACCGATACGGCGTCCGTCGCGCCAGATAGGGTGGACGGCGTGAAGATCCTCCTTGTCGGTTCCGGTGCGCGCGAGCATGCCCTGGCCCGCACCCTTGGTCAAGACCCCGCGGTCACCGCCCTCCATGCACTTCCCGGCAACCCGGGCATCGGCTCGGTGGTCAGCACGGCCGGAATGCCGACGATGCTGCACCAGGGGAACCCGCTCGACCCGCATGGCGTGACGGCGTTGGCGGTTGAGATCGGCGTCGACCTGGTGATCATTGGACCCGAGGGCCCGCTCGTCGCGGGCGTGGGCGATGCGCTGCGTGCCGCCGGGATCCCCGTCTTTGGGCCCGATGCCGCGGCAGCCAAGATCGAGGGCTCCAAGTCTTTTGCCAAGGAGATCATGGCCGCGGCAGGCGTACCCACCGCCGCGTCACACGTGTGCTCAACGCCCTCGGACCTCGAGGAGGCGCTCGACGAATACGGCGACCCCTACGTGGTCAAGGACGACGGCCTGGCCGGGGGCAAGGGCGTCGTGGTCACACAGCGGCGCAAGGAGGCCTTCGCGCACGGGCTCGCGGTCATCGAGGCTGGCGGCGTGGTGGTGGTCGAGGACTTCCTTGACGGGCCCGAGGTGAGCCTCTTCTGCCTGTGCGACGGCAAGACCGTGGTCCCGCTCCAGCCCGCACAGGATTTCAAGCGCGCCTTCGACGGCGATGAGGGCCCCAACACGGGCGGTATGGGTTCGTATACGCCGCTTCCCTGGGCACCCGCCGGCCTGGTCGACGAGGTGGTCGCCACGGTGGCCCAGCCCGTGATCGACGAGATGGCCAAGCGCGGGACCCCGTTCACGGGCGTCCTGTATTGCGGGCTCGCGCTCACGTCCAAGGGCACGCGCGTGATCGAGTTCAACGCCCGCTTCGGTGACCCTGAGACTCAGGGAGTTCTCGCCCAGCTGCGGACCCCGCTCGCCGGAGTGCTGCTCGCCGCAGCCGAGGGTCGCCTCGCGGAGCTCCCCCCGCTCGAATGGGCCGAGGGTGCCGCCGTCACCGTGGTCATCGCCGCGAAGAACTACCCCTCCTCCCCCAAGACCGGTGACCCCATTGGGGGCCTCGCCGAGGTCGAGGAGGAGCCGAATGTCCACGTGCTGCACGCGGGGACGGCCTTCACAGACAACGGAGTGCTGGTCTCCGCGGGCGGACGCGTTCTATCGGTGGTGGGCCACGGCCCGTCGCTCGCCGCCGCGCGAGAGCGCGCGTACACGGGCGTCGAATTCATCACCCTCGAGGGTTCCCAACACCGCACGGACATCGCCAAGGATGTCGCCGAGGCGGAGCAGGCCTAATGCCGGGCTTTGTGACGGTGCCCGTCGCCCAGGAGATCCCTGGCTGGCGGCACGTCTACACGGGCAAGGTGCGCGATCTCTACGTGCCCGCCGAGCCGCATCCGCGCGGCGACGTGATGCTCGTGGTCGCCTCCGACCGCATCAGCGCATACGACTGGGTGCTCCCCACGGAGATCCCTGGCAAGGGCGGTGTGCTCACCGCGCTCACCCTGTGGTGGTTCGATCAACTGCGCGACATCGTCCCCGACCACACGGTCGAGGCGCCCGTGCCTGTCGAGGTCCAGGGCCGCGCGATGGTGTGCCAGCGCCTCGACATGTTCGCCGTCGAATGCGTCGCGCGCGGCTACCTCACCGGATCGGGACTGGTCGAGTACCGGGCCTCGGGTGAGGTGTGCGGCGTCGCGCTTCCCGACGGCCTGGTCGACGGCTCGCGCCTGCCCACGCCCATCTTCACGCCCGCGACCAAGGCCGAGGTGGGGGAGCACGACGAGAACGTTTCGTTGGACGCTGTCGCCAAGAGCATCGGCCGCGAGGACGCCGAGGCGCTGCGCGACCTCACGCTCGCGGTGTACGGCCGCGCGCATGAGATCGCCGCTTCGCGGGGCATCATTCTGGCCGACACCAAGTTCGAGTTTGGTCGCTCCGCCGACGGGACGATCGTGCTCGCCGACGAGGTGCTGACGCCGGACTCGAGCCGCTTCTGGCCCATGGACGAGTGGGAACCAGGCCACGCTCAGCCGAGCTACGACAAGCAGTTTGTGCGCGACTGGCTGACCTCGCCCGCATCGGGCTGGGACAAGAACGGCGACACCCCGCCGCCCGCGCTTCCCGACGACGTAGTCGACAAGACACGGCAGCGCTACCTCGAGGCGTACGACAGGTTGGTTTCGGGCTGACGCTGCTCCGCAGGTGACCCACCGCGAGGAGGCGCGCCTCGTGACACGATGACGGCATGAGAGCCTTCGATGACCTCGTCGCGGAAGCCGATACCGCGAATGTCTCCGGTTGGGATTTCAGCTGGCTTGACGGGCGGGCAAGCGAGGAGCGACCACCGTGGGGTTACGCACGCTTGTTGGCAGAGCGGCTCAGGACGGTCGACTCCGCTCTCGACTTGGACACAGGTGGTGGCGAGGTCCTGGGCGAGGCGCAGTCATTCCCTGCGGTGATGGTCGCGACCGAGGGTTGGCCGCCCAACCTGCAACAGGCGCGGGCCACGCTTGGAATGCGCGGTGTGGACGTCGTGAGAGTGGCACCGGGGGAGAAGTTGCCCTTTCCCGATGCCACCTTTGCCCTGGTCACTGCGCGTCATCCCGTCGCGCCCGACTGGCGCGAGATTCATCGCGTACTGAAGCCGGGCGGCTCCTATTTTGCTCAACACGTGGGGCCCGGTTCCGCGTTCGAACTGTTGGAGGAGTTTCGGGGCCCGCTGAGCGAGGAACGCCAGGCGCGTGACCCTTCGCTGGAGAGTGCAGCGGCGCGCGCCGCGGGGCTGGAAATCACGGGACTTCGCACGGCCAGTTGTCGCATGGAGTTCTACGACATTGGTGCGGTGGTCTGGATCTTGCGCAAGTGCGTCTGGTGGGTGCCCGATTTCTCGATAGATCGGTACCTCGTCACCCTGTTGCGCCTCGACGCGCAGATGCGACGTGGAGCACCGGTCGTCGCGACCTCCACGCGGCACCTTATCGACGCGCGGCGCCCCGACTAGGTGTTGGCGTCGATGACATTCTTGCGACCCCAACGGAATGGTGGGCGTTGTGCGTTTTGAGTACATGACACGTGTCACGTTCCTGACCGCAGTGGCCGTGGCCGTGCTCGCGCTCGCGGGCTGCGCCAACGATCCAGGCGCCGCAGCCACCACTGAAGCGATGCCTGGCGATCCCTTCACGTACTTCACCCACTGCGGAGTGGGGGCGACGACGGCGGGCGACACCACCTACTACCCGACCGGCGTGTTTGATGGGGATGAACGCGTCACCGGTTCGGATCCCTCCTGGTACGTCAGCGCCGGCGGTCCCACACCGTGGATCACTGTCGTGGATCACATGGTGACCCCGGAAGAGGGCACGGCCGACATGAATAGCACGTTCGGCACGTTGGAACGCAACGACTCCGACGGCACCGCGGTGTTCCACATCCACGGAGGCCGCTGGTCGATTCGCCTGAGCACCGACGAGGCCGACGCTGCCTGGGTCATTGAGGGCTGTGCCTGATGCGCTCGCGGACTGGCTTGGCGGCGATTCTGACGGCGCTGCTGCTTGCGGGCTGCGCAGCCCCTGGGGCAGAGCCCCACACGTGGGGCACGTCGTACGACTACGGGACTCCAGGCACCGTCGCCGATGCTTATACGGGCGTGATGTACTACCCCGCGTGTGGCAACGAGGTGCTCACCTTTGATGGCCGCCGGTGGTTCCCCTTCGAGCCCTCGAATGCGGCCGACCTTCCCTCGGATCCGTTGAGTGCAGCGCCCGCATCCGATGCGGCCGATGCTGCGGGCCTCGCGTTCGCCGCGGGCCCGGTCGGGGCGGTCGTGGCCCCCGGGCCTGGAGACGACGTCGGCACCCTCATCACCTTTGAGAACCACCTCGCGTACTGGGAGTCCGACTCCGGCCGGATTTCCACGTGGCTGACCACGCGCGAGATCGAATACAACTGGGCCTGCTGAGTCCCGATCCGGCGCTGTCGAGGACGGCTAGACTGCACCCATGCCAAAAATCATCGTTGACGTGATGCCCAAGCCCGAGATCCTCGACCCTCAGGGCAAGGCCATCGGTGCAGCCCTCGCCCGCCTCGGCATCGAGGGATTCCGCGAGGTCCGTCAGGGCAAGCGTTTTGAGCTCAAGGTGCACGGCGAGATCACGGAAGAGGTGCTCGCTACGGTGCGTCACGCGGCCGAGACTCTTCTGAGCAACCCGGTCATCGAGGACGTCGTGTCGGTCAAGCAGAAGGAATGCGGCGGCAACTGTGGCTGCGGCCACGCGAAGACGTCCGAGGCGCCCAACGGTCAGAAGGACCTGCTGGCGTGACCGCTCGCATCGGCGTCGTCACCTTCCCTGGTTCGCTCGACGACCGCGACGCTTTGCGCGCCGTGCGTCTCGCGGGCGCCGAGGCCGTCTCGCTGTTCCACGCCGACGTGGACCTCCAGGGCGTCGACGCCGTGGTCCTCCCCGGCGGCTTCAGTTACGGCGACTACCTGCGTGCGGGAGCGATCGCGCGTTTCGCGCCCATCATGGATTCGATCGTGGACGCCGCGAACGGCGGGATGCCGGTCCTTGGAATCTGCAACGGCTTCCAGGTGCTCACCGAGGTGCACCTGCTGCCAGGCTCGATGATCAAGAACGAGCACCTGCACTTCATCTGCCGCGATCAGACGCTGCGCGTCGAGAACGCGGACACGGCCTGGACGAGCGAATACCGTCAGGGCGAAGAGATCGTCGTGCCGCTCAAGAACCAGGACGGCCAGTACGTGGCCGACGAGCACGTTCTGGACGAACTCGAGGGTGAGGGCCGCGTGGCATTCCGCTATGTGGGCTGGAACCCGAACGGCTCGCGCCGCGACATCGCGGGCATCACCAATGCGCGCGGCAACGTGGTGGGGCTCATGCCGCACCCCGAGCACGCGGTCGAACCGGGTTTTGGCCCCGACTCCGTCGAGGGCGGCCGCATGGGCACGGATGGGCTCGCGTTCTTCACCTCCGCGATCAAGGGTTTACTAGCAAAGGCTTAGGGGCTAGTGAGCCGATGGGGCCTGTGCCCGTAGTGCCGGTGGCGATGCGGCGCAGGATCTTCCCTTCCCCGGGATCTACTGGCGCACGATGTCAGGCCAGCGCTGTACGTTATTCATAGTTCGCGATCCGCGTGTTACTGTTTCTTCACTACATCCCCCACGCCTCTCAACGATGCGCACTTGGGGGATTTTTCTATTCCTGACCGGGGGAGGTCCGATGGCGCGACCAATGCGACCGCGTGGCCCTCGCCTCTTCGACAAGCCCCCGCTGACACTCGATGCTCTAGTGGCACACCTTCACAGCCGGGGCCTTGAAATCCCCGACACTGACCGGGCCACCCGGTACTTGCGCCACATCGGCTACTACCGCCTGTCTCCTTACACGATTCCGTTCCGAGACGGCGGCCCAAGTGAGTTATTCCGCGAAGGAACCACTTTCGACGATGTGCTGGATCTCTACGTGTTCGATCGATCGCTACGACTGTTGGTGATGGACGCTCTTGAGCGAGTCGAAGTGGCCGTTCGGGCTGCGTTGACTGACCACATGTCGACTACCTATGGCGACCCACACTGGTACACGAATGCCGAGCACTTTCGTGATCTCGACAAGCACACCAAGCTTCTGGGGATGATCCGAAATAACTGCGATGGAAGGCTCCGCGGAAGCCCCGACGCGGGTGAAGACTCGTTGGTCCATCGGTCCGCCCTCGAGCATTACCTGACCACCTACGCTGAGCCCGAGTTGCCGCCGTCGTGGCTCATGGTGGAGACGCTCACGATCGGCCAGCTCAGCACGACGTACCGAAATCTGCGTCAGCGGTCCGACCGTAGCGCGATTGCTGGGAGTATTGGCCTTCCGGTGACGGTGTTGGAATCATGGCTGGAGACGTACGTCCGTGTACGCAACATCTGCGCCCACCACGGGAGGCTATGGAACGTGGGCCTCGGGGTCTACCCCGCGATCCCGACGTCGGCGTCAGTCTCGTGGCTCCAGGGAGTCGGGGCGCTGCCGGAACAGTCTCGTAAGCGCCTCTATCCAGTGCTCGTGTCGCTGCAGGCTGTGCTTGACGTGGCGTCGCCCCGGAGTAGTTGGGCGAGGCGGCTGCACGGACTCGTGACTTCACGTCCATCGATGAACCTCGCCGGGATGGGGATGCCCGCGCACTGGAGTGAAGATGAATTTTGGGGTCGCCATCTGGCCTGATCGGGACACGAGGATCGAGGCGATAGCATTCTTTACATCGGCCATCAAGGGTTTACTAGCGAAGGCGTGATCATGACTGCCAGTTCCGGAACAACACGCGCCGAGATTCTCGAGAAACTCGCCGATGCCGTGGTGGTGCGGGCGGGCGAACACAAAACGCACCCCGCGCGAATTGGCATCGACGGGCCCGACGGCTCCGGCAAGACGATCCTGCGCCAGGAGCTTGCCGAGGTGCTGCGCCGGCGCGGCTACGACGTGATCGAGGCGACCATCGACGACTTCCACCAGCCGCGGGCCGTGCGCTACGCGATGGGTCGCAACTCGTGGGAGGGCTACTGGGCGGCGGCCTTTGACTACGAGTCCCTCACCTCCGACCTGCTGGCGCCACTGGGACCGCGCGGCACGCTGCGGTACCGGACCAAGGCGCACGACCTCGAGACGGATACCCCCGTCGAGGGAGGGTGGCTTGAGGCGAACCCTCATGCGATCCTGCTGCTCGACGGCGTGCTGATTCAGCGCCGCGAGGTCATCAGCAACCTTAATTGCGCCATCTACCTGGATGTTTCCTTCGAGGAGACGTACAAGCGACTCGCGGCGCGCAACGGCTTCCCCACGGACCCCGACGCGCCAAGCAACTTGCGGTACACCGAGACGCAGCGGCACTATCAGCGCACGTGCACGCCGACCGAACGCGCGGGGATCGTGGTCGACAATACGGATCCGGCCAACCCGAGCATCGTCAAGGACAACAGGTCATGATCGACGCGCCGGTGACCGAGGCGGTGCTTCTGCCCGTGAGGGCTGGGCAGCACGCGCAGTTTGAGGCCGCCTTCGCGCTGGCCGAACCGCTCATCGCGAGGGCTCCCGGCTATCGCGGCCACGAGTTGCGCAGGAGCATCGACCGCCCGAGCACGTACCTTCTCATCGTCGGTTGGGACACGGTCGACGATCACGAGACTGGCTTCCGCGGCTCCGAGGACTACATCGAGTGGAGCCGCCTTTTGCATCGGTTCTATGACCCGTTTCCCACGGTGCACCACTACGGCGAAAACCTCGCGGGCGCGCGGATCGAACTGCCGTAGCGCCTACGCGGTGTGCCCACCCGAGAGCTGGTTGCGGATCTCGACAAGCGCATCGAACGTCGCGCGGTTGAACTCGGCACCCAGCTGATTGGGGATCGTCGCGAGCACGGTGTCGGCACCCATCACGGCCTCGTCCTCGCGCAGCTCGGCCACGATCTTGTCGACGCTGCCCACATAGGACTTCCCGAACGTGCCCGTCGAGTTGTCGATTGAGCCCACCTGGTCCTTGTTCGCGCCCATCTTGTCGCGCTCGAGCAGGGGCCCGAAGTACATGCGGGTCTGGTCGTCGATGATGGGCATGATGGACCGCGACACCGAGACGCGCGGCTCCCCGGCGTGACCTGCCTCGCGCCACGATTCGCGGAACGCCTCTATCTGGCGCCACTGGACGATGCCGAGCGGCTCACCCGTCGCCTCGAGCACGAGCGTCGAGGACATGAGGTTCATGCCAAGCGCGCCCACGCGTCGGGCCGAATCGGTGTTGCCAGCGCCGTACCAAATGCGCTCGCCCAGCCCTGGGGACTGAGGGCTGATGGGGAGCAGTTCGCCGCGCGCTGCCTGGGCGTTGGGGCCAGGAAGCGCGAGTCCCTCACCCGAGATCGCGCGACGGAACAGCGCGATGCGCTCGGCGGCGTCCTCGACCGGCAGCGTGCCCGCGGGGAGGGGGTAGCCAAAGACGCCGGGGCCGTCGGCGGCTGGCTCGGGTGAACCACGCGAGACGCCTAGCTGGAGGCGCCCGCCCGCGATGAGGTCGGCGGTCGCGGCGGCCTCCGCCATATAGAGCGGGTTCTCGTAGCGCATGTTGATCACACCGGTGCCGAGTTCGACCCGCGAGGTGCGCGCGCCCATCGCCGCCAAGAGAGGGAAGGGCGAGGACGTGTTTTGTTCGAAGTGGTGGATGCGCAGCCACGCGCCGTCCATCCCGGCATCCTCGGCCGCCTCGGCGAGCGCGATCGTGTCGTGCATCAGTTCGGACGCACTGCGCACCTTGGAGCCGGGGGAACGGGACCACCAGCCAAACGACAAGAAGCCGACGTTCTTCACGTGCCCATCCTTCCGTCGAGCGTCGCGAACGGTTGACGCGTCATCTCATGGGTCCAACGGGGCCGTGTCGATCAGTATTCCAGCGGGCTGGCGCTACGCTCGACAGATGATCACGATCCATGAGGTGGGAGCCTCGAACGAGGACGCCTCCGCCTTGTGGGAGGAGCAGCGCCTAGACCTCGCCGAGAGGTACAACGAGCCCGACATTGCGTTCGAAACTGAGTTCGACGGCTTTGTCGGGTCGCTCGTGGGCTACTCGGAGTCGGGGGAGCCGATCGCGACGCTCGTACTACGGTGGTCGCCCTATCACCCGGCGGGCATGATCGAGCTGAAACGCCTCTACGTGCGGGCCGGTCATCGGGGCAACGGACACTCTCGCGTGATCATGGGAGTGGCAGAGGCGGTCGCGCGCCGAGTGGGCGCCACGGCGCTTTCGCTCGTCACAGGCGTCGCGCAACACGAGGCCATCGGCCTGTACGAGCGCACCGGCTACCGGCGCACGCCCCCGTACGGCGACTTCGGATACGAGGACACCACGAGGTACTACGCGAAGGACCTCGCGACGCGGGTGCTGGTGATCAACGGTTCCATGGGATCGGGCAAGACCGTCACCGCCGCCGCGATTCACGATGTCATGGATCAGGCGGGTGCGCGCGTCGCGTTCATCGACGCCGATTACCTCTGCCAGGCGTCCCAAGCCCCGGAGGACGACCCGTATCAACAGCGACTCCTCCTCTCCAATCTCACGGCGGTGGCTCCCGTGTATCGCGCACACGGATACGGATGCATCGTGCTGGCAAGGGTGGTCGAAGATCCAGAGGACCGCGACCGTTATGCGCACGCTTTCGCGGGACCGGGCGGTGCCGGTCAGGTGGCGGTGGTGCGCGTCACCGCGTCGGACGAGACGCGCATCCAACGGGTGCAGCAACGTGAACCGGAGGGTCACTGGCGCGAGTGGGGAGTGGCGCGCAGCATGGAACTCGAGCAGATCCTCGACGATCTCGACCTCGACGACGGGGTGGTATCCACCGAGGATGTGAGCCGCGCCGATGTCGCAAGCAACGTGCTCGACGCCGCCGGCTGGTGGACTCCAGGCAGGGAGCCGCTGGCTTAACCGAGGATGGCCCAGCGCCACGTCTCGGCATTGTCGCGAATCCATTGCGCGTCCGACTTCCACACGGCGCCCACGCCCTTTTCCCACAGCTCAATCCACGGCGACTGTCCCGTGGCCCGCATCTTGTTGAGGTACTCATACATGCGTTGCGAACGCATCGCGAGCAGGGGCACTAGTTCGGTGCGCTGCGCACCGTCGAGACCGTAGCCGTCGACGAGCCGACGCAGGCGCTGTGCCGAACTCACGATATCCGCGTCGGCGCGGTAGAGCGGAGCGAACGAGTGGCACGCATAGCCGAGGTCCCACAGCCGCGTGCCAGGGCCCGCAGCGTCCCAGTCGATCGCGACAAGTGACCCATCGGCCCTGAGGACGATGTTGGATGGCGCGATGTCTTGGTGAACGATCAGGTCGCGACCGGGTGACGGGATGCCGTCGAACCAGCGTGCGTAGCTGGGCGCCACAAAGCTGTCGAGGGCGTCGTGCATGTCTCGCAGAAACCGCCCGAGCCGCGCGGGGTCGAGGGCATTGTCGGGAGCATCGGGGTGGTCCGCGCGCATGCCTGGCACGAATTCGATGAGGTGGCGGCCCTTGTCGTCCCACCCGAATGAGCGCGGAGCGCCGGTGAAGCCCACCTTCTCAAGGTGAAGCAGCAGGGCATGAAGCGCGCCCGTGTACGGGTCGGGCGCGATGCCGCGCACGTCGCTGTGGCCGATGCGCTTTGGCAGCGCAGTGGCGGCCCGCTGCTGATCCCTCGAGATTTTTGCCGCCTGCCTCGTAGCGGTCTCGTGCTGGTCGTGGAGGACCCTGCGCTCGCGGCGGCTCAGCCCCGTGTAGGGGTGCGCGGGGGAGTCGTCGGCTCGTGAGTGCCGTGTTGGTGGCGCGGGCGGCGTGGGCGGTGCGGGAGGTGCGAGAGGTGCGGGAGGTGCGGCGAACGACACTGGCGGCGTCGGCGGCGCGGTGGGGTGTGGTGCGAAGGTGGGACGTGGCACGGCGGTGGGGCTCGCGGCAAGCGCTACCGGCGGTGCAGCAAGAGCCACTGGCGGTGCGGGCGGTGCGGGTGGTGCGGGCGCTGCTGCGGCGACGGGCACGACCGCGGCTCGTGCCTCATGCACCTGGTTGCGCGCGGTGGCCCACACTGCGGAAAAGTAGGCCGACGCGTTTGAGGGGACAGCGTGCGTGCGGGGAAGTGCGGTCTGTCCGTATGGGGTGGGGACGTGAGCCATGGGGGAGGGGCCCGCAGTGGCCACCTGGGCGGCCACGTTCTGATGCCACGTCATCGTCTCGGGGGCTGATGCCGCCGCGGACCTGCCGGCCCACGCCTCGCCGGGGGGCCATGCCGGTTCGATGATTCGTGGAATCGGCCGCTGGCGAGGATGGCGTAGGAAGCGGTCTACAGACCACTCCCAGCCCTCGAGGCTATCGAGCAGCCGGGCCTCCGAGTCGTTGTTGCCCACCGCGTGAACCACCAGTTGCCCTTGCCAACCCGACTCGAGGATCGCGTGCGTGACCCAGCGATCGCGACTGCCCGCTCCAAACGGAAGGATCATCCGACCGGTGGCCTCGGCGCCTGCGTCGGCGCCGCTCAACATGATCGCGACAAGATACTCCTGCATCGCGGCGAGGTGCGTGTCGAGGTCCGCGATGAGGTGATGGGCGTGCTGAAGCCGGAACCCGATGCCCACGTTGCCCAGGCCTCTGCGCGCAAGTTCCGTCGTCACGTCGACGAGCGTGCGCGGTTCGCCCGCCCACCCGCCGTGGTTGGTGAGCACCACGCGCATGCCGTGCCCGCGCGCGAGGCGTGCGATGCCCGTGAGGTGATCGGCCGCGCGCATGACTTCGCTCGCATGGACGTGCTCCGACACCTTGGTGGGCCTGCCCGAGTCGCCGAAGGCGATTTGCGTCCAGAGCTCAGGCTTGTGGCCGCGACGCGCGGACTCCGTGATCAGGTTCTTGATGCGTTGGGGAACCACGCCGAATCGCGACGCGTAGTCAGGTTCCTCGTACGCGGGCATCGGCGACGGTGTCCAAATGCCCTCAAGCTCGATCTCGTGCTGCCGCAACGCGTCGAGCTCGGCGTCGAAGGTCTCGATGTGCTCGTCGCGCCAATCCCAGATGATCTTGGTGATTCCGATACGGTTCAGCATGAGTGCGCGCTCGCGAGGTCCTCGGCGCAGCGCGTCATGGGCCACCAGGTGGCTCGCGGCAAGGTGGCCGCGCGCGCTCCACCCGGGAGCTGTGGCCTGTGACGGGGGGACAACCCGGGGGGGTAGTGTCACTCCGAGACCCCCAATCCTCGCGTGATGTGAACTTCACAATAAGCGTCCGTTCGCCTCACGTCGAGAGCGATGGGGGGGTATGGGCGAAACATCCGATTCATGATATATCAGGCGTTCTACGCCGATTGTCGCTAGTTGGCGAGAGCGAACTCGACCGCAGCACGCGCGTGAAGCGCGAGGGCGTCAAAATATGGGACGCTCACATCGTCCGCCGTCATGACCATGGGAATCTCGGTGCAGCCGGCCACCACTCCCTGGGCGCCGCGCTCGAGGATTTCCGCGGCGACGCGCTGCGCGAGCGCGCGGCCCTCGGCGGTCACGATGCCGTTGGCGAGGTCCCTGTAGACGAGGTCGTGGATCGCCTGGAGGTCGTGCTCCTCGGGGGCGATCGTGGTGACGCCATGCTCGGCCATGCGATCGCGATAGAAGGGCATGCGCATCGTGAAGCCCGTGCCAAGGAGTGCGACGGTGTCGAGTCCGGCCGCACGGATGGCCTTGGCGGTTTCGTCGACGATGTGGATCACAGGGACGTCGACCGCGGCCTGCACCTGCGGGGCGACAAGGTGCATCGTGTTCGCGCAAATCAGAATCGCCTCGGCGCCGCCGTCGACCAGCCGGCGCGCGTCGTCGGCAAAGAGAGCGGCCAGCCCGTCCCAATCCTCGGCGGCCTGGGAGGCGGCGATCTCGCCAAAGTTGTAGTGCCTGATCACGAGGTCGGCGCTCTGTCCTGGCAGCGCGGCCGCGATGCCCTCGTGGAGAAGGCGCTCGTAGTCGAGCGTGCTGTGCCAGGTGATGCCGCCAAGGAGGCCGATGCGGCGAGGTGAGGTGCGCATGGCGCCAGCCTAAGCGTGGGGCGGGGTGCCACCTCGGGTCGCCCTGGCGCCAGGTGTGCGCCACTCCGACTTAACCTTCCAGTACGATGGAAGCATGCGCATCGGAGAACTAGCCGAAGAGGCGGGCCTCACGGCCAAGACCATCAGGTACTACGAGGGCATCGGCCTCATGGACGAGCCCGATCGTCACGCGAACGGGTACCGCGACTATGACCACGATGCGGCTGACCGACTGCGCTTCATCAGGGATTCGCAGGCCGCGGGCCTCACGCTGGCGGAGGTCGGCGAGATCCTGGGCATGAAGGCGGCGGGCGAGTCGACGTGCGCCCATACGCGCAGCCTCTTGGCGCGTCACCTGGCCGATGTTGACGCACAAATCGACCGCCTTCTCGCCACGCGTGCGGAACTCACTGCCATGGCCGAGCGCGCCGATGCCCTCAATCCGTCCTCGTGCACCGACCCCGGTCGCTGCCAGGTCATTGCGGCCGCCGAGCCCGCGCTCGGACCTGCGGCTCAGTCCGCGGCTCACCCCGCTCACAGGCGGCTACTGCCCCTGGCTTGACCTTCCTGTCCAGGGGAAGGTTTACGGTGAGATTCGTGTTCCGGTTCAGTACGCCGGAGTCGAAACAGAGAGGCACCGTTCATGGCCGTCAGCGAACTCCCCACTATTGACATCAACGTCTCAGGCATGACCTGTGATGGCTGCGCAGGCAAGGTGCGCGATGCGCTCAGCGCGACCGACGGCATCGTCGGGGCCGACGTCGACTTCGCCTCAGGCAAGGTGGCCGTACACACCGACGGCACTGTCGCCCCCCACGCCCTTGAATTTGCGATTGACTCCGCGGTCTTCGACGCGGGTTTCCGCGTCGTTTAGCCGAATGCTCACCGCGCGCCTCGCCGCGCGGGCCACCCATCCTTCTAGGAGGCCCGGTTCATGACCACCACGCACGAAGAGACCACTCACGAATCTCCCCAGACCATCAACTTGGCCGTGGGTGGAATGACGTGCGCGGGGTGTGCCTCAACCATTCAACGTGGGCTGGCGATCCTGCCAGGCGTCGACGGCGCCGTAGTCAACGTCGCGACGCGTCGTGCGACGGTGAACGTCGACGGCACTCTCGACGCCGAAGAACTTGAAGACATGATGCGCGCCGCGATCGAGGGCCTCGGCTATCAGGTCCTGACCCCGCGCGCGGGCGATGCCGAGCACGAGGCCATGAGCCTCAGCGACGAGCACGCCGCCCACATGAACTCCGATGCCTCGCGCATCGCAGATTATCGTCGCCGCTTCATCGTCGGCGCCACCCTGTCCCTACCCCTCCTGCTGCTGTCAATGATCCCCGCACTGCAGTTCTCGGGTTGGGGCTGGGTGGCGGCCGCGCTCGCCACTCCGGTGGTGTTTTACAGCGGCTGGCCGTTCCACCGATCGGCCGTCATGTCCGCGCGTCACGGCGCGACCACCATGGACACCCTCGTCATGGTGGGTTCGCTCGCCGCGTGGACGTGGTCGGCCGTCGCGCTCTTGCGCGGCACGGGGCACGTGTACTTCGAAACCGGCGCCGTGATCGTGACGCTCATCGTGCTCGGCAAGTGGTTCGAGGTGCGCTCGACCGCCCACGCTGGGGACGCGATTCGCGCCCTGAGCGCGCGTCAGAGCTCGACTGCCACGCTCGAAGACGGCACCGTGATTGAGCGGTCGGCTCTCGAGATGGGTATGCGCTTTGTGGTGAAGCCGGGCGAGATCATTGCGACCGACGGCGTGGTGGTCGAGGGCGAGGCCGCCGTCGACGCGTCGCTGGTCACGGGCGAATCCGCCCCCGTCGCGGTCACCGTGGGCGCCGACGTGGTGGGCGGCACCATCGCCTCCGATGGCGCGCTCACTGTCGAGGCCACGCGCGTCGGCTCGGAGACGATGCTTTCCCAGATCGCGCGCATGGTTGACGAGGCGCAGTCGGGCAAGGCCGAGGTGCAGCGCTTGGCCGATCGCATCGCCGCCATCTTTGTGCCAGTGGTCATGGGGCTCTCGGTGCTCACGCTGGTCATCTGGCTGCTCGCGACGGGCGACGCCAACCGCGCCGTCGCCGCGGCGGTGGCCGTGCTGATCATCAGCTGCCCGTGCGCACTGGGTCTCGCGACCCCGCTCGCCATCATGGTGGGCGTGGGGCGAGGCGCGCAACTGGGCGTGCTTATTCGTGGGCCCCGCGTTCTCGAGGACACCCGCGCGCTCACACATGTGGTGCTCGACAAGACGGGCACGCTCACCACGGGCCAAATGTCAGTCGCCGATCAGACGGCGCCGGGCTTCTCGGACGAGGCCGCGGCCGCTCTCTTCGACGCCGCATCGTCTGTGGAAACGCGATCCGAACACCCCGTCGCACGTGCGGTTGCGCTCGCGTATTCGCGCGGGCCGCTCATCAAGGGCTTCCGCTCTTATCCCGGCCGTGGTGCCGCAGCGACCGTGCAGGGCGCAGCCGCCGACGGCGGAATGGCCGATGTCACCGTGGGCTCACACCGCCTCTTCGACTCCGTGCCTGACGGCCTCGCCGAGTGGGCGCTTTCGCGTGAGGAGACGGGCCACACCGTGGTCTACGTGGGTCGGTCAAAGCCGCTTGGTGGCGGACTCATCGGCGGGACGGGTGCCGATGGTGCTCCGGTCGTCGAACCTCTCACCGCCGAGGCCGCGATCGCGGTGCGTGACTCCGCGAAGCCGGGCGCACGCGACGCGGTCGATGCGCTCAAGGCCAGGGGCCTGATCGTCACGCTGCTGAGCGGCGACAACAAGCGCGCCGCCGGAGCCATCGCGAGGGAACTGGGCATCGACAACGTGATCGCCGAGGTGCTTCCCTCCGATAAGGCGGGCGTCATCGAACGCCTTCGCGCCGAGGGTGGCCGAGTCGCGATGGTGGGGGATGGCGTGAATGATGCCCCCGCGCTTGCCGCCGCCGACATCGGCATCGCGATCGGTACAGGAGCGGACGTGGCACGAGAGGCCTCGGATCTCACCCTCGTCACGGGTGACGTGCGCGCGGTCGACGATGCCATCGGGCTCGCCCGGCGCACGCTCGGCACGATCAGGGGCAACCTGTTCTGGGCGTTCGCGTACAACGTCGTCGCGATCCCTCTTGCGGCATCGGGGCAACTCAATCCGATGATCGCCGCCGCTGCGATGGGCGGATCGAGCCTCTTCGTGGTCGGCAACTCGTTGCGACTGCGCGGGTACACGCCCGCGAGGGCGTCGGCCTAGAACCGCTCACCCCGCGGCTCACCCCGGCGTACCGCAATCCGCTGCCCGCACCACCGCGGGGCTCACTCCGCCGCTCACCGCAACGGGGTGTACGGAAGTGCCGGATCGCTGGGCCTAAGGGTTGCATCGTGGGCTTGGCCAGCATCGAATGTGTCGCGTGGCCCGGCACTTGCGTACATAAGGTGCGCGGGAAGCTAGACCGCACCGAGAGTGCGGAAGCTAGACGGCGTCGAGCGCGCGCGCGAAGTCTTCGCGCAGGTCCTCGACGTCCTCCAGGCCGATGCTGATGCGCACCGTCGCCGCAGACATCCCAACGGCCGCGCGGCCTTCGGGGCCGAGCTTGCGGTGCGTCGTGGTGGCCGGGTGAGTCACGATCGACTTGGCGTCTCCCAGGTTGTTCGAGATGTCCACCACCTCGAGCGCGTCCATGAACCGGAACGCCGCGGCCTTGGCCTCGGATCCGTGCGGGTCGGTGCCCTCGGGAAGCGCGATGTCGATGGTCACTAGCGTTCCGCCGAGCGTCATCTGCGCCTTGGCCCGTTCGTACTGCGGGTGCGACGGGAGCAGGGGATAGCGGGCCGTCGCGACCTTGGGCTGGGCCTCGAACCACGCCGCGAGGTCGGCGGCCGATGCTGTCATCGCGCGCACGCGCAGCGACAGCGTCTCGAGCGACTTGGCGAGCACCCATGCGGTGAAGGGGCTCATCGTGGCGCCCATCGTCCGCACCATGGTGCGCACGGGTCCGTTGATGTACGCGGCGCTGCCGAGCACCGCGCCACCCAAGACGCGACCCTGGCCGTCGATGTGCTTGGTGGCCGAGTAGACCACCGCGTCCGCGCCCAGCTCAAGGGGCTTCTGGCCGACGGGCGTGGCAAACACGTTGTCGACCACGAAGAGTGCGCCGGCCTTCTTGGCGAGCGCCGCCACGAACGGAATATCGACCACGTCCTGCATCGGATTGGTGGGCGACTCGATGTAGATCGCATCCGCGGGCGTCGCGAGAACGCGTTCCCAGTCGGCGTTGTCGTGGGCGTCGACATAGTCGACGATGATGCCCCATTCGGCGAAGTAGTCGTTGAAGACCGCGATCGACGATCCGAAGAGGGCCCGCCCTGCCACCAGGCGCGAACCCTGCTTGAGAATCGAGGCGAGCGAGACGAACACGGCGGCCATCCCTGTCGCGGTGGCGAAGCACGCCTCGGCGCCCTCAATCGCGGCAAGCCGCTCCTCAAACGTGGTGACCGTGGGGTTGCCGTAGCGCGAGTACTGGTAACGGTCGATCTCGCCCGCGAAGGCCGCCTCTGCGTTCGCGGCATTCGGGTAGACGTACCCCTGCGTCAGGAACAGCGCCTCCGACATCTCGTCGAACTGCGAGCGATGCAGGCCCGCACGCACGGCGAGGGTGTCTGGGCGGAGTTGGCGAGGGGAGGCGGACAGGGCGTCTGGGGACAGTGCGTCGGTCATGCCCACAGGGTAGCGGGGCACGCGGGTCCCAGGGACTTAAGGCGTGGCGCCATGCGGGCCCACGAGTAGGGTCAGGAGTCATGGGGAAGCTTGGAATTGCCGTTGCCATCGCCGTTCTTGCCACGATGCTTTCGGGGTGTGCTGATCCCTCGGGGGAACTCGCTTCGGGTCCCGTGGACGCTGCAGGTTCTCCGATACCAAACGTCAGCCTGGTAGGTGTGCGGGTCGTGGGCGCGGCGGTCCTTCTCGAGGGCGAGGGCGGCGAGTGTTGGTCGGTCCGATACGACGACGGCGTGAGCAAGGTGGAGTCGCACTTGCTGCTGCAGGACGGCTACACGAGTACCCACGCGGTGATGGCCGATCCGTCCAACCCGGGCCACGATTTCGACGGCACCGCTTTGATCGACCCTCGTGGCGACATGGTCGGCATGGCTAATACTGGAGTCATGATCGCCGCGACCTACGGGGATCCGTCTGATCCCGAGGTGGCGGCGGGTCTGGCGCGGTGCGGTTGGAAGGGTTCGCCGCTGGTTCCCGACGTCGAAGGCGGCGTCACTGTTGACCCGGACGGCTTGCCGCAATCCGTGTACACGTGCACCACCAACAGCGATGAGATGGCGCAGGGGCCCATCGATTTGGAAGCGTGCGAACAAACGGTCGTGGGACCCGAGGACCTCGACCGAGAAGCCAGCGTCTCGTAACGACCCTCGGTCGCGGAGCATGACGCGCCGTGGGCGACATGGGTCCCATCGGGTGGCCGCCACTGACCGTGCGTATTGGACTTTGCTTGAGGGCGATGCCCCTGACCGGACTAAGGATGAACCGTGGTTGCTCCTGTGATGGCCGCGATGACCTGTTCGTATGCGTCGTGAGGAGCGCTGAAGGAGCCGTTGAGGCGCCCGTGCCTGAGGACCACGATGCGATCGGCCACCGCGCGCACGTCCGTGAGGTTGTGACTGATGAGCACTACGCCGAGGCCGAGGCTTCTCAGGCTTTGGATGTGAGTAAGCACTTCCGCAGTCTGCGCAACCGATAGTGACGCCGTGGGCTCGTCGAGGACGATGAGCTGAGGTTCTCCCACTAACGTGCGTGCGATCGCCACGCACTGACGCTGGCCGGCAGAAAGCTGGGCGACGGGAGTGCGAGGCGAGGGGATGCGTGCATTGAGTCTCGTGAGGAAGCCGCGGGCGAGAGTTTCCATCTGCTCCTCGGCGAGGAGTCCGTTCTCCTTGAGCTCTCGTCCGAGGAAGATGTTCGCCGTGACGTCGAGGTTCTCGGCGAGGGCGAGCCCCTGAAATACCGTTGCGATTCCGCGAGCTTGAGCCACCGAAGTGCGGAGAAATTGGACCCTCTCGCCGTTCAGATACATTGCGCCGGAATCTGGCTGATGCACGCCTGCGATGACCCGCGCGAGCGTGGACTTGCCTGCGGCGTTGTCGCCAACGAGCGCGACGATTTCATGGTGTTTCACTTCGAAATCAACATCGATGAGGGCTTGGACGGCGCCGAAAGACTTTGAGATGTGGTGCATACGCAGCAGCGGTGGTGCGTTCATTATTACTTCCTGTCTTGCCAACGACGGTTGATCCATCATCGGACCCCCGGGACCTGGGTGAAGTCGGCCGCAAATGCGAGGGCTCCCTGTACGGCCGCGAACGACTCAAGCTCTCCACGACGCACTTCGAGGGCGTCGTCTCGGGAGATGAGGACCCTGCGGTTCACGGCACCACGGATGGGATCCAAGAACACGTCGTCCGTCTCGGCGAGTTCACCGCCCACAATCACGATTTGAGGATTGAGGGCCACTGCGAGGTTGGCCACCGCGACGCCGATCGCGGCGCCTGCGTCGGCGACGACCTGCCTACATCCAGGATCACCGGATGAGGCAAGGTTGAGGAGGTCGCCCAACGAGAGAGGGCCGTGGCTGATGCGCAGTGAGTCGATAAGCGCCTGAGCCCCCACCAGGGTGTCGAGGCACCCACGGCTTCCACACCGGCAAATGGGTCCGCGCGGGTCTGCGAGCACGTGACCGATCTCGCCCGCTGTGCCTCGGGGACCTCGGTGGAGGTCGCCCCCGACGATGAGGCCCGCGCCCGTCCCATACGACGAATGGACGTACAGCACATCCTTGAACCCGCGCGCGGCACCGAAGCGGGCTTCGCCGAGCGCCGCGAGGTTGCAGTCGTTGTCGACCGCGACGGGCGCATTGAGCCGGGCGCTCACGACCTCTGCAATCGGCACGTCGGCCCAGCCCTTCATGAGCCCCTGATCCCTGACCGTGCCCGCGCGGGGATCGATGGGGGCGGGCACTCCGATGCCGACCCCCAGGATTTCCGACGTAGTCGAGCCGAGCCCCTCGATGAGTTCCACGGCAAGGAGCGCAGTCCGATCGAGCGTCGTGTCGAGCCTGTGGTCGGAGGGAAGGGGCAGCGTCTGGCTTCCGAGAAGGGTGAATCCCAGGTCCGAAATGGCGATCTGCAATGCACGCATTCCTACGTGCACTCCCACGAGGAGTCCAGATTTATGTGCCAGCGTCACCAACTGCGCGCGGCGCCCGCTGCGCGTGGTGGTCCGGGTCTCGACGACGCCGGCGGCCAGAAGGTGCTTCACGATGGTTGAGACGGTCGCGGGCGAAAGCCCCGTCGTCTCGGCGAGTTCGACCTGGGTGATTCCGCCGAATCGCCTGACCGCGTCCAGCAAGCGGGCGCTGTTCGCCTCACGCAGTGCCGACTGCGACCCCGACGACAGCACCTTTCCCGCCACGGTCTGACACTACCCGAACACCCCGGGTGGTCGTGGTCGCTGGGTTCGCGACTCGAAGACAGTTTCGGGGCCCTGAGGCCTTGAGTTCGGACCTTGGACTGAACGTAGACGGGCCATCACCCACAGACATGTGGCCAATATTGGTCTTTTTGTGCGGAAACAGGCGCCCGTGAGGCGCGGCGGACGTCTCGCCGCCCATTTGAGGTTCGTAACGAAATGGTCACAGTTGCGTTCGACACTTGACGGCAATATCCGCTGGGTTTAGCGTCTGAACCGGTACGAGTACTTGAACCTTCTACTCCGAGCTCGACGAAGCGTTGGGAGACGATGTGGCGACGACCCACGTGACACTTGAGATGCGCCGAATTACCATGGAATTTCCTGGCGTTAAGGCGCTCGACGATGTGTCTGTTTCCGTGAGAAGTGGCGAAATCCACGCGATCTGCGGCGAGAACGGCGCAGGCAAGTCCACGCTGATGAAGGTCTTGTCCGGCGTCTATGCGCATGGCACCTTCGAAGGAAAGATCATCCTCGAGGGTCAAGAGGTTGAGTTCCGGGACCTCAAGGCCTCCGAGCACGCCGGAATCGTCATCATCCACCAAGAGCTCGCGCTCATCCCCGAGCTATCCGTCAAGGAAAACATCTTCCTGGGCAATGAGGTGGTGCGCGGAGGCCTGATCGATTGGGACGAGGCGCACATCCTGACCCTCGAACTCCTGGCGCGTGTGGGACTTGAGGTCGACCCCAACACGCAGATCAAGGCGCTTGGCGTTGGCCAGCAGCAACTCGTCGAGATCGCCAAGGCGCTCTCCAAAGATGTGAAGCTGCTGATCCTGGACGAGCCCACCTCGGCGCTCAACGAGGAGGACTCGGCCAACCTGCTCGACCTGCTGCGTGGACTCAAGCAGCGAGGGCTTACATCGATCATGATCAGCCACAAGCTCAACGAGATTGCCGAGATTGCCGACGCGGTGACGATCATCCGCGATGGGGTCAAGGTCGAGACGCTCTACGTCGAGGACGCGCCGCTTGACGAGGACCGCATTATTCGCGGCATGGTGGGGCGCTCACTCGAGTCTCGATTCCCCGCACACACACCGAACATCGGGGAGACTTTCTTCGAGGTTCGCGATTGGACGGTCGAGGACCCCACGGGCCCTGGGCGCCTGTTGTGCAAGAGTTCCAACTTTTTCGTCCGTCGCGGCGAGATCGTGGGCTTCGCGGGCGTGATGGGTGCCGGGCGCACGGAGCTCGCCCGCTCTGTCTTTGGTCGCTCCTACGGAAACTACCGTTCGGGCACGATCCTGATCGACGGCAAGCAGGTGAACATCCCCACCGTGCAGGCCGCGATCGCTCACCGCATCGCCTACGTTCCCGAGGATCGCAAAACTCTTGGCATGAACATGCTCGACACCATCCGCAAGACGATTGTCTCCGCGGGGCTGAGCAAGATCGCTCACCGGGCGATGATCGACGAGGATGAAGAGTTTGCCGCGGCCGAGGAATACCGCACATCCCTGCGCATCAAGACGCCCGACGTCAACGAGGGCGTGAACAAGCTCTCAGGCGGCAATCAGCAGAAGGTCGTTCTCGGCAAGTGGATGTTCACCGAGCCGGAGCTGCTCATCCTCGATGAGCCGACGCGCGGAATCGACGTCGGCGCAAAGTACGAGATCTACGGCCTCATCCAGCGTCTTGCCGACGCGGGCAAGGGCGTGGTCCTGATCTCGTCGGAACTTCCGGAGGTCATCGGCCTCTGCGACCGCATCTACACGGTGTGCGAGGGCCGCATCTCCGGCGTGGTCGATCGCGAAAACGCCGACCAAGAAGGCCTCATGCGCCTCATGACAACCACCACAGCAAGCGCTGCCTGACCGGCCTGACCCACAGAAGGAAGATCGACAATGAAGTCTTTGAAGAGCCTGCTAGGCGGAGACATTCGGCAGTTCTCGATGATGGGTGCGCTCGTCATCCTCATCGCGTTCTTCCACATCGGGACCGGCGGCAAGGTCCTGACGTCCACCAACATGGTGAACCTGATCAACGGCAACTCCTACGTGCTGATCCTCGCGATCGGCATGGTCATGGTGATCGTGATCGGCCACATCGACCTTTCTGTGGGCTCCGTTGCCGCCGTTGTCGGCATCATCGTGGCACTCGCGATGCGTGACTGGGGAATCCCCTGGTGGGCGGGCATCCTGCTTGGCCTCGCAGTAGGAGCCGCGATCGGCGCGTGGAATGGGTGGTGGGTCGCTTACGTCGGGGTACCAGGCTTCATCACGACCCTCGCCGGAATGATGCTCTTCCGCGGCCTCAACCAATACATCGGCCACTCGAACTCGGTTCCAGTTCCTGACGAATTCAAATTCATCGGCGCAGGCTACCTGCCGGAGTTTGGCCCCGCCACGGGGCTCAATAACTCGACGCTCCTGCTTGGCATTCTCGCTGCCGCTTACGTCGTGTGGCGCGAGTTGAAGCTCCGCAAAAAGGCGCTTCGGATCGGCATGCAGCCCGCGAGCGTCGTGATCGCCTCCATTCGCGCGGGCCTTCTGATCGTCGTCATCGGGTACGTCACCTTCCTGTACGGTGCGGGTCGCGTCGGCACGTCGTTCCCCGTCCCCGGAGTGTTGCTGGTCGCGCTCGTCATCTTCTATCACGTGCTCACGCAGAGGACCGTCATCGGACGCCACATCTTCGCGGTGGGTGGCAACCGGATCGCCGCGTCGCTTTCGGGGGTCTCGACCAAGCGCACGTACTTCTTTGTGATGATGAACATGTCGATCCTCTCTGCGGTCGCCGGAATGGTGTTCATCGGCCGCTCCACCGCCTCGGGACCATTCGACGGGAACATGTGGGAACTCGACGCCATCGCGGCGGTCTTCATTGGCGGTGCGGCCGTCTCCGGCGGCATCGGCACCGTGACGGGTTCGATCATCGGTGGCCTGGTGATGGCCACGCTCAACAACGGACTTCAACTGATGGGCGTTGGGTCCGACCGCACGCAGATCATCAAGGGCCTCGTGCTGCTGCTCGCCGTCGCCTTCGATGTCTACAACAAGCAACAGGGCCGCCCCTCGATCATTGGGCTCCTCATGAGGATGCGCCCTGCACCCCAAGATTCCGTGGACGGCGGGGCAGAGACGCCCCCCAACGTCGCTCCACGGACAGAAGCAGTGGCGGGTGTCGGTGTCGACCCGGCGACCTCCGCTGTCCACGAACAGCATCCAACGCCGGATGCGAAAGACAGAAGGTAGGACGTAATGCGCAAGACCCTTCCAGGGCTTATCGCCCTCGCGGCGGCGAGCACACTCGCGCTCACCGCATGTTCATCTGACCGCACCGAAACCACGACCCCGACCACCGCCGCCAACACGGCTGCTGCTGGCACGGAGCTGTGCATTCCCGAAGGCTCGACCATCGGTGTCTCGCTTCCACAGAAGACCTCGGAGAACTGGGTGCTCGCAGAGCAGCTGTTCAACGACGGCCTGACCGCGGCCGGCTTCGCGCCGATCGTGCAGTTCGGCAACAGTGGTGTGACCGAGCAGCAGAACCAGATCGACGCCATGGTCGAGCAGGGTGCCAAGGTCATCGTCGTCGGCGCCATCGACGGCTCACAGCTGGGCACCCAGCTCGAAGCCGCCAAGGCAACCGGCGCGACGATCATCGCCTATGACCGCTTGGTGAAGAACACCGAAGCAGTCGACGCGTACATCGCCTTCGATAACTTCCAGGTCGGCGTGCTTCAGGGCACCGCTCTCCTCGAGGGTCTCGCCGAGCGCCAGGGCGCCGGACCGTACAACATCGAACTGATCGCCGGTTCTTCTGACGACGCGAACGCAATGCCGTTCTTCAACGGTGCCATGAGCATCCTGCAGGCGAAGATCGACGACGGAACGCTCACGGTTGTCTCGGGTCAGACCACGTTCGAGCAGGTTGCCACGCAGGGTTGGAAGGCGGAGAACGCGCAGAAGCGCATGGACACCGTCCTCTCGGGCTTCTACGCGGGCGACGTGCCGCTTAACGGGATCCTGTCCCCCAACGACACCCTGGCACGTGCCGCGCTCGTCGCGGTTGCTCAGGCTGGCAAGGACACCCCCGTGATCACGGGTCAGGACTCAGAAGTTGAGTCCGTCAAGTCGATCGTCGCAGGCGAGCAGTACTCGACGATCTACAAGGACACCCGCGAGCTCGTAGCCCAGACGATCGCCTCGATCGTCGAGCTGCAGAACTGCAAGGAAATCCCGATCAACGACACCGAGCAGTACGAAAACGGCGTGAAGATTGTGCCCGCGTTCCTGCTGACGCCGAAGATCGTGACCCAGGCAAACGCTGCTGAGGTCTACGCAGACGACTCGACGCTTGGCCCCCTGACCGAGGGTTAAGCACTCCCGAACACACGAGGCCCCCTCCCGGCATCACGCTGGGAGGGGGCCTCGTGTTGTTGAGCACGCCGAGTCGCGGAGGGAAGGGGAGCCCGCGCGAACCCGGCGCTTACGCCCGGGAGATGACCTGCACCGTCACTCCCTCGCGGTCGACCACGGGAGAGTCGACCGATCCGGTGATCCGGACGTGGTGGGCGGTCCCGTCAACCAGGACGACCGGCACTGTCAGATCAAGCTCTTGGGGAGCGCCGTAGAGGCGCACCGTGAGGCCCTCGAGATAGTCGTAGTCGGGGCGGTCCGCATGGGCTCCGATGCCGATAGCGGCACCCTCGCGCACGTACAGGGGAACGGTGTCGAATGCGTGCTTTTCGGTGCGCCAGCGGCCGCCTGTCACCACGTCGCCCGTCCAGAAGTTGGTCCACTCGCCCTCGGGTAGGTAGAACTCGACCTCTCCCGAAGCGGACATCACGGGGGCGACCAGCAGGTCGGAGCCCAGCATGTACTGCCTGTCCAGGTAGCCCACCGCAGGGTCTGACGGGAACTCGAAGAACATCGGCCTGGCAACGGAGACACCCGTGGCCGCGGCGTCCGCGCTCGTCTTGTAGAGGTAAGGCATGAGCGTGTTCTTGAGCTGCGTGAACTTGGCGGTGATCGTCACGGCCTCGTCGTCGAACTCCCACGGCACCCTGTAGCTGTCGGAGCCGTGCAGGCGCGAATGCGAAGACAGCAGGCCGAAGGCTACCCAACGCTTGAACACGGCGGGGTCGGGAGTGCCCTCGAAGCCGCCGATGTCGTGGCTCCAGTAGCCGAAGCCGGACGACGCGAGAGAGAGTCCTCCGCGTAGCGTCTCGGCCATCGAGGCGAAGGTCGACGTGTTGTCGCCGCCCCAGTGGATCGGGAACTGCTGGCCGCCAGCCGTCGCGGAGCGCGCAAAGAGCACGGCATCGCGTGCGCCGCGTTCCTCGACCAATAATTCGAAGACCGCCTTGTTGTAGAGCTGTGCGTAGAGGTTGTGCATCGTCTCGGGAGCGGTGCCGTCGTGCCACACGACGTCAAGGGGGATGCGCTCGCCAAAGTCGGTCTTGAGGGCGTCGACGCCCTGCCTGAGCAGCGCGCGCAGCTTCTCCTTGAACCACGTCGTGGCCTCGGGGTTGGTGAAGTCGACGAGCGCCATGCCTGCCACCCAGAGGTCCCACTGCCACACCGAGCCGTCGGCGCGCTTGACCAGGTAGCCCTTCTCCCGACCCTCGGCAAAGAGGGCGGAGCGTTGGGCGATATACGGGTTGATCCACGCGCAGATGTGCAGATCGCGCTCGGTGTGGAGGCGGTCGAGCATGCCCTCGGGGTCGGGGAACACGCGTGCGTCCCATTCGAGGTCTGTCCAGTTGAACTCGCGCATCCAGAAGCAGTCAAAGTGGAAGGCGCTGAGAGGAATGCCGCGTTCGCGCATTCCGTCGACGAACGAGTTGACCGTCGCCTCGTCGTAGTTCGTGGTGAACGACGTCGAGAGCCACAGGCCATAGCTCCACGCTGGCACCTCGGCGGGGCGGCCGGTGAGCGCGGTGTAGCGGTCGATGATCTGCTTGGGGGTGGGCCCAGCGATCAGGTAGTACTCGAGGGCTTCGCCCGCGGTCGAGAACTGCACGCGCTCGACGGACTCGGAGCCGACCTCGAACGACACGTGCTCGGGCTGGTTCACGAACACGCCGTAGCCGCGGTTGGTCATATAGAACGGGATCGACTTGTACGACTGCTCCGAGCTGGTGCCGCCGTCGGCGTTCCACACGTCGACCGTCTGGCCGTTCTTGGTGAGCGGGCCAAAGCGTTCGCCAAGCCCGTAGACCAGTTCGCCGACGCCGAGGTCAAGCTGTTCATGCACATAGTGGCGCGAGGGGGCTAGGCCGGTGGCGGTGATTCCCGCGACTCCGGTGGGCTCGGCGACGACGGGGGCGCCGTCGGCGAGGGTCATGTAGCCCTGCGCCTTGTGCCCCGAGCCGGTGAGGCGGGTGTCTCCGTCCCAGAAGGACAGGTCCCACGGGGCACCCTGGGTGGCTACCGCTCGCAGAGACCCCGCGGTTACGACCCCCTGTTCGCCGGTGACGGTGATCTCGCCGGAGCCCGCGTGCTCGGCAACCTCGAAGCCTCGCGAGGGCGCGCGGCCCGTGTGGTGCTCGATGCGCACCTTGATGACGCCGTCGGCCACTGGCGTGAGCGTCGTGGTGAGAACGGGCAGGTTGAGCACGTTGCCGCGCTCCTGAATGCGCCTGGTCGGAGCCGTGACAACCAGCGCCTCGCCGTGGGCCGTGATGTCGTACGCCTCTTGCGCGTAGACCGCCGTGACGCCTGGTCGCAATTGCCAAAAACCGTCGGTGAACTTCATTACTTCACTGCTCCTGCGGTGATTCCCCTGGTCAGCGTGCGCTGGAAGATCAGGAAGAAGATGATGGTGGGAATGATGCTGATGAGCGTGCCGGCCACGAGCGTCGTGGTGTCGGTCTGGCGTTCGCCGTTGAGTTGTTCGAGCACGAGCGGCACGGTGAGCGAGTCGGTGGTGTTGAGGAAGGCCAGCGGTAACAGGAACTCGTTCCAGGTCCAGATGAAGAAGAAGACCATGAGGACCGAGAGCGTGGGCTTGAGGATGGGCACGATGACCGAGACGAGCGAGCGGAAGCGCGTCGCGCCGTCGACGGCGGCGGCCTCGAGGATTTCCTTGGGGAACGTGCCCAGCAGGCTCGACAAGAGGTAGGTGCCAAAGGCCGACTGAATGACGGTGAACGTGATGATCACCGACCACGAGTTCGACAGCAGGCCGAGGTCGTCATACAGCTTGAAGAGCGGGTCGAACAGCATCTCCTGCGGGACCAGGTTGGCCATGAGGAACACGAGGACGAGCCACGTCCTGCCCTTGACGCGGCCGATGCCGATCGCGAACGCGTTCAGCACGGACAGGATGACTGCGAGGATCGCCACCATGCCCGAGATGAAGATTGAGTTCCACAGCGCCCTCGGGAAGTTATTGCCGTTCCAGAAGGCCTGAATGCCGTCGAAGCTCAAGGCCTTCGGGAGATCGAGCGGGCTCGAGTTCGCGTATTCGGCGGGCGACTTGAAGGCGTTGAGCAGAAGCAGCAGCATTGGGAAGACAACGAGCAGCGCGCCGAGGATTGCGAGGATCAGTACCGTCCATTCGCTTCCGGTGCGGCCGCGCTTCTTGTGCTTGGTTCCCGCGGGGCGATGCTTGATCACGGGGGCGTCGAGCGGGGTAGGGGGTGCGGTCGTCATGGCGCTCACGCGTCCTTTCGCTCTGCGCGCGTTTGCGCCTTGATGAAGATCACGGCGACGATGAACACGACGATGGTGATGGCGGATGCGATCGTGGCGGCGTAGCCCTTGTCGACACCCTTGACGAACTCTTGGTACGCGTAGAAGGAGGGCACATACGTCGACTTCGACGGCCCACCCTTGGTCAGGATGAACACCGGCGCGAACACCTTGAGGGCGGCGATGGTCGTGGTGAGCGCAACCACGAAAACCTCGGGCCTGATCATCGGAAGCGTGATCGCGCGGAAGCGGTGGAACCAGTTGGCCCCATCGAGTTCGGCGGCCTCATACAACTCGGGCTCGACGCGTTGCAGCGCGGCCATGAAGATCACAATGGGGTAACCGAGTTGGATCCAGATCATCAGCACCATGGTCGAGACGATCGCGGTGCTGTATTGGCCCCCGAGCCAGTTCACGGTGACCTCGTTGCCCGTGATGGTGCTGAGCAACTGATTGAGGACGCCGTCGTCGTTGGGTTTCAGGATCCAACTGAACATCACGCCCGCGACGGCGATCGGAAGAATCTGCGGCAGATAGTACGTGGCGCGAAGCAGGCTCGAGAGCTTGCCTCCAAAGCGCCTGCCGACCACGTCGAACAGCGCCGCGGCGATCAGGAGGCCCATCAGCGTAGGCACGATCACCATCGCGATGATGACCAGGAAGATGTTGAGGAAAGAGCGCAGGAACTCAGCGTCCTGGAACAGTGCGCTCCAGTTGTCGAGTCCCGCGAAGCTCTCTTCGGCGCGGCCACCGCGCCAGTGGAAGAAACTGAGGCGCAGGTTGCGCACGATCGGGTAGAAGATCACGACGCCTACGAGAATTGCGCCGGGGATGAAGTAGAGCCAGTATCCGAGCTTTCCGCCTCCACGCTGCGGGATCCTCGCGGCGTCGAAAGGGCTCGTCTGCTTGCGACGAGTGCGAGTTAACGTAGACACAAGGGAATTCCGTCTCCGGCGGAGGCCCCGGCCCTCAGGCCGAGACCCCCGCTCTAGAAGGGTGGTGAGACTTAGCGGACGGTAGAGACGTAGTCCTCGTAGTAGCTCTCGAGTTCAGCCTGTGCCTGCTCGGGTGCGTAGGTACCGTTGACCAGGCCCTGCATGACGCCATTCAGGTCGCCATAGAAGGTGGGCGTCGGCCAGTCGGGGTAGAACGACAGTCCATCGCGCTCGTTGACCTCGTTGAACAGGCCGATGAGGGCCTGAGCGTTGGGGTCGGTGATGTCGTCGGTGTTGGCCGCGACCGGAAGGCCACCTGATTCACCGAGGAGCGCCTGAACTTCGGGGCTCATGGTGATGTCGATGAAGAGGCTCGCGAGTTCGGGCTCCTTGGACTCGACGGGGATGACCCAGATGTTTCCACCGGAGCCTGGCGTCAGCGTGGTGCCTGGCCAGTTGGTGATGCCCACCTCGAACGTCGTGACGTCGGACAGCATGCGTCCGTACCACCATGAACCCGAGTAGAACATCGGGACCTCGCCGTTGATGAACTGCAGGCCGGCGTCTTCCGCCGTCATGCCGGACACGTCTGAGGAGATGTAACCCTGGTCGAGCCAGGAGTCGAGGGTCTCAGTTGCATAGGAGACCTCGGGGCCCTGCCAGTTGACGGGGCTCTCGTAGAGCTCGTAGTCGTTGACCCACTGGCGATCTGCCTGGCTCAGCGCGAGCTGGTACCAGAGCTGCCCCATGGGGTACTCCTGGGCTGACGTGGTGAGCGGCGTGACGCCGTTGTCCACGAAGGCCTGCATCGCGGCCTCAAGTCCTGCCTCGTCGGTCGGAACCTCGATGCCGTACTCGTCGAACATGTCCTGGTTGAAGTAGAGGAACACGAACTCGCCGTAATTGGGGACGCCGTAGAAGCTTCCCGATCCCATGACGCCGTTGTCGTCGTACTTGGCGATGGTGTCGATGCCTGCACCGAGCTTGTCGGCCCAGCCGTACTTCGCGTAGGCGTCGTCGAGGTTCTGGATGACGCCGATCGATGCGAGCTGACCCGCGGTGCCGTTGCCCTTGTTGTACTCGGAGACGTCGGGCGCGTCCGAGGAGTCGAACAGCTGCTCGGCCGAGGCGTTGAGGTCCTCGAATGAGGTGGTCTGCAGGTCGACCGTGGCGCCGGTCTGCTCCTCGAACATGTCGATGGCGAGGTTCCAGGCCTTGCCCATCGCCGATTCGTCGCCCTCGTAGTGCAAGACCTTGAGGGTCTTGCCGGCGTAGTCGCCCGCGGCGGGCGTGCCCGAGGTGGGGTCGGCTGTCGGGTCGCTCGACCCGGACGAGCAGGCTCCGAGCGTCAGGGCGCTGACCGCGATGGTCGCCGCCAAAATGTGCTTGCGGTACTTCATGGGATTCCTACCTCCTTGTAGTGGCCCGGGGGCCGGGATGGAACGTCAGGCTCATTTGTCGAAGCGCTTCGATAATGCTTAGACGGATGCGATGCCGCGAGGGGTGCGACATCAGCGAGCCTGGCTGGAGGGCACTGCCGCAGGAGCGACCGTGCCGCGAGACTGGTAGACGGGGGTGACGAGGGTGACGGCCAACGCTGGCCGCACTCCCTCAATGAGGCCGACGAGAATGTCGACGGCGACCGGGCACGTCAGCGCGGGGTCGAGGGGGAGGGCGTCGAAGGGAAGTGGGGTGCGGGACAGGACGGGCGTCATGCCCGCCGCGATGACCGAGACGTCGCGGGGTACCGCGAGGCCACGGTCTGAGAGGGCCGCCGTGAGCGAGACGGCCACAGGGTTTGCCGTGCTTAACACGATGCCGGTGGTTCCGGGCTGTTCGGCAAAGAGGATGTCGAGAGCATCGGCGGCGTCGTCGCTTGGCGGGCTCACGATGACGGCCTGCACGCCGCGGACGGCCGAATACCTCGTGAACTCGCGCTGGACGCGTAAGGGGTAGTTGGACTCGCGGGCGAGGGTTTCGCGGGTGTGACCGATCAGCGCGATGCTCTCATGACCGGCCTCGACGAGGGCATCGATCGACTGGCGCACCGAGGTCTCGAAATCAAGGTCGACGCACACCAAGCCCTCGGTGTTGTCGGGAACGCCAATGAACACGGTGGGGCACGTGATCGAGCGCGCAAGCTCGGCGCGCTCGTCGTGGGCTGCCACGTCAAGCACGATGATTCCGTCGGCGAGGGCGCTGTTCGCGGATCGCTTCATTCCGGAGAGGGCGTCGTCCTGAACCAGCAACAGGGTGTCGTAGTCGCGCATGCGCGCCGCGATGGTGACCTCCATGGCGAAGGCCATGTGAGCCGTTGGGTCCGTGTCCGCGTGGAGAGGTGCTGTGACCGCGAGGATCTCGGTACGGTTGGCGGCGAGCGCGCGGGCCGATGCGCGGGGTGCGTAGTGAAGGCTGGCGGCGGCGTCTTCGACGCGACGCTTCGTGTCATTGCTGATGCGCCGCTTGCCTGACAGGGCGTACGAGACGGTCGAGATCGAGACGCCCGCCGCGCGGGCTACGTCCTCGATTGTCGCCATGTCTGACTCCGTCGTCATGTGGTGTGGCCGGATCGCGGTGTGTCTCAATGCCCGATCGTCGAAGCGCTTCGATGCGCCTAGTGAAAGAGACTATGCGGACACCCCGGCAAGAATCAAGGGCGTTGCCGAATCGTTATCAACCGGTTTGGACTCGCGGTCCTATCCCTGGCGCCAGGGGAGCCCCGCGGCCTTCCACCCTTGAACCCCACGGTGACCGTCTCCGTCGGGCGCGCCCTCGAAGCCGTCGAGGACGTTGTAGGCGGGGCCCATACCTGCCGCCGTCGCAGCCTGGGCGCCACCGATGCTCCGCTGTCCGGAGCGGCACAGGAACACGATCGGGGCACCAGTCTCCGGGGCCATGCCCGCGTCGCGAAGCTGGTCGACAAAGCGCTCGTTGCGTGCACCCTCGGGGTAGTTGCTCCACTCGATGAAGAGGGGCTCGCGGCCGGTCTCCGAGGTGTCTGGGACGCCGGTGAATCGCCACTCGGCCTCGGTGCGCACGTCCACCAGGATCGCGGCGGGATCGCTCAGCAACAGGTCCCAGGCCTCTTCGGGCGATAGGTCCCCTGCGTACTCGGTCATGGTTTCTCCTCGACGGTGAGTTGTCCCACAGTCTAGGGATGCGAGGGGCTTACGGCTAGGGGCGTCCGGCGAAGTGATTTAGCAGGCGATATCTGGTGGCCACGAGTGGTGATGGTGCCGACCTGCTGGGAACTCTACGACGCCGGTGCAGGGCGGGTCGCGTGCCGCGGACGCAGAGCAATGGCAGCCAGCGCCGCGACACATGCGGCAATCAGCAGCGATGTGAGGGCCACGAGTGCGGCCGCGATGACGCGGCGAGGAAGTTCCTGCACGGGCGACTCGACCAACGGCTGGTCAACCCACGAAATGGTTGCCAGCCAGATCCCACCGACGCCGACGATTCCCGCGCACAGCCCCACCCATGCCCCGTGCGCCTGTGCGAGCCACCACGCGGCGGCGTCGCCGCGTCGTGCGGCCCCGCCCGTGAGCCCCAACGCGCCTGCCGTCGACGACTCTGCCCATGCGACTCTGCGGGAGGAGAAGGAAATCGCCAGCGCAAGCGCCTGGGCGGCCACCAGCAAGAGGACCACCGCGTGGATCGAGAGCGGCGCGGGGATGAGCTGGCCAAGGAATACCGTGATGTCGTTAAACCAGAAGAGGGACGAGAGCGGTTGATACGAGTACCAACCGAAGCTGAACTGCTGCGGTTGAGAGGAGACGATGAACCCGCTCAGGCCCGTCATAAGGAGCGCCTGGATGATCGCAAGCGCGGCCGCCTGCTGGGGGTGACCAGCCATGGTCATCGACGCGTGGATGGCCCACGGCCGGTGAGACCGAGAGAGCCTGGCTGCGGTCCCGCGCACGAGCGCCCTGCATGACTCGACGAGCACGGCAATTCCGGACACGGTCGCGGCCAAACCCCATAGTCCACCCCATGCCAGGCCGTCGAAGTTGGCGCGCCCTGCCGCGGCCGTGGCCAGCCACGACACGGCGAAAATCACCACGACCGGCCAAAAGGGGACTCGGCGACTGATGGTGACGGTGTCAGCCGCAGGAATGGACTTGAACGCGGCCGTGGGAGGCACCCGCACCGCGAGCACAGATGGCACTGCGACGACAGCCGCGGCAAGCAACGCGGCGAGCAAGATCATGAGTGCGATGACGAAGGCGGGAACGGAGAGAGTGACCGGTGGAGGATCCGTGACGTCTCGCATACGGAGCGCGTAGGCGCCCAACGCTGACGCCCAGCCTCCCAGGATCCCAACGGCCGCGCCCGCGGCGCCCACCGTCGCCCACTCCAGCCCGGCGACGCCAAGCAGGTGCGCGCGTCGAGCGCCGAGAGTACGGGCGGTGGCCACCCACCGCACGCGCGACTGCGCCTGAGCGCGGCCGAGGGTGAACGCGGTGACGATCGCGCCCACAGTGAAGAGGCCCGCGAGCAGCCACGCAAGCGCGGGGGACGAGCCGAAAGTGCGCGATACGCCGAAGTTCGTATAGGTGTCTAACCCATCGAGTGCGGCGCTCGGGTGGTGCCAGCTCACCGTCACCTGGACTGGCTGCGGATCGGTCTCGCTGCCGCCCTGCGCCCACATCGCCGCCGACATCGCCGTGATGGCGGGGAGTTGATCGGGGTTGACGTAGGCGGGACCGCCCCACCCATAGTGCGAGATGTCGTACGCGAGGCCAGACACGGTGAGGGTTGCGTCGGGTGCGAACTCCCAGGTACTGGAGTCAGAGTCCGCCGTGTGGCCCACCATCACCGTGTCGCCGATTCCGACGTGACGCTCGCGAGCCGCGGCCACCGGCAACACAATGTCGTTGGTTCCAGGCGCGGAGCCCTCGGCGAGAATGGCGGACCAGTCGACGTCGCCCCAGACGGCGTAGACGGTAGGCCACTCGGAGTACGACGCCTGTGGGTCGACACCCGAACCGGGAACGATGTCTCCTTGCGCCCACGTGTACGCAACGGCTCCCGCGCCGTCGGCATTGGCGTCGTCGATCATGCGATCCATGGCGGCGGAGGGCATGGCGAAGCCATAGTCATCGGTGGCTGGCACCGTGTAGCCGGGGTCGGTCAGGACAATCTGCGAGGCGAGTGGAGCGTCGTTGAGTTCGACACGGAGCGAGAACCGATCGAGCGCGCCTTGAGTCGATGCGCTCAGGGTGGCAAACGTCGCGAAGCCCACGGCGGCGGCCACGATCGCGGCGGCCCACACGATGTACAGGCGCTGGAACCGCCACTGCTCGCGAGCGAGAATCCCGATCATGATGCCCCCTCGGCCAGGGGGCTTGTATCTCCCCGGCCTTGTCGCCCACCCCACTGAAGCCGACGCTCACACGCTACGGCGCGAGGCCGCGTCCGCGCATCGGACCGGGGGATGGACTTCGCGTCATACCCGGGTATGAGTGCCACCGCACGGGGAAGCTACGGCAGCGGCGTCGGCTTCACCGGGGGGAGCGCCGACCACGGGAAGGTGATCCACTTGTCGGTGCGCTTCCACACGTAGTCGGGCTCGATGATCGAGTGCGACTTGGCATAGAGCGTGACCGTGCGCACCTCGCCCGCGTGCTGCGCCATGAGGCTCTTGACAAGGGCGAGGGTCTCGCCCGTGTCGGCCACGTCGTCGGCGATGAGGACCTTGAGGCCCTTCATGTACTCGGTGTCGAGTAGCGGCGGCAGGATGATGGGGGCGGGCAGGCGCTCGTCGACGTCGGTGTAGAACTCGACGTTCATGGTGCCCACACCCTTGGTGCCCAGCGCGTAGGAGATAGCGCCACCCACGGGGAGTCCGCCGCGCGCGATCGCGACCACCACGTCGGGCATGAAGCCCGAGTCGACCACCATCTGCGCGAGCTCGCGCGAGGCGTCGCCGTAACCCTGCCAGGTCAAGATCTCGCGTTCTTCGCCGGCCATGGAGACTCCTCACCCGATCGTTGCGATCGGTGTGGCGAGACTACCTGGTGCGTACCGGCGCCACGGGGCTACTGGTCCCGGCGCTACCCGTCGCGTGAGCACGGCCAATCGACACCTGGCGTCCTCTCCCCGCACAGTCCGCAAGGCAAAGGCGGGTTGGCCGTGCTCACGCGACGCCTCTGGCCGCGGGGGACCAGGGCTGACGCCGCGAACAGGTCTACCTGCGGGGCACCCGGACATCCGTGGTGCGAGAGGAAGCGAGGCCGGCGGTTCCGGCGGAAATGATCAGGCCCGGAGCCATCGCGATCACGGAGGTGCCAGCGGTGGCCATCATTCGCCACCAGGTGGTTTGGGGCGGCCAGAGCGACGAACCCCACGAGGCGGCCGCGCCCAGCAGCGCGACGGCTGCTACAGCCGCGAGGGCTCCAACCACACCGCCCGCGAGCACGGGCGCGCCTAGCCTCACCAAAGACGCGATGATGCGGGCGTTGCGGCTCAGGCCCAACGCGCCCTGGACGGAGGCATCGCCACGCGACCGGTCGCCGCCGATCCACACGGCGACGGCGATGACCAGCGCGAGCAAAGCCAACGCGGCGATGCCGGCCAGCGCACGCGCGTTCCAGTCCTTCCACACGGAGCCCGTCATCCCCTCGCTCGCCAGCCACGTCAGCTCGACCGTGGTCACCGCGACCACGGCTACTGTCGAGGCAAAGGGGAACGTCGCGGCGCCTGGCCGCGCGCTCATCGCGTCTCCTGCGGCAATCGCCCACGGCGCACGCGCCGCACCGAGCCGTTGCGCCAGTCGCGGTGTCACGAGGCGGGCTGCCTCGACGGCGGCACCAAGCGCTCCGACTGCGGTCAACGTCACGAGGATGATCAGTGGAACCGCCGCGGTGGCGAACCCGAGCGTCAGAACGCCCGCCGCGGCGACCGCGAGGTACAGGGCCAGGCGGCGCGCGCGACCGGGAACGGCACGCTCGATCGTGAGGCTCGGGGTGAGGGCCTCGCGCGGCGGCACGCGAGCGGCCGATAGCGCCGGCACGGCGGCCATGATGAGGGCGAGGATGACGGCGAGCGCCGCTGACCCGAGCAACAGCCACCACGGAACCGACGGCACGGTGCGTTCTAGGATCCAGTCGGCATCCGCGCGGCGTGGCCACAGGGCTGCGGTGTTGACGCCCCAAGCGACAGCGATCGCGGCGAACCAGGCGAGCACGCCCACTGCAACGGCCTCAAGGAGTGTCGCGCCGACGACGTCTCGGCGGGAGGCTCCAAGCGCCTTGGCGGTTCCCACCCAGCTGGCCCGCTGCCTGCCTTGGTCCTTGCCCGAGGCGACGGCTGCGCCGATGGCGATGACGGCCGCGACCGCAGCCGCGATCAGCAGCCACGCGGAGTTGTTTGTCAGCGTGAGAGGAGCGGCGTCGGATCCGGCGTCGGAGGAGATGTACGACTGGTCTCCGGAAGCCTCGGCTAGGGTCTTGGCCACAGCAACCGGTACGTCGCCGTTCCAGATCACGACGTAGTCGACGACCGTTGCTGTGTTCCCGGCGGCTGTGACGTAGGGCAGGATGGGCGACACCAGAGCAAGACGCCTCGCGTCCTCGAGCGAGACGATCGGGACGTCAAACCACCTGCCCAGGTCCATGCGGGTGAGCCCCGACACCGTCAGGGTGAGCGCGAGTCTGCCAGCGTCGTCGTACAGCGGCAGGGGATCGCCGATGCTCAGGCCGAGCTCACGCGCACGGGGTACCGAGAGCGCCACCTCGCCCACAGTGGGCGCGCTGCCTTCGACAAAGAAGTCCGATGGATAGTCGCCGTCACGCGCGAATGCCAGCGTCAGCGACTGGTCGTTGGCTTGGGTGCGTGTCATCACGGTGACGGACGCGACGGCGTGGGGGTCCACCGCCCGAATGGCGGCCAGCGCCTCGTCATATTGGTCCACGGTGAGCGGCTTGATGGACAGGGAGGCGGAGCGCGCGTCGGCGGCCGGTTCGGGTACCCATACGGGCATCCAGGCACGAACGCTGCCGGTAGGCCACGAGCCGTCTTGGTTGATGGCCACCGCATCCGCTTGGGCCGTCGCGGACGCGATGCCCGCGCCTGCGGTCAGGCCGACCGTGAGTGCCACGAGAACGAAGAGCGCGCCCGCCGCGCGCCGCTGCGAATGCAGTTGCTCCCTGACCAGTTGCCAGATCATGATGCCCCCCTGAAGAGCGTGAGAATCACGGTGTTGCCCCCACTGAGCGGGTGGCGCGCGAGGATGCCCCGTTCGCCGACCTCGTGGATCCCGCCGACACCGCGACGGAGAGGAGCACTCCGAGCACCCCGGCAACGAGCGCCACGCCGACGCTCGCGCCGAACGCCACCAGGCGCCCCGCCAGCTCGTACGAGAGGAATCCCCAACGGTCGTCGGCCGCCTGCGAGGCCAAGATGCTGCCAACCAGCGCGGTGCCCGCTAGCGCGCCCGCCATGGCACCCGCCCCTTGCGCCGCGGCCCAGGTGTACGCGTGGGCGCGCATCAGGTCTCGCGGCTGGAGGCCGAGTGCTCCCGCCAGTTCGCGCTCGCCGGCGCTCGCCCTGAACGACGAGGCGATGATTGCCATGCACAGCGCCGCCACGGCCAGCAGGACCGCGATGACGGTGACTCCATAGGGGCTGACGAGGGGATGGAGCCCGTAGCCCGCGAACAGCCATGACAGGGCGCGGGCCCCCGCCTCGGCGTGATCCGCGATGGCCCCGGCGACGCCGAAGAGCGCAAAGAAATGGATCGACGCGAGCGCGGCCGCTTGGCGTGGATGCCCGCCAAGCACGGTTCCCGCGTAGACCTGCCAAGGGCGTGAGGAGTGCTGCCATCTGCGACCAGCCGCCTCGGAACCGCGACGCGCCATCTCACCGGTGAACGCGATCAGGAGGACTGCCCCCGCGAGGCCGAGCAGGTTCTTGATCGCCTGAATCCCGGGGTCGGAGCTTGGCTGCAGAAGGAGTATCCACACCGCGACGAGCCCGACGCCTACGGGGCGCACCCGCACCCGTCGCGAGAGTTCCTGCTCGTCAGTGACCGCCGTGGCCTTGAGTGCGGCGGTGGGAGGAGTGCGCGTCGCCAGCACCGCGGGGATCGCGGCCGATGTCACAGCGAGCACCAGCGCAAGGCCGGCGAGCGCGGCGAGCAGCCACCATGGGAAGTTCACTCCGACGGGCGGGGCGGCCGCGAGGGAGTGGCGCCATACCGCGTGCTCGCCAAAAGCGGTGGCGTAGCCGAGCGGGACACCCACGATCGCGACGACGAAGAACGCAGCGGCCTCGACGGCCCCAGCTCCGAGCAGATGTGAACGGCGTGCGCCGAGCGCTCGAGCCGTGGCCGTCCACTGGACGCGCACTGCCGCCTGGGTCCTGCCCACGGCGAAGGCCATGATGACGGCCCCCACCGTCAGCGTCAATGCCACCAGCCATGGCGCAAGCGAGCCGGTCTGCATGACGTCCACGCTCCCGGGGAAGTCCCAGGCGGGAGGCAGCGCTGTGGCGACCGCGTCATCAGGGGAGGACCAGCCCACGATCGCCGTAATCGACCCTGACGCGGCGCCGTGTAGTCCGTTCAGGTAGGTCAAAATCGGCGCGTCGGCGGCATTGATGTAAAGGGGTGACCCCCGCCATGGCTGAGGGCTGCCGAGATCGTAGGTGAGGCCCGAGACGGTCTGCGTCGCGACGATGCGCTCAGGACTCGAAGTGCTGGTCGCCTCCAGTTGCACCGAGTCGCCGATGCCGAGGTTGAGGTCGCGCGCCATGCTTGCGGGAAGTGCGACCTCACCGGCAAGGGGTGCGCGGCCGTCGGACATGATGGCGTCCCACGGGGTCGCGCCCCATGTGGCCACGACCGTGGCGGGCACGGAGCGCGTGCCCGTTCCCGAGTCGGACGCCGTCGACACGGCTTGTGAATAGGCGGATGCGGTGGCCCACGCGTCGGAACCCACGGCGTTCGACTGTGCCAACTCATCGGCGAGCACTGTGGTCGTGGCTCGTATGTTCGTGTCGCCGGGTCCGTCGTCCGCTGTGCCCAGGTCGGTGAGTTGAACGAACGCCCCGCGGGGCGCCTGGTCCGGACTGAGGGCCACGAGGTAGGCGTCCTTCGCCGCATGCGTCGCGCCGGTGACCGACGCGTAGGTCGAGAATCCGACCGCCGCCGCAAGGACCAGGGCCGTCCAGATCATGGCGATGCGTTGCGCCCGCAGTTGCTCGCGTACCAGCGTGAGAATCACAGTGTTGCCCCCAGTTTCCACATGATGAATCCAGCCGCGAACGCGACGACAGCGCGCAGAGCGAGCGGTGCTGTCCTCATGGCGCTCCGTCCTTGATGGCCTCGCGGAGCGCGTCGACGGGGGTGCGGAGCACGGCCGAAGTGCCGTAGTTCAGCCCCACGAGCGCGCTCAAAACGGTCGCGACCGCGATGAGCGTGAGCGAGTAGGGCCAGAACACATGCGTCGTGTTCCACCACAGAATGCCGGGGGTTGTCAGCGGGTCGAAGGGGCCACCCGGGTGGAACAGGGTCGGGTGCGCCAGCAGTATGGCCGCACCCGCGCCCGCTGCGGTTCCGACGACGGCGGCGACCAGCGCGGTAGCCCCCGCCTCGACCGCGGGCGCACCGCGCAGCGTCCACTGTCGAGCGCCAAGAGCCGCGATGGTCGCGAGGTCGCGACGCCTGCTTCTTGCCGATGCCGCGGCAAGCACCCCGGTGAGAGCGACGCCGAGCACGACGCCGAGGAGCACCACCATCGTGCCTCCCGCCGAGATGCCGGTCGTGGCCCACCCCGTCACCTCACGCAGGTAGCCCCCGGACGTGATCGAAAGGGGGGTCCCTGCGGGGGTGGCGTCCGCGACGATCGTGGCGACCTCACGCTGTCGCGCGTCGGCGGTGAGCCCAGTCGGGTGCGTGAGGTAGAACATGAGCGCGTTGACCGGCGGGGCGCCAAAGTGTGGCACGGCCCATGCCGCGTCGATCGCAGTGACGCGGGTAGGGCCGTCAACTCGGAAGGTGTCGAAGCGTTCGCCCGCCACCGTGAGCACCGCGGCGCCAGGACCGTCGCTCTCCGCGCTGAGAAAGTGATTCGTGCTGTGCAAGACGCTCGCGTGTCCCAAGCCCAGGGCGATCCACTCGTCGTGTCGGCTCTCGCCGGTGAGCGAGGGGTCGAAGACGGCGTAACTGTCCTGGTACCAGTGGGTTTCTGTGGTCGTGCCGTTCTCATCGACCGCGGTCCACCAGGGATACGTGAGGTAGATCGGATCGGCGTACAAGATGCCCACGGGCACGACGGTGACCCGGGGGTCGGATTGCAGCGCATCAATAAGCGCGGTGGGGAGGACGTTGGGTGAGTATCCGCCGGGGTAATGGTCGGGTGCGACCCCGGGTGCCATCGCGCTCCTGAGGGTGATGGTGTAGTCGGGGTCCAGGTCGCTCACGGCGTTCGCCTTGGCGTCGTCGATCGAGGACGCCGCGACGGCGTATGCGGTGATCCCGAGCACCACGGCCATGGTGGCCGCCGCGAACGTCCGCTCCACGGACCGGCGCGATAGCCCGTCGCCTGCGACCGCGAAGAGCGAGTGGTTTCGGCGCGACCAGAACCGGCCGAGGAGTGTCGTGAGCGCGAGGCTTGTGCGCGTCGTCGCGAACGCGGCGATCGCCAGGATGCCTAGCAGGGCGACTATCCGGGTGAGGTAATCGACCCAGGACGACCCCGTGTCGAGCAGCACACCGTCGGGCGAGGGCACGAAGCGCGTGGGGTGGAACCACAGCCAGGTCTGATAGCCGGCGCTCGCGGCCAGCACCGCCCATGCGAAGCGGCGCGCCCACCTACCGAGCGCGCGACGGTTCGCCGAATACGGGTTGCCCTCGGCGACCGTCACAGGGATCGTCAACTGCCGCGGCGCGCGCTCGGCCGTGAGGTGGCGCGCGACCAGGGCAAAGACGCCGGCCGTGGCGGCAGCGGCCATCGCGATCGCGAGCGCTCCGAGCACCAGGGTCCATGGATCGAAGCGGAAGCCCCCGCCGGTGCCGTCGGCGATAGATAGGGAGCCCCACAGTGCCCACAGTTCGGAGGCGGTGGCCCCGGCGACGACCGCGACGGCGGCGGACTTTACGCCCACGACCTCGCCGCGGCGCGCCTGCTCCTTGACCAACGCGGAACGTTCCTGGCCGAGCGCTCGTAGCGTGTCCCATTCGCGCTCGCCCCCCGAATACGACGCCCGACGCACGCCGTACGCCACGGCGCCGAGGATCGCGAAGAGAGCCACGGCGTAGAAGGCGTAAGCCAAGAGCAATACCGGGTCCGTGCGCTCGCCCGACGTGAACGGCGAGGAGGTCAGGCCGGAGAGCGGCCTCACAAGCGGGCCAGCCACGAGCGGCGCGGGCAGCGCGCCCAGCGCGATGACGCCACCCGCGACCCAGCCGGTCGCCTTCCCAAACGGACGCGAATCTGGACCGGTCACAGCGACCCCTCCTTGATGGCGTCGCGCAACTCGTCGACCGGAGTGCGCCGCGCCATAGATACCGCGACGACTGCGGCGACAGCCGTGGTGAGCGCCACCGCCGCCAGCACGGCGGCCCCTATCGGGGTCCACGAGATGTGGGCGGCGTTCCATCGCAGCAGCCACAGCGTGTCGCCGGCCGCAAGCGGCGCCCCAGGCGCGAACAGTGTGGGGTGCGTAGACAGGATGGCGAGCACCGCGCCCGCACCCACACCCGCGGCAGCCGCGGACAGGGTGCTCACGAGCATCTCCGCTACGGGTGCCATGCGCAGCGTCCGGGGGGAAGCGCCGAGCGCGGCCATGGTGGCTAGGTCACGGCGCCGGTCCCGTGCTGAACGTGCCGCCAAGCCGCCGATGAGCGCGACGCTGAGCAACAGCCCCAGCGCAACCGCGACGATGCCGCCAAGGCTCACTCCGTCGTTGCTTGACGCACTGTCGTAGCCGTAGCTGAAGGACATGCGGCCCACGGCGGTGCCGCCGCCGATCGCCTCGTCGAGTATCGCGTTGATCGTGTCGAGCCGCTGCTGATCCGTGAGGTCCCCGGGGCGCGCAAGGTTGATCCACACGCCGGTCACGGGGGGCTCTCCAAAGCGCGATCGAACCCACGCCGCGTCGATGAAATTGGCGGCCGCATTGAGGTTGGACCGATAGATCGGATACCGGTCTCCGTCGACCGTGAGCCACGTGGGACCAGGCGATCCCGCAGCCGACATCAACGTCGGGCCGGTTCCTTGAAGCGTCACACCCGCGGCGAAGCCGAAGGGGCGAAGGCCGTCGGGTGCAAGGCGTGTCATGGCGTCCGAGTCGACCACCACGTAGGTGTCCTCACGCCACGTCGGCTGGTCGCAGGGTTCGGCTCCGCAGGTGACGTTCGGTGAGCTTTCGACGTCTCTCGTGTCGGCTCGAAGGTAGGCGAAGGGGACGGCGACCAGCCGCTTGTCGGTCGTGAGGTTCTTCACCACGATCTGGGGGAGAGCCTCCGCGGGGTATCCCTCAGGCGGTGCGGCGGCTTGGGTCTCTTGGTCCGCTAGCGCGGCCGGCGTGACGATGGCGAGGGGTGCGAACTGATCGGCGAGGTGGTTGCGCGTCGCGGAGATGTCGCTCGCGGCGGATATCCACGTGACGAGTCCCAGCACGATCGTCATCGTGCCGAGCGCGATGTGCCGCTCCGTCGACGGGCGAGCGAGGGCGTCGCCCGCCTGGAGAAACACGCCGCGTCCCCGCGGCATCAGTACACGCCCTACGCCTCGGGAGATCAGGCCAGCAAGCGCGGCCACAGTGCCGGTGACGACGACGACGCTACCCAGCGCGAACACAACCCCGGCCAGGGATACCCACGGATAGTCGTACGCGCCGCCGCTCTGTGTCTCCGCGAGATCCCAACGGATCGGGACAATGCGACGCCACATCAGCGCCGCCGTGGAGAGAGGGTACAACCCGGCCCCTACCAGGAACACGGCGCGGCCCCAGCGCCCGAGGGCGCGCGAGGGCCGGACGGAGGAGGGCACTGCGGCTGGCCCCTGCGCCGCCCCGGCGGCCGTAAGGGCGGCGACGACGTAGACCGCGACCGTGGTCCCCACACACATCACCAACACGAGCGCGAGACCTGCGACCGCCGAGAACTGGAAGTGTCCGCCGCTGACGTAGGCGTAGCCGTCGAACCACGGGAGGAACTGGCGCGCGGTGGCCCCCAAAACCAGCAGTGCGCCGCTCGCGAGCACGCCATGACGCAGACCAAGCCTCGCCTCGGAGGCGACGACGCTGCGCAGGGTCCGGCCAAGCGCCCGCTCGGTCTGCCACTCGCGTGCGCGTGCGGAGATCGCGAGGCGGCGCAGGTTCCCGGCGACCAGGCCCAGGATCGCCATGAGGAAGACTCCGTAGAAGGCCACTGCGACCAAGACTGTGTAGGGATTGCCGCGCACCAGGTTCGGGTCGCTCGGGGCGGGGCCCGTGATGAGTCCAAAGCCGAATCCGCCACCGAGAGCTGCGATGCCGACGACGAGCGGTGCGAGCCACTTCATGACGCCCCCTCCTTGATGGCCTCGCGGAGCTGCTCGGCGGGCGTGAGGCGCTCGACGCGCGCCCGCGCAATGACGGACGCGGCCGCGGCCGCCACGATGGAAGCCAGCGCGAGGAACGTCACGGTTCCCCACGGCGCTTGCTCTATATCGAAGGTGATGCCCTTCCATGCGAGGCTCCAGGGGACGCCGTCGCCGCCGATGGCGATCCATAGCCCCCACACGCTGCCGAGTAGGAGGCCGATCGCGGCGCCGGAGGCGACGACGACCGCGGACTCGATTGCGGTGCCCCACCTGAGCGCACGCCGCGATGCCCCAAGCGCGGACATCGTCGCGTAGTCGTGACCGCGCGTCTTCTGAACGCTGAGTGACAGCGCGACCACGAGTCCAACGGCGAGCATGAGCAGCGTTCCCGACACGGTCAGCACGCCGATGCGGTCGAGGGCGCCGGAGCCGCCACCGCGTCCGCCGAGGTCCTGTACTTGCAGGCCGGTGACGTCATAGTCGGCGATCGCCGCCGCCGCGTCGCCGTGGGGTGCGTCGTATAGCAGTACCGCGCTTGTCACACCCGGACCGAACTCGGCCTCGGCCCAATCGCGCGGGAGTGCGGTCAACGGGCCCGCCACGCGGGGAGTCGTGGCCTCCGCAGATGCTTCACCGACCGTGAGCACCGAGGGGTTGGGGCCGCCACCCATCGTCACAGCGCCGTCAAAGTACAGCGCGCGAGGGGCCCCCGCGCTGACACGGTCGAGGTCCTTGGGGATAACGACCAGGTAGGTCGTCAGCATCGAGTTGACCCCGCCGTCACTTGCGTCGGGTGAGGTGACGCGAGCGGTGAGCATCGCGCCGGGGACCACGATGACGCGGTCGTCGGCCTGTAGCGCCGCGACCAGCGCCGGGTCGAGGCCCTGCTGTTCCCAGCCGGCAACGGTGGGCGATGGCCCCGTGGTGAGGTCGCGGTTGGGTAGCCCCGCGGTCGAGACGACGCGCACGGGAGCGAGCGCGGATCCCGCGTCGTTGCGGGCTCCCATGGCGTTCAACATGATGCCGATCATGAGCGTTCCGCCGAGCACGAGGCCCACGGCGCCGATCGCCACGGCGCGCGCGGGAGCTGGGCGCGTGAGCCCGTCGCCAGCGATGCGCGCGGCTGTGCCGCCGCGGAGCAGCGCCCTCCCAGCGAGCCCGCTCAGCCAAGTGGCTGCGCGGGCGCCGGCCCACACCACGAGCATGGGCAGGCCAACGGCGAGGACGAGCCCGTACACCAGCGCCCATGCAGTGATGACGCCAGGCGACACGGTCGACGACGCGGAGAGCCTGGGCGCGGCGACCATCGACACGACGACGAAGGCGGCCAGCCCAAGGGGCACGGCGTATCGCCTCAGGAATCCTGGGCGGGCTGTGGTGTGCTCGGGGCCGACGGCCGCGTCGACCTTGAGCGGTGACGAGGGACGGCGCGGGCCGCCCGAGGCGTCAGTCGCACCCGTGGCGCCCGTGATCCAGAGCCCGACGACCCAGTAGGCGAGGGCGGTCGCCGCGATGCCGAGGCCGACGATCGTCAGCAGCGTCCAGGCCGTCGTCGAGCTGAACTCGCCGCCGAGCCCCGACCGCGCTTGGGCCGCCCCTGCGCCGAGCGCGGCGCCTGTGAGCGCGGCGACGGTTCCGTGGACGAGTCCGATTCGGGTTTGGCGGCGCAAGAGGGAGCGGCGAGGCGCGCCAAGGTTCATAAGCGCGCGGAACTCCCGGCGATGAGAGCCCGCAGCGAGGGCACGAAACGCGCCAGTCAGAGTCGCTAGCACGCCGACGAGTATCGGCGAGTAGAACAGCATCGCCCAGAAGGCGAAGGCAACCGGCATGAGCGGATTGAACGGTCCGGAGCCGCTGGTGGTGCCCGCGAAGAGCGGGCCCTGCGTGAACGCGACGGCCAGCGTCAGGAGCCCGATCAAGCCGGGTCCCACGCACTGGAGCGCCCCGAGTCGCGGAGTCGAGTCTGCCGTGGTGCTTCCGTTCTCCACCTTGATCCTCACCGCGCCACCTCCTTGATGGCCTCGCGCAGCTCGTCGACGGGCGTGCGCCGCGCGGCCCTGAACCCGTAGACGGCGGTTGCGGCGACCGCGAGAATCCAGGTACCGACGACGACAGCGGCCACGAGACCCCAGCCGACGTGCGTGAGGTTCCACCACATATCCCATGCGGTGTTGCCAAGATCCAGGGGTGCGCCGAAGGTGAACAGATTCGGCACTTTCACGATCGCCGCAATGATCACGCCGGCGGGCGCGCTGATTGCCATCGCGACCGCGAGCGTGATCCCCGCGTCGATCGGTACGGCGAGGGCGAGGGCGCGCGGGGTGGCTCCGAGCGCCGCGACCGTCGCGCGTACCTGGCGGTGCTTTCTGACAGTGCGCACGGCGAGGAGGACGGTGCCAAGGCACGCAAATGAGAACAAGAACACGGCCATGAAGCCGAAGGCGCCCACGGCGAACCTGTCTACGCTGTCGCGCATCGCGATGGCCTCGTCGCTCAGTGTGGGTACGGGCCGAGCCTCGACGCCCACCAGGTGGGCAGCGTCCGAGACGTGGTCGAATTGTTGTGCCGCAGGGAGGTCGTCGCCCACGTACGAGACCAGGGCGCCCACCACGGGAGTATTGCCCCATGCGGCCTCGGCCCAGGAGCGTGTGGCGAGAGTAAGCGGGCCCGACCAGGTCCGGTGGAGCACTGTCGCGGTGCCCGTCTCCGCTGCCATGTCAATGACTCGCCGCGGTGCGGGGAATGCGAGGTTCTCGCTCTCCGGCTCGGGACTCAGCAGCACGCCGTCCTCAAGCCCGAGCGGTCGAGCCCCGCCCGGCGTCAGGCGCTCCAGATCTGCCAGTGAGACAAGGGTGATCGTGGCCGTGGGTGACGACCCCTGGGTGGGGCCGACGGTGACCTGTCCGTAGGGCACCACGGCGAGGTTGGGATCGGCCTCGAGTGAGGCAATCGCCGCAGGATCGATCGTGGCGCGATTGACTCCCGTGGGAGCCGAGGCACTGCCGGTGGCACCGGGTGTGGTGACGAAGGCCGTGACGGAGAGGGAGTCTGCTTGGTGTGCCACCGCACGGTCGATCGTGAACCCCGTGACGAACCCAGAGATGATCAGGCTCGTCGCAACCAGGGTGCCTATCTCGGATTTGTTGCTCCAGACAGCGTTCCCGCGGGGTCTCTCGCGTGACTCGAGAGTGCGCCTTGTGACAGCGAGCGCTCCTTGGCCCACCACCGGAAGAAGTCTGGCGATCCGGTGGAGGGCTCCAATGCCAAGTGCCTCAAAAGTGATCGGGAGGAGCGAGACCGCAGCCCACAGACACACGAGCGCCGCAAAGTAGCCCGGACCGCCGTAGCTGCCCGACCACGTGCCCGTGAGCGTGCCGTGAGGGACGTGAAAGCGAGACCAGACCACCACGCCAAACGAGGCCGACACGATAGCGAGGCCGATGCGCTTCCACCACACCGGGGAAACAGGCCAGGAAGGAATCGCTAGCAGCGTCTTGGTGATCCACAGCACCGGGAACAGGACGATCTCAAGCGCACGAATGACTCGGGGATTCATCGCTCGACCCCGGCCAGCGCGTCGAGCCCCGCGAGCACCGATTCCGGCGTCGGGTTGTCGATGTGGCCCGCGACCTTGCCGTCCGCGAACAGCAGCACCTTGCCCGCATACGACGCGGCGGTCGGGTCGTGCGTGACCATCACGACGGATTGGCCCAGCTCGCGGCACGAGGCGCGCAGGTGGGAAAGGATCTGCGCGCTCGCGTGGGTGTCGAGGTTGCCGGTGGGCTCGTCGGCGAGTACGACGCGGGGCTTGGTGATGAGCGCGCGGGCGATCGCGACGCGCTGCTGCTGGCCGCCCGAGAGCTCGTACGGCTTCCGCTCCAACTCGCGCCCGATGCCGAGCATCTCGATGAGCGTCGCGTACCAGGCCGCGTCGCGCGGCAGCTGGTTGAGGCGCAGCGGCAGCACGATGTTGTCGGCCGCGGACATCGTCTGCAGCAGGTTGAAGCCCTGGAACACGAAGCCGACGACGCGGCCCCTGATGCGGGCCAGTGCGGCATCGGATATCCCGGTGAGCTCGTCGTCGCCCACCCACACCTGTCCAGCGTCGGGCCTATCCAGGCCGGCGAGCAGGTGCACCAGCGTGGTCTTGCCCGAGCCCGACGGTCCCATCACGGCCGTGAGCACTCCCGCGTCAAAGTCCAGGTCCACATGGTTCACCGCGGTCACCGCGGCCTGACCGGACCCGTAGGTCTTGGTCAGGCCGCGTGAACGCAACGCCAGCGACGCTGGCCGAGCCGTGTCCCCCGTAGCGGCGGCCTCAGTCATGGCGCCTCCCCCCTCTTTCATCAACACCGTGGATGTCGATAGCCCGACGTTACGGGAGCGCGTGCGTCGGGCGCATCGGCCTGAGGGATGGACTTGGGGTGATACCCGGGTATGACGCGCGGCGTGGACTCGGCTATGTGTGCGCGGTTGCGTGTGCGCGACTACGACGCGGGCCGGACCAGCCCGGTCTCGTAGGCGATCACCACGGCCTGCACCCTGTCGCGAGCGTGCAGCTTGGACAGCACGCGGCCCACGTGCGTCTTGACGGTGGGTTCGGCCAACACGAGCGCCGCGCAGATCTCTTGGTTCGACAGGCCCCGCGCCATGAGCACCAGCACCTCGCGCTCGCGCTCGGTGAGGTCGGCAAGGCCTGGCGCGACCACGGGTTCAGGGAGCTGGGAGACCAGGCGCGTGAGCAGGCGGCGCGTGGTGGTGGGCGCGATCACGGCGTCGCCGGCGTGCACGGTGCGGATCGCCTGGAGCAGATCCTCGGGCGGAGCGTCCTTGAGCAGGAACCCGCTTGCGCCCGCCTTGATCGCGGCGACCACGTACTCGTCGAGGTCGAATGTGGTGAGGATGATGACCTTGGCGCACGATCCGGCGGTGATCTCGGCGCACGCGTCGATCCCGTCGCGGCCGGGCATGCGCACGTCCATGAGGACCACGTCTGCGGGCGGGTCGAGGGCCGTGAGGACGGCCACGGCATCGTCTCCATTGGCCGCTTCGGCCACCACGGTCAGGTCAGGCTGCGAGTCGACCACCATGCGGAACCCCGCACGGATCAACTGCTGGTCGTCCACGAGTGCCACGCGAATGGTCATGCCTTGTCCCCTCCGTGCGAGCGGTGCGTCGCATCGCGATGTGGAAGCGGCAGCCTGGCGCGCAGCACAAAGCCGCCGCCCGCCTTCGGTCCCGCCGTGAGCGTCCCGCCGAACACCGTCGCCCGCTCGGTCATGCCCTGAATTCCGCTGCCGGTGCCGTCGCCGTGTGCCGCCGCGCCCCTGCCGTCGTCGCTCACGGTGAGCGCCACATCGTCGTCCCCCCACGTGAGTTGGAGGAACGCGGTGGCGACCGGTCCCGCGTGCTTGAGCACGTTGGTGAGGCCCTCTTGGGCGATGCGATAGAGCGCGAGGCCGGCCCCGATGGGCAGCGGGCGCGGGGTGCCGGTGGTCACGTAGGAGACCTCGAGGCCGCCCTCGCGGGCCGTCGCCACGAGCGCGGGGATGTCGCCCACGCTGGGTTGCGGGCCGAGTTCGGCCTCGCCGTCGGAGCCGCGCAGCACGCCGAGCAACGCGCGCATCTCGGTGAGGGCGGAGCGGCCCACGTCGGCGATCGTGTCGAGCGTGCGGGCCGCGGCCTCGGGGTCGGTGCGCGCGGCGAAGCGGCCGCCGTCGGCCTGGGCCACCACAACGGTGAGGGTGTGGGCCACGACGTCGTGCATCTCGCGGGCGATGCGGGCGCGTTCGTCCGAGGCGGCGAGCGCCTGCGCCGCCTGTGACTCGCGTGCCGAGGATTCCTGGACGGCCTCGGTGTGGTGGCGCTCGGCGCGCAGGCGCATGAGCGCCCATGCCGCCACCGCGCTCGCGGCGATCGCGAGCGCCCACCCCAGCCATGTCATGGGGCCAATGTAGGCCTGGGCAGGGCTGGTGTGTGATTCGCCGCGTCTCGTTGTATCCCAGCCCGGTCCGGCCCAGTCAGGCCCACCGCGTCGCGTGAGCACCGCAAATCGACATGCGGCTCGCGGATCACGCTCGGCGTTGGCAGCGAATGTCGATTTGCGGTGCTCACGCGACGCTTGGCCCGGCGCCCGGCGCCCGGAGCCCGGAGCCCGGCGCCCGGAGCCGCGGACTACCGCGGGTCCAGCACCCTGCCCACAAACAGCACCGCGCCCGTGTCGGCGTCGCGAATCACGTAGAGGAACGGGTGGTCGGCGCGGATCTCGAGCGGCGGGTCGGCGGGCGCGCTCGTGGTGCCCGCCATGATCGCGGTCGCGGCGGCGGCCTCGGTGCCGTCCTCGTCCACGATCACCTTGGTGGCATGCACGGCGCCCGTGACCTCAAGCTCGGGGCCGATGGCGTCGAGGCCCACAGTGCCGAACAGCCCGTCGACGCCAAGCGACCCCTCGATTACCGAACGCAGGTCCGTGGCAGACGTGGCCGTGAACTTGGGCAGCGCGAGCGTGTAGTCCTGCGCGCTCGCGCCCGCGTCGATCTGGGCCAGCAGCGCGGAATCGAGCGCGGCCTCGACATCGCCGTAGGCGCCGGCGGACGGCACGATCAAGGTCATCGACAGCTCGCCGTACGCATACGGGAGCGCCGCGGCCACGAAGTCCTCTCCCTGGTAGACCTCGCCATAGGTTGCGCCGCTATGCATCATCGGCACGTCCACGGAGGAGCCGTCGCCAAGCATGAAGGGCTCGTCGTAGGTGGCGTCCTTCTCAAAAGGCACCTGCCACTGCGCCTTCATGTACAGCGTATTCACGAGCGTGAGGCGCGAGAGCGCGTCGAACGCATCAGGGGTGACCAACTTGGGAATCAGCCCCTCGGTCCGGTCCGAGACCCAGGCGTTGATGTCCTTCGCCGACTTCTCTCCATCCGTGGACAAGGGCGCGGTTTGCGCGCCCGCGCCAAAGTACGTGGCGAGGTTCTCCCTATAGCTGTCGAGCGGCGCAAAGTCGGTGTCGGTGAACACGCGGTTGGCGACGCGGACGATCGCGTGCCCGGGCTGGTCCTTCCCTGGCGCGGCAAAATCGCCCGGCTCCGACGCGGTGAGGAGGCCAAGCGAATTGAAGGCTTCCAAGCGCGCGGTGCCAGCAACGGGGTAGGCGAACAGCGTGTCGAGCGCGCCGGCAACGGGCCCGGACGCCCCCGCGTCGAGCATGCCGAACGCGAGGCCGATGCTCAGCGGCGAGACCGCGGTGTTCTCGCCGTCCGCGAGGGACGCGTGAAAGATGCGGAAGCCCGCGTCGTTCAGCGACACGGCGAGGTTTGCGGCGGCCGATGCCTCGGCGGCGGGGCGCACCGCGGCCGGGTCGGCATCGGGCGACGACGGCGAGGCGCACGCCGCCAACGTCAGGGCGGCGGCCGTCATCGCGACGGCCATGCGGCGACTGGTTCTTGTCATAGGAATCCCCTTTGAGACAGTGACGCTTGGGAGGGGCCGATGCGTTGGGTCTTCGGTCCCGGGGCCCAGTAGATAGCCGGTGTGGCATTCGTCACACAAGCGTGCCGCGGCGATGAGAATTGTCCCTTTTGTACACCCATTGCGCACCGAAAGTCCTGCTATGCACCCATTGCCCGCCCCCAGGACTGGGGTTGCCCAATGCGTTCCGCCCCGCCAATATCAGCACAGTTCTGTGTTCACTGAGGGGGATTTGTGTTCGTATCGCGCGCGGCAGCGTCAGTGCTTGTTGCTTCATTCATGGTGGCCCTGACGTCTCCGGCGGCTTCCGCCCGAGACTCGTTTGAACGGCTCTCGGACGGGCACACCGTCGAGGTGACTACTGCCTCGGGCGCGATGGCTCGGCTCGACGTCAGCGGGCCGCTCGATGGTGGGCGGCTGTCACTCATTGCCGGGCCGGTTGCGCACATAGATCGAACACTTTCGGAGAGGTACGAGGTCGCGGTGAGCGACGGCGCCGGGAATGCGTATCGAGGCCCAGTGGCCACGACGGGTCCGGAGTCGGGAATCGAATTGACGATTCCCTTCGACGCCTCCGCCTTGGCGGAGGACGAACGACCGGTGCTCGTCTTCTGGGGAGCGGACGCCACTTGGCAGGAACTGCCTGCGGCGGTCGATGCGTCGTCCGGTGAGGCGTGGCTTGAGAACGCCGCGCCCGGTAGCTACATGGTGAAGGCCGTCCCGTCGCGGGGGCCCGTGGTGGCCGTCGACCTCGGTGAGGACGATGCGAGCGCGCTGTGGGACGGCGTCATCGTCACGGAGGGCACTGTCACGGGCGCGATCGCGTCCGATCTCGAAAGCTTCATTGAGGGCTCGCTCCCGGTGGATGTCGTGGTGCTGGGGCCGCGCGTCGCGGGGACGATGTCGGAGGAGTTCCGGCGGGCCATCATCAGCTCGCTCGACCCTGCGGTCGTATGGGGCATCGGCGCCACATCGCAGACGGGCCTCCTGTCAGGCTCCTCCGAATCCGGGGGTGCGCTGGTGGCATCTAACCCGGCCGGGTCCGCTCTCGCGCAGGATGTCGTCGCGCAACTCAAGACCCACACCGGCCGTTCCGGCGTGATCACGACCGAGCACGTTTGGAGCCCTGATCCCGCGGTTCCTTCACTCGAGCTGACGGTGGGCCAGCTCGACCACAACTTTGACGCTGCGGTGCTGTCGCGCCGCACGGACCTCTACGCGGCGGCGATCACCAGGGCGCTCTTGGAGAACTTCGATGCGGTGCCAGCGACGCAGGCTTCCGCGCCTGACTCCGGATTCGCGCGGCGCGGATTGATCAACACCGACGCCCTTCGCCGGGCCGTGCGCATGGGCTCGTGGGACGGCGGCCCGATCCGCGACATCCCCGTGGGCGAACAGGTGGTGACGGGCACCTTCTCCGTGATGGGCGAACCAGAAGATGGTGCGGGTGGCAACCTGCAAGTCTTGGTCGATTGGGACTTCTCCAGCGCGGACCTTGACTGGAGCGAGGTAGCGGATCTGCCGTGGCAGATCACCTTTGGGGCCATTGACGGTTCGCGGCTTGGATTGGCGAACGTCGCTCCGAGGTCAGTCTCGGGCGCACCGCTGCTCAAGTACATCGACTTCGGAAGCGTAGTACGCAGCTCGCGCGATGCGGCAGTGCTTTACGGGCTCCCACCGGCCTGGAACGGCTACATCTACTTCAACGACGAGCCGATCTGGCACGCCTCTTGGGCGGACACCAGCACCGGTGGCGGTGGCGGCGAGCCCACCATCCTGCTGCCCGAGGAGCCTACGGACGAGCTGAAGGCGTTGTTTGAGTCCTACGGTCTCGAGTACCAGTACCGCCACGGCGGGGACCCGGTCAACCTGTCCACCGGCAACATGGCGGCGACGGAGAAGGTCTTCTCGCTCACTGGCGTGGGCGACCAGGTCATCGACCTCGCCCTGAGCTTCAACGGAGGCGACGGTCGCGTGTCGCAGGTGGGCGCGAGCTGGAACTTCGCCTACGGGGCACGCGCCCAGCAGTACCGCAACGATGCCGTTCTCATCACCACGGCGACCGGCGGCGGGCTCTTCTTCGACACCGACGGCGCCGGAGGCTTTGTGCCCAACCCGGGTGCGAACGCGACGCTGGCGGTTGTCGCGGGGGGCGTGAGGCTCACCCGCCAAGACGGCACCACCCAGGTCTTCGAGATTGACGACGTGACGGGCTTCGGCACGCTCGTCGAGTGGACCGACCGCCAGGGCAACAGTTACGTGTTGGATTACGGGACGCCCGCGGCACCTAACGACGAGCGCCCCACCTTCGCGCCGTTGCGCTCGATCACGGACGAGGCCGGCCAAGTGGTGCTTGTCGAGAGCTCCGACGAGGGCCGGATCACCGCCTTTGTGCACCCCGACGGCCGCCGCTGGGAGCTCGCATACGACGGCGATAACCTGGTCGCCATCACGGATGGCGCGGGCCGCACCCGCGCGTTCTCGTACAACGACCAGGGCCTGATGGTGTCGGTCACGGGCGCCGACGGCGTCGTGGAAGTGCAGAACACGTACGACGCCGAGTCGCGCGTGGTCTCGCAGCGTGACGGCGTCGACTCGGTTCGTTCCTTCGCATACGCATCGGACGGCACGACCACGGTGACGGATTCCCTGGGCAACGAGTCCGTGCTGGGACACAACGACGACGGCTTCGCCGAGCGTGAGGTCGACGCCGAGGGCGGCGTGACCCTCACGGAGTACGACGACAACCACCTGCCGTCGCGTTCAGTGGACGCGCGCGGCAATGACTACGTGTCGGTGTACGACGCGATGGGTCGGGTGACCTCGTTCACCAACGCCGCGGGGGAGACCACGCGCTACGAGTACAACAGCGCAGGCGACCTCACCGCGATCGAGTCTCCGGCGCCCGACGGCTCTGCCGCGCGCACGGAGTTTGTCCTCAACGATGACGGCCGCGCCGTGCGGACCGTCCTGCCCGACGGCACCTCCACCGACGCGACATTCGACGACCACGGCGACACCCTGAGCGTGACGGACGCCAACGGCAACACGATGCACTTGGCGTACGACGCCCGCGGCAACGTCACGTCGACCACGGACGCGCTGGGCTTCGAAACCGTGTCGACGTTCGACCTCGCCAACCGCGTCACATCGGTGACCGATGCACGCGGCGGCGTCACGAGCTACACGTGGGACACCGCCGGCAACCTGGTGAAGACCGTGGATGCGGAGGGCGGCGTCACGGCATCCAGTTTTGACCCGCTGTCCGACGCGTTGCTGGAGCAGATCGACCCGCTGGGTCGCGCCACCACGTACGAGTACAACGCGAACCTGCAGCCCACGGTGGTGCACTTCCCGGACGGCACCGCCGAGCAGACGTTCTACGACTCGGAGCACCGCGCGACTCGCATGGTGCAGCGTGACGGCACCGAGGTGGCGTATGAGTACGACGGCCTGGGCCGCCAGGTCAGCATGACCGACCCGCTGGGTCAGGCGTGGGCGACTGCGTATGACGCGACGGGCAACCCGACGCGCAGCACCGACCCGTCCTCGCGCGCCACCGTGACCACGTACGACGCCTTGGGGCGTCCCGTCGCGCAGACCGACGCGCTGGGTCACACCACGCGCACCGAGTACAACCCGGCAGGGCTCGTCGCCGCCACTACCGACGCGGCGGGCTTCCGCACGTCGTACACGTATGACGCGATGGGACGTGTGCTCGCGACCACGTACCCCGACGGCGCGACCGAGCGGTACAGCTACGACGCGGCAGGGAATGTGGTCGTCGCCGTCGATCAACGTGGCCTTGAGACCACGTTCGAATACGACGCGAACAATCGCAGCGTGCTCATGGTCGACGCGAAGGGCAGCAAGTGGTTCTCCATCTATGACGAGGTGGGCAACCTCGTCAACACGGTGGCGCCACGGGGTGCGGAGACCCGCACCGAGTACGACCTGCTGGGCCGTCCCACCAAGGTCACGGACCCGATGCGAGGCGAAGACAGCCGGGCTTACGACGCCGCGGGCCAGCTTCTGCGTACGGCCGACGCGCTTGGCCGCGCCACCACGTATGAGTACGACGCGATGGGCAACGTGCTTCGCACCGTGGCGCCCGACGGCACGGACGTGTCGCTCGAGCGCGACCAGATGGGACGCGTCGTGCGCGAGATTGACGAGCGGGGCCAGGCCACGTCGTACGCGTATGACGCGCTCGGCCGCCAGGTGTCGACGACCGACGCCGCTGGCGCCAACTGGGCCACCGCTTACGACGTGCAGGGCAACATCGTGCGTCAGACGGACCCGCGCGGGGGCGTGACGGTGACGCAGTACGACGCGGCCTACCGCGTGGTCGCGACTGTGGATGCCGAGGGGAACCGCACGGAGTTTGCCCGCGACGCGCGGGGCCTGGCGACGTCCACCACGGATCCAGTGGGTGCGGTGACGGCTGTGGAGTTCGACGCGATGGGTCGCCCGGTGCGCACTGTCGCGCCCGATGGCGGCGCGGCCACGGCGGCCTACGACGCGGCGGGCAACCTGATCGCGACGACGGATGCGCGCGGCTTCACCACGTCCACCGAATACGACGCGGCGGGCCTGCCCGTCAGCGTGACCGATCCCGCCGGGGGCCTGTGGATCACGGAATACGACGGGGCCGGCGACCCAGTCGCGGCCGTGGACCCGCTGGGCCGTCGTACGGAGACGGAATACGACCTGTTGGGGCGCCCGGTGACGGTGACCGACGCGCTCGGCGGCACCACGTCAACGTCATACGATGCGGCCAGTCAGGTGCTCAGCGTGCGCGACGCGCTGGACCGCGAGACCGCGTTCCAGTACGACGCGCGTGGACGCGTGACTGCTGCGACGCACCCCGATGGAACCACGGAGCACTTCTCCTACTTTGCGACCGGCGAGCTGGCGGAGCAGGTCGACCAGCGCGGCCTGACCGCCGCGTATGAGATCGACGAGCTGGGGCGCGTGACGCTGCGCACCGATACGGCGGGTCACGAGTGGTTCACGTCGTATGACGCGTTGGGCAATGTGGTGTCCCAGGCGGACCCGCGCGGCGCCGTCACTGCCTACGAGTACGACGCGGCATCGGGCCTGATCGCGACGACGGATGCCGAGGGCGGGCGCGCGTCGTTCGATCTTGACGCGCGTGGCCTCGCCACCGGCGCGACGGACGCGCTTGGCAACACGACCACGTACGGCTATGACGCGATGGGCCGCGTCGCGTCGATGGCCACGCCGGACGGTGCCCAGACCGCCTACGGCTATGACCTCGCAGGCAATCTGGTGCTGACTACCGATCCGCGTGGCTTCGTTACCGCGACGGAGTATGACGCGTTGGGGCGGCCGGTTGCGGTCGCCGATGCCGAGGCGGGGGTGTCGCGGGTCGAGTACGACGCCGCGGGCAACGCTGTGGCAACGGTCGACGCCACGGGGGCCCGCACGGAGGCCGCGTATGACGCGCTGGGCCGTGTGGTCAGGACCACCGATGCCGAGGGCGGCGTGACGCGCACGCGCTACGACGCCGCCGGTCAGGTGACGGCGGTCACTGATGCTTTGGGGCGCGTCACTGAGTTCTCACTCGACCCGATGGGCCGCGTGACCGAGGTGACTCACCCCGACGGCACCACGGACACCAGCACTTACGATGCTGCGGGCAATCTGGTGGCGTCGGTGAACCAGCGCGGCGACGGCACCGCCTTGGTGGTGGACGCGCTTGGTCGTGTGACCGCGCGCACGGATGAGGCGGGTGAAACCTGGCGCACGGAGTACGACGCGGCGGGCAACACTGTGGCCGAGGTGGACCCGTTGGGTTACCGCACCGAGGTGGCCTACGACCTGCTGGGCAGGCCCACGGCCGCGACGGACGCTACGGGCGCCACGACCCACACCTCGTACGACGCGGTGGGCGGCGTGGCAACGCGCACTGACGCGCTGGGGCATGAGTGGCAGTACACGTACGACGCGATGTCGCGCGTGCTGACGGCCGCCTCGCCTGAGGGTGCGGTGACGTCGTATGCGTATGACGCTTCTGGGAACCAGGCGCGTGTGCAGAACGCTCGCGGGTTCGCGGTTGAGACCGTGTTTGATGGGTTGGGTCGCCCGGTTCGGGTCACCGACCCGGATGCGGGTGTGACGACCACGGGGTATGACGCGGTGGGTCGGGTCACGGACGTCACGGACGCCAATGGCGCGGTGGAGTCGTGGGTCTATGACGGCTTGGGTCGCACCGTGCAGCATGTCGACGGCGAGGGTTTTGCCACGGATTATGCGTACGACGCCGTGGGCAACCTGCTCACCGAGACGGGCCCGCGTGGGGGCGTCACGGCGTACGAGTACGACGGGATGAACCGACCGGAGTCGGTGGTTGACGCGGAGGATGAGACCACGCAGCTGTCGTATGACGAGGCGGGCAATGTGGCCTCGTCGACGGACCCGGTGGGGGTTCAGACGCGGTTTGTGTATGACCCTCGTCAGTTGTTGATTCTTACGGTCGAGAACGCGGACCTGGGGCATCTGCCGAATTCGTCGACGAACGTGGTGACACAGACCGCGTATGACGCTCGCGGCGATGTGGTGGCTGTCACGGATCCCCGTGGTAACCGCACCGAGTATGTGCGGGACGGTTTGGGTCGTGTGGTGGAGGCGACGGATGCTGCGGGCAGGGTGACGGGCACGGGGTTTGATGCGGCCGGTCGCATGGTGTCGGAGACTCACGCGGATGGCGCGACGACGGAGTATGGCTATTCGCCGGATGGTTACCTCACCCAGACGCAGTACCCGGATCAGACGGTGACGTATGCGGTGGATGTGGTGGGTAACCGCACCACAATGACGGACGCCATCGGAACCTCGGCTTGGGAGTTTGACTGGGCGAACCGGGTGGTGTCGGACACCGACGCCCACGGCAACACCCACAGCTACACCTATGACGGTGTGGGTAATCAGGTGCGGGCCGAGTTCGCGGATGGTCGAGTCCTGGAGCGCACGTTCGATGGGCGTGGACTCACGGTGAGCCAGTCGGGTCCGGATGGGGTGACCGGGTTCGCGTATGACGGTGACGGGAACCTGACCCAAACGACGCGCCCGTCGGGTGTGGTGACCACCACCCAGTTTGACCTGGTGGATCGGGCGACGTCGATCGTGCATGCTGGTGGCACACCTGCCGGTTTTGATGGCGAAGTGTCGCCCGCGTCGGGTGCGCCGGGCAATGCGTTTGGACACTGCAACGATGCGCCGGGGCATGTGAACCAGGAGCCCACGGGCTGCTGGACCGGTGACCTGAGCTTCACCTATGACTATGACGACCGTGGTCTGGTCACGCAGCGCACCGTCACCACCGACGAGGGTGCCACGGTCGCCGACTACACGCACGACGCTTTGGGTCGCCTCACCCGCTCAGTGACGGGCGACTACACGGCCACCTATGGGTGGGATGCTGCATCAAACCTGGTGGCGGAGTCGGTGTCCGATGATGTGGACACCAACCTGGCCGATGACGGGTGGGTCATTGACCGTGACGTCAATGAGGTGAATCAGGTCATCACCGTGGTGACGGATGGTCGTTTGCCTGTGGTTCACACCCTCACCGAGTCGCTCACGTATGACGCACGGGGCAACCGCACGGGGTCGGTGACGACCCGCACCACGGGTAAGAAGACCCACGATCTGGCGCGCGTGGACTACACGTTTGATGGCATGAACCAGCTGGTCGGGGTGCTGGACTTCGGGGACAACCTGAACAATCCCAAAGACGACGTTGTGACGCAGTGGTCGCGGGATGGTTTGGGTCGCGGCCTGACGGTGACTGAGGACGGGGTGTCTCGTGTCCGGGTGTTTGATGGCACCGCGTTGATCGTGGACGGCGACACCCGGGTCACGTTGGGGCCTGATGGTCGGGTCCTCAGTGAGGCGTTCGAGACGGTGGAAGGCAACGGGAAGAACGCCACCGAGGTGACCGTGCATCGTGACGTGCTGACCGACCTGTTGGGCAGTGCCGTCGGTGTTGCTCAGGACGGCATCGTCGATGCGGACCTGACGTGGTTTGGTGACTTCGGCGACACGCTCAGTGCGCCCGAGTGGGACACGGTCACGTCGTTCACGGGGCATGTGGAAACGGCGGGGCTCGTGGAGTTCGCTACCCGCACCTACGACCCCGCAAGCCGGGTGTGGGTCCAAGAAGACAGCTTCACGGGCACTGTGACCCGGGCGTCGTCGCTCAACCGGTACGCCTACGTGGAAGGTTCACCGGTGTCGCATACGGATGTGTTGGGTGCGTTCCGCGCCGCCGCAGCCATGGCAGCACAGAAGCTCAGCGCAGCCGAGTATGCGGCGTTTATTGCGCAGTTGACGGTGTTGGCGGTGGCGCCGGTGTGTGTTGCGCCCAGTGTGCAGGGGTGCACGGCCAATGACGTGGTTTCCCCATTCATGGCACCGCGCGACACGGTCATCATTTCGTTGCAAGGTGGTGCCGCGCGTGTTGATGCCACACTGTGCGCCCAGAGCAGGGAATGCAGGCAGTTGCAGGCGATCTATGCGACCTGGGTTGCCGAACAAACTGATCTCAGTCGGATTCCGATGCCATCGTATTGGGGCCTGGCTCTTGCTGTTGGTGGTGGTGCGGCGTGCACTGTGGCAACGGGCAATATTGCCATCGGCTCGGCCTGCTTCTTCGCGGCCGGGGCTGCGGGCGGTCTTGTGGACTACAGCAACAACGTTGACCCCTTGTCTTTCTCTACCAAGGACGCACTGACCACTGCCGCTATCAGCGGGGCGTTGAGTGCTACCGCTCCAGGCGTGGGAGCGTTGATCGGCAAAGGCACCACAGCGGTAGCAACACGCTGGCCCGTGCTCGGAACATGCGTCATCGGCTGCGGTAATGTTGCCGCAAACACCGCGACCGCCACCACCGGGTCCACGGTCAACACAACGACGACCACCGCCGCAAACAGCGCTGACGACCTAGTCAACCTGGCGAGTCCTGCCCGTGCCAGCCACATCCTTGACGGCGAGGTGCGTCCCAACGGGACGTTCGGCGGTGGGCACCGTGCAGGAACGGGATTCCCGGGGAAGTCGGAGTTCCCTGCCGCGTGGTCGGATTCGCAGGTCATGCACAACATCTCCGATGTGGCTACAGACTCATCCCTCACCTGGCGCGCAGGAGCGAAGCCGGGCGACTTCTGGGTCAATGGGACGCGGGACGGGATCGACATCGAAGTGCTCATCCGCAACAATGAGATTTGGACGGGGTATCCGACGAACGTAGCGAGGAATCCGTGAGCAGCCTCGATGACTACTTCGGCCGTGTCAGGGCGGCGGTCTGGGTCGCATCCGAGTACGTTTCGACGACCGGGCTCGCGGAGGCCCGGCGGCTCGTAGAGCATGGAGAGCCGGCCGAGGGCATGTGCATCCTGGCCTGGGTGATCGTGAACGAGGACGTGCGCGTGCCCGCGAGCCTCATTCGGGACATCCGTGTGTTGTCTGAGGAACTGGTGCCAGTGGAGCAGATGCCGCCTGACTTGGATGAGCACGCTATCGCCGGGGAGTCCTGACGGGGGAAGTGCCCGTGACCATGTCCGGCCGGCTATTTCCTCACTAACGGCAGCACCAGGACACCGTTGTACGAACGCACCGTCTTGGCTTTGCGCTACGGGGCGACGGCGTCGTCCGTCTTTCTCGCGGTTTGCTGGGCTCGCGAGTCGATGCCCACGTGGCGGGGCACGACCCAGTCGCTCACGTATGACGCACGGGGGAACCGCACGGGGTCGGTGACGACGCGGACCACGGGTAAGAAGACTCATGATCTGGCGCGCGTGGACTACACGTTTGATGGCATGGACCAGCTGGTGGGGGTCCTGGATCATGGGGACAACCTGAACAACGCCAAAGACGACTCCGTGACGGAATGGTCGCGTGATGGTTTAGGTCGCGGCCTGTCGGTCAGTGTCAACGGTGTCGTCAGTGACCGGGTGTTTGATGGCACGGCCCTGATTGTGGACGGCGACACCAGAGTCACCTTGGGGCCCGACGGTCGAGTCCTGTCCGAGGCCTTCGAGACCGTGGAAGGCCACGGGAAGAACGCCACCGAGGTGACCGTGCTTCGTGACGTGCTGGCCGACGTGTTGGGCAGTGCGGTCGGTGTCGCTGAGGACGGCATCGTCAACGCGGACCTGACGTGGTTTGGTGACTTCGGTGACACCCTGAGCGCACCCGCCTGGGACACGGTGACGTCGTTCACTGGTCACGTGGAAACGGCGGGGCTGGTCGAGTTCGCGACCCGCAGCTACGACCCCGCGTCGCGGGTATGGGTCCAAGAAGACAGCTTCACGGGCACCATCACGAGGGGCTCGTCACTGAACCGCTACGCGTATGTTGAAGGCTCACCGGCCTCCCACACGGACGTGTTGGGCGCTTACCGTGCAGCCTCCGCGATGGCCGCCCAAAAGCTCAGTGCGGTTGACTACGCGCAGTTCATAGTCCGGTTGAAGATCTTCAGCGCCATTGGTGTCTACAACGAGCGGGTGGAGCGGAACAGGAAGCTCGCGGCGATCGGCGCCCAGTGGGCGTCGGAGCAAGACCAGTTCCGCAAGGACCAGCAGGGCCTCTATATGTATAACGGTTTGCGTTTCGCTGGTGGTGCTGTGGTGGGGGTGGGGCAGTTCGGATGGGATCTGGTGAAGGCCCCGGTCGAGATGGGGCCTGTGGGTTTCCTTGCCGAGTTTTCTGCGTCACCGAGCCAGTACTGGAACATCAAGATGGACGAGGGTCGTCAGCAACGCGAGGCAACGGGACAGTTCTTTGGGAATTGGGCTCGGGCGACCGGTTCTGCGTTTGATGTGCTGACCGGGGACAAGAGTTGGTCGGAGCATTGGGACCACGAAGCCAGTCCCTTCATACGGGACTACACGTATGGATCCTTCAAGGACAACCTCGACAATGGCAACTATTACGGTGCTGGCAAACAGTTCGGAGAAACCGGCGCAGCCACCGCCAGCGTGGTCGTGCCAGGTGCCATGGCACTACGCGCGTCACGCCTCGCACGGGTGCTCGAAGTCGTTCCGTCCACTAGTGCTGCTGCAAACACCGGCACAGCACTGGTCAAGTACGACGCAGACTTCGCGGTAGGCCAATTAACCGCGGGTGGGCGAGCCACGGCTTCACAGCTTGACGAGTTCGGGTCGCTCCAGGGGTGGGCTCGTAGTCAGACCGCTACGGGCCCGGTCAAGTTCACGGACGGGAACGGTGTCGTGCGGTTGACGATCAAGCAGGGCAGTCCCCGGGCCCCTGGAAGCGGTGTTCCGCACGTCGAACTCAGGAATCCCGACGGGATCCGGATCGACCCATTCGGCAACCCCGTATCGAGAACTAGCATAGGGAATCACACGCCGATCGTGTGGGATTGGTGATGACGATGCCTGACTACTGCAGCATCCCCGGTTTCGAGAATCTCTACCTTGAGGACAGCTGGGTGCTTGACGTCATCGCGCGCCCGGGGGTCCTGGAGCTAGCTGTGGATCTGGTCCTTCGCGAGCCTCACCCATCGTATGAGCCGCCCGAGCTCGGCGAGCAGTACTGCCATCGCCGAGGGGTCGTGCGATTCGAAGGGGTGTCGTCGCTCAGATGGGATGGGCAGGGCTCGGTGCCAGCGGTCGACGCTACGGGTGAGCGGGACTACGGATCGGTCGACGCCCTCAGGGTGACCGACGGCGCCTACGTGGTCGAGGGCGACTTCGGGTGCATCGCGGTGGCATCGGCGCCGCCGTCGGTCGAGTTCGTAGGTTGATCGCGGTGTCATGGACGGGAACCTGACCCAGACGACGCGGCCGTCGGGTGTGGTGACGACCACGTCGTACGACCTCGTGAGTCGGGCGACGTCGATCGTGCATGCCGGTGGAACACCTGCGGGCTTTGACGGCGACGTGTCGCCAGCGTCGGGGGCGCCGGGTAATGCGTTTGGTCACTGCAATGGTGCGCAGGGGCATGTGAATCAGGAGCCCACGGGCTGCTGGTCTGGTGACCTGGCATTCGATTACGACTACGACGCACGTGGCCTGGTGGTGCAGCGCACCGTCACCACCGATGAGGGTGCCACGGTCACCGACTACACCCATGACGCTTTGGGTCGCCTCACCCGCTCGGTGACGGGGGATTACAAGGCGACGTATGGGTGGGATGCGGCATCGAACTTGGTGGCGGAGTCGGTGTCCGATAATGTGGCCACCAATCTCGCCGATGACGGGTGGGTCATTGCTCGCGCTGTGAACAACGTGAATCAGGTCAGGAAGGTGGTGACGGATGGGCGTCTGCCTGAAGTTCACACCCTCACCGAGTCGCTCACCTATGACGCACGGGGTAATCGCACCGGGTCCGTGACGACCCGCACCACGGGTGACACCACCCATGATCTATCCCGCGTGGAGTATGCGTTTGATGGCATGGACCAGCTGGTCGGTGTGCTGGATCATGGGGACAACCTGAACAACCCCAAGGACGACCAGGTCACTGAGTGGTCGCGTGACGGTTTAGGTCGCGGCCTGTCGGTCAGTGTCAACGGTGCCACCCGTGACCGGGTCTTTGATGGCACCGCGTTGATTGTGGACGGTGACACCCGTGTCACCTTGGGGCCCGACGGTCGAGTCCTCAACGAGGCGTTTGAGACCGTGGAAGGCCACGGCAAGAACGCTCACACGACCACGGTGAACCGTGACGTGCTGACCGACCTGTTGGGTAGTGCCGTCGGTGTTGCTGAGGACGGCATCGTCAATGCGGACCTGACGTGGTTTGGTGACTTCGGCGACACGCTGAGCGCACCTGCGTGGGACACGGTGACGTCGTTCACGGGTCACGTGGAAACGGCGGGGCTGGTGGAGTTCGCGACCCGCACCTACGACCCCGCGTCAAGGGTGTGGGTCCAAGAAGACAGCTACACGGGCACCAGCACCCGTGCGTCGTCGCTCAACAGGTATGCCTATGTTGAGGGCTCCCCGGTCTCGCATACGGATGTGTTGGGGGCATTCCGTGCCGCCGCAGCGATGGCCGCACAAAAGCTAAGTGCGGCGGCCGTTTCGCTGGCAACACAGGTTTGCTTGGTACGCCAACGGTTGTGCCACCGGTTGTGGATCCGTGGCAGCCCTTTCGAGATGATCTCCAACGACTTGATCCAGACGGGCCGCTTGGTGTTGTCGTTGATGCGGCACAGACAGCTTTTTGGAAGATCGCCGAGTCGCTCACTGAGTATCCAAGTTTGCCGAGTCTTCGTAGGTTCATCCTGCGCGGTGTCCCCGTCATTGGTGCTGTCATTGCGGGAGTGGTGTCGTTCTCCGATGGAATGGATGACGATCGGTACAGTGGTTTGCCTCTCTCGAGTCGTCTCCTCGTATTGACGCACAGGTCCGTTATCGTTTCGCTTGCTAGCTTTGGAGGCGAAGTAGTTGGGGCCGCGGGAGGCACAGTTGTCGGCGGGGTATTCGGACGCCCCGTTGTCGGGGCGATCGTTGGTGAGGCGGTCGTTGGCAACGTCGCTGCTGACGCAGTGGAGAGTGCCTATGATTGGGCCTTTGATCGAGTAGTCGACGTCTCGCAGGTGTTGGTTGAGGAAGCGGCGGAACTTGGTTGGTCGAACGACCTGCCGTTTGTGGGATGCCTAGACTTTCCCAAGATGCCGGGGATTCCGGGAGGATGCAGCGTTGGATGAGCGTCAGAGTGTTGCGAGTTTGTATGCTGCCGGGGCGGGGCGCGGAGCCGCATGGGTGCTTCCGGTCGGAGGCCTGTCTGCGATTGCCGGGTTGGCGTACTACGCCCGGATGGCCAGCCGCTCTGAGTTGGGCGGACCTCTAGGACACTTGGTGTCTTCGCCCGCGGAAGCGCGAGGCGTCAGCATTGCTGCGGCGTTGTTCTGCGGGTGCGTGATCTTAGCGGTGATAGTCGAATACCTCGTGTCTCGCCGCCGATTGGCGTTGCTGAGGCTCGTCACCTGGCGTGGGCGCGTATTCGTGATCCGGGCGTTTCTTGTGCCGATCCCATACCGCATCCGCAACTTGGCAGCCTTTGAACTGCGTGGGCCGTCCTCTCGTCCCGTTGAGACAATGGTCGAGAAGTTCGACCTCTACACTCTGCAGATGGTGGCTGGCCGTCGGGTTGTGAAGATCCACACGCGAAACGACTTCCGACCCGTGGATGTCGAGAGGTTCGCTGGACGGGTGCGCAACGCGAACGGTATGCAGCGCGGTGACCGATCTGATCCGGCCGGGGATGCGTGACCCCCGTTGAAACACTCAATTGCAGGCGTCCAAGTAGATCGCGGCGGTTGGTGCCGAGGAGAAACATGACTTGGCGAGCGGATTGAGTCCGTTCGCGTTGCTGGCGTGATCTGTGCGGGGTTAGTCCCTTGGGACTGCCCCAGCTTTGGTTGACTTTTCGAGGTGATGTGCGCCCGCGCACTCTCGGCGCGTGGTGACGTGGTGGCTGTCACGGATCCGCGCGGCAACCGCACGGAGTATGTGCGGGACGGTTTGGGTCGTGTGGTGGAGGCGACGGATGCCGCGGGCAGGGTGACGGGCACCGAGTTTGATGCGGCCGGGCGCATGGTGTCGGAGACTCATGCGGATGGCACGTCGACGGAGTACAGCTATTCGCCGGATGGTTACCTCACCCAGACGCAGTACACGGATCAGACGGTGACGTATGTGGTGGATGTGGTGGGTAACCGCACGTCGATGACGGACGCTGTCGGCACGTCGGCCTGGGAGTTTGACTGGGCAAACCGGGTGGTGTCGGACACTGACGCACACGGTGTGACGCAGGTGTTCGGGTTCGACGCGGTGGGTAATCAGGTGCGGGCCGAGTATGCGGACGGTCGGGTGTTGACGCGCACGTTCGATGGGCGTGGGCTCGCGGTGAGCCAGTCGGGCCCGGACGGGGTGACCGGGTTCGCGTATGACGCGGACGGGAACCTGACCCACACGACGCGGCCGTCGGGTGTGGTGACGACCACGTCGTACGACCTCGTAAGTCGGGCAACCTCGATCGTGCACGCCGGTGGCACACCGGCCGGTTTTGACGGCGACGTGTCACCCGCGTCGGGGGCGCCGGGGGCGCCGGGTAATGCGTTTGGTCATTGCAATGGTGCGCCGGGGCATGTGAACCAGGAGCCCACGGGCTGCTGGTCCGGTGACCTCGCGTTCGGTTACGACTACGACGCCCGCGGCCTGGTCACGGAGCGCACCGTCACGACCGATGAGGGCGCCACGGTCACCGACTACGAGCATGATGCGTTGGGTCGCCTCACCGAGTCGGTCACGGGTGACTACAAGGCGACGTATGGGTGGGATGCGGGCTCGAACCTGGTGGCGGAGTCGGTGTCCGATGATGTGGACACGAACCTCGCCGACGACGGGTGGGTCATCTCCCGCAGTGTGAACAACGTGAATCAGGTCACGAAGGTGGTCACGGATGGGCGCCTGCCGGTGGTTCACACCCTCACCGAGTCGCTCACGTATGACGCACGGGGCAACCGCACGGGGTCGGCGGTGACGCGGACCACGGGTAAGAAGACCCATGATCTGGCGCGCGTGGACTACACGTTTGATGGCATGGACCAACTGGTCGAGGCCCACGACTTTGGGGACAACCTGAACAACGCCAAAGACGACTCCGTCACCGGGTGGTCGCGTGACGGTTTGGGTCGCGGCCTGTCGGTCAGTGACAACGGTGCTGAGCGTGACCGGGTCTTTGATGGCACGGCGTTGATCGTGGACGGTGACACCCGGGTCACCTTCGGGCCCGACGGTCGGGTGCTGTCCGAGGCTTTCGAGACTGTGGAAGGAAACGGCAAGAACGCTCACACGATCACGGTCAGCCGTGACGTGCTCACTGACCTCCTAGGCAGTGCGGTCGGTATTGCTGAGGACGGCATCATCAACGCTGACCTGACGTGGTTCGGTGACTTCGGCGACACCCTCAGCGCACCCAAGTGGGACACGGTGACGAGCTTCACCGGTCACGTGGAAACGGCGGGGCTCGTGGAGTTCGCGACCCGCACCTACGACCCAGTGAGCCGGGTGTGGGTCCAAGAAGACAGCTTCACGGGCACAGTGACGAGGAGCTCGTCGCTCAACCGGTATGCCTACGTGGAAGGTTCACCGGTGTCGCATACGGATGTGTTGGGTGCATTCCGTGCCGCCGCAGCCATGGCCGCCCAACAGTTGACCGCGGTTGACTACGCGCAGTTCATGGCGGATCTGAAGTTGTGGGGTTTGGGCAACCCTCCTGTGTGCAGGCCGTTCACGCCCGGCGATGAATGGGCAGCGAGCTTCAGTGCTCCTTTCGGTCCGGGACCCTTCAATCGCTCCTTCCTTGACGGGGTGAAGTCCGCGTCCTGTACTCCGGGCCACTTTGGGCCGAGCTGCTATTTCGCAAGTGCGTCGTTGGCCCACGACGCGGCGGGCGTTCCTGCCGTGGCCACATCTCAGGCGGCAAGCAACTTGTCCAATTGGCGGTGGCATCCTGAGAGCATCTCCGCAACTAGTGCGTCGACGAGCGCAGGCGTTATGCAGGGCGCGCAGGGAGGAGGGGCATTCGCGACTCTGAATAGAGTGGCGCGAACTCCGCTCTTCAAGGTCACTGGCAATGTGGCTGCTGGTGCAGGAGTCATCTATGGCACCTATGAGGCGACGCAGAGTTCACTTGACCGGGGGGAAGAGCCCGCCATAGCAGTCGCTCGGGGCAGTGCCGAGGTCGCGTCATCCTCGGCGGGCATACTCGCGACCATCGGCACGTCGGCCGCCATCGGTGGCACCATCGGTACCGTAGTGCCTGTTGCCGGTACTGTGATTGGAGTGGCTGTAGGCGTCGTCGTCGGCGTAGGTGTATATGCCTTAACGTCCTGGCTATTGAATGAGTCGATTGATGAGATTTACTATGACTAGAGCAGGGGGGCGGTGGGCGTGAACGACTCTTCTGCGGCAGTTTTGTCCTTTGCGCTGGGGCTGTCGCTGGTTGTGGTGTTGCTGCTCTCGCTGGCCCGGCTCCGTGTTGGGAGTGTGAGGCCGCGGTACTGGGCAGGGTTGAGCCGGGTGGCGGATTCTCTCGATGCAGTCGGTTTTGATCGCCGGTTCACCACCCGTGGCCACTATGTGACTCTGGTTGCCCTGGGGCTCCTTGGGGTCGGCTTCCTGGTATCGGGTCTCATCGGATTCCTTGCACCCGGGTCGGCCAAGGTCCTAGCCGTCGGAGTCGGTGGAGTGTTCGCCTTTGGGCTCGCCAATGGAGTGGCCTTGGCGGTGGCCCGGACAGGCAGGCCCCGCCGTTGGGTTCCCGAACCGTATCGCGATTGACCCAGCAACTTTCGGTGCTTGTCCTTGATCCCTGAGCCGTCTCCGGTCCGAATCCCGTTAGGTTGATCAACATGTCAACCACGGATTCCGTCGTCAAGGTCTATGCCGCACGGAAATGGTCGTGGTGGCGCTTCGGACTGGTTTGGGCGGTTGCGCTCGTGGTCATGTGGAACTTGTTTGCTGGCGCATATGCAGGATTCCTGGACCCAAATCTCGCACGCGCTTGGACGAACGACAACCTGGCTCGTGCGGTGAACATGTTCGGATTGGTGTTCATGCTTCCCTACCTGTGCCTGCTGCTTATTCTGGTGACGTTGCAGGCAATCGGGCGGGTTCCGGTTCTGGTGATGTTCACCCGTGGTGGGGTGCGGCATGTGGCGAGTTGGTTGGGATCGCATCGTTTGAGCACCTACCGTCTGGCTTTGCCGAAGCCTGGTGTGGTGAAGGTGTTCACGCGGGAGTCGGACCCTTTCAAGCGGCAGTATGTTGAGGTGCGTGCGGGTGGCAAGCGCATGCGAGTGCAGTCCTACGGGGTCATGTCGGGGGAAGACCTGGCGGCGTTGGACGCTTGGGTGAGCCGACCAGGTAGAACATAGATCCATGGCGTGATGTCACTACGACCGGACGGTTTGGGTCGTGTGGTGGAGGCGACGGATGCTGCGGGCAGGGTGACGGGCACCGAGTTTGATGCGGCCGGTCGGATGGTGTCGGAGACTCACGCGGACGGCACGACCACGGACTATGGCTACTCGCCGGATGGTTACCTCACCCAGACGCAGTACACGGATCAGACCGTGTCGTGTGCGGTGGACGTAGTGGGTAACCGCACCTCGATGACGGACACGATGGGCACGTCGGCGTGGGAGTTTGACTGGGCGAACCGTGTGGTGTCGGACACTGACGCGCACGGTGTGATCCACACGTTCGCCTACGACGGCGTGGGTAATCAGGTGCGGGCCGAGTATGCGGACGGTCGGCTGTTGGAGCGCACGTTCGATGGGCGTGGGCTGACGCTCACGCAGTCGGGTCCGGATGGGGTGACCGGGTTCGCGTATGACGGTGACGGGAACCTGACTCACACGACTCGTCCCACGGGTGTGGTGACGACCACGTCGTACGACCTCGTAGATCGGGCGACGTCGATCATGCATGCCGGTGGCACACCGGACGGGTTTGATGGCGACGTGTCGCCTGCGTCGAGGGCGCCGGGTAATGCGTTTGGTCATTGCAATGGTGCGCCGGGGCATGTGAACCAGGAACCCACCGGGTGTTGGACCGGTGAACTGAGCTTCACCTATGACTATGACGACCGTGGTCTGGTCGCGGAGCGCACCGTCACCACGGATGAGGGTGACACGGTCACCGACTACACGCATGACGCTTTGGGTCGCCTCACCGAGTCCGTGACGGGTGACTACACGGCCACATATGGGTGGGATGCGGGCTCGAACCTGGTGGCGGAGTCGGTGTCCGATGATGTGGACACGAACCTCGCGGACGACGGGTGGGTCATCTCCCGGAGTGTGAACAACGTGAATCAGGTCACGAAGGTGGTGACCGATGGTCGTTTGCCGGTGGTTCACACCCTCACCGAGTCACTCACGTATGACGGCCGGGGCAACCGGACGGGGTCGGTGACGACACGGACCACGGGTAAGAAGACCCACGATCTGGCACGGGTGGACTACACGTTTGATGGCATGAACCAGCTGGTCGGGGTGCTGGACTTCGGGGACAACCTGAACAATCCCAAAGACGACGCTGTGACGCAGTGGTCGCGTGATGGTTTGGGTCGCGGCCTGACGGTGACTGAGGACGGGGTGTCTCGTGTCCGGGTCTTTGATGGCACCGCGTTGATCGTGGACGGCGACACCAGGGTCACCTTCGGGCCCGACGGTCGAGTCCTCAGTGAGGCGTTCGAGACGGTGGAAGGCAAAGGGAAGAACGCCACCGAGGTGACCGTGAACCGTGACGTGCTGGCCGACCTGTTGGGCAGTGCTGTCGGTGTTGCTGAGGACGGCATCGTGAACGCTGACCTGGCATGGTTTGGTGACTTCGGTGACACGCTCAGTGCACCCTCGTGGGACACGGTGACGAGCTTCACGGGACACGTCGACACCGCCGGGCTCGTGGAGTTCGCGACCCGCACCTTTGACCCCGCGTCGCGGGTGTGGATCCAAGAAGACAGCTTCACGGGCACAGTAACGAGGGGCTCGTCGCTCAACCGGTATGCCTACGTGGAGGGCTCCCCGGTCTCGCATACGGATGTGTTGGGGGCATTCCGTGCCGCCGCAGCGATGGCCGCGCAGAAGCTCAGTGCTGCGGACTATGCGGCATTCATGGCGGGGCTCGCCTGGCTTGCAACGTCGCCCGCGAACATAACCACGCGCGAGGGTGCAATCCCGCCAAATCTGAGGCCCGAAGCATTCCGTTCCGCCGTCGACTACGGTTACATCTCAATGGCTCAATGGCTCAATGGCTCAATGGCTCAATGGCTCAATGGCTCAATGGATGCAAAGCGGCGAAGCAAGTTCGATCATGCAGAAGGGTGCGGCCAATCCGTGGACCTTCAATCAAGTGCTTGCCGCTGGGATAGGGGTCGACAGCTCAAAGTGGTGGCAACCCAAGCGTTACTGGCATGGCGCTTCACTGGCTCTCTTCTTGACTGATGAAGCTGGTGCGGATGCTGTGGACGCCGCCCAGGTACTGGCGGCGATGTTCCCTGACAAGGGCGCGTGGGATGTCAAGGTGCCACTAGGCGAGCACTTTGGATTCGACAAGTCCGACCCTGAGACTGATCCAAGTTGGGGTTACCTCAGCATGTCCAACGGTGGCGGCATGTTCTACGACGTGATCGGAAACTTCCAATACGGCGTGATGATGAGTGATTTTGGGGTATCCCAAGATGTGGCTTTGTCAGCCTCGCATGTCAGTTCCGCAGGCAATCCGGACCCTCAAGATGACGCGGTGGTACGGCTTGGCTATGAGTTCCGGGGACTGCATCCTGACGACTTCAATTCCCAAGACATGTATTCGTTCCTAACAAGTTCACAGACACTTGCGGTACTTCAGGACGCACAAAGGTACGTCCCTCCCAGTTCGTGACGAAGAGAGTGGCAATGAGTGAAACTGGCGTGCCCGGTGTGGCGGTGTTGTGTGTTCTTGCTTCCGTGCTCCTGAGTGGCTGCCAAGCCGAGTCGCCGACATATCCGTTTAGAGGCTCGTGGGTGGCACTGGGCGCTGATGATGTTGGCCTTGTGTTGGAACCGGATGGCACGGCCGAGGCCCGTGGAGAGTTGCCGGCGGGGATGAGTTGCCCGGATGGTATGCAACTGTGGCGCGCGGGCGAGGGGCACTGGGCTTCCGACACGGACGGACGTGTCTTGCTATACCTCTCTGCCGATCCCAGACGGGCGCTCGCAGTGGAGGCGAAGCAGCCGTTCGGAGAGCCCTCCTGGACCACGGTCTTCGTCGGTGTGTGTGGAGAGTCATCGTCAACAGATCAGTACCTTGAGATGCACGGCAAGACTGCCGACTCTGGGGACTGACACCAAACGGCGGTGGGTCATTGACCGTGACGTCAACGCCGTCAACCAGGTCACCCAGGTGGTGACGGATGTGCGCCTGCCTGACGTGCACACCACCACCGAGTCACTCACGTATGACGCACGGGGGAACCGGACGGGGTCGGTGACGACCCGCACCACAGGCAACAAGACCCATGATCTGGCGCGCGTGGAGTACACGTTTGATGGCATGGGCCAGCTGGTGGGGGTGTGGGACCACGGGGACAACCTGAACAACCCCAAGGACGACGCTGTGACGCAGTGGTCGCGTGATGGTTTGGGTCGTGGCCTGTCGGTCAGTGACAACGGTGTGACACGTGACCGGGTCTTTGATGGCACGGCGTTGATCGTGGATGGCGACACCCGGGTCACCTTCGGCCCTGATGGTCGGGTGCTGTCGGAGGCTTTCGAGACCGTGGAGGGCCACGGCAAGAACGCCACTGAGGTGACCGTGCTTCGTGACGTGCTCACCGACCTGTTGGGCAGTGCTGTCGGTGTTGCTGAGGACGGCATCGTCAATGCGGATCTGACGTGGTTTGGTGACTTCGGCGACACCCTGAGCGAACCGGAGTGGGACACCGTCACGAGCTTCACCGGTCACGTCGAAACTGCCGGACTCGTGGAGTTCGCGACCCGCACCTACGACCCCGCCACCCGGGTGTGGGTCCAAGAAGACAGCTTCACGGGCACGGTAACCCGCGCATCGTCGCTGAACCGGTATGCCTATGTTGAAGGCTCACCGGTGTCGCACACGGATGTGTTGGGGGCCTACAGGGCAGCCGCAGCCATGGCAGCACAGAAGCTCAGTGCGGTTGACTACGCACAGTTCATACTCCGGTTGAAGATCTTTAGTGCCATTGGTGTCCACAACGAGCAGGCCGCCAACTCCTATTTGGCTTCGGAAGGCGGCGGCGGTTCCGGCTCTGCGGATACACGATCTTCTTTGGAGATGGTGGAAGACTATTACGCTGGCGGAGGACCGGGGTCCGGCCAGCAGCCGAACGAAAGGGACTACTCCGCTCTCGGACAAATGAATTGGGGTGCCACCTCGGGAGCCTCATGGTCGTCGGGATGGAATTGGTACTGGGACCGCGAATCGACCTGGCTGCAGTATCAAGGTCAGGCAAACTGGAGGCGTGCGAAAAACTGGCGGCAAACCGTGTGGGACGGAGTGACTTTGAACGTCCTCGCCGAGGATGCGGTGGCGACATATCAGATCTTGGTCAAAGACGCCGAACTTCTCAATGACGGGGCGTGTGGCTCGGAAGCGTCCTGCTTTACGGGCGCGTGGGGCCCTAGCATTCAAGGTGGCGAGAACGACGGCAAGCATGCTGCGATCACTATCGGGCACACAGTGTCGATTCCGGATGACGTATTCATCTCCCCCAAGCTCATCGATCACGAGATTGATGGGCACGTCAAGCAGTATGAGTTCTTTGGCGGTGAAGGTTTCGCGCGCGTGTACCTAGGTGACTATGTGATTCGCAGGTATGCCTTTGGCGACGACAACGCTTATTACAACAACGTTCTCGAACAGGAGGCGAGGCAACATGGCGATCCGTGAGTCCCGGTCGGTGGCGAGCTTGGTGGCATCGTTATGGTTGCGAAGATCACTCCGCCCGAAGATCAGGAGCCGTGCTTGGGCTTTCGGAGTGACGTTGATCGCCGCATGCGTGCTGGCTGGTTGTGAGGCCGGGCCCTGGCAGGAGCAACCGGCGTCGTTCTATGCGGTCAACGGCTGCAGTGTGCCGATACTGGCAGGCGCGACGGATTCGACCGATCTCGCTGGATGGTCAATTCCATCAACCCAGGGCCAGATCCAACCTGGCGAACGCGATACTACGAGGTCCGACTTTGACCTAGCCGATACAGACGGAGCCCTCTACCTTTGGGTCGCTGCGGGCGACAGCAAGAAGTGGCCATCAGAGCCAACGGCCCGTGTGGCGCTTGCGGACATGTCAGTTGACAAGAGCAACCCGGACTGGCCCGACTACGTGTATGAGATTTCTGGGGGCATGTGCCCCAACTGAGAGGCCAGTTCCGCCTTACCGCGCTTGGAAATTGGGGTCGGTGCGCCGATTGGTGGCATCCGATTTCTGGGATCCGGGTGTATTGCTGCGGATCTGGGATTGCCGAGGTTTTCGTCGACCACGACGCACACGTCGTTGGGTGATCTGACGACTACGACGTCCGTCGTGCACGACGATCTGCATCGTCCGTTGTGGTCCACGGTGACGTTGCCGACATCGCTCCAGCGGGACGGGCAAGAGCGGGCGGGGATCCCCACCGCGACATCGAATTCGAGAAGAGCGCACGGAGCGATGAGGAGGATCTCAAGAATGGCGACTACGAATGGCCTGAGTGGTTGGATGGCTCGTAGTCATATGACACCTCAGCGAAGGGATCGACGGCGAGTCATGAGGGCCGCGGCGATCACGGTCGCCCTGATGGCTCTTGCAGGGTGTGGTCGTCTCTTCGGGGACAACCCGGCGATGTCGAGTTTGGCGGTTGTCAACGACTGCCCATACACCGTCAACGTCTCGGTCGCCCCGGAGAAGACCTCGGGGCCCGGCGCGTATGACTCCACGAATATGAAGCCAGAAACGGAGTTTTGGTGGACATCAACTGTTGAGCAAGGCGAGTACGTCGTGATTGTCACCGGTCCCCTCGACGGTGAGTGGCGGACCACTGTCCCGTACTCGGTCGAGACACCGCACCCGAATCTGTACATATCGGGCGCAGATTGCCCCGAATGATCATCGCCGCGGGTGCAGTCCTACGGGGTGATCTCGGAGGAAGCCCTGGCGGCGTTGGACGCTTGGGTAGGCGGAGTGCAGCGGTCATAGTTTTGCCGTCCCGACAGATTCAGGAGTGGACGCGGACGGGAACCTCACCCACACGACGCGTCCGACGGGTGTGGTGACGACCACGTCGTACGACCCCGTCGGTAGGGCAACCTCGATCGTGCAGCAGTTCGAGTTGGTTTCAGGAGAATTATGCGAGCAAACCAGACCGGGATTCGGACTGGATCGATTATCTAGGGAGCCTTTGGTAGTGAATTCCGGGTCCGATGAGCCGCTTGGGGCTCGCGAGGCGTTGTCCCAACATTGTTTTGAGACGCTCTGCCGGCCTGCAATCGACCAAATGCGCACAGGCGCGCAGCGATGAGCCGACTTGACCCGAAGGGTGATCGCTTGAACCAGCGCGCGGGGCGGGAGAAGGCGCGATCCAGGTACCTGGAGTTCGACTGGCCGGAGCACGTCTCCATCGCATCTAAGGGCTATGCGGGCTCGGGAAGGGCCTGGTGCTTCGTGGCGCGAACGACGTTGGAGATGTTCGCGCTCTTCTCGGCGCTGCCGGGCCTGAAGCACTGGAGTGCACGCTCGGTCGTGTACGTCGGACGTTCTGGCCGATCGATCATCGCGGTCCGGCTACGCCCCACGTGGATCCAGCCGCCGGGGGAGGTCAAAGAGTTGTGGAGGGCTCCCCTGGACGCGGCGGTTGTCACGGCCCGCACGTTTGGGTTCTTCTCACTCGTCGATTTTGGTGGCCACCCGGTCTGGGTGCTCACGGACGAGCTCGACAGCCTGCGCGCTGGACGCCGCGCGGCCTGAAGCGAGTCAGAACTCGATCACGACCCAGGTGGCAGATGCGTCGCCGTTCGAGCAGACGCAGACGATAGCGTTCGGGGTTGCCCATGTCGATGACCCAGGGAGTTTCGACGTCGCGCACGCGGTGACAGCGTCGGAGACGAAGGTTGGCGAGGATGTGGTGGAGTCCGGCGCTTGCGAGTATGACTGCGCCGGCCGTCAAACCAAGCGCACGATGACGTCCGCTACGGATGGTGGGGCACTCCCCGGGCCGGGGTGTCCATCGTTCTCCAGTTCGCTTCACGTTAGGTTGATCAACATGTCAACCACGGGGTCCGTCGTCAAGGTCTATGCCGCACGGCGATGGTCCTGGTGGCGCATCGGAGCGACCTGGGTGATTGCGCTTGCGGTCTTGGGTTTTGTGTCTTTCGGCTCATATCAAGGATTCTTGGACCCCAATCTCTTTCGCGCTTGGACCAATGACAACGCCGCACGAGCGGTGAACCTGGTGGCACTTGCGGTCGTCTATCCTTACCTCTTGCTACTGATATCGCTGGTCACGTTGCAGGCCATTGGGCGGGTTCCGGTGTTGGTGTTGTTCACGCGTGGCGGGGTGCGGCATGTGGCGAGTTGGCTGGGGTGGCATCGGCTATCACCGCACCGCATGGCGTTGCCCAAGACTGGTGCACTGCAGGTTTTCACCATGCAAGCGGATCCGTTCAAGCGGCAGCTGGTTCAGGTGCGCTGCGCGGGCAAGATGACGCGGGTGCAGTCCTACGGGGTGATCTCGGACGAAGACCTGGCGGTCGTGGATGCTTGGGTACGAGGCGAGGCGCCGTCCGGGTCGCAGGTGTTCCCCCGAGGCACAACCATCCGCCCTTAAACGTTGGGTGGATTACGCCGATATAACTGGCGCACAGTGTGATCTTTCACGCGCGGACCTAGACAGACGCCCGTGGGACTTGCTGTGATGGTGGGGGGCAAAACGGGCAATTAGGGGTTGTGGATGGCATCGCGAGGCGAAGGAACGATTGACACTGCCGCACTGAGCACGCTCACGCGTCGCCTCGGCGAGGGTACGTCCCGCTATGCGCCCGCGGCAGTCGACGCGAATGACGGCCTTCCCGACCGCACCCCAGGAGCAGCCCTTGCGCAGCCTGCGCGCGTCCCGGTCGGTCCCCGCGCGATCATCCTCGACTGCGGCACGTCTCGCGTCGCCGGATACACCCACGTGTTGTGCATTGCCGCCTCGGCCGAGGCGATGATCGGCTCGGACATGATGGACAACATGGGCCTGATTGTGGGTCATGTGGTGGGCGTCGAGGCCTATTCATGGGAGGACGCCGAACGCCTTCACGTGAACGCGCCTGGCCTCAAGTGGGAAGACCTCCTGCGCGAGGCTCAAGACGCGCTCGCCGGTTACCTCGCCGCCGCCGCCTGACCAGCGTCCTCGGCTAACGCCCGTCCGTAAGCTCCGCCGCGTACCCGGTGAGAGACCGCTGATAGCGCGGGAGCGTGGGGATGAGCGCCTCAAGCGCCTCCCTGAGAGCCTCGTCGTGACGGCCAGCGCTGTGGAGGGCTAGGGCGAGGAACGCGCGCCGCGACGCATCTGCGTCGGCGCCGCTGGGCTCCGAGAGCAGCGCGATCGCCTCGTCAAGCCGCCCCAGGTTGCGCAGGGTGCTCGCCAGCTGAATGTGTGCGCGGGCGGAGTGCGCCTCGTCGAGTCCCTCGGCCAGCGCCTGCCGATAGAGAGGGACAGCCTCGTCCTCGAGCCCGAGCGAGTCATGAACCCCGGCGAGGTCGAACGTGGCGAGCGCCCCCGCTTGCGGGTGCTGCGCGAGGAGGGCCTGCATGCTCGCGATCGATTGCGCGGGGCGAGACTCGTCAAACTCAGAGGCGTACCACGCGTCGATGCGCGCATCCCAGTCGGTGAGGTCCATCGGGGCAGGATGCCACACACCGCCACGCCTTGCTCCGCCCCGCGCGCCGGTAGGCTGAGCACAGCCCTTTCCCCGTCCACGTAGGGACTCGCATGACCGACGCGCCCGCCGCCCCCGCCTCCTCAGCCAACTCGCACCTCGACACGGTTCGCCTTGACACCGTCGAGCACGCGCAAGCGACCGCGACCCAGGAGATGCCGTATGCGGCGCTCGGCCTCAAGGCCGACGAGTACCAGCAGATCGTCGACCTCCTGGACCGCCGCCCCACGGCCGCGGAACTCGCGATGTACTCGGTCATGTGGTCGGAGCACTGCTCCTATAAGTCGTCCAAGGTGCACCTCAAGCAGTTCGGCACCAAGACCACCGACGCGATGAAGAAGCACCTCATGGTCGGCATCGGCGAGAACGCCGGCGTGGTGGACATCGGCGACAACTGGGCCGTGACGTTCAAGGTCGAGTCCCACAACCACCCGTCCTACGTCGAGCCGTACCAGGGCGCCGCGACCGGCGTAGGCGGCATCGTCCGCGACATCCTCGCGATGGGCGCGCGGCCCGTGGCCGTCATGGACGAGTTGCGCTTTGGCGACATCGACCACCCCGACACCGAGCGCGTGGTTCACGGCGTGGTCGCCGGAGTGGGTGGCTACGGCAACTCGCTCGGCCTGCCGAACATCGGCGGCGGCTGTTCCTTTGACTCCTCCTTCCAGGGCAACCCGCTGGTCAACGCGCTGTGCGTGGGCGTCATGAAGCACGAGGACATTCACCTGGCCAGCGCCGAGGGCGTGGGCAACAAGGTGGTCCTGTTCGGTGCGCGCACCGGCGGCGACGGCATCGGCGGGGCATCGATCCTCGCGTCCGAGACGTTCGAGGGCGGCGTGCCGGCCAAGCGCCCCTCGGTCCAGGTGGGCGACCCCTTCATGGAGAAGGTGCTCATCGAGTGCTGCCTCGAACTGTTTGCCGCCGACGTGGTGCAGGGGATCCAGGACCTTGGCGCTGCGGGCATCTCGTGCGCGACCTCCGAGCTCGCGTCCAACGGCTCGGGCGGAATGCACGTGTGGCTCGACGACGTGCTGCTGCGCGACCCGAGCCTCAACGCGGGCGAGATCCTCATGTCCGAGTCGCAGGAACGCATGATGGCCGTCGTCACGCCCGAGAAGCTTGACGCGTTCATGGCGATCACCGGCAAGTGGGAGATCGAGTCCTCCGTCGTGGGCGAGGTCAACGACTCCGGCCGCCTCACGATCGACCACCACGGCGAGTGCATCGTCGACGTCGACCCCCGCACCGTCGCCCACGAGGGACCCACCTACCACCGCCCGTACGCGCGGCCCGCGTGGATGGACGGCCTCCAGGCGGACAGCGCCAACAGGCTCCCGCTCCCCGCCGACGGCGACGCCCTGCGCGCGACGACGCTCGAGATGCTCGGCTCACACGTGCTGGGCGCGCGCGGCTGGGTCACCAGCCAATACGACCGCTATGTGCAGGGCAACACGGCCATGGCCCGCCCCGACGTGGTGGGCGTGGTGCGCGTGGACGAGGCCACCGGCCGCGGCGTCGCGATCGCGACCCGCTCGAACGACCGCTACACCAAGCTCGACCCGTACACCGGCGCGGGTCAGTCCGTCGTGGCCGCGTACCGCGCGGTGGCCATCGCCGGCGCCGAGCCGCGCGCCGTCACCGACGGCCTCAACTTTGGGTCGCCCGAGGACCCAGACTCGATGTGGCAGTTCGCGGAGGCGACCCGCGGCATCGCCGACGCCTGCCTCGAGTTGGGCGTCCCCGTCACCGGCGGCAACGTGTCGCTCTATAACGGCACCGGCGAACCAGGGCGCATCGACTCATCGATCAACCCCACGGCGATCGTCGGCATCCTGGGCGTGTTCGACGACGTGCGCCGCGCGACCCCGTCCGGCTGGCGCGAGCACGGCCTCGCGTTGTATCTGTTGGGAACCACGCGCGCGGAGCTCGACGGCTCGGCGTTTGCCCAGGTCGCCGGCCACCTCGGAGGGCTGCCGCCCGCCGTCGACTTCGACGCAGAGAAGGTGCTGGCCGAGGTCATGGTGTCCGCGTCGCGCGACGGCCTGGCCGACGCCGCCCGTGAGGTCACAGAGGGTGGCCTCGCCACCGCGGTCGCGATGGGCGCGCTGCGCTACGGAGTGGGTGCGCGCATCGTGCTCGATGAGATCGTTGCCCGCGACTCGGTAACGCCCGCTCAGGCATGGCTGAGCGAGTCGCAGGGGCGCGTGCTAGTCGCGGTGCCGCGCACCGAGGAGCAGCGCTGGACCGACATGCTCGCGGCCCGCGGCGTCGAATACGCCCGCGTGGGCGTGACCCAAGAGGAGCCCGAAATCGAGGTTCAGGGTCAGTTCACGCTGCCCCTCGACGAGCTCCGCGCCGCGTGGGAAGCGCCTCTGCCGGCTCGCTTCGCCTGAGGCGCCGAGAGCGATCCGGGCTTGCGTGCGCCGGGCCCCAAGGCGCGGCACACTGATCCCATGGCCCATCGCATCGATCCCGTCGCAGGCTCCGCCGCAGTGGACGAGTGGAAGCGAGCGGCGGGCACCCCCATCGCGCGTCCGGCGCTCGCCACGGCTGTGCGGTTCACCCTGCAGCAGCTCGAGTCGCGAGCTCCGGGCGGGAGCGTCGAAGTGCGCGTCCCGCCGTTCGGTGCGGTCCAGTGCATTGCGGGGACCTCTCACCGCCGCGGCACCCCGCCTGCCGTGATCGAGACCGACGCGGGTACGTGGCTTGCGCTCGCGACCGGGTCGCTCGCGTGGGCCGAGGCCGTGGGGTCTGGCCGGGTCCAAGCATCGGGCGAACGGGCGGACCTCACGGGGTACCTTCCGCTCTAGCGCGGGCCGAGATGGGGCCCTGTCACTCGCCCATGATCGGAGCGGTCGCGCAGCAACTTGATCATCACGAAGCGCTAAAAGTTGCGTTGCAGTGCGATAACGATGAGCATTTTCCCGTTTGAACCAGGGCCAACGGTCCTGTGCCAGCGCTTGCAATGCGCCTGAGCGGTCCCTAGGGTTGAAAACAGTCGAACGTGGCGATTTTGTCCCAGGAATCGTCTCGGCTGCGCCGACTGGCGTCGGGGGAGCGTGTGCCTCGAGGCCCCGGTTGGCGCTGATATGCATTACTCAATGACGAGGAGGCTCAATCACTATGAAGCGACGCATCACGCTTCCCTTCGCCGCTATCGCCGTTTCGGGGCTCCTGCTTGCAGGGTGTTCTTCGACCGACGACCCGGCGACCACCAGTTCCGCAACGAGCGGAACTCCAGATACCGTCGTCGCGGGCTGCGAGGACTATGCGGCCTATGGCATGTACGAGGGCGACAACGTTGAGTTGTACGGCACCATTTCCGGTGTCGAGGCCGACCAGATCCAGGAGTCTGTCGGCAAGTTCGAAGAGTGCACCGGCCTGACGGTCACCTACAACGGTTCCGACGAGTTCGAGACCGAGATCAACATTCGCGTCGATGGCGGAAACCCGCCCGACCTCGCGATCATTCCGCAGCCAGGTCTGTTGCAGCGCGTCGTCGGTACCGGCGCCGTTGTTCCGGCACCCGCGGCTGTCGAAGCCAATGTGGACGAGTTCTGGTCCGCTGACTGGAAGAACTACGGCACCGTCGGCTCCACCTTCTACGCGGCACCTCTGATGGCCTCCGTTAAGGGCTGGATCTGGTACTCGCCCACCGAGTTCGCAGCCAACGGCTACGAAGTTCCCACCACGTGGCAGGGCATGATGGACCTCACGGCTCAGATGGCTACCACTGGCGGCACCGGCACCAACTACAAGCCGTGGTGCATCGGATTCGAGTCCGGTACCGCGACCGGTTGGGCTGGTACTGACTGGATCGAGGACATCGTCCTCCGTCAGCAGGGCCCCGAGGCCTATGACAAGTGGGTTTCCGGCGAGCTCGACTTCACGTCACCTGAAATCAAGACGGCGTTCGAGGCCTTCGGTGCAGTCGCACTGAACCCCGACTACGTCAACGGTGGACTTGGTGACTCCAAGTCGATCGTGACCACCTCCTTCCAGGAGGCCGGCCTCCAGATCCTCAGCGGCAGCTGCTCGCTCCACCACCAGGCCTCGTTCTACGAGGCACAGTGGCCCGAGGGCACGAACGTTGCTCCCGACGGTGACGTCTGGGCATTCCTGACGCCCAAGGTCAACGAAACCGACGGCGACGCTGTCACCGGTGGTGGCGAGTTCGTGGCCGCCTTCAACGACAACCCGGCCACCGTGGCACTGCAGACCTTCCTGGCCTCAGACACGTGGGCCAACGAGCGCGTTTCGCTCGGTGGTGTCATCTCGGCCAACAAGGGTCTTGACCCGGCCAACGCCTCCAGCCCGATCGGTCAGGCTTCCATTGAGATCCTGCAGGGAGCGGACACAGTATTCCGCTTCGACGCTTCGGACCTCATGCCTGCTGAAGTGGGTGCCTCGGCATTCTGGACCAGCATGAACGACTACGTCAGTGGTACCCCCATTGACACCGTTCTCTCGGACATCGAGAACGCCTGGCCCGCTAACTAGGTCCATTGCTGACTGGGCCCCGCGCATTGTCGCGGGGCCCAGTTGGTGTCTGCCAACGCGGTGAAAGGAGTCGACGATGGTGCCGACCGAATTGCCTTTGTCGTTATCGCACGGACTGCGAATGTCAGGACTCGATGGGGAGTTCTGGTCCACGCAGGGATCGAATCTGTTACTCGCGGCGATGGGAATCGCCGCTTTCTTGGCGGTCGTCGTACTTGTCATGTTTGGTGCAGACCTGGTGCGCGGAAAGATCCGCGACAAGGTTCAGCTCATCGTGCTCATCTCGCCCGTGCTGTTCTTGCTCGCAGTCGGCCTCATCTACCCGGCCTTTGACACCATCTGGTTGTCGTTCAACGAGGTAGTCAAGCAGCCCGACCCCGTGACGGGTATCTATACGACCGTGACCCAGTTCTCAGGACTCGAGAACTACAAGTTCGCACTTACCGACCCGACCATGCAACGGACGATCCTCAACACCATGCTGTGGATGGTTCTTGTCCCTGCGCTGTCGACGGGCATCGGCCTTGCCTATGCCGTCTTTATCGACAAGGCCAAGGGCGAGAAGGTCCTCAAGTCGCTCGTCTTCATGCCGATGGCTGTCTCCTTTGTGGGTGCCTCGGTCATCTGGGGATCGATCATGTACGACTACAACCAGGTAGGCGAGCAGACCGGAATCCTGAACGCGGTTCTCACACGCATCGGGCTACCCGCGGTGAGTTTCCTGACGGAGCAGCCGTGGAACACGGTCTTCCTCATCGTCATCCTGGTGTGGATTCAGACCGGTTTCGCCATGGTCATCATCTCGGCCGCTATCAAGGGCGTCCCCGTTGAGATGAACGAGGCGGCGTCGCTCGATGGCGCGAGTGCATGGCAGCGGTTCTTCTTCATCACGATTCCGTCGATCCGGCCCACGCTGGTGGTCGTGCTCACCACGATTACCATCGCGTCGCTCAAGGTCTACGACATTGTGCGCACCGTTACTCAGGGTCGAGATGGCACGGACATCGTGGCAAACAAGATGTATGTGCTCAGCTTTGTGGAGGGGCGCGAGCCCCTCGGTGCGGCCCTTGCCGTGATCTTGTTCCTGTTCGTCATCCCGATCGTGATCTACAACGTGCGGTCCCTCAACAAGGTGAAGGAGACGCGCTGATATGAGCATCACGATGCCTCCCGCCGGCCCGGACGTCACTCCCGAGCCTGCCGAGAAACTACCCAAGACCAGGGCCGCCAAGGCGAAGGAGAACCTCACATCGCCTTGGGCCACAGCGGCGGCAATTGTCATTGCCATGCTGTGGACCATCCCCACCGTTGCGCTGTTCATGACGGCACTGATCCCAGGTGACCGCTATCGCACGGATGCGTGGTGGACGGTCTTGTTGGATGGGGACCTCACGTTCTCCAACTTCAACTACGTGTTGTTCCAGTCGTTTGGTGACAACGCGACCGCGCAACCGCTGCTCGGCAACGTCATGAACTCGATCGTCGTGACCGTGCCCTCGGTGGTCTTCCCCCTCGTGCTGGGCCTCATGGCCGCGTACGCGTTCGCGTGGATCCCGTTCAAGGGCTCGAACCTGCTGTTCGTGATGATCTTTGCGCTTCAGGTGGTGCCGCTGCAGTTGGCGCTCATCCCGCTGCTCAAGATCCTCGGCCCCGACAACCTGGGGGTGGCGGGCCAGTTCCCTGGCGTGTGGATAGCCCACACGATTTTCGCCATGCCTCTTGCGGTCTTCCTGTTGCACAACTTCGTTTCCCAGATACCCAGCGACATCATCGAAGCCGCACGGGTGGACGGAGCGAGCCACACCCAGACCTTCTTCAGGATCATCATTCCGTTGTCGATGCCCGCAGTGGCGTCGCTCGCGATCTTCCAGTTCCTCTGGGTATGGAACGACCTGCTGGTATCGGCCGTGTTCGGTGGTAACAACACCTATCCGCTCACGTATCCGATCTCGAACTTGGCCGGTGACTATGGTCAGTTCGCCTATCTGGTGCCACCTGCCGCGTTTATCTCGATGATCATTCCGCTCATCGTGTTCTTCTCGCTGCAGAAGTACTTTGTTCGCGGCCTGCTGGCCGGTTCGACAAAGGGCTGATGGCTTTGGCCCGCGCCGGTGCGAACCGGCGCGGGCCTGCCAGCGCCTAGACTCATCTCGTGAGCGACGGTCCTGAGCCCACCCATGACGACGTGCCACAGCACGCTATTCCAGCGACCTATCGCCGCGCCCCCAGGACAGAACGCTTCATCCTGACCGGCGTCGGCATCGGCGCCGCGATCGGCCTCATCCTTGGCCTGATCCTCCCCGCCGGAACGGCCATTGGCCGCGGCACCGCGGGTCTCTTGCTCGCGATCGGCGGAGCGCTCGCCGGTGGCTTGGTGACGGGGGCACAAGCCGCCTTCATTGAGTACACCTCGGGGCGATCCGCAGACAGGCAGCGCCACAACATCGAGTCCGACTGGGTGCCCTCTGTGGGCATCGATCCTGAGCGACTCGATACTGAACCCCCGGCCGCATCGGCCAGCAACGACGACGAAGGGGCCGGCGATGGCTCGCGGTGACGGACGATTGAGCCACGATCTCCTGCCAGGAGAGCGGGGCCCCCAGGACGCGTGTGGCGTCTTCGGTGTCTACGGACCCGGAGAAGAGGTCGCCAAGCTCGCGTTCTTTGGCCTCTATGCGCTGCAGCATCGCGGGCAGGAGTCGGCGGGAATCGCGGCGTCCGACGGGCGCAAAATCCTGGTGTTCAAGGACATGGGCCTCGTATCCCAGGTGTTCGATGAGGCCGCCCTCGAGGCGCTTCAGGGGCATATCGCCGTGGGTCACACCCGCTACTCGACCACCGGCGCATCGACGTGGGCCAATGCCCAGCCGACGCTCGGCCCCACCGCTCATGGCACCGTCGCTTTGGGTCACAACGGCAACCTCACCAATACTCAGGAGCTCATCGACCTGCTGATCGAGCGCGAGGGTTACACCAAGCGGCTCGACCTCAAGGGCGGGAAGTGCACCGACACCGCGATTGTGACGGCGCTCCTTGGAGTGGGCGACTACGACACCATTGCCGAGACCGCACTTGAACTGCTGCCCCACCTCAAGGGGGCCTTTTCCTTCGTGTTCATGGACGAGCACAAGCTCTATGCCGCGCGCGACCCCCACGGCGTGCGCCCGCTCGTCCTGGGCGCGCTGCCCTCCGGTGGGTGGGTGGTCGCGTCTGAGATCCCCGCTCTCGACATCGTCGGCGCGGTTTTCGAGCGCGAGATCGAGCCAGGCGAATTCATCACCATCGATGCCGACGGGGTCCACTCCGAGCGCTTCGCCGAGGCCGAACCCCATGGTTGCGTGTTCGAGTACGTGTACCTCGCGCGCCCCGACACCTCGATCGCGGGTCGGTCGATTCAGGCGGGTCGGCTCGAGATGGGCCGCACGCTCGCGCGCGAGCACCCGGTCGAGGCCGACCTGGTGATCCCCGTGCCCGAATCCGGCACGCCCGCGGCGGTGGGCTACGCCCAAGAGTCGGGCATCCCCTTCGCGCAAGGCCTCACCAAGAATGCCTACGTCGGCCGCACGTTCATCCAGCCGTCCCAGACGCTGCGCCAATTGGGCATCAGGCTCAAACTCAATCCGTTGCGCGAGGTCATTGCTGGCAAGCGACTCATCGTCGTCGACGACACGATCGTGCGTGGCAACACGCAGCACGCGATCATCGCGATGCTGCGCGAGGCAGGCGCCGCCGAGGTTCACGTCCGCATCTCCGCGCCCCCCGTTCAGTGGCCGTGTTTCTACGGCATCGACTTCCCCACGCGGGATGAGCTCGCCTCGGTCGGCAAGTCGGTCGAGGAGCTGCGCCAACACATCGGCGCCGACTCGCTGGGCCACATTTCTCTCGAGGGCATGATCGCCGCGACGCAGCAGGCCGAAAGCCGCCTGTGCACCGCATGCTTCACCGGCCAGTACCCCATGGATACGCCGGTCGATGCGCAGCACCTTCTCATGAGGCAGGTAGGTAAGTGATGGGCAGCAGCGAAGCGAAGACGCCGCGTGACGGTCTGACCTACGCCGACGCGGGGGTGGACACCCACGCGGGCGACAAGGCCGTCGAACTCATGAAGGATGCGGTCGCTCGCACCCACGGACCCGAGGTGTTGGGCGGCATCGGCGCCTTCGCGGGGCTCTTCGACGCGTCCGCCCTTAAGGAGTACCGCCGCCCGCTTCTCGCGTCGTCTACCGACGGCGTGGGCACCAAGATCGTGATCGCACGGGCGATGGGTGTGTACGACACGATCGGCCAGGACCTCGTCGCGATGGTGGTCGACGACATCGTGGTGTGTGGCGCAAAGCCCCTCGTCATGACCGACTACATCGCCTGCGGCAAGGTGGTGCCCGAGCGCATCGCCGACATCGTGCGCGGCATCGCGATCGGCTGCGAAATGGCGGGAGTTGCCCTGGTGGGCGGCGAGACCGCCGAGCACCCCGGCGTCATGGAGCCCGACGACTTCGACGTGGCGGGTGCCGCGATCGGCGTGGTTGAGGCTGATCTGCTCTTGGGGCCCGACAAGGTGCGTGAGGGCGACGTGGTGGTCGCCATGGCGTCTTCGGGGCTCCACTCGAACGGCTACTCGCTCGTGCGCAGCGTGATGGCGCACGCGGGCTGGTCCGTTGAGACGCACCTTGATGACTTGGGTCGCGCCGTGGGTGCGGAACTGCTCGAGCCCACGCGCATCTACTCCCGGCTGTGCGTCGAACTGGCCGCATCGGTTCCCGGCCTGCACGCCTTCTCACACGTCACTGGTGGGGGACTGGCCGCGAATGTGGCGCGCGTGATGCCTTTAGGGCTAGCCGCGCACGTTGCGCGAGGCGCATGGGAACTGCCGGCCGTGTTCTCGGTAGTGCAGCGTGCAGGAGGCGTGCCGTGGCACGATCTCGAATCGACGCTGAACATGGGCGTCGGGATGGTGGCGCTGGTGGCCCCCGAGGACGCTGGGGCGCTCATGACGGCCTCAGCAGCCGCAGGCGTGCCCGCGTGGGTGTTGGGCGAGGTGGTGGCCGACGACGGCCGTGCTGAGTCGCCTGACGTGATCCGCGGCGCCAAGGGCGTTCAGGGTGGCGCCGTGTACATGGCCGGAAACTACAAGGGCTGAAGCCCGGGGATCGATCGTCGGCGAGGCTCGTTAGTCCTCGCTGTCGTCCTCGTCATCATCGTCGTTCGCCCAGCGATCGTAGAGATCGTCCTCAACGTCGACGGCCGCCGCAACGGGTGCAGGCGTGTACGAGTGCGCAGGAGCACCGCCAATCAGCTCACGTTCCAACTCGCGGATGTCTCCGCTGTGGTTCGTGTATTTGATCTGGCGTGCAATCTTTGCGTCTTTTGCCTTTTGACGGCCGCGCCCCATGGTCGCCCGTCCCTTCTGCGACTGAGGACACGCGTAATCGCGGTCCTCGACCTCGAGTCCTGTGGACACTGTACAACGTCCACTCCACCACCCGCGAATCCCTCCACATCGTCGCAAAAGCCAGAAATCTCCCAATACCCGCGTCATAATGTGCGCACTGGGCAGTCTCATGGTGCAACGAGGCCAGTACGGCCCCCGGAACTACTGAGGGATAAACATGATGGCTGATACTCTCCACGACCCGGAGAAGTTGCTCACCCCGAGCGAGGTTGCCGCGATTTTCCGCGTCGACCCCAAGACCGTGACCCGTTGGGCCAAGGTGGGGAAGCTCTCCTCTATCCGCACGCTGGGTGGTCACCGTCGTTTCCGTGAGTTGGAAGTTCGTACTCTGCTCGCTGAAGCGCAGGAACGCTCCGCATAGATTTGAAGTGTGAAGCGGCCCTCGCCTGACGGCGGGGGTCGCATTTTCACGCCGGCAGGCTCCCGCGACGGCGCGAGGGGCCTCCCCCCGCCCTTTCGGCGCGCGCCACGGGCCGACGCCGCTGAACGGCTTCCGCGATCGCAGAGGCGCCACTTCGCGGCCGGGTGGCCTCCTTGGCGTGTCTGACCTTGGGCGTATTCTGGCGCGATGCGCGAGCCCCTTGTCCACGCCTCGTATACGACGCCATTTGGTGAGTTGCACGTGTTCGCCACAGGGGACGGCGTCGTGCGGGCGTCGGGATTTAGGGCCGCGGGCAGCATCGCTGCCCAGTTGCCAGACGAGTGGCGCGGGGAGCCGTGGACGGAAGGCCGATTGCCCATGGTCGAGGTTGCGGTCACGAAGTGGCTTGCCGGTGATGGTGATGCCCTCGCTGAGGTGCCGGTGGCTCAGGACGGCGGCCCGTTCTCCCAAATCGTCTGGGAGACCCTGCGCCACGTTCCAGGAGGCGAACCGCTGTCGTATTCGGAACTTGCGGAGGCGGCCGGGAGTCCCCGTGCGATGAGGGCGGTGGGCACTGCCTGCTCCCACAACGCCGTGGCACCCTTTGTGCCGTGCCACAGGGTGGTGAATGCCGGAGGCAAACTCGGCGTCTACGGCTACGGAGGCACCTCGATCAAGGCCGCGATGCTTGCGCTCGAGGCGGGCGCCGACGCGGCGGGCATCGAACGCGCCGCTGCCGACGCACGCCCGGGCGCGCAGGCCCCCGCCAGAGCGTCACTCACGCTGCAGCCGGCGCAGGGCGTTCCGAGGACATGAGCGCAGAATCGGCGCCGATGCGGGCCTGGCTCCCCTCCTTGGCGATCGCGGCACTCGGCTGGGGCTCGTCCTTTCTGTTCATCAAGATCTCCCTGCGCGCGTTCACTCCAGTCCAGGTGGGCTTTGGGCGTCTCGCCGTGGGAGCGGTCGTGCTGGTCATCATCGTGGCCTTCGCGCGTTCCTGGCCACGCTTTGGGTGGAAGGCCGTGGGGGCCGTCGCGGCCACCGCGATCGGGATGTCGGTGGTGCCGATGGTGCTGATCCCGATGGCCGAGCAACGGATCACGTCGATTCTTGCCAGCCTTCTCAATGCGGCCACGCCGTTGTGGACCGCAGCGTTCGTGGCGCTACTGATCCCCGCGGAGCGCACCACGCGGGCTCAGCTTCTTGGGCTTGTCGTTGGCGCGGGCGGAATCGCTGTCCTGGTGGGCGCGTGGGATGTTCATGAGTTCTCGCTGAGCGGCACGGTGCTCATGCTGACGGCGACGGCGTTCTACGGCGTTGGCGGTGCGATGTCCCGCATGCTGCTCACGCGCGTTGTGGCGCGCACTGAGGCCCTCGCGATGACCCAAGTGGGGCTTTCGGCGCTGATCCTCGCCCCAGTGGCGCTCCTGGCGGGAGCGCCCGCCGATGGCGCCTTCGAACCCTCGGGGTCCGCGGTGTGGGGGCTCCTGTGCCTGGGAGTGTTTGGAACGTCCTTCGCCTACGTGATGTTCTGGCGCGTCGTCAAGATGGCGGGCGCGACCACGGCCGCGTCGGTGACGTATCTCGTGCCCGTCGTCGCCACCACCCTGGGCATCCTCGTGTTGGGCGAGACGATGCATTGGTACGAGCCCGTGGGTGTGGTCATCGTGCTCGGCGGCGTGTGGCTGGCAGGGCGCAAGCCGCGCACGGGGCGACACCCCCGCATCGCAGAGCCCGTGGGGGCCCCAGAGGCGGATTTGGCCTAGCGCGGGCAACCCGACCTGGCGCCGCGCAAACCGACCTGGCGCCGCGCAACCCGACCTAGCGCGCGAAGAACTTGCTGAGGTTGGTGATGGCGCGTTCGGGCTTGAGGTCCTTGTTCTTGTTGATCTTGGACACGCCGGCGCCGATGAAGATTCCCGCGATGAGCAGGAGCGCGCCAGCCACGACGAGAGCGGCCAACCACGCGGGCCAGACCTGCGCGAGTCCGATCACTGCGGCGGCGAGGAACACGCCCGTCGCCAAGAAGAGGAAGCTTGCTGCGGCGGCCACAAGGCCGGCGCCGATGCCGAGGCCCTTGGCCTTGGTCTGCATCTCGAGCTTGGCGTCTTCGAGTTCGGAGCGCAGAATCCCAGAGACGCGTCCAGCGGCGGCGCCCACCAGGGCGTTGACCACGTATTTGCCGAAGCCTGCGGAATTCATGAATCCTCCTAGATGTATGACTCCAGTACACCGGTTATCGGTACGTGAGCGCAAACGCACGAGGGCGCGGCCGCCGCGTGCGGGCTGGGAGTACTTGGCAGACTGGGCGCCAGTGTCGGCGTTGACAGGCTGAGTCGGGCGCCTCATAAACGAGGGTCTACATGGTGGCTCCGACGGGCGTCGATCCCGTGACCTCACGAGTTTCAGTCGTGCGCTCTACCAACTGAGCTACAGAGCCTAGGGAGGCGAACCTCCCTTGCGAAGAAGGCCCCTTCGCTAGAAGGGGCCCACCAGCCGCGACCCTGACGGGACTTGAACCCGCGACCTCCGCCGTGACAGGGCGGCGCGCTAACCAACTGCGCTACAGGGCCAAAAGATCTCCGGGGAGACCAGAAAAAAGTGTAAACCATGTCCGGCGAACCGAAGTACCCCCAACGGGATTCGAACCCGTGCTACCGCCGTGAAAGGGCGGCGTCCTAGGCCGCTAAACGATGGGGGCGTGGCCAAGAAGTAATGCCTGGGTGACCATGATAGGGGCACGCGGGCGTGTGGGTCCACTTGCGCCCGTGCCGATGCGTGGGCACCACAATGGACTCATGGTGCAGATGTCGAGCGAGGACTTCGAGCAAGCGGTGGATGACGCCCTGGAATTGGTCCCCGGAGAACTGCTCGACCTGGTGGATAACGTGGTCATTCTCATTGAGGACGATGCCCCCGATGGCGACCCAGATCTGCTCGGCCTCTACGACGGCGTCTCCCTGACGGATCGCGGTTCGGACTGGGGGTTCGGCGAACTTCCCGATCGCATCTTCGTTTACAGGAACCCGACGCTCGCGATGTGCGACACGGTCGACGAGGTGCGTGACGAGGTGGCGATCACCGTGGTGCACGAGATCGCCCATCACTTCGGCATCGACGACGAGCGCCTTCACGCCCTTGGTTGGGCCTAGCGGGCCCCAGGCGCGGCGTAGCGGCACTCAGCAGGCCCCGCGTCCCCGAGGGGCTCGCAGGATCGCGGCTACGGCAGCGGCACCCCGGTGAGTCGCTCAAGCTCGGCCACCAAGGCCGCCCGTGCGCCGGCGTTCCGCACCGCCGGGTTGGGCTCGTGGACCTCGCGGCGCTTCACGTAGCGTCCGGAGGCCGTCGCTTCCGCATCGGCCGAAGCGGCCAGCCACACCTGGGTCTCCGCGCCGAGCGCGACAGGGTCGGGCGCCTGGGGGCCGCCCATGGAGGTCTTGATCCAGCCGGGGTCGACGCCGTTGACGATTGAGTCCGGGTGCCTGGCGGCCATTTCGAACGCGAACATGAGGTCATGCAACTTGGAGTCGCTGTACGCCTTCATGCCGTCCCAGTCGCGCTTTTCCCACTGGAGATCCTTCGGCTCCCACGTGCCGTGGGCCTCGAGTCCCGACGTGAGGTAGATCAGGCGCTTGGGGACAGGCATGAGCGCGGTGAGAACGTAGGGCGCCACCACATTGGTGTGGAAGATGACTTCAAGGCCATCGCCGGTGACCGAGCGAGAGCTGGTGCCCCCGCCGATCCCGGCGTTGTGGATCACGACGTCGTACGAGCCAAACTCGGTGGCGTCGTGCGCGAGTTGCTTGGTCGCCGCGAGCGAGTCGAGGGCGCCCACCGCGATCCCTGCGGCTCCCGAATTCTTCTTGGCCGCGTCGGCCGCGCGCTCGTCCGTGCGCGCGTGCAGCACGACGTGGTGCCCAGCTGCGATGAGCTGCCGCGCCGTCTCGGCTCCGATTCCCCTCGTCGATCCGGTGATGAAGATGCGTGCCATGAGGGCCTCCGTGGGGGAATTGGTCGCGACCAACCTCGTCGCGATGAGCCAGTTCGAAACGGTTCAGGAATCCCAGAATAGCGGGGCCTGGGCGCGCGCGTGGTGTGGACCCTGGACGTGAGAACGCCGCGCCCCCACGGGGAGGCGCGGCGTTCGTCGGTGGAGCGGCTACTTCTTCTTGACGGGGGGCCTCACTGTGGCTTTGCCCCCTGCGGCCCTCACGGCGACGACGTCGGCCTCAACGAGCGCGGGCGTGGTCGGAGCCTGGTCCTGCGTGCCGCGGACCTTAGCGACCCACGAGAGGACGTGGTAGATCGTGAGCGCCGCGATCGTGCCGAGCGCGATGCCTTCGAACACCATCGAACCCCAGTGCGCCGTGTAGTTGGCGGTGCCCACGATGAGCGCCACCGCGGCGGTCACCAGGTTCACAGGGTGCGAGAAGTTCACGCCATTCTGGACCCAGATGCGGGCGCCGAGGATGGCAATGAGGCCGAACAGCAGCGTTGCGAGCCCGCCGAGAACGCCCACGGGAATCACCGAGACGATCGCGCCGAACTTGGGAACGAGGCTCAGCACCAGCGCGAACGCTGCGGCCACCCAGTACGCGAGCGTCGAGTAGACGCGCGTCGCCGCCATCACGCCGATGTTCTCGGCATACGTGGTGGTACCCGAACCGCCGCCGAGGCCGGCGATGGTCGTGGCAACACCGTCGGCAAAGAGCGCGCGACCCGTGACGGGGTCCAGGTCCTTGCCCGTCATCGCGGAGACAGACTTCACATGGCCGATGTTCTCGGCAATGAGCACGATCACCACGGGGATGAAGGCGACCAGTACCGAGCCGTCGAAGGTGGGGTGGTGGTACGTCGGCAGGCCGAACCAGTCGGCCGCGCCGACGACGTCCCCAGCCCCGCTCCACTCGCCGCGAATGGCCGCGAAGACGCCGCCGATCACGGCGCCTGCGAGGATCGCGATGCGGCCGAGGAAGCCCTTGGAGAGCACCATGAGCAGCAGCACCGCGCCGAGCGTGACAAGAGCGGTCCAGGGGCTTGCCTCCCACATTCCCTTGGCGACGCCTGCCAGGTTGAGGCCGATGAGGGCCACGATCGTGCCGGTGACGGCGGGGGGCATGGCCTTCTGGATCCAGCCGGCGCCGAGCTTGTGGACGAGTGCGCCCACGATCGCGAGCAGGAGGCCAGCGAGCAGGATGCCGCCGAGGCCCTTGCCGATGGTCGCGGCATCGAGCGGTGCGGCGGACGCGGTGACGCCGGCGGCGGCGAGCGGCGCGATGAACGCGAAGCTCGAGCCGAGGTACGAGGGAACCTTGTTGCCTGTAATCATGAGGAACAGCGCGGTGCCGACCGCGCTGAAGAACAGCGTGGTCGAGGCGGGCATGCCCGTAATCGCGGGAACGAGCAGCGTCGAACCCATCATGGCAAGAACGTGTTGGGCGCCGATGCCGATCGTGCGGGGGTAGGTGAGGCGCTCGTCTGGGCCTACCGCTTTGCCGACGCCGACGCGCTTTCCATTGCCGTGGACCTGCCACGTGAAGAAGGTCTTGAGTCTGTCAAGAATCGTCATTGAGGGGGTTCCTTCACCTTTGAGTAATCCCATGCCGAGCCTGCCAGTGCACTCGGTCGTTTCGAACTCTAGGGGCAGAAGGTCCCTGGTGGAATAGGTAGGTGGTCCTCGTTAGGGACGGGCCGCCCACGCGCTCGTGGCCATATCCGTCAGCGAGTGGCGCGTCGCCCAGTCGAGGTCGCGTGCGGCGAGCGTTCCGTCGGCAACGATCCGCGCTGGGTCGCCTTCGCGCCGGGCCCCGATGACGGGTTCAGCGGTGGAGCCCGCGGCCCGTTGAAGCTCGGTGACGAGCTCCTTCACGGAGGCGCCCTCGCCCGATCCGAGGTTGTAGACGCGTTCGAGGTCTTCGCCGTTGGCGAGCTTGCGGGCCGCGACGACGTGGGCCGCAGCGATGTCGCTCACGTGGACGTAGTCCCTCACGCAGGTGCCGTCTGGCGTGGCGTAGTCGATGCCGTTGATTCGTGGAGCCTGGCCGCCCGCGAGTGCGGCAATGACCTTGGGGAACAGGTTGTGTGGCGAGGCGTCGTAGACGCCGCCCTCGCCGGATCCGACCACGTTGAAGTACCGCAGGCTCGTGGCGGTCAGGGGGGCGTCGGTAGCCGCGGTCGCGCGCACCTGGTCACGAATGAGCCATTCGCCGATGAGCTTGGTCTCTCCGTAGGGAGACTCGGGCATGGTGGCGGTGTCCTCGGTGACGCGCTCGACGGGAGGGGTTCCGTAGACGCCCGCCGACGATGAGAACACGAGGCGGTGGACCCCGGCCTGGGCCATCGCGTCCAAGAGGCTTTCGGTCCCCGTGACGTTCTGCCTGTAGGTGTGGAGCGGAAGGTTGACGGATTCGCCCGCGTATTTGAAGCCCGCGCAGTGGATCACTCCGTCGATCTTGTGGTCCTTGAGCGCGCTCACCACGGCATCGGTATCGAGGATCGAGGCGCGCACAAAGGGCACGCCTTCGGGGATGAATTCAACCAGACCCGAGGAGAGGTCGTCGAGGACGACGGGGGTCATCCCCGCATCAGCGAGGGCCCGCACGATGTGTCCGCCGATGTACCCGGCGCCGCCTGTGACCAGCCAGTGTGAACTCATGAGGGTCTCCTTATGCATCGCGTCGGGCGCCGTCCGATGGTCTCACGGCGAAGATGTTCGGCTCGGGCATTGAACGCGCGGCGAGGGCCTCGCGCACCGACCGGGCGATCGTGTCCCACTGGGCTGTGGGGACGAGGGCGATTGATGCCCCGCCAAAGCCGCCGCCTGTGAGCCGTGCCCCGATCGCGCCCGCTTCCATCGCGGCCTCGACCGCGGTATCGATCTCGGGCACCGAAATCTCGAAGTCGTCGCGCATTGAGGCATGCGACGCGAGCATGAAGGGGCCGATCGCCTCTGGCCCCTCGGTGGCCAGGGCGTTCACAACCGCGAGCACTCGCTCGTTTTCGGTGACGACGTGGCGCACGCGACGGAAGACGCGCTCGTCGAGCACAGCCTGTGCTCGCGGCAGGTCGGCCGAGGTGAGCGCCCTCAAGTTGGCGACACCAAGCTCGGAGGCGCCGCGGTCGCAGTCTGCTCGGCGTTCCTTGTAGCCGCCCGTGGCGTGCGAGTGTTCCACCTTGGAGTCGATCACCATGATGGTCAGGCCCGCTTCCGCGAAGCCGAGCGCGACGCTCTGGACGGCGTATGTCTCGCAGTCGAGCAGCACCGCGTGGTCCTCGACCCCGTACAGCGACGCGGTCTGGTCCATGATCCCAGTGGGGGCCCCGACCGCGATGTTTTCCGCGCGTTGGGACGCGATGACCAGGGTCATCATGTCGAGCTCGAGTCCCCACAGTTCATTGAGTGCCACCGCGACCGAACACTCAATCGCGGCCGACGATGAGAGGCCCGCGCCGATGGGAACGTCGGACGCGATCGCGAGATCGCATCCGGTGAGAGTGTCAGCCGTGCCTGACGCGATCGCGATCTCTCGCAGCGCCCATGCGACGCCAAGGGGATAGGCCGACCATCCCTCGAGGACGCCGGGTTCGAGGGCGTCGAGCTCGACGGTGATGACATCGGGGGAGTGCGTCGACGTGACGCGAATTGCGGACCCGCTGGTAAGGCGTGCGGAGCACGTCGTGCGGCGATCGATCGCGAACGGAAGCACGAGTCCGCCGTTGTAGTCGGTGTGCTCGCCAACGAGGTTGACGCGACCGGGGGCGGACCAGGTGGGCGCGGCTGGGGAGCCGAAGGCCGCGACGAACGCGTCCTGTGCTGGTGTCTCATCGGTGCCAGGCAGCATTGCGTGGTATCCGTTCTCTGAGCGCGAGTCTTCGCTGACTACAATGCGATAATCAAGTTCTCCGACCGATGTTAACGTAAACATTCGTTCCGTGCCGCACCTGTCTTGACTGAGCACGCTCCGGATCGCCCGTTGTCGAGCGGCAGAGCGTTTTTTTCACCCACAACGAGCGGGGTTCTCGATGGCGACACAGCGTTCAGCGCGTGTTCCCAAGGGCGAGCGCGCTCCGAGTATGCACGACGTCGCGACGCTTGCGGGAGTGTCCCATCAGACGGTCTCACGCGTTCTCAACGGCTTCGCGGGAGTCCGGCCGGACACCAAGACCGATGTGTTGGCGGCCATCGAGGAGCTTGGGTACCGGCGAAACAACGCCGCGCGCGCTCTGGTCCTCGGCCGATCACAGGCCATCGGCGTCTTGGTTCCCAATACCCCCAACTTTGGGCCCACCTCGAGCCTCTACGCGGTAGAGACGGCAATCCGGAAGGCGGGATTTCAACCGTTGATCACGGTGACGCCCGAGGATCCACCTTCTGTTGAGGGCGCGCTTGACTTCCTGTTCGACCACGCGGTCGAGGCGCTCGTGCTGATGGCGGCAGTGCGCGACGTGCTCGACGTGGCCGATGCCCACGAAGTGAAGGTTCCCGTCGCTTATCTGCTCACTGGCGATGAGCGCGGCCAGTGGTCGGTATCCGTCGACCAAGAGAGCGCGGTCGCCTTGGCGATCGGCCACCTGGTGGAGCAGGGTCACACCAGAATTCAGCACATGACCGGTCCCCTTAAGTCGACCGAGGCCCTGTTGCGTTCGGAGGCCGTTGCTCGTGAGTTTGAACGCCGCGGCCTCGAGCGGCTCCCCATCTTGCAGGGCGACTGGACGCCCGAGTCCGGCAATCGGCTCGCGGCGCAGTTGGACCCTTCGACCACGGCGGTCTTCTGCGGGAACGACCAGATGGCCATGGGAGTGGTCCATGCGCTCGTCAATGACGGGTTCCGAGTTCCCGAGGACATGTCAGTGATCGGCATCGACGGCATTCCGGAGTCGGAGTTCTTCGTCCCCGCGCTCACCACGGTGAGCCAGGACTTCTCAGCGGTGGGGGAGTTGGCCGTCGAGTTGCTGGTTGCCGCAATCTCAGGCCAAGAGCTTCCCGATACGACCCCGCTCCCCGCCAAACTCATCGTGAGGGCGTCTGTCGCGGCGCCGCGCGAGGCGAGACTCCTCGAGCGACGGGCCTAGTCCGTACGGTTTTGTGGACGTGGACTTTGGTCCGTGATCAGATCGTGATCTGAACCGGTTGACACCGCGATGTGAACGTGAACATACTACTGGGACCACCATTCCCGCGGCTCACGCGGGGTGGGTCTCAAGGAGGAGATATGAACGCGAAGCAGCTCTACGCTGTGGCTGCCGCCGGCGTGATTGCACTGTCACTCGCCGCTTGCGGAGGCTCGGGAGCCGGCGAAACGACTACGTCGGCCGCCCCCGGAAACACTGACGCAGCCGCACCCGCGGCTGACACCCTGATCGGTGTCTCAATGCCCACTGAAACCTCCGAGCGCTGGATCGCCGACGGCAACGCCGTCAAGTCCGGTCTCGAGGAGCTGGGTTACCAGGTCGACCTCCAGTACGCAGGCGACGACATCCCGACCCAGTCCAACCAGATCGACTCGATGATCCTGAGCGGCGCCGAGGTCCTGATCATCGCCGCCATCGACGGCACTGCGCTTTCGGGCCAGCTTGACGCCGCTGCCGCAGCGGGCATCAAGGTCATCGCTTACGACCGTCTCATCGTCGGTTCCGCAAACGTCGACTTCTACGTGACGTTCGACAACTACAACGTTGGCGTTCAGCAGGCCACGTCGCTGCTCGTCGGCCTTGGTCTGCTCAACGCGGACGGTACCGAGGGCACTGCCACCGGTCCGTTCAACGTGGAACTGTTCGCCGGCTCGCTCGACGACAACAACGCGTTCTTCTTCTGGAACGGCGCAATCGACACGCTCCAGCCCTTCCTCGACGCAGGAACCGTCGTCGTGAAGTCCGGTCAGACCACGATCGAGCAGGCTGCAACGCTTCGCTGGTTGCAGGAGACCGCTCAGGCTCGCATGGACAACCTGCTGACGTCGACGTACGCCGACGGCACCAAGATTGACGGCGTGCTGTCGCCCTACGACGGCATCTCGCGCGGCATCATCACGTCGCTCCAGAACGGTGGCTACGCGGGCACGGTCGGCAACGGCTTCCCTGTTGTCACCGGCCAGGACGCCGAGATCGCCTCGGTCAAGCTGATCGCCGACGGCGTGCAGTTCGCGACGATCTTCAAGGACACGCGCAAGCTCGCCGCTCAGTCGATCGTTGTGGCGCAGGCGTACCTTGCCGGCACCGAGCCTGAGGCGAACGACACCACGACCTACGACAACAAGGTCAAGGTGGTCCCGTCCTTCCTGCTCGCTTCCGACATCGTCTACGCCGACACCATCACGTCGCTGCTCGTTGACTCGGAATACTGGACGGCCGATGAGGTCGCTTCTGGAGTTGCAGGCTAACTCCGTACCAACCAACCTGATTGGTGCCGGGCCCTTTCAAGGGCCCGGCACCAATGAGGACCGATCGCCACGAACCGACCAATGGAGGTAGGCGCGTGTCCACCATCCTCGAGATGCGTGAAATCACCAAGACATTCCCCGGCGTGATCGCCCTGTCGAATGTGAGCATGACCGTAGAAGAAGGCGAAATCCACGCCATCTGCGGAGAGAACGGCGCAGGCAAGTCCACCCTGATGAAGGTGCTCTCGGGCGTATACCCGCACGGCAGCTACACGGGAGACATCGTCTTTGAGGGTCAGCACGCGAAGTTCAATTCGCTCAACGACTCCGAGCGCGCGGGCGTCGTCATCATTCACCAAGAGCTCGCGCTCATCCCGCGCCTCACGATCGCCGAGAACATCTTTCTGGGCAACGAGCGCCGCAATGCGGTGGGTCTTGTTGACTGGAATCGCGCGAACCATGAGGCAACCGAGCTGATGAAGCAGGTGGGATTGAACGAGAACCCCACCACGCCGATTGACCAGCTCGGAGTGGGCAAGCAGCAGCTCATCGAAATCGCCAAGGCGCTCTCGAAAGAGGTGAAGCTCCTGATCCTCGATGAGCCCACCGCGGCGCTCAACGACACGGATTCCGCGCATTTGCTGGACCTGTTGCGTTCCCTGAAGGCGCGCGGCATCACGTCCATCATGATTTCGCACAAGCTCAACGAGATCGAGGCCATCGCCGACACCACCACGGTCATCCGCGATGGCAAGACGATCGAGCACCTCGACATGTCCGACCCAAGCGTCGACCAGGACCGCATCATTCGCGACATGGTGGGCCGAGACCTCGAGCACCGCTACCCGGAGCGCACGCCGAACATCGGCGAGGAACTCTTCCGGGTCGAGGACTGGACCGTGTATCACCCGACGCAGCAGGACCGCATCGTGGTCGACAACGCCTCCTTCCACGTGAAGGCGGGCGAAGTCGTGGGACTCGCGGGCCTCATGGGCGCGGGTCGCACGGAGCTCGCAATGAGCGTGTTCGGCCGTGCATACGGTCGCGGCCACTCGGGACGCATCTTCAAGAACGGCCAGGAACTCAAGCTGCGGTCGGTGTCAGACGCGATCGCGAATGGGATCGCCTACGTCACCGAGGACCGCAAGCGCTTTGGCCTGAACCTCATCGAGGACGTGCGGCGCAACATCTCCGGGGCCGCCCTGGGCAAGATGTCCAAGCGAGGCTTCGTCAATGGCAACGAGGAAATCAAGGTTGCCGACGAATACCGAACGTCGATGAACATCAAGACACCGTCGGTGATGCAGGTCGTTGGCAATCTCTCTGGTGGCAACCAGCAGAAGGTCGTGTTGTCCAAGTGGATCTACACCGATGCCGATGTGGTGATTCTTGACGAACCCACACGCGGCATCGACGTGGGAGCCAAGTACGAGATCTACACGATCGTCAATCGCTTGGCTGCAGAGGGCAAGGCGGTGATCGTCATCTCGTCAGAGTTGCCGGAACTGCTCGGCACGTGCGACCGCATTTATACCATCGCCTTCGGGCGAGTCACAGGGGTTCTCGACGTCGCCGACGCGACGCAGCAGTCCCTCATGAAGCTCATGACGCAAGAACGAACCTCGGTGCCATCTGGCGCCGGAGACAAGGAGTAGGCGACCCATGTCGGACAACGACAACCCGTATGAAACCGCGCCGGTAGCCGTCGCCGCATCGCCCCTGGCAACTCTCAACGCTCACGAGAGCCTGGGCAATCGCCTCGTGGGCAGCCTGCGGCAGAGCGGCATCGTCGTGGCCTTCGTGGCCATCGTGGCGCTGTTCTCTATCCTGACTAACGGCGACCTGCTTCTTGCGAACAACATCACCAACCTGGTGCTGCAGTACTCCTACATCCTGGTGCTCGCGATCGGCATGGTGATCGTGATCATCGGCGGTCACATCGACCTTTCGGTGGGCTCGGTGGCGGCTCTCGCCGGCGCGGTGTCGGGCGTGCTCGTCATCAAGGATGGACTTCCATGGTGGGTCGGCGTGCTCGCTGCGCTCGGCGTGGGCATCCTCGTGGGTGCGTGGCAGGGATTCTGGGTTGCCTTCGTGGGAATTCCGGCGTTCATTACGACTCTCGCGGGCATGCTTCTCTTCCGCGGCTTGACGTGGGGCGTGCTGAACAACGTGTCGGTGTCAGGCTTCCCCAAGGCCTACCAAGACATCGGTAACGGCTTCTTCAATGGGGTCCTCGGCGGTAACGGTTACGACCTCTTTACGCTCGTCGTCTTCGCCATTGCGCTTGTTGCCTACGCGTTCAACTCTTACCGTGCCCGTCGCGCCCGCATTTCGTACAACCAGCCGGTGGCCGCGCTGCCGCTGTTCGCCCTCAAGATCCTGGCAGTGTCTGCCGTGGTCATGTGGTTCGCATGGCAGCTCGCTCACGCTCGCGGGCTTCCATACGTCCTGATCATCCTGGGTAGCTTCGTGATGATCTACACGGTGGTGACGACTCGCACGGTGTTCGGCCGCCACGTCTACGCGATCGGTGGCAACCTTGCGGCCGCGACGCTTTCAGGCGTCAAGGTCAAGTGGGTCAACTTCGGCATCATGCTCAACATGGGCTTCCTAGCCGGTGTCGCAGGTGTGCTCTTCTCTGCCCGCCTCAACGGCGCTCAGCCAGGCGCAGGAAACCTGTTCGAGCTCGACGCGATCGCGGCATGTTTCATCGGTGGTGCGGCCGTGACGGGCGGCGTCGGTCGTGTGACCGGTGCAATCGTCGGTGGCCTCGTCATGGCGGTGCTGTCAAACGGCATGCTGCTGATGGGCGAAGGCCTGGGCACCCAGCAGATCGTCAAGGGCCTCGTCCTTGTCGCTGCCGTGGCGTTCGACGTGCTCAACAAGCGCCGCGCAGGTACGCGCTAACCGCACGCTTCATCGGAGGGCCCGCATCGCGCTTAGGCGCCGATGCGGGCCCTCCGTTTGTGTGGGGCGCCAGCGTCCGTGCGGTGGTGTGGGCGCGGGTCACCAGTTCGGCTGGTGCTTCGTCTACCCTTGTGCCAGCCGGAGACCCCCGGCGAAACCGATGAAGGAAGCTCCATGGGAATCGCAGACGAACTGGTCGAGAACAACCGCGCCTATGCGCAGCAATACATTCCCGACCGACCGTTGGCGCCCGCGCGTCAACTCGCGATCGTCGCGTGCATGGACTCGCGCCTGGACACTTTCGCGATGCTCGGCCTCGACATCGGCGATGCGCACATCATCAGGAACGCCGGCGGCGTGGTCACCGACGATGTGATCCGCTCGCTCACCATCTCGCAGCGCAAGCTGGGCACGCGCGAGATCATCCTGATCCACCACACCGATTGTGGCGCGCTCACGTTTACGGACGACGAACTGCGCAATGATCTGCTCAACGAGACGGGCCTCAAGCCCACGTGGAGCCCCGAGAGTTTTGTGGACCTCGATGCCGACCTCAAGCAGTCGATGACGCGGCTCGAGCGCTGCCCCTTCCTGGTGGACCCGACTCGGGTCAGGGGCTTTGTATTCGACGTCCACACCGGCCAATTGCGCGAGGTCGCGTAGTCGCGACCGCTGGGGCTCCTCCGGGGGCTCTGCCCGCTTCCCGTATCCTGTGACGAACGAAAGGCGGTGGCCATGGGCATGTGGGGCAGGTTCGCGAAGGCGATCTTCAAGGGCGAATGGAAACTCTCCCCGATGTCGTGGATTGCTGCCATCGGCACCGTGATCTATGTGCTGTCGCCCATCGACTTTGTGCCGGAGGCGTTCATTCCCGTGATCGGGTACATCGACGACCTGGGCCTGTGGGGCGTCATGACCCTCCTAGCCGCGCGCGAGAAGTCGCGCTGGGAGAACTCGCTACGCGAGGGTTCGATCAGTATTTAGTGCGGGCAATACTGAGTGCCGGCAGCAACTAGCGGCGGCGGTACTTAGCGGAGCCCCGCGTCGAGCGGCGCGGAAAGATCGGCTGCTTTCGGCGCGTGCAAAAACGGAGGGACAGTCCTCCACGCTCGCACCCTGAGCGCCGCGAGCGTGAGCCCCGCGAACACCAGGCCGTGCCACGACACGGTGCCCGCGATCGCGCGGAGGCCACGTGCGGGGTCGAGGTAGTCGTACGGAACCCAGCCACCCGCGTAGGCGCGTGCGATCGCGGTCACGAGCCACGCCGTCGGGATGGCGAAGAACCACCACCAGCCGCGCAACGGCAGGGGAGTCCTCGCGCCGACGACGAGGTAGTCGAACGTCGCGTACGCCGGCGTGATGACGTGCGAGATGATCATGACGATCACCAGCTGGGTGCCGGCCTCGAGCCCCAGCGGCGCGATCATCGACCAATAGATCGCGGCGACCATCACCAGGTTGGCGGTCGCGAAGGCCCTGCCATATTCGAGCGCGAGCGCTGCTTTGGGGGAGACAGCCCGTGTGGACGCGACCGCGAGGCTCACCCACACCGCGAGCCCAAGGAAGTTGGCCTGCAGCGTGTAGTAGCCCATCAGGTCGATGACGCGCTCGGGCACGAGGCCGGACGCGTCCGTCAGGGTGAGCCCCAGCGCCACGAGCACGAGCGCAGACGCGCCGAGGCGCGCGATCGCGACGGTCCGCAGGTGCGTGGGCATGCGCCTAGGTTACGGGCATCCGCTGGCAGGGAGCATCGTCCAAAAGTGCGATTCGTCTTGCGCGTTCGTCGGGGTATACGTAGTATGCATATACCGCGTATGCATGGGGGGATCGCATGTCGATTAAGCAAGCGTTGCTGGCACTGCTCACCGAGGGGGAGCAGTACGGCTACGAACTGCGTGCTGGCTTCGAGACGCGTACGGGGGGCGCCTGGCCGCTCAACATCGGCCAGGTGTACACGACGCTCGACCGGCTGGAGAAATCGGGGCTGGTCGAGCGTCGTGAACCCGACGCCGAGGGTCACGTGCATTACGGCCTGACCGACGCGGGACGCGCGTCGGCGGATAAGTGGTGGGTCACGCCCGCGCCGCATCCGAGCCCAGGTCGCGACGACGTCGCCATGAAGATCGCGCTCGCGGTCTCGATCCCCGGCGCCGACGTCGCGCGCGTCATCCAGGTGCAGCGCAGATCGACCATGGAGACGCTGCAGGACCTCACGCGCGCCAAGCGCGCATCGGCCGACGGTGATGACGCCTGGGAGCTCGTGGCCGACTCACTCATCTTCAGGGCCGAGGCCGAGCTTCGGTGGCTTGACCACACCGAGACCAGGCTCGCGCAACGCTCGAAGCGCACGCTGAACCTCCGAGCGGCCGAAGAGAAGCGCACCGACTCCCGTCGTGCGGCCGACGCCGCGGAGGCCTCACGATGACGGCGGACACGGCGCCCGCCCTGTGGATGAGCGGCGTCACCAAGACGTACGGAACGGGTGAGGCTCAGGTCACCGCGCTGGTCGACTTCACTCTCGACGTGCAGGCGGGCGAGATGGTGGCCGTCATGGGCACATCTGGGTCTGGCAAGTCCACGCTGCTCGCTATCGCCGGTGCACTGCTCACGCCGACGTCGGGCACCGTCGAGGTCGCTGGGCAGTCCCTGGACCGGATGAGTCGGACGGCCCTGGCCCGCTTGCGCCGCGAACGCATCGGGTTTGTGTTCCAAGACTTCAACCTCCTGCCATCGTTGACCGTGCTCGAGAACGTGGCGTTGCCGCTCGATCTCGCGGGCGCGTCTCGCGCAACGGCGCGTTCTCAGGCGCGCCGGGCACTCGCCAGTGTGGGAATGCGCCAGCGGGCGGCCAACTACCCCGACGAGTTGTCCGGGGGTCAGCAACAGCGCGTTGCCATCGCCCGTGCCACGGTTGGTTCCCGGCAGTTGCTTCTTGCCGACGAGCCGACGGGCGCCCTCGATTCGGTAACCGGTGACCACGTGCTCGAGGGCCTGCGCGAGCGTGCCGACGACGGGGCGGCCGTGGTGCTCGTGACTCACGACGCGCGCCACGCGGCGTGGGCCGATCGCATCGTGTATTTGGCGGACGGCCGCATGGTGGACCAAGCGCGAGCATCACTTCCCGATCAACTACTGACGGGCAAGCCGTGATGAGGGTGTTCGCACCCTTGTGGCGCGCCGTCACCGCCTTGCAGTTGGCACGACGCGACCTCAAGCGGGAGCCCAAGAGGGGCGCGCTCGTCGTCGCGATGGTCGCGCTCGCCGCCTGCGTAGTCGCGGCGGTGGGAACCGTGCACGCGAGTCAAACGCCTACGACTGCAGAGAGGCTTCAGGCAGAGCTCGGTCAGAATCAGGCGTGGGTCAAGCAGATGTACGCCGCTGGTGCCCCGATTCACCAGTCGCCAGTCGACCCGTACTCGGTGTGGTCCGAGTCCACCGGTGACGGCGCACTCGAGGGCGACGACACGCAGGTGGACGTCACCACGCTGTTCCCCGAGGGAGCGAATGCAGTGCGCCTCGACTACCTGTTCGGCCCTGTGTCGACGGAGACGCGTGCCATGCGAGCGAGCATCATCGCGGGCGAGTCGTGGGGGGCCTCTTTCGCAGGTCTGTACGACCTCACCGAAGGAGTAACGCCCGCCAACGCGGACGAGGCGCTGTTGTCCCCGAGCGCCGCCCAGACCCTAGGCGTGGTTCTTGGCGACCAGGTCGAGGTGGCCGATCTCGATGCCACCTTCACCGTGGTCGGCATCCTCACTCCAAGCCGCGAGCTCACGAACGGCATCATCTTCGTGCCAGACGCCGGGGCGCTCGCGGGCACAGGTGAGTCGCAAAGCACATGGTTTTTGCCAAGCACCCTACTCACTTGGGAGCAGGTCCAAGAACTCAACGCTCACGGTGCGGTGGCGTACTCCAGGGCAGTGGCGCTCGACCCACCCCCGGGCTTCTCCTCTGGTGGCGGCGGTGTGCCTGACGAACTGTGGGGCGCGGCGGCGATCGGGCTTGCGGCCGTCTTGCTGCTCGCTGGCTCGGCGTTCTCGGTGGGTTTTCGGCGCGATCAACGGCGTCTCGCACTTTTGGCTGCGACCGGCGCAGGGCGTGGCTCTCTTGTGTCCGTGGGCGTTGCGACGGGCCTGCTACTTGGCCTCGTAGGCGGCGTGCTCGGCGCCGGTATTGGCCTCGCTGCCGGGTGGGGCTGGGTCGCGCTCATGGGCCGCATCGGCGGAGCGATGGGTGAGCTCCCGTTCTGGGGCTATCACTGGGCACCGTCGTACCTCGTGTTCGCGGTGGTGTTCGGGGCCGTAACAGGCGCGCTCTCGTCGCTCGTGCCCGCCCTCGTGGCGGCCAAGCTCGACGTCATGTCCGCCCTGCGCGGTGCGCGCAAGCCCGCCCTTCCGCGGCGGTCGACGCCGTGGTGGGCTGGCGCCTTCGTGGCGACCGGTGTCGCGCTCGCGGTGCTGGGGGCCAACCGCTACGAGGCCGCCGTCGATCTCATTGGCGTCGCCGAGCGCACCGCCAGCAGGCAAGCATCGGCCGCGATGGTCGCGAGCTTCCTGGTCCTGTTTCTGGGTCTCGTGGTCGCGACTCCTCGCCTGCTCAGGGGTCTCGCGACGGCGATGACCTCCTGGGGAGTGGCCGCGCGCCTCGCCGCACGCGACGCCGCTCGCAATGCGGGACGGACCGTCCCGGTGATTGCCGCCATCGGCATGACGGCCGCCATCTCCGCGTGGCTCGTGGTTACCGTCGACAGTGACGCCAGGCGTTCGCATGACCTATCCGAGCACAACGTTCCCGTGGGCACGGCACGAGCCACGCTAAACTCGGACCAGGAAAATGCCTCCGACGTGAACCGGGCGATCGCCGCCGTGAACACGGCGTTGCCCGACGCGACGGCCACCGCGATCAGGACGGTGCCGTGGGACGGTGCGGGAGGGACGGCGGTAACGATCGCCGTTCCCGACGATCAGATTTGCCCCTGGCACGTGGATCAGGGGCAAGACATGACCGCGCGAGAACGTGCCGAGGATCCCCGCTGCAGCAATACCTACGGGGCCTGGGTGGGCAACGTCGCGGTGGGGGGCGCCGCGGAGCTTGAGGCGATTTTGAGAGCCAAGCCGTCCGACGACGCCCTCGCGACGCTCGCGGGTGGTGGCATTGTCGTCACGGACGGGATCCTCGTGGAGGACGATTCCGTTGAGCTTGACTTGTGGGATGCGGCCGCGGGAAACTTCGCGGACTGGGGTGTGGAACCGGCCGACTCGACGAGGCTGAGCGCCGTCGTCGACGTTCCACCAGACGGCATGGGTACGTACTACCAGGCGATCATGTCACCAGAGACCGCGAGTGCGCTGGGCTTGAAGGCCGTGGGCGACAGCGTCATCGTGGCCCGCGATGGCGGGGTGAGTGCCGAGCAGGAGGCCGAGGTCAACTCCGCGCTCGCGTCGATCGATGGCGCGTGGTTGGTTCTCGAGCGCGACTTCGAGTCTGACTACAACAGGGGCCTCATGTATTACGTGCTCGGCGTCGTGCTCTTCGCGGCGGGCCTGAGCACCGCCGTCGCGCTTGGCCTTGCCAGGGCCGACGCTCGCAGGGATGACTTCACGCTCGCGTCGCTTGGCGCGTCCCCGCGGCTCGCGAGGGCCGCGGCGGGATGGCAGGGAGCCGTCATCGTGGCCACGTCGCTCGGCATCGGGATGGTGACGGGAATCACAGGGGGCTGGATCGACAGTCACCGCGACGTGCAGACCACATTCTCGCCGCCGTGGCTCATCTACGCTGGCGCGTTGATCGCGGTGCCCGCGCTTGTGGGCGCGCTTGCCTGGGTCTTCACGCGGACGCCCAAGGTGGTCCACTACCGGCTGGCCGCCTAGGAGCGACTGGGCTCAACGTCGGTGCGGGGCGAGGGTCATGTGACCCCGCCCCGCACCCGTCCGCGCCACCCGTGGCGGTTATTGCCTACTGACTCAGCGCCGGCTCGAGTTCCCTCGGCCCGGCGTTCCCGGCGTCGGCCGTCGCCGGCTGTTCGTCGTGACCGTCAATATCGATGTGCGGGAGCACCCGGTCGAGCCACGCGGGGATCCACCACGCCCTTGCGCCGAGCACCCGCATGATCGCGGGCATGAGGACCACGCGGATCACGAAGGCGTCGAGCGCGATGGCCACCGCCAACCCCAGGCCCAGCAGCTTCATGAACCGCGCATCGGACGTCACGAAGGACCCGAACACCACGACCATGATCGAGGACGCAGCGATGATGACGCGGCTGACCTCCGAGAGCCCGCGGCGCACCGCAAGCTGGCTGTCGCCCGTCGCGTGCCACAGCTCTGCCATGCGGCTCACCAGGAATACCTGGTAATCCATCGAGAGGCCAAACAGCAGCGCGAACAGGATGAGCGGGATAAACGGTTCGATTGGCCCTCCACCCCCCAGCCCGATGGCCTCGTGCCCCCAGCCCCACTGGAAGATGGCTACCGTGATGCCGAATGCCGCGCCAGCGCTCAGCAGGTTGAGCGCCGCGCCAACGAGCGGGAGCACAGCCGAGCGGAATGCGATCAGCAGCACGAGCATCGACAGGCCCACCACGAGCGCGAAGAACAGCGGGATCGACGCCGCGATCTTGTCGGTGAAGTCGATATTCGAGGCGGTCGAGCCTCCGACGTGGACCTCGTAGCCGGACGCCTCGGCGACCGGCGCGAAGTCGGACCGGATGCGCTTGACCAGGTCGGTGGTCTCGACGTCTTGAGGACGCGAGGTGGAGATCACCTGGAAGAGCGCCGCGTCCCCGTTCGCGCTGGGGATGGGGCCGATGACCGAGGCAACCGACGCATCGTCCGCCAGTTTCCGCGCGAGCGTGGCAAGCGCTGGTGGGATGAGCGACGGGTCGGCCATCGCGAATTGCGAGAGGGTGTCGGCGGCGCCCAGGTCGGCCACCACGACGATCGCGCCGTTGGTGCCGGCGCCAAAGCCCTCGCTCATGAGGTCGAAAGCGACGCGGGAGGGGGTGCCTGCGGGGTCGTTGCCCGCGTCGGCGTTGCCCAACCTGATGGTCAGCGCAGGGACGGCCAGGGCCGCGAGAATGGCAACGGCCGCGACCGACGCCGCGAGGGGGCGCGCCTCGACCAGCCGGGAGAAGCGGCCGGGCCGTGCCGCGGGCGCTGGCACGAAGCCCTTGCGCGCGAGCTCGGCCCGGTCGCGTCGACCGAGGATGCGCTTGCCATAGAGCGTCAGCAACGCGGGCACCAGGGTCATGGACGCCGCGACGGAGAACAGGACCGTCACGGCCGCGGTGACAGCGAGCCCTGTGAGGAAGGAGATGCGCGGCACCAGCATCCCGGCGAGCGCGATGAACACGGTGATCCCCGCGAACACGACGGCGCGCCCCGAGGTGGTCATCGCGGCGATGACGCTTTCGCGCACGCCGCGGCCCCCCTTGAGGCCAATGCGATAGCGGTTGACGATGAACAACGCGTAGTCGATCCCGATGCCAAGGCCCAGCAGCACGGCCAGAATCGAGGAGCTGGGCGTGAGCGGACCAAAGTACGTGAGGAGACCGAGCGCGCCCACGGTCGCGGTCACGGAGACGATCGCGGAGATGAGCGGAACGGTCGCCGCGCGTCCGGAGCCGAACGCGAGCACCAGGATGACGCCCGCGATCAGCAGGCCGATGAGCTCGCCTACTCCCACCTCGGGCTCCTGCAGGCGCGACGAGGGATAGCCGCCGTCGCCTACCGTGAGGCCATCGATCGCATTCAGCGAGGCGCCGATGTCGGCGACCGCCTGGATGTCCTCGATCGGCAGGTTGTAGGTCTCGGCGTCGTAAGCGACCGTGGCGAACGCGACGGTGCCGTCGGCGCTCACCTGGGCCGCGCCGTCGGCGCTGAAGGGGCTCGTGACCTGGGCGACCGACGGGATGGCCGCGATCTCCGCGAGCGCAGCGTCGATCTCGGGTCGCCACGTAGCAAGCGAGCCCGCGTCGGCGCGGAACACCAACGTGTCCGCGTCTCCCGACTGGCTCGGGTACGCGTGGTCGAGCAGCGTGTACGCGGCCTGGGAGTCGGTGCCTGGCAGCGAGAACGTGTCGCGGAAGTCGGGTCCGGATGCGGCCGATGCGGCGGCGAGGCCGATGACGAGCGCGATCCAGCCGAGCAGCACCGCGAGGGGCCTGGTGGTGGAGAGGCGGGCGAGAGACTTCATGGGGAGGGCCTTTCTTCATCACTAAACGACCGGTAAGATGACAACAGGGCGATCGTGGCACACTGACTAAACGGTCGTCAAGTGAAACTTTGGTGTCGGGGGCGCTGGAACCCCGCCGAGGCGGTGGAAGGATGGGCGCATGAGCATCGACGCACTGCCCAAGTTGCCGCGTACCGACACACGCCAGCGCATCCTCGACGTGGCCGCTCACCTGTTCGCGACCAGGGGTTTTGCGGGGACGTCAATCCGCGATATCGCCGACGAGATCGGCGTGACCAAGGCTGCGCTGTACTACCACTTCGCATCCAAGGACGTGCTTCTCCAAGAGATCGTTTCGCTGCCGCTTATGGCCGTTCGCGATGCCGTCGGCGAGGAGCGCGATCTCAGCACTGCCGCCGCGCGCAAGCAGTTTGTGAGCGACGTTGTGGGCGCAATGTCCTCGTGCGACCCCGACGTGGTCATGGTGTTCAAGGACCCGAGCGTCGCGCCGTCCGTCGACCACGAGGTGGCCAAGACGGGGATCACCCATCAGTTGTCTTTGCGGCTCGCCGCGGGACTGAGCGGGGCCACCGAGCAGGTGGAGATCAAGCCCGAACACCTCATTCGCGCGATCGCGGCGGTCGCAGCCGGCTACGAGGCGATCAACAACTGGCAGGTCGTCTACCCCGAGTGCACGCGATTCAGCGCCGAAGATGTTGCGGTCATCTCTGGCTTTGTGTCCGACATTCTCGAGGCAGGCCAGCCCTAGCCGGGAGCGCTACTTGGAGCGACGCGCCTTGCGCTGTGCCAGGGCGTCCCTCACGGGAGGGACGATGACGCCGTCGGCCGCCCAGTCGGCTCGCGTCTGGCGCCGGTTCCGCAGAATCCCGATGACGCCCACCGCCCACGGAAGCGCGAGCGACGCGAATGCGAGGCGGTACGCGTGCAGGTCGTAATTGCCGTCGGGGGCGGCCATCTGAAGCACGATGCCCACGAGGCCCACGGCGATGATCGTTGACACGAACCCGCCGGTGTTGACCCTGCCGTTCGCGGCTCCCAGGTGGTCGTGGTCGGCGAACGTGCGCGCATAGTCGAGGCCTATGAGGGACACGGGACCGCCCGCCGCGATGACCGCCACGAACACGATGAGCTGCCACATCGGCCTGGGTGTCGACTGCAACAGCAGCGCGATCCAGGCCACAGCGGTGATTCCGGCGAAAATGAGGACCATCCACGAGCGGCGCAAGGGATGCCTCGCCGTCGCGGTTCCGACGATGGGACTCACCACAAACTTGCCGACGGTGAGGACGGTGAGGAGCACACTCGCCTCGGTGGGGCTGCGGCCCTGTGCCGTGATGAAGAAGGGCACGCCCCACAGCAGGGCGATGGTGTTGGCGGAAAAGAGCGCGGTGAAGTGTGTCCAGAAGCCCAGGCGTACCCCGGCGCGTGAAATGGTGCCGCGCGCGCGGGGGGTGGCGAGTTCCGTTGATGTGGCCCTGTCGGCATCGTTCGGGGAGCGCACGGTCGACACGAGTCCCGCGGCGACCACGCCCGCGACCGCGAGGGTCAGGAACGTGGGGGACCAGCCGCGCGTGTGGAGTAGCCAGGCGACGGGAATCGCGGTGGTGAGTTGGCCCAGCTGTCCCACTTGGGCGGTGAGCTGAACCATCATCGGCGCCCTGCGTGGCGGGAACCAGTGTGCTACCAGGCGTGATGCGGTGATGAAGATCGGCGCGTCGCCCGCTCCGATCAGCACGCGCGCCAGCAGCGCGATCTTGTAATCGTGGTTGACGGCCATGAGCGCCTGGCCGCCTGCCATGAGCAGCGAGCCGCCCACGAG